>ERZ1370068.10956-contig-961_pt1 | contig 21579 bp, 32 predicted proteins | sample MGYA00561227_ERZ1370068 | MGnify/ENA primary metagenome ERZ1370068 (study PRJEB38410, sample SAMEA6850437) | metagenome | study: Metagenomic assessment of the ecological functions of the soil: analysis of the soil microbiota associated with the... | reverse complement strand
GTATGCTTCGTTCAGTTACGTATTGCTAAGCAGATTGCAGCAATACAGCACTGCCCTACGGCTTTATTGTTGCCAGAATGAGCGGTGACGGTCGCAGGCGCTACGAGTTTCACGCACTTTTTTAAATGGCGTCCTCCAGCCATTTTTGATTTCGTTAAAAGGTGAGAGGGTGTCGCCTTTTTTCCGGTGTTAAACGAGCATTTGCGAAAACATCAGCGAAGAGACTGACTTTGTGCGGTCGTCATTCATAGCCATTCTGCGATGGCGCGATTATGCCATCTGCAACTTTGGCAAAAGTTTTCTTTTGTGAAATTGACGACCACGTTGTTTCACCTTCGCTGCTTCCAGAGCCTTACGCGACGTCGCGACATCGCCAGCCGCTGCCGAAATTCGCTTTCCAGCGGTCGCTTCCATTAAGTCAGAACGATCCATACACCAAATTTTCTGTGATGCGTGTGTCACGTTGTGGGTATCATTCCTGGCCAATCGACCGCCGTCACCCCTCCACTTTGCCTGGCGATTTCTGGGCCACTGCGATTCACAGATTCAGGACGGCCGCAAGATCGATCCGCACCTGCTGTTGGGTAACCCGCGACTTTCAGGTGATCGGCAAGTTTCTGCGCGCCAGGAGTAGCTCACATCAAGGATGATCGTCTCCACGAGTTGGCTGAAAAATTCGGTGCCCTCGGTTTCCTGGTTCCTGCGATTGCCGGTCGACCGTTGCTTTGCGATGTCGGTCAGCGCAGCCAACGCGAAATCATTACCGGCAAAAATCGATCCACGAAAAATCCGGCGAGCAGGCTCGGTTTTTCGCTGATAAGAAATGCACGGCTCTAAGAGTTAAGGTATCCTCGTTGTGATCTTTCTTCGGCAGTTTCAAGCCGACAGCGCGTCATGATTGCACGCGAAGGCTCGCTGCTGGATGGCGACCAGTTTCTTTTTGAGTTGCCTCAGCGTTTCGGTCGCCCTCTAATGCATCAAAGCTTTGTTGTTCACGGCCGCTGATGATGTGGCGCGTGAACTGACTGCTGAGCGTTCAGGCGTGACCTTTTCGTTTCGCGTTTTCCGCGGGTAGATCGACAAATAATTGATACGCGCCAATCCAGCGGATCGCCCAGTCGCCGGGTTCCTGCCACTCGGATACGCCTTGAGCGCAAAATGGAAGACGCGCGAACAAATGGAGGAAGGAACTGCGCGCGTCAAATTTGCTCAAAATCTGGCGAATCGGCGCGGACGGCAACACGGTGGGTCGAGGTCACGCCTATCGCACCGAATTTCAGCAGGATCGTGCGCACATCGGTACGTTCGCGCGCGTTTCCGCCGCCTGGAAGTAAAACGCAGGTTTTTCTCAACGGCACCGCGACCATTTGCGCGCGCGCCTGACTGTTCGATCGAGTGGCGTCGATCAGCCGCACCCATCGCGGCGCGTTGCGGCTTAACGAGGATCTGGCGAAGCAATCGCGCGCACGATCTGGGCCATTCACCTTTTGGACATTCCGGCGGGGAGATGCTGGCCGAATACGCTGCGTAAACCAGCGGGTTCGATGTAATCGATGTGTGCGCGTGGTCGAACTGCTCGAAACGCCTTATCAAATTTTCCGGCTTAAACACTCACATTCGAAGCGCGTGAGGTCTGCGGAAGCATAAAGCGACCTTACAATATGGATAAGTAGCGCACGCGTCCCGCTGGTAAGAAGATTGACGGAGGCTCATCGCTGGCACGAAAAACCGATTGTCCATCGTTGGAGGGGCAGGTTGCCGATCTGGCAGATGAGATCGTATTACAGTCGCGACCTGAAAATGGCGCGGCGATTTTGAAATCGCGGCCCGGCGATTGGAGAGAGGAACAGGGTGTGGCGCAACAGTCATCGCGCGATCACTCGCGCGTTAGAATTTTTGCTGAACGGAACTGCAGATTGATTATTGCGACATCATTGATCGCGAAATTGCACATTTCCTGGTTGCGACAGCGCGGAATCGATCATGGGTCCGGGCGTGCGACGCAGACGACGTGCCGAAAGCAAACCGCCCATATTCATTCACAGCGATGAATTGGCTTCGAGGGCGAACCGCGCGCTCGGAAATTTTTTAGTATCAAAATGTCTGGCCTGCATCCGCGCGTCATGAGAAACAAGACCAACGCGCTTGCGAAATGCTGCAGCGCGTTTTCGAGCGCCTTTTGCCGATCGATAGACTGGGCGAAGGCGCGATGCGACGAGTCGAGAAGGAGGCTGCATCACTGATTGTGATTCATCGCAGGAATGACCGACCGTTATGTAATGGAAGAATACGCCCGCATTGCCGAAAGCATAGCCGCCTCAACTATGCCGAGGCGCACCGGTACGATGTGACCACACGGCTTGCGGCATCCTCACAGAGACGCGCCCTCACTACGGCAGCGTTGCCCGATCGTCGTAATAAGTATCTGAAGCAGAGGCGCTGATTGAGCGAGCATTTTAACTGACAGTGTTTGCCGCCGCAGTGAATCGGCACCACAAACATCAAGCCCGCATTAGGTCCACTTAGCATTTCCAGATCGGCACAATTCGGAAAGATACCGATCCAGTTTTGCGGGAAGCTGACGGCGATCGTGCTTTGACTGCCATGACTCGATCACTTTTACGCCGAGCGCTTCGATTATCGACTGATGGCATTGGCGTCGCGATTCTAAAGGTCGATGTTGGCGATCGGAAACGGCTTCTCCCGTTCGAAACTGGTGAAACGCACACATTTTGGCCTTGCAGGACCAAATTTCGATGCGCCCGTCACTGCGTTCGACTGAGCGCGAATCAATCCGGCGGTGGCGAGATGGAAAAAATCCTCAGGGAGCATGCTAATCCGGGCAGATCAGCAACCAACGTCACGCAAAACATCGATGCTTTCGAAGCGCGTGCTCATCTTGCGATACGCGCCTCGAAAATATAAGCGGCAGCAACGCGTGTGGAAAACAACACGGCTCCGGAAGCGGCATCACAGGTAGTACTCAGGTAAAGAGATTATAAGGATGAGGACATGTTTTAAATCATCTATGCCACTTATGCCGTGTCAAGGCAAAGGGCAAGTCTCGAGGGTGAATAGACTCACGGACCGATCCTGAGTGCGCGGACTTATTTCAGCGACATTTGGCCAGCCGGCGTTTGGTCGCGGCGGCGACGATGCGTAAATCAGCTCAGGCTGCGGCGCGGCGGAGACGTGAAATCGCCCCCGAGTTTGCCGATGCCCATGACAACAAGTGGACATTCCAGCACGGCTGCTTGTCATGAGTCAGGCAAACGTCAGGAGTTCCATCGCTGTATCGTGCGCGTTGCGGCCTTAAAAGTATCTTTCAGCCTTTCGCGTATGCGCTGGCCTCGAGCAATCGCGCGCCGGTGTCGGTGATCTGAAATCGTGGAACGAAATGATTGTGGACGTTTTTGCTTTGCGATCGCGAGCAAGGCTCGCAGCGTACGAGCTGAACAGCAACTCGTCGATGTAATCACAGGCGGCAACTCAAGAAGCGTCGAGCGAGAAAGATCCCGCCATTGCTGCGGCCGAGTTTTATTGAGCGCCACCTTCGCGCGGGTCTCGCGCTGTGATGATGAGCGGCGTGCGCAGCCTCGGTAATACCTTTTTCCACTTCATCAGCCATATGGTGATCAAACGCAGTTCAGATAAATCCGGCGGCCTGCGCATCCGGACCGCCAGCTCCGGATGGCGCGACGCGATTGCGCCGGTAACCCGCGAGACGCCACTTGGTCGAGCTTGACGCGCCATCAGTGCCACCATGCGGACGGCGCAACGGTCTCTCGACGTGTTGCCAAGGATATTCGAACTCAAAGATTTCGAGAGATCGCCGATGGTTACGATCAAGTTGGTATGGCGCTTGGTGTGGGAATGATCGACGCAAGCACTCGGAAGAACGCAACCGTAAGACTGATTCAAGTGAACGGTGATCAGACACGAGCCACATAGCCACGCAGGTTTTCGGCAATTCGACTTCAAGTCGGAAGTCTGCGCCTTTTCTATCGAACGTGATAATGCGCGGGGTTGCAATCTACGGCCTTGAACGGGAAATGACCGCCGAGGCGGCAATCAGCGCGTAACGCCGCTCCAGATTACCTGGGGGCTTATCCTGGCGCAAATCATTGAAGTTAGTGCGAGCGATTTGGCACCTCCGGAAGATCGAAGCTTGGCAATCCCGCTGCGGCACGAAGAATTAGCGTCAAACAGCAACCATTCGCTAAGTGTTATATAAGGAGTTGACGTGTTTGGCGGTTTCCCGGCACGCAGCTTGATTGCGGCTCCGTCCGTGATCGCATTGCGCGCACAGCCACCACTGTGCCAGCAGCTGAATTAATCCCGTGAAGGAACGTAATCTTGCGGCAGGATCAGCTAAATAGTTACACCGTTACATCGGATTTGCGATTCGACGTTGGCGTTGCGGCTGATTAGCCCTTGCACATATCTCCGCCGAACGCGGCACCAAATAACGCTTGCCCGAATGGTTTGGATGGCCGGGGTCATTTACGGTGCCCAACCCTAAGCAGACTGATATGCCAGTGCGGTTCAAAAAGATCCCGGCGACGATCTTTCAGCGCTTTCACCTGGAGACGCCGGCGATCTCGTCCTGTTGGGATTCAGTCTTGCCGCGCTCACCAGTTGCCAAATTCGCCGTTTTGTCCGCCAGCTTACAGCCATCTTTGGCGAAGTCTGCTGAGCGCTCCGGGATTACTCCTCACGACTCTTCGCTAAGCCTGCACGATTGGATCGTGCGACGAGGCTGATGGCCGATGTTTTTCTTCTGGTCTAGGGCTCGAAGTCAAACGGGAGTTGCTGGCTGGCGAGTTGTCTACTCTGCCCGGCAGGCAGTCAGCTGCGATCGCGTGCGCGATCGGAGGAATGGTTGTGCCGCGCTGGTCTATTTGGTTTTCAATTTGCGCGGGTTCCACGGTGCGCACGGTTGGGGCATCCCGATGGCAGCCGACGCCAGCTTGTTTGCAGCGGGCGCACTCAATTTTGATCGCTCCGCAGCGAGCCAAAATCGGCGCAAAGTGCTGCCGACCTCGCCCTCGCCATCGTCGACGACATGGGGCGCGGTGCTTGATCATCGCTCTTTCTATTCGCAGGCGATCGTCTGGAGTGCGTTGGGCGGCGCAGCGGTGGCTTTACTCGTGTTGATTGGATTCAATCTAATCGATAGTGTTCGTCGTCTGTGGCCGTATCTGCTGGTCAGCAGTCGTCCTATGGTGTTTTGTTCATGCCTCCGGCGTGCGCTTGCCACGATCGCGAGGCGTTGCGCCACACGCATTCACCATTCCTGGTTTTGACCAGCAAAGGACAACAGGAAACGGTGTTTGCGCTCTGAGCGAGCGAGCGAAGGCGTAACTGCACCGATCCTCCAGACTCGAGCACGCCTTGCACAATTTCTCGGCGTTCATGGTGATGCCGTTGTTCGCGTTTGCGAATGCCGGAGTCAAAATTGATCTATCGCTGCAGCATGCAGAGATTGGGTTCGGAATCGTGGCGGGGCTATTGTTCGGCAAACCACTTGGAATTATGATGTTGCGTTCGATCGCTGTGAAGACGGGGATTGCAGAGGCTTCCTCAGGCTGTGAACTGGAGATCGTTGCTCGGAGTACGGGCTTTCTCGCCGGAATCGGTTTCCACCACTGTCACTATTCATTGCCATGCTGGCGTTCGACGATACGGCTTCGGTTAACGCAGCTAAACGAGGGCATTATCGCTGGTTCCCTTCTGGCCGGGGTTGCCGGGGCCGTGATGCTGCGGACGGGCCGAGCTTTGCGCGATGCTAAGTAGTTCGCAAACTCCCACCAGTCTCGTGAAAGACACGCGTCCCATGTGGTGGGGTCGCAAAGCGGGCGCGTCGCCGTCTCTCCGCGGTGTTCTTTTCTCTCTCGGCACGGGCGCCCTTATTTTCGAAACACTGTGGCTGCGACTGAGTGGCTTGGCCTTTGGCAACTCGATCTGGGCCGCGGCGCTGATTCTTCTCAGTTTCATGGCGGGGCTGGCGTTGGGAAACGCACTGGCTGCATCATCGAGAATCCGGCGATGGCGGCCGCTGCATTTCTACGCTGTGCTGGAGCTCCTCGTCGCATTCTTTGGTTGCACGGTTGTTTTTGGCCTTCCGGTCGTTGGCGACTTGATGCGGCCCGTGTGGCAAAATGCTGTGGAATTATCAGCCGACGCTGCTGGGGCTGCGGTTCGTGGTTTCCTTCCTGATTTTGCTGGTGCCGACGACAGCGATGGGTTTGACACTGCCCGGTGATCATTGAGGACCCGCTGCTGCGAGAAACAGAGTTTGTGCGCGCGATCGGTTTTTTATGGGTCGAACACACCTCGGGGCGATGCTTGGCGCCATTCTCGGCGAAGCTTATTTGATCGGCGCATTTGGACTTTACGGCACAAGTTTGGCAGCTGCCGCGGCGGTATGCATTGCTGCGGCGATTGCCTCGGCAGTCGCGAGATTTGGGCGGCGCGATACGTCGCAGGTTTCAAGGCGTGCCGGACCCAGCCGCGCGCTCCAAATTTCCGCTCAGCTTTGATGCGAGTTATCGGCCGCCGTGGCGTTTGCTTTTCGTCAGCTTCGGCACGGGTCTGATTCTTCTCGCGCTGGAAGTGATTTGGTTCCGATTTCTGCGTCTGTATGTCTCGTCGTCGCCTATCGGCGTTCGCCGTCATGCTCGCGGTTGTGCTGGCCGGCGGTATCGGACTCGGGCGGAATTGCGGCCGGCGCGATTAATCATCGTTCAACGTTGGCTGCATCGAGAGTTAGTCCCTGTCCTGTTACTGCTTGCGGCTGTTGCTGTGCTTTTGTCATACCTGTTCTTTCCAGGCGAGAGCAGTGAGAACCCCGCTGGACGCCTTTAGTCTCGCTTCCTGGTGGCAGATCGCCATCCTATGCGTAGCCTTGATGTTCCCGGTATCGTTTTTATCCGGGATGGTGTTTCCGACCATTGTCGCTCGCATTCAAGTTGAGGTGACGGACCGGATGAACAGCACTGGAATCGCGACTCTGCTGAATACGAGTGGCGCGGCGATCGGTCCGTTGGTCGCAACTTTCGTCCTGCTGCCGTTCTCTCGGCTACCAACCTGAGTCTCATTTGCTGTGCTGCCGCATATGCTTTGCTTAGCATCATCGTCACCGAACGCGCACTCTGCTCGCTGCGCCGGCCAACTGGGATCATCCTCGTTACGCTTTGGATCGCATTGCTCCTTGGCCTTGTATTTTTCCCATATCGACGCACCGAAGCGCATTTCGAACATGCGAGCCGTCCATACGAAAGGGACGATCAGGGCCATATGCTGGCGCGCGTGGTGAAACGGATCGAGGAACATCGGACACCTGGCAATTGCTGCGACGCGATTTGTTTGGCCAGGCGTACTATTACCGGCTGCTGACCGACGCGTTCTCGATGTCAGCCACAAGTCCGCGCAACCAGCGTTACATGCGATTATTCGCCTATCTTCCGCTGGCGTTGCATCCCGGAGCGAGAGATGTGCTGCTCATTTGTTACGGGTGCGGGGTGACTGCGGATGCGTTTACTCGCAAATCAAGTGTCGAAAGAATCGATATCGTGGACATCTCGAAGGAGGTGTTCTCTCTGGCTGATTCTTATGCCGGAATCAATTACTCCAACCCGCTCCGTGATCCGCGCGTGCATCGCCATCGTTCAAGATGGGCGGTTTTTCCTACAGGCGAGCGCGAGAAAATACGACATCATCTCGGGCGAACCGCCACCGCCAAAAGTCGCCGGCGCAGTGAATCTTTACACTCAGGAGTTTTTTCGCTCATGCGAAGCCGCCTGAAGGAAAACGGAATCGCGACGTTTTGGCTTCCGATCAATCAATTAAAGTGGACGAAGCCAAGGCGATCCTGCGCGCCTTCCACAACGCTTTTCCAAACGCCTCGGTGTGGGGCAGCGCCGATCAGAACTGGATCATGATGGGGATCAATGGGCCGGGCCGCAGAGCGAGTGAAGATGAGCTTCGTCAGTTTTGGAACGATCCGGCCACGGGCGCAGATTTGCGACGGATTGGAATTGAGGTTCCCCAGCAACTAGGGCGCACTGTTTTTGATGGACGGCGACGAAATCGATCGGATTACGCACAACATAGCGCCACTCACCGACCTTCATCCCAAGCGCCTAACGGATGGGCCGTGGGATGACGAGGCGAGTCACCAGTTCGCGTTAACCTATTTTACGGCACCTGCGGCGTTTCAACGTTTTGTTGGTTCTTCGTTGATTAATCAAATCTGGCCCGAAGACGTTGAATCCGGCGGCTGCTGAGCTGGAGTCATTCTTCACGGTCAGGCAGACGCGCTACCTTTCTGAAATTGTTGGAAGCAACAAGCTCGCTGAGCTCGATCTTTATCTTCGCCATTCCCGTTTAAGGATACCCATTTTGGAAGTGTTGGGCAGCGATGCGCTCCGGGTTTCCATTGCCGAACGAGTGGCCAGGGTTCCGAAACGCCGCCGCTGGAAGTAATGCCCGACTTGATCGCGGGAGCGCTGGCACAGCGGAATATCGACCGAGCGATTAAATTGTTGGAGAGCGAGAAAGATCGCGGCGTGTTCGGCGCTAACGAGATTTTCCTGCTCAGCTATCTCTATTGCTTGAACGGCAGCGTTGAAAAGGCAGAGACGTTGGTTGCCGACAACGCTGCTTCAATTAAGCAGGATTGGTTTGTCGATTGGCTGTGGGAAAAACTGCAAACCGATTTCGGATTCCATCCCCTCAGAAGCGCGAATAACGTTCACCGCTTGATCTGCGGTTCCGCGCGGCGTTTTCAGGGCTCAAAAATCTTAAAAAAGCTTGTCAGGACTTTGGGGCTTCCGCTAGAGAGAACTTCGAGCGACAAATGCCCTCATTTCGTCGTTCAAAAAAGTTCAAAAAAGTGAAAAAAAGCTTGTCAGGGCCTTAGAAATTTAATAATCCTGCTGAAACCTAACCAAACCAATGGAGAAACTAATGACACAAAACGCACTAAAAACGTTTAGATTCGTTCGTCTCGCTTTGATGGCGGGCGTCGGATTTCCATTAATCCTTGCATCGAACGCGTTCGCGCAGTTGCCGGCTCCGGCTGTGCCCGCCGCAGCCCCGGTGCGCCTGCGCCGTCCTCGGCTGAGGTCGAACGCGTCGTCGTAACGGGTTCAGAACATTCCCACAGCGGAAGAGACCGGCCCGAACCCGGTGGACACATACCGTCCGCAGGACATCGAGAAACTGGGCATCCGCAGCGCGACCGACCTGCAGCAATTCATCCCGCAAGAGGCGGGCGGGACCGTCAACCTGAACATCGGCAACGGCGGTGATGGCACGGTCCAGTTCAACCTGCGCGGCTTGTTGCCCAAGGAGACTTTGGTTCTCGATCGATGGCAAACGGGTCGCCTATGGTTCGTTGGGCCGACCGCTGGCGCTAGCGCGAGGTCCGGACATTAACCTGATCCCCTTCTCCGATGGTCGATCACGTGGACATCCTGAAGGATGGCGCCTCGGCCGTGTACGGCTCCGACGCGGTCGCTGGCGTGGTCAATTTCTTCTTGATCCACAAATTCCGCGGCTCTGGAGATCGGAGCGACATACGGGAACACAAACATGGGCGCCTCCAACGAGATGGGCGAGTGGGAGGCATGGATCAAAGCGGGCACCGGAGATGACAAGACCGATATCGTGGTCATTGCCGATTTCTGGCAACGCCTCGATGGCGTTTTCAGTCGTGACCGCGATATTTCGTCCAATGGGAATTTCATCCCGGTTTGGGGGATTCGATATGCGCAGCAGCAATTATCCTGGCGCAATTACCACCGCAGGATATCCGCTTGATTCCGGGCATGTTTTTCGCGCCCTGCCGGGTAACTCCGCAGCCCGGCGTGAACACCCGCCTGCACACTCGGCGCCAAACCGACGACTTCTCCATTTTATAATGGACTCGTCGGGGGCCAATCAATAACAATGGCGTCCGAACTGTCGTGTTTAACCACACAAACGTCGGCTTTGGGTCGACCCGAAGTGCAGGATGGGAATTATGTCTTTTTAACTTTGCGGCTTTCACGCCTGCGCTGCCGCCAGGGCGATCGGCAGGTGTATTCATGGCTCGTTTACGCGCGATATATGCGACAAATACCTGTCGGTGTTTGCCGATTTCAAGGTATCGCGGTCGTTCTTCGATGCGTCGCTGGCGGCTGTGCCGTTTACGCCTGATCCGTTCAAGATTCCGGGCACCAGCGTCGGGATTCAGTCGCTACAGGCATCAGTGTGCCGATCCAGAACGCGTTGAATCCCGTTCACAGTCGGGGACACGACTTTGGATGATTAACGGAGTCCGAGTCTCCCGTGACTACCAGGGGTTAAGTTTCGCGAGCATTAACGACACCGGGCCCAGAAGTGAACATTTCACTTACTATGATTACCTGTTCGATGTCGGGCTGCGCGGTGAGATGGGAGAATTTGGCGATTACTTCAAGACTTGGAACTGGGAAATGGGTTTCCGCTACTCACGGAACGAAGGGAAGGACATATCCATAGGAGAGGTCAGCCAGCCCGGGTTGCGCGATGCGCTATTGGATACGGATCCGGCCACAGCGTTTGATCCGTTCCTGACATTTCACTGGCCACAACTACAAGGGCGGCCAGAGCCAGAGGTTTATGTCGAACCTGCAAAATACCGGCGAATATGAGCTGCCAATTTACTATGCGACCATTAACGGCGACCTGTTCAATCTTCCCGCCGGGCCAGTCTCCTTTCGCGATTGGCGGCGAGTACGATGCGCCGAGGTTTAGTCGTGATCGTGACCCGCTGAACAATACGTTTCAATCGATTGGCTCAGTGGATGGGCAAAGCTTCCGGGTGAACCGGGATATTTGGGCAATCTACGAGGAAGTGCGGGTGCCTATTACCAGTCCAACGTGGAACTTCTGGGGTTTCTACAGCTTCGAAGTGGACTTTGCTGAGCGGGAAGAATGGTACAGCTAATAACACTATCTACAGTTCTTAGTTCCGTTTATCCGTCGAAATCAAACTCCGACTATAACGCGCAGAAGCCGAAGGTGTCTATCCGCTGGCAGCCGCTTGATCCCAAGTATATCGGCGCGGCTAACGCTGCGTGGCAGCTATACGCGAAGCGTTTCATGCGCCCACACTGTCGGAGCTTGCGCCCGCGGGCTCGCAGAACTTCCCGGCCGTGCACAGATCCGTTTACGGTCACGAATCCGGTGGAATTCCGGACTGATCCAGCAGGTCGAGGAACGCATTGCCGGAAACCCCAGTCCTGCATCCGGAAGTTGCCTATGAATGGACCTACGGAGCGGTTTACAGCCCGAAATGGATCAAGGGCCTGACACTGAGCGCGGACTGGTGGCATATTGACATGCGCGACATCGTAACGACTCCTCGGCGCGCAGTTCCTTATCCAGCAACAGTAATCCAGACCTTTCGTGACAGCTTGGTATCTCGTGATCCCGCTGCCGCCTGGGAGGCTGTATTCGGTCAGTCAGCTGGTCCACGATCTTAGCTTCAAACGTTGCTGGCGCGATCTTCGAAGGCCTCGACTACGAAGCGATCTATATTCTGGATTCGACGGTCTTTGGCGGCAGCGATTGGGGCAGGATAACGACCACGGTCAACGGAACCCACCTGTTCCGAGCTCGAGCTCAAGCCTACCACGACGATTCGAAAACGGTTTGGTATCGCGGGCCAGTTCGTGCCTACGTCATTCACTCTGACCAGTTCGCTGCCATGGGATCGGGCCAACTTCAGTATCTTCTACGATGGCCCGGCTGACACGTGGGCGGGTGGTCTGGATGTTGGTGCGGTAGTCCACTGGACCGGCCAATATGAGGATGACAATTTCGACCTTACAGGCAGCGTCGAAGCCTCAAACGCCCAGAAGCGGTGCCTTTCCTGACCGTGCGCGGAAAGTGAACACGTGAGTGACGTTGGATCTGATCCTCAACTACGCGTTTAACCTGCCTCCGCCGGCACCAGCCGAGGTGCCCGGTTATGCCAAAGACGGCGGGAAAAACGTGAGGAGCGGCAAGGATGGCAAGGAGAAGAATGTCATCCCAGTATCCACGGCTGAGTACGGCTGCAACAACTGGAGATGGTGGCTCAACAACACCACGGTCACGCTTGGTCTGCAGAACGTGACCGACGAAGATCCACCGTTTGTAGCTGGCGCGTTTGAGAACAGGTACGACGAGTCGCTTGCTACCATCAAAGGCCGGTTCTGGTATGTCGGGATGAAGAAGCGATTCTAAAGCACAAAGCAGGATAATTCACAGCGGCCGGGTTCTTCACGGAGCCCGGCCGTTTTGCTTTTCGCGCTTGTTTTGTCCATGTCGAGCGAAGTAAAAGAACCAGGACAAATCAACGCACAGTTTGGTTATTGGTGCTCTCAGTGGTTACATCAATACCAGCACGCAGGGCCACGCTTTTACTCGCGTGGAGTCGCGCAGCGGAAGGCTCTTTCGGTAAAGATCGATATTTGACTCGAGTGCATTTGCAGCCGCGTAGTTTCCTGCTTCGTGGCCAACTCTGAGCCACGCTGCGCTGTTTCAATCGCCTTGTCGAATTGACGATTCTCCGCATACGCAGCAGCAAGCAGCCGGTAGATCCGAGGGTCTTTCTCGCCGGAGAGCTTTAGCGCATGCTCGCCCAGAGCAACTGCTTTTGCTCCGCTCCGAATCGCGTCGTCAGGAAATGTGGCGAACACCCACACGAGATTGCAGTAGGCGTTTAGATTGCCTGGCTGTAGCTCCAGCGTCTTTTGCCATTCGTTGATTGCCTGATCGATTCGGCCCTGTTGCGACCACGCGATACCGAGGTCGTTGTGTGCCTCCGCGCTGGCGGGATTCACTTGCAGTTCTTTCTGTAAATGAGCGATTGCCTGATCGAGCTGACCCTGCCGCAACAGGATCATGGCGATGTTGTGATGAACCTTGGGTAGCTGCGGATCCAGCTCCAGGGCCTTCTGGAAATGAGCGAGGGCACCATCGAGTTCTCCTTTCGATGTAAGGGCAATGCCGAGGTTGTTGTGCGCTTCCACGAACTCCGGCTGGATTTGTAATTCCTTCTGAAATTCAGCGATTGCCTCATCGAGATGTCCACTATTCAGAAGTAACGTGGCGATGTTGTAGTGCACCCGGGGCGAATCTGATGCGTCTCGAGAGCCTTTTGAAAGTGGATGCTCGCCTCTTCGTTCTGTCCACTTGCTGAAAGCGCAACACCGGAGACGGCTATGAGCATCGGGCGCTGTCGGGTCGGATCTCCAATGCCGTGCGTGCGTGAAAGATTGCGTCGTCCAGGCGATTTTCGCGCAGGTCAAGATCGCAAAGACTAATGTGAGCCGTGTCGTTCTGTGGATTGACCGCGAGGGCGTGCGTCCAAAGAGTGCGGCCATCACGCCAGTAGCTGGTTTGTTTCCAGGCGGGAGCCATCAGAGGAGCGATTGAGGAGGCCATTGCCGTGGCGAGAAGAATGCGTCGATGGCGCCACGAGGAGACAGTGTCGGCAACGAACCAGGTCACAAGAATATACAGACCGATCTGTGGCAGGTACATGTAGCGATCCGCGTGAGCTTGCTCGCCGACCTGTATGATGCCGCTCACCGGCACCAGCATTCCCAAAAACCAAAACCAGCCTGTCAAAAATAAGGATGTCTCCGTCTGTACATGAAAGCAGCCGCGCTGACCGCGATGAGGAATAGCGCCGCCACCAAAGACCTTGTAAGACAGAAAGGCTGTGCCTCGGATGAGGGTAAAAGACGGACAATCCAGATGGCCACACGAGTTGTCGCAGATAAATGACTGTTGCTACAGCGGCATTACCAAGTCGATCCATCAGTGACAGATGGCCTATCGGGTCGATGAAATGGCGCTGAGCAAGAAGAGTCGCCGCGCAAGAGCCGAATGAAAAGTAAGCAGCGGAATTTTTCGAGGAGAATTCGTCGAGTACTCACGCGGTCTTCGACTCTACGCTGCTGGCGGACACCGCTGACTGGACGTCCTGGTGCGAATCGCTTCAAGGGCCAAGTAATCCAGCAATAGGAGAACGAACGGAACAGTCACCAGCATCGGTTTCGACATCAGACCGAACGCGAACACGAGCAGAGCGAGAAGGTAGAGTGAGCGAGCGCTGCGTGAACATATCGGACGTAAGCAGCCGAGAGTGAGCATGAAAAAAGACGGCGCTTAATACGTCTTTCCGCTCAGAGATCCATGCGACCGACTCCACGTGCAACGGATGAATTGCGAACAACGCCGCAACGAAGGCGCTTTGCCACAAAGTGCCGGTCATTCGTCGCAAGCACGAGAAACAGGAGGATGACAGCGATGGTGTGCAAAAGAACGTTTGGTGAAATGATGTCCGGCCGGCTTCAAACCGTACAGCTGACAATCCAACATGTGCGAAATGACCGTGAGCGGGTGCCAGTTACCACCGACCTATGTGTGTGAAGGCCCAGAGCACGCTCTGCGGCGAAAGGCCTGCGGCGACCTTGACGTTTCTCGTAAACGTATTGTGGGTCGTCGTAGGTGACGAACTGGTGCGCCACGGTCTGACCGAAAACCAACCAAGTGATTGCGGCGAGAACGACAGATATTCCGAAAATCACTGCCTGTTCGGGTTTGGCATCCCGCTTTCGAAAGCGTGTTTTCAGCATTCGCTCGGGCTAAATCGAGCACGTGTAGCGTAGGGCGCCATGATGGATCAAATTGTTTCCCGGTTTTGCATCGGGCATCTGCATGAGAGCCTGTGAAAGGTTTTAGGCAGAGCAAACCGATCGGACTCGATTGTTACACATTGATTTTCACTGCGCTTTGAGAGAGACTTGGCTCCGCTAGGAAAAAGGCATGCAGTTCGTCCCGGGGATTTCATCTGCGCAAACGATGCCGGCTGCACCGGCGCCGGCAGCGGCCGGCCGCAAGCCTAGCTTGTGGATTCTCGACAGTTGGCGGGACTTGGTTCTTTACGTCTGCACACCGTTGTTGCTGGTGCCGATGTTTATCGCGGCGCAGGGATTCTGGAGCCGCGGAGGACATTTATCTCTTCGTCGCCGCCTTTGGCGCGATGGGCCACCACTTGCCGGGAATGATTCGAGCATACGGCGACCGTGCGCTCTTTCAGCGTTTCCGATGGCGTTTCATTTGTGCGCCGATTTTTTTGGTCGTCGTCTGCGCGGCTTTTTCCGTGTGGGACCTGACAGGAATTGTGCTCGTGGCGTTTATCTGGGGCGTCTGGCATGGAATGATGCAAACGTACGGGTTCTGCCGGATTTATGATGCGAAAGTCGGCTCCTTTGCCGAGGTAACGCGTCGCCTCGATTTCGCCTTGTGCGGGATTTGGTTTGCAACAGCTGTTCTTCTTTCGCCGCAACGGATGACCGACACGCTGGAACATGCTATTATTCCGCAGGCGGACCTTTTATTCCGCCAGCAGTTCTTCGAGCGGGACAACAGGGTTTGCTTGCGCTGGCACTTCTAATTTCAGCGCTTGTTTCTGGCGAATTTTATTTGGATGTGGAGCAGCGGTAAGCGGCCGAGTCCGGTGAAACTGGTGCTGCTCATCACGAGCATTTCGTTCTGGTGGTACTGCAACAACATCGTGGCGAGCGTTCTGGTTGGCGTTGCGTTGTTCGAGGTATTTCATGATGTGCAGTACCTTTCGCTTGTCTGGATTTATAATCGGAAACGAGTCGAGAGCGACAGCTCTATCGGTGGGTTCATGCGCTTTGTGTTCCGGCGCAGTGGCGCGCTTGGTGGGAGTGTACATCGGCTTGGTGCTCGCCTACGGTGGGCTGGGTTTGTCCAAATCGTATGTCGGCATCGACGCCGTTAAAAATATTCTCACGCGGCGTCGTGACTGCATCGGCACTGCTCCATTTTTACTACGACGGATTCATTTGGAAAGTTCGCGAGAAGTCGACGCGGCAATCTTTCGGTATCGCCGGTGGTAGCAGCAGATGTTTCGTTGGGTGGTTTTCTGCCCGGCTGGGCTTTGCACGGCGCAAAATGGGTCGCTATTTTTGTCATTCCTCTCGGGATACTCTGGTTTGCCGAAATACGAAGTGGCCGGGGCAAACTCGAACGTTTGGGCTCGATTGTTGCGGACCTTCCGACGAGCGCGCGGGCCCATGTTAACTACGCTACCGAATTGCAGGAGGCCGGGCGAGCCGATGAAGCAGCGAAGGAATTCGCTGAGGCGATACGTTTAAATCCCGGCTCGGCGAAGGCGCACGTCAGCCTTGGATCACTGCTGACGGCGAAGGGAGAGCTCGACGCAGGCAGAAGAGTCATTTTGAGCAAGCATTACGCATCGACCCGAAGAACGCTGAATATCATTCCGGCTACGCCTATCTTTTGGACCAACTGGGTCGCAAGGACCAAGCGGCTGCTGAATGTGAAACGGCTATTCGTTTGGCGCCGAAGTCGCCGCAAGCGCACTACGGCTATGGCGCTTTCCTGGAAAAACACGGACAGCCAGAAGAGGCAATCGCGAAATATCGCCAGGCGTCTGCAGTATGATCCAGCATCACGTCGACGCCCACATCGATCTGGGTAGTTTGCTTTTGGAAAAGGCGAGCTGACGGAAGCCCGAGAGCATTTTGAGAAGGCGTCGAACTCAACCCGAAACTGGCCCAACCGCACAATTATCTTGGAAAGGTTCTCATGCGTGAGGAAACGTTTCGCAGGCGATTGCACAATTCGAGGAAGCGCTGCGCCTCCATCCTGATTTTCCAGAGGCGGAGCAGAACCTGCGCATTGCCAAAGGGACTAGCGCTCAGTCTCCTTGACGCGAATTACACGAATTGCCACCAATTCGGTAACGTTGAGGCTAAGTCTTGGATCAATTCGTGCCAGTTCGTGAAATTCGTGTCTCATTCTGGAGACGGGACTGGTTTTGGGCGCTGCTCTTAATCGCTTTCGTTTTCATTGCGCGTACTCAGGTTTTCCGGGCGGGCTTCATCTGGGATGATGAATCGCATCTGACGCAGAATCCTTGCGTCGTCGGTCCGCTCGGCCTGAGAGGAAATCTGGACTACGACGCAAGCGGTCTATTATCCGCTCGTCCTGACGACGTTTTGGGTGCTGCACAAGTTTGTAGGCCTAAACCCGCTGCCATACCACGCTCTCAATGTTTTGTTACACGCCGTTTCGGCGATCCTGCTCTGGCGTGTGCTGCGACTACTCGCAAGTCCGCGGCGCATGGCTGGGCGCTGCCCTGTGGGCTTTTGCACCCGGTGATGGTGCAATCAGTCGCATGGGTGACTGAACTGAAAAACACGCAGTCCTGCCTCTTTTATCTGTTGTCGATCCTCTGTTTTTGAAATGGCAAGCCGATAAGAACGCCAGCGTGCCATCGTCTCTCCCTTCGCAAGGGAGAGCGCGGGGTGAGGGTTTCAGCGTTGACAGCGGGTCTACCAATCCCCTCACCTCAATCTATCCCGCATTCACCAAGGAGAGGCGGAGCGTTCAGTGGCTAACAGAGAGCTGAATCGGGCAGCTGTATGTGTTGGTGGAACTTTGGGTTGTCGCTATTGTTTTCCTGCTCGCGATTCTGAGCAAGCCGTCCGCGGTCATGTTGCCTATTGTGCTCGCACTTGTGCATCTGGTGGCGAGAGAACGAATCCAAAGGCGTGATTTGTTAGCGCTTGTTCCATTTGCGTTGATATCGGCAGTTGCCAGCATCTGGACGGTTTTCGAACAGAAGTTTCACGCGGGTGCGATTGGAGGTGATTGGGCGCAGACCTGGCCCGAACGCCTTATCATCGCGGGTAGCGCGCGATATGGTTTTACCTCGGCAAAACTGGTCTGGCCGCATCCACTCGATCTTCATCTATCCACGGTGGCAGATGTGATTCATCAGAGCTAACGTGCCGTACTCTGCCGCTACTGGCAGGATGATTGTCGAGCTGATTGCTTTCATGGTTATTGTCCGCGCGCAATCGGGCTCGCGCCTGTTCTTTGCGCGCAGCGTCACTGACGTGCAGTCTCCTTGTTTCCAGTGCTCGGCTTTTCGACGTCTTTTTCTTCCGCTTACTCCTTTGTGAGCGATCACTTTCAATATCTGGCAAGCATGGGACCTCTGCACTCGCTGGTGCTGCGATTGTAACTGCTGTAGGGCGTTTCGGTGAACTCCAGAAAGCCTTCGCGTACTGACACAGCCCGCCCTACAATTTTCCGGTAACATCGCCGTGGTTAGATCAAAATCGTTTCTGCTTCCGGCAATCCGGGGATATTTCTGCTATCTCGCTCGTTTTTGACCTGGCGCCAGACTGCCGTTTACCATGATCTTGTTACGCTGTGCACAGCAACATTGCAAAAAAATCCCGGCTGCTGGATGGCGCATTACAATCTGGGGATCATTCTGCGTGAGCAGAGGCAGACGTCGATCAGGCGTTGAAGCATTATCGGACAGGCCTTCGCGCTGCGGCCGAATTACGCCGAGGCGCATTACAATCTCGCCCGGTGTCTGGTTGAGACAGGCCAGCTTGACGATGCGATCGAGCATTATGAGAAAGGCGTTGAAGATAAATCCCGCCGATCCCGAGACGCACAACAACGCTTGGCGTCACGCTCTTTGGCATCGGTCGCGTGGACGATGCGATTGCTCGACTATCAGAGGGCGTTCGGCGATCTCGGCCGGGTTACGCGGCGCAGCCTGCAACTTGGCAAATGCGCTTATCGTCCGGCCACTGCCGGGCGACCTGGACGGCGCGATCGCCCGTTATTCGACGTGCCTCGCGCTCAAACGCCAGATCAGGCTGAAGCGCAATACAATCTGGCGAGTGCACTCCTTCGCAAAGGGCCGATACAGACGAAGCGATTGAGCATTTGCAGAAAACGCTCCAGATTGGCCCCGAAAATGCCGATGCTCACGCCAATCTTGGGAGCGCGTTTCCTGGCGAAGGGCCGTCCCGTCGCGAGGCTGGGCGCCAGTGCCGGAATGCGCTTCGGATTTCGCCGGAAAGTGTGGCTGCGCTAAGCAACCTGGCATGGATTGTTGGCGACGTCTTCCGATCCCACTCTGCCGAAACGGATCCGAGGCTGTGCAGTTGGCCGAGCCGCGCCGACTCCGCAAGTTCGCAGGAGCGACGAAGCACTCGACCGTTCTCAGGATTTTGGCCGCAGCCTACGCCGAAGCCGGGCAGTTTGCCGAGGGCTAAAGAGACTGCCCAACATGCGTTGGAAGCCGCGATCATCGAAGGCAACACCACTTTGCCCGACGCTCTTCGCGGATGAAATCGCGTTGTGCGAACTGGGTTTGCCATATCATAAATAAACGCGATAGGTCCCGTTCGAGGGGCGGATGACGTCTCCGTCATTCTCGAAGCGCAACACGCGCGCGGTAGGAGAGCGATTTCTTCTTCCAATCTGCTGGCAAGCTCCGGCTTACTCTGTGTGCTGGCTAGTGCCTTTTTGCTGCCTCCGCTGTCGCGACGGCTTCGGCGAATTGTCCAGCCTCTGCACGCGCAGCGGCAAGCTGCGAGCAAGTTTGGATCTCTGCTCTCGGAGGCCTGCACCGCTTTCACCGCCAACGTGACCGCTCGTGCGCCGTCGCGCACTGAAGCGTCGGAAGAAGTCGCAAAATCCATGCCAGGTTGTTCAGCGCCACACTGTCTTCTGGCGTTATATTCAGCGCTTGCTCATACTCCGCGATTGCTTCTTTAACGATTCATTCTGTGCGAAGGGCGCTGGCAACATTCCTGTGAGCTTCTGCGTCGCGTGGACGTATCGCGAGCGCCTTTTGCCATTGGGCGATCGCCTGGTCGATCCGGCCCTGTTGAAAGAGCACACTTCCAAGGTTGAAATACGCATCCGCGTAATCAGGACGCAACCTTAGCGGCTTCCTGAAGATGGTCGATTGCTTCCATCCCAAAGCTGCTTCCTGGCAAAAGCGTTGCCAAGGTTGTTTTGGATGAGTGCCGCGCCAAGGCTGTAATGGCGTCTCAGTGTTTCTGGATCGTATATCCAGCGCTGCCTCAAACTCTGAAATAGCTGTTGTCTAATTCTCCCCTGCGCAGGAAGAGAAAGCGGAGTTATTATGCGCGACATCATTTTCCGCCAGTAACGGCGAGCGTATGGTTCCACAACGTCTCACTGTTTTTCCAATATGAGGCCTGGACATTAGACGCGCACGCCCAGGCTCACGATTGTTATTGCGGCGGCAAGCGCCGACAGATGCGCGACGGCGCACGCGGCGTTGATTCCGAGAGCAGATCGCGAACCGGTCCACGCTATCATGATGTAAAGGCCGATCTGCGGCAGTGCGTATAACGATCCGCATGCGCTTGCTCGCCGACCTGAACGAAGAGCCAATCACTGGAACCGAGCATTCCCAAATACCAAAACCAGCCCGTAACAAGGTAAGGCTTTGTCCGTCGCAGATAAATTACTAGCAGGCTGATACCAACAAGGAACGCGATCGCAGCTAACTCCACAAGTGGAAGACGATCGTTCGGATGCGGATAGAACACCGCAAGCCGCGCGGGCCATAACATCTGCCAAATGTAAGGTAACATAACTCACAAACGAATTGTTCAGCCTCCATAGAAACGGCAGTTGACTCGATCGCGCCTTGCCTGCCTTTGCGTCAACAAAGTCGCGATGCACGAAAGCGCAGGACAGCGCGAACAAGCGGAATTTTTTCTGTGATCAATCTTCGCAGCCGACACTCCGACTGCTTCGATTTCGACTTCCAATCTCTACCGAGGGGCCAGTAATCCAACAGCAACAGCAACGCGAACGGCAGCGTTACGAGCATGGGCTTCAGAACATCAGCCACAAAGCGACAAGCAACGCTACGAGCAGATATCGAGGTGGGAGGCGCCCGCGCATAGCGAGCATACGCGGCCAGCGTCAGCATGAAAAACACCGCGCTCAGGAACATCCTTTCGCTCAGCATATCCAGCGCGACGATTCAACGTGCAACGGGTGAATGGCAAAAAGCGCCGCCACAAAGGCGCTTTGCCAGAGCCCACCGGTCAGCTTCTTAAGCACCAGAAAGAGCAACAGCACCGAGATGCGCATGAAGAATGACGTTGGTGAAGTGATGGCCGCCGGCGTTTAGTCCATACAGTTGGCAATCGAGCATGTGGAAACAGTGGTCAGCGGATGCCGGTTCCAGCCCGTAATGCGTGAATGCGCCGATTATCCCTTCAGTGGAAAGCCCTCTTATGACGAGCGGATTGTCATAGACGTAAGACGTGATCATCGAAATTGACGAAATCGTGAGCCAACGTTTGACCGAATACCGCCCAGGTGACTGCCACCAGACCAAGGCAGACCGGAGGTCTGCGGCCCGTGATCTCGACGCACGGCGGCCGCGGGCAAACAAGCCCGAGCCAGAGACATCGGACGAATGCTTTCGGCGGTTCGGAAACCTGCCGCTCCTTCATGGCGCGCGTGCTAAGGCTCACAAAGGCTGCCATGTGTTAAACTAGGATCACGCAGCGGTCGCTGTTCTGGTAAAGTGCAATATTGCCCTGAAGCTCAGTAGCCAGGCCAGAGTTTCTGACTGTTGGCCAGCTCAATTCCTGCTGCGCAACCTGGATCGCCTTGGAAAACTCGCCACTTTCGGCG
>ERZ1370068.3496-contig-2607_pt1 | contig 21580 bp, 27 predicted proteins | sample MGYA00561227_ERZ1370068 | MGnify/ENA primary metagenome ERZ1370068 (study PRJEB38410, sample SAMEA6850437) | metagenome | study: Metagenomic assessment of the ecological functions of the soil: analysis of the soil microbiota associated with the... | reverse complement strand
GTTACGCTGCCGAACAGGTATAGCCGCGCGCCTCGAGCGCATCGAGATCATGGACCGCACCGGCTTATGACGCGGTCTGGCTCGCCGAGCATCATTTCAGCAGCTTCAGCGTCTGCCCTCGGTGCACATGGTCGGGACCTTGGCCGCGGCGCGCACCAAGCGGCTGCGCATCGGCACGGCGGTGTCGCTGGCGCCGTTCTACCATCCGCTGCGGCTCGCCGAGGAGGTGGCGCTGCTCGACCTGCTGTCCGGCGGCGCGGGTCAATTGGGGCGCCGGGCGCGGCTTTGCCCGGGTCGAGTTCACCGCCTTCGGCGTGCCGCCCGAGGAGAGCGCCACGAGCGCTTCCGCGAGACCGTCGAGATCGTCCTGCAGGCCTGGACCGACGAGCAGCTCAACTTCGCCGGCCAGCATTTCCACTTCGACGACATCGAGGTGTTGCCGAAGCCGGCTGCAGCAGCCGCATCCGCCGGTGTGGATGGCGGCGACGCTCGGAGGGGGCGATCGACTGGGCGGCCGGCCGCGGCTTCTCGATCCTGATGGACCCGCACGCCTCGACCGATAGGAGCTAGGCGACAAAGCGCCGGCGCTGCGCCGAGAAGCTCGGCGGCGGCAGGCTTCTCCGATGCAGGCCGCGACATCCCGATGGCGCGCCTGATCGCGCTGGCGCCGACCACGGCCGAGGCACGAAGCCGTCGCGCGGCGCCGGCGCGTGCGGCAGTGGCTGGTCGATGCCTATGCCGGGCCGCAGCATGCCCATCGCGAGACGCTGCCGCACGCGCACCTACGACGGCAAGGAGCCGGCGCAGCACTATGTCGACAGCGTCATCCTGCATGGTACGCCGGCGTCGGTTGTCGAACAGATCGCGCGGCTGGAGGAAGAGATCGGGCTGAACTACCTGATGCGTGCGCCGCTGAGCCGCGAGACTTTCATCTGCTCGCCGACCAGGTGCTGCCGAGGCTTTGAACATCGCCGAGGCGATCGCCGTCATGTCGGCATCGCTGATCTCGATCAGGCTCCTGGCGCAGGCGGTAGCCCCAGTTCTCCTCCCGGGTGAAGGCCAACTGCATCCTTCAGCGCGGTAAGCGGCGCCGGCTCGGCATCGCCAGGCGACGTCGCGCCGACAGGGTGGCGAAGCCGAAGCCCATGTCGGCCTGGTAGAGCACGCCCTCCTTGACCGTGCCGATGGCGGTGAAGGCTCTGCAGGCGGTCCTTGCGCGCGTGAGCATGGCGTCGGCGAATAGATGCGATTGGGCGATAGTAGACCACGCGGTCGCCGGGCTGCATCGCGACGCAGCAGGCGTCGCCTTGCCGTGGCAGACCTGCATGAAACCTGCGCTGCGCCCGATCTCGACGTGAAACGGCGGAAGCGACTGCCAACCAGTTCCTGCTCATGGGGATTCTCCATCATCGAGGTGAACCCAATCTAGGCGAGGCAGCTGTCAGATTCGGTCAGCAGCCTTCAGCCCTGTATCAAGCCTGGTCAGCCCTCGCGCTCGCGCCATTCCTTCGAGCATCGCCTCGGCGCCGGCGCGGATAGCGCTTGTCGGTGAGGGCGAGCGTGGCGATGCGGTCGGTGCGGAAGTGGCGAAAGTCCTGGCGCAGCTCGCACCACGCCACGACCACGCGCAATCTTCCTCGGAAGAAGCCCACGGCGAACGGCCACACGGTGCGCTTGCCCGCCGCCCCGTCCTTGTCGCGATATGACAGGCCGAGCTTGCGCTCGGTGCCGATGGCCTGGCGGATCTTGGGCAATTGCGCGTCGCCCGCGGCGATGGGCCTGCCCGGCGCGATCAACAGGCCGGGAATTCGTCCAGGGTCTCGCGCAGGTCCTTGGGCAGCACGGCGTCGATCTTGGCCAGCAATATTGGCGGCGGCATCGGCCAGCGCCCGGTCGGCGCGCTGGTGCACCCAGCGCGAGCCCAGCACCAGCGCCTCGATCTCCTCCTCGCTGAACATCAGCGGCGGCAGCATGAAGCCCGGAGCGCGAGCACGTAGCCGACGCCCGCCTCGCCATCGATATGCGCGCCCTCGGCCTTCAGTGTCGATGTCGCGATAGAGCGTGCGCAGCGACACGCCAGTCGCCTCAGGCCGAGCACGGCGCCGCTCACCGGATGACGATGGCGGCGCAGCGACTTGAATGAGGTCCAGAAGACGTTGCGCGCGTGACACGATAGCGGAGCTCTACCATCACCACCGTCAATTTCTGGCAGTATGGAAGAGCATGAGGAACGGCGCACACGCTGAGCTTCACAGGGCGTCATCCCGTCCGGCTGGATCCTCAGCCGGACGGACGCTTTAGGCGGCAGGCTGCTGCCGCCCACGCCCGCAACGTGTCTGCCGTCGCACGATCCATCGGAAAGAAGCATCTCCACCCGCAGCTCTTGCAGCGTGACGTCCTGCGGCGTTCCGAGCGTCGCGATGCGTCGTGAACAGTCGCGACAGGGACGTCTTGCCCTTGCGGAAGTGCATGGCAGCACCGGGCCGCTCGTCGGTCTCGGACGGCGTGGCTTTTCAGGGCCGCCGCGCACGTCGTAGGCCAGCAGCCGTTCCGAGCAGCGCGCCCGTCTCCTGCGCTGCCGTCGGCGGCGGCATCGGCCTTACCACGCTGCGGATGAAGTAGCGAACCACCTCGGCCCAGTTCACGAGATGCGGCGCAGCACGTCGGGTGCGACCAGCGCATCGGCCAGGTTGATCGGCGTGCCGGGTGCAATCGGCCCGACCAGGAACTCGACCAGCCGCACCGCCGCCGGCATTGCTCTTCAGCAGGTTCCAGTGCCGGTCGACCGCCACGGCCGGGAACGGCTCCTGCTGGGCCAGCATGTAGTCGAGCGCGCTCGCGACCTGTCGCGAGTTCCGGCGCGTCGAGGTCGCGTCTCCCGCCAGGCCGGCGCAAAGCCTGCGGCCAGCAGCAGCGCATTGTGCTGGCGCAGCGGCACGTCGAGGGCAGCAGCAAGTCGCAGCACCATGTCGCGGCTGGGCGATGCGCGCCCCAGTTCCAGGAAGCTCGAGATGACGCTGCGAGATGTCCGGCGCGGCCGGCCAGCTCGAGCTGCGACCAGGCCTCGGCGCTGTGCGCCACCGGCTGGAGGCGTGGCAGCAAAGCTGCTCGCGGCGCATCATGAGTACCTGCCAGGTAGTTGCGGAAACGATCCGCGATCGACGACGATGGCACACGGCATCGGGGCGTAACAGGAGACGGCGGTGGGCGAGATGGATCAGGAGTGCTGATCGCGATCGCCTTCGAGCATGCCTGGGCGGCACGGCGGCCGCCGTCACGCGCTATCTGGTCGGCAACGCCGATCCGCATCACGCTCGCCATCCTGCGCTGGGGCATCGGCTTCTGCTGCGTGCTGCCGGTCGCGCTTGGCCTGCGCGTGCGCTGGCCGCCGCGCGCCGACTGGCCGGCGCGTGGCCGCTGCTGGGCATTTGCTTCTTCGGCCTGTTCTTCATCCTCTACAACATCGCCGTCAGCTACACGACGGCGGCGCGCGCCAGTCTCGCGCTGTCGACCCTGCCGCTGCAGACCATGCTGATCGCCGCGCTGCTGCGGTATCGAGCCGCTGACGCTGCGCAAGATCGGCCGGCGTGCTGATCGCCATGCTCGGCGTTGCTGCCGCGCTGGCCTACGGGCCTGTCGGCGGCGCCAGCCGGCGCCTGGCGCGGCGAGCTGATCATGACCGGCGCGGTGCTGTGCATGGCTTTCTACAACGTCTGGTCGCGACCCTTCATCGTCACGCTCGAGCGCGCTCGGCTATCTCGACCGTCGGCATGGGCGCCGGCGCCGCTGGCGCTCGTCGCTCGTCGGCACTGCTGACGGAGCGCCTCGCCGTGCTCGCGAGCTTCGGCGAGCGCGCAGTGGATTGCCGGCGTCTATCTCGGCGTCGGCGGCGGCGCGCTGGCGTTCATTCTCTGGGTGATGGCGCTGCGAGCGCGCGACGCCGACGCGCGTCGCCAACACCATGACGGTCAACCCGATCGCGGCCGGCTCTGCTCGCCATGCAGCTGGTCGGCGAGCCGATCACGCTCAATCCTGCTGTCGGCCTGGTCGCCGTGTTCGCCGGCATCTGGATCGCCACGACGGAGACGGCAAAAGGAGTCCAGCTCGGCCGGTCGCCATGACGTTCACGCAGAGTGACCCTCCCGCGCCAGGCCTCAGCCGGTCGAGAAGCCCGGGAGATCGAGACCAGGAAGCCCTATTCCCTGCAGGTCCAGCGGCTTTAAAGGCGCCCCGTGCCGCGCCAGTCGAAGGCGGGCGTAAATTGCGCGCGATCCCAGGCGCAAAGTGCGCCGAGGGCGTGCTAGACCTGCTCGGAATGGGAGACCTCGGAGCGACTCGATGAAGATGCGCGCCTCGATCGGCCGCATCGCAGCCGTCGTGCTGGTGCTCGCGCTTGTCGGCGGGGGCGTCTACTGGTTCACGATGCAGCCGGCAAAGGCACCCGTTGCGGCGCAAGCCCCGCCGCCGCCCCAGGTCGGCGTCGTCGAGCTCGCGGCGGCGGATGTTCCTCTGCCCCTCGAATTCTCCGGCCGCGTCGCCGGCTTCCGCGTCGTCGAGATCCGCGCCCAGGTGAGCGGCATCCTGCTCAAGCGCGAGTACCTGGAGGGCGCCGTCGTCGATGTCGGCCAGGTCCTGTTCCGCATCGATCCGCGGACCTACGAGGCGGCGCTGGCGCGCGCGACCGCGCCAGGCGGCGCAGGCCAAGGCGGCGCTGATCCAGGCCGAGGAGAATTACAAGCGCCAGGAGGGCCTGGCCGTCCAGAAGGTCGCCACCCAGAAGTCCCTCGAGGACGCCATCGCCGCCCGCGATCAGGCGCGCGCCGCGATTCAATCGACCGAGGCCGATGTCCAGACGGCGAAGCTCAACCTCGAATTCACCGTCATCAAGGCGCCGGTGAAGGGGCCGACCAGCCTGGTGTCGCCGGCCGGAAGGCACGCTGATCCAGGCGCAGCAGACGCTGCTCACCACGATCACGCAGCTCGATCCGGCCTACGTCAACTTCACCTTCACCGACAGCGAGCTGCGCGCCCTGCAGGAGATCGACAGGTCGAGCGAGGAACTGTTCGATCCCGCTCGCGTCAAGGTCGAGCTGCAGTTCGGCGATGGCGCGACCTATCCCGAGCCCGGCACGGTCGACACGCGCTCGCGCACGATCGATCCCGCGACCGGCACCATCCTGACCCGCGCCATCTTCCCCAACCACGACGGGGCCCTGCTGCCGGGCCAGTTCGTGCGCGTGAAGATGACCGGCATCACCATGCCCAACGCCATCGTGGTGCCCAAGGCCGCGATCTCCCAGGGGCCGCTCGGGCCGTTACGTCTACGTCGTCGAGACCTGATTCGGTGGCGCGCGCGCGGCAGGTCCGGCTGTACCGCGAGCTGCCTGACGGCTGGATCGTGCGCAAGGGCCTGGCGGCGGGCGACCGCATCGTGGTCGACGGCGTGATCCGCGTCCGGCCGGGCAATGTCGTCAAGCCGGTTCCCGTCGCGGCGCCGCCGGCCGCGCGACCGGGCAGCCGGCGGGCGGCACAAGCCGTGATCTCGAAATTCTTCATCGACCGGCCGGTCTTCGCCTCGGTCCTGTCGATCGTGATCGTGCTGGCGGGCCTGGTGGCGATGCGCGCGCTGCCGATCTCGCAGTACCCGCAGATCGTGCCGCCCGAAGTCGTGATCTCGGCGACCTATCCCGGCGCCACGGCCGAGAACATCGCCGCCACCGTCGCCGCGCCGCTCGAGCAGCAGATCAACGGCGTCGAGCGCATGATCTACATGCAGTCGACCTCGACCGGCTCGGGCACGATGAACCTCACGGTCACCTTCGAGATCGGCACCAATCCCGACCAGAACGCCATCAACGTCAACAACCGCGTGCAGCGCGCGCCTGCCGCTGCTGCCGGGCGAAGTCAGCCGCCAGGGGCTGGTCGTGCAGAAGCGCTCGACCTCGATCCTGCAGGTGCTGACCATGTCCTCGCCGGACGGGCGCTACGACACGATCTACATCAGCAACTACGCGCTGGTGAACGTGCTCGATGAAATCCGCCGCCTGCCGGGCGTCGGCGACGCCTCGCTGTTCGGCGCCTCGGACTATTCGATGCGCATCTGGCTCAGGCCCGACAAGCTCGCCCAGTACAATCTGACGCCCGTCGGACATCGCCGCCGTGGTGCGCGAGCAGAACCAGCAGTTCGCCGCCGGCCGGTTCGGCGAGGAGCCGATGAGCAAGCCGCAGGTCTTCACCTATTCGGTGACGACGCCGCCCCGGCTGGTCGACCGCACCCAGTTCGAGGACATCATCATCCGCTCGGAGGAGAACGGCGGCGCGCTCAGGCTGAAGGACGTCGCCCGCGTCGAGCTGGGCGCCCTTCTGTACGGCTTTTCCGGCACCTTCAACGGCTCGCCGGCCGTCCCGATCGCCGTCTATCTCCAGCCCGGCGCCAACGCCGCTGCAGGTCGCGGCTTCCGTCAGGGAGACGATGGAGCGCATCTCCAAGCGCTTCCCGGTGGGGCTGCGCTACGACATCCCGTTCGACACGACGCGCTTCGTCGAGGTCTCGATCGAGGAGGTCGCCATCACCTTCGTCGAGGCGATCGCGCTGGTCGTGCTGGTGGTCTTCCTGTTCCTGCAGAGCGTGCGGGCGATGATCATCCCGGTCATCGCCATTCCGGTGTCGATCATCGGCACCTTCGCCGGCATGTACGTGCTGGGCTTCTCCATCAACCTGCTGACGCTGTTCGGGCTGGTGCTGGCCATCGGCATCGTCGTCGACGACGCCATCGTGGTGCTCGAGAACGTCGAGCGCATCATGTCGACCGAGGGCAAGTCGCCGCGCGCCGCCGCCATCCAGGCCATGCAGGAGGTGACGGGCCCGGTCATCGCCATCGTCCTGGTGCTGTGCGCGGTGTTCATTCCGGTGTCGTTCCTGGGCGGCCTGGCGGGCGAGCTCTACCGGCAGTTCGCCGTCACCATCGCGGTCTCGGTCGTGATCTCGGGCATCGTGGCGCTCACGCTGACGCCGGCGCTGGCGGCGCTGATCGCTGAAGCCGGCGCACGGCGCGCCGTGGGGACCGTTCGCCCGCTTCAACCGCTTCTTCGCCTGGGTGACGGCGCGCTACACCGGCGGGGTGGGCTTCCTGCTGCGCCGGACGGTGCTCGGCGTCGCGGGTTTCGTCGTCGTGCTGGGGCTGGTGGTCGTCCTGTTCCAGCGCATTCCCGGCAGCCTCGTGCCGGCCGAGGACCAGGGCTACGTCTTCCTGGTGACGATCCTGCCGCCGGCCGCCGCGATCGCGCGCACCCGCGAGGTGACGAAGGAAGGCACGGCGGCGCTGATGAAGAACCCGGCCGTCGCCAACGTCGTCTCCTTCTCCGGCTTCGACCTCCTGTCGCGCGCGCTCAAGACCAATTCCGGCATCTCCTTCGTCACGCTGAAGGACTGGTCGGTGCGCACAGGATCCCAAGGAGGACGCGCGCAACCTCGCGCCGGCGCTCAGCGCCCTCAACGCCAACTTCAAGGACGGCATCGTGATCGGCTTCAACCCGCCGCCGATCCAGGGCATCAGCGTCACCGGCGGCTTCGAGTTCTTCCTGCAGGACCGCTCCGGGCGGCTCGCTCGACGGCCTGTCGGAGGCGGCCAACAAGGTGGTGCAGGCCGCCAACCAGCGGCCCGAGCTGCGCGGCGTTTCCACCACCTTCACCACCGCCGTGCCGCAGTACCGCACCGACGTCGACCGCGAGAAGGCGCGCGCGCTCGGCATCCCGATCAACACCATCTTCGACACCATGCAGAGCTCGTTCGGCAGCCTCTATGTCAACGACTTCTCGCTGTACGGCCGGACCTATCGCGTCAGCCTGTCGTCCGAGGCCGACTTCCGCGAGAAGCCGGACGACCTGCGCCATGTCTTCGTGCGCTCCGACACCGGCGCCATGGTGCCGCTGAACGAGCTGGTGAGCTTCAAGCGCGCGCTGGGCCCCGACACGGTCGATCGCTTCAACATCTTCCCGGCGGCCAAGATCCTCGGCAGCCCGGCGCCGGGCTATCTCGTCGGGCCAGGCGATCGCCGCCATGCAGCAGGTCGTGGCCACGACGCTCGGCAGCGACTTCAGCATCGGCTGGACCGGGTTCGGCCTACCAGGAGCTGGCGACGGCGGGCATCGGGCTCGCTGGGCTTCGTCTTCGGCCTGATCATGGTGTTCCTGATCCTGGCCGCGCAGTACGAGCGCTGGTCGCTGCCGCTCGCCGTCCTCACCGCGGTTCCCTTCGCCGTGCTGGGCGCCTTGCTCGCCATCTGGCTGCGCGGCCTCGACAACGACGTCTACTTCCAGATCGGCCTGGTGACGCTGATCGGGCTGGCGGCAAAGAACGCCATCCTGATCGTCGAGTTCGCCTCGCAGCGCCATCGGCAGGGGCTCTCGGTCTACGACGCCGCCATCGAAGCCGCCCGGCTGCGCTTCCGGCCGATCATCATGACCTCGCTCGCCTTCATCCTGGGCGTGCTGCCGCTCGCCATCAGCACCGGCGCGGGCTCGGCCAGCCGCCATTCGATCGGCACCGGCGTGATCGGCGGCATGCTGGCGCGCCACCTTCGTTGCCATCCTGTTCGTGCCGCTGTTCTTTCGTCTTCTGACGCGGCAGCGCAAGGACAAGCCTCGCTACAAGCCCGCTGCAGGATAGCCACGCCGACGGTTAGAGTCTCGGTACGGGAACCTTCGCTGCCTCCCGCGGCGTTTCCTCGATTGGAGGCAAACAATATGAAAGCTCTACACCTTATCGTTGCATCGGCGCTCTGCGCCTTCCGGTATCGCCTGTTTGGGCGGACAATGACAAGAACAGGGAGCGGGTCACGACAGCGATCATGACCGTGGTCAATCTGGCCAGGTGTCGAAGGTGTCACGGTGAGGCAGACACCCACCGTGATCGTCGTCACCGATCGCGACCGGAACACCATCCACACGTATTACAGGACCGATTTCGTCAGCGGCAACTGCCCGCCAGGCCTCGCCAAGAAGGACAACGGCTGCCTGCCCCTGGGCCAGGCCAGAAGCTGTGGAACGTCGGCCAACCGCTGCCGCCGACCATCGTCTACTACCCGCTGCCCCAGCCGCTGATGATGCAGTTGCCGCCGCCACCGCCCGGCTACGACTATGTCCGTGTCGATGACGACGTGGTATTGATGGACCGCAACTCACGGCTGGTGAGCCAGATCATCACCAACCTCAGCCGCTTGATGAATTGAGCGTAACGCCCTTCAAGCAACCGTCAGGCGGGCAATGCGTTTCCTTCGGTGCGGAGGAGCCCACCATGCGCATCGCTCTTGTCGTCCTCGTACCGGCGCTCTGTGCCGGTCTCGCGTCCCCGGCCTGGGCGGACAAGGACAAAGACAAGGACAGGGCCACGGGCGCGGCCACGGCCCGCGCTCCGAGGCGGTCATCGTGCCAGCCGGTGCGCGTGATCGTGCCCGACCGCGACCGCACCATCGTCTACACCTATTACCGCAGCGAAGTTCGGGACCGGCGGCTGTCCGCCGGGCCTGGCCAAGAAGGGCAATGGCTGCCTGCCGCCGGGCCAGGCCAGGAAGCTCTGGGTCGTGGGCCAGCCGCCTGCCGCCGACGGTCATCTACGACCCTGTGCCGCCCGTGCTCGTGCAGCAGCTCGCGCCGGTGCCGCCGGGCTACGACTATGTGCGCGTGGACAACGACGTCCTGCTGATGGACATGGCCAACCGCATGGTGGCTGACGCCATCAACGACCTCAGCGACCTCGACTGATCAGCCGCTTCGACGCCTCAGTGCCGGAAGTGGCGCATGCCGGTGAAGACCATGGCGAGGCCCTTCTCGTCGGCCGCCTCGATCACTTCTTTGTCACGCAGCGAGCCGCCGGGCTGGATGACCGCCGTGGCGCCGGCTTCGGCCGCGGCCAGAAGCCCGTCGGCGAAGGGGAAGAAGGCGTCCGAGGCCACGACGCTGCCGATCGGCCGGGCTTTCCTTCAGCCCGGCCAGCTCGCCCGCTTCGGCGGCGCGGATGGCGGCGATGCGCGAGCTGTCGCGGCGGTTCATCTGGCCCGCGCCCACGCCCACCGTGGCGCCGTCCTTGGCATAGACGATGGCGTTCGACTTCACGTGCTTGCAGACGGTGAAGGCGAACAGCAGGTCCTCGAGTTCCTTCGCCGTCGGCGCGCGCTTGGTCACGACCTTCAGGTCGCTCTTCGTTCACGTGGCCGTTGTCGCGGGTCTGCAGGAGATAGCCGCCGCCCACGCTCTTCAAGGTCATGCCGGCGCTTGACGGATCGGGCAGGGTGCCGGCCAGCAGCACGCGCACGTTCTTCCTCGTGGCCAGGATGGCCAGCGCTTCGGCCGTGGCGTCGGGCGCGATCACGACTTCGAGGAAGCGCTTGGCGAGGTCCTCGGCCGTCCTGGCTTCGAGCGTCGTGTTGACCGCCACGATGCCGCCGTAGATCGACACGGGATCGCAGGCATAGGCCTTGAGGTAGGCGCTGTACTGGTCCTGGCCGATCGGCGACGCCGCAGGGATTGGCGTGCTTCACCACGACGACGGCGGGCTCCCTGAACTCGGCCACGCATTCGTAGGCCGCCTCGGTGTCGCCGATGTTGTTGTAGGAAAGCTCCTTGCCCTGGACCATGCGCGCGGTGGCGATGCCCGGCCGCTTGCTGCCGTCGGAATAGAACGCCGCCTGCTGGTGCGGGTTCTCGCCGTAGCGCAGCGTCTGCACGCGCTCGGCGGAGACGGTCAGCCGCTCGGGGAAGGTCTCGCCCTCTTGCTTGGCGAACCAGTTGGCGATCGCCGAATCGTAGGAGGCGGTGCGGGCATAGGCCTTGGCGGCGAGCTTGCGGCGCAGCGCCAGGGTCGTGGCGCCCTTGTTGGCGCGCGAGCTCGGCGATCACCGCGGCGTAGTCGGCCGGATCGACGACGACCGTGACGAAGTCGTGGTTCTTGGCCGAGGCGCGGATCAGCGCCGGGCCGCCGATGTCGATGTTCTCGACGCAGGTCGCGAAATCGCGCGCCGCGCGCCACCGTGGCCTCGAACGGATAGAGGTTCACCACCACGAGATCGATGCCGGCGATCTTGTGGTCGGCTCATCGCCTTCTGTGTGCCCGGCGTCGGTGCGGCGCGCCAGGATGCCGCCATGGATCGCGGGCTGCAGGGTCTTCACCCGCCCGTCCATGATCTCGGGGAAGCCGGTGTGATCGCTCACCTCGACCACCTTCAGCCCGGCCTCGCGCAACGCCTTGCGCCGAGCCGCCGGTCGACAGGATCTCGATGCCGTGCGCCGCCAGCGCCTTGCCGAGCTCGACCAGGCCCGCCTTGTCGGAAACGGAGATCAGCGCCCGCTCGATGCGGGCGAGATCGGGGGTCGGGCGAGGGGACGTAGGTGGGGGGCGGCGGACATGGCGGGTCTTTTAGCCCGCGCTCCGGTGGGTGAAAGCGGCGGATTTACCCTTCTGCGCCTTCCAGCACCCGGACCTGGAAACCCTCGGCGGCGAGCGCGGTCACCAGCTCGCGCGCATGGTCGCGGCCGCGGGTTTCGACGGTGACGTCGAGCTCGGTCGCCTTGGCGACCACGCTGCCGAACAGGCGCTGGTGCTGCACTTCGACGATGTTGCCGCCGGCCTTGCCGATCAGGCCGGCGACCCGGGCGAGCTGGCCCGGCAGGTCGCCGATCATCAGCCGCAGGCGGACGATGCGGCCGTCGCGCACCAGGCCGCGCAGCAGCACCGAGGCGAGCAGGCGGGTGTCGATGTTGCCGCCGCACAGCACGAGGCCGACCTTGCGGCCGGCGAAGTGCTGCGGATGGGCCGAGCAGGGCGGCGAGCCCGGCCGGCGCCTGCGCCCTCGGCCACCGTCTTCTCGACCTCGAGGAAGAGCGCGATGGCGCGCTCGATCGCCACCTCGTCGACCGCCAGCACTTCGATCGACCAGGGCGCGGCGACGATGGCGAGCGGCGCTTGCCGATGTCGCGCACCGCGATGCCCTCGGCGATGGTGTCGCCGCCCACCGTCACCGGCTCGCCGGCCAGCAGCTGGCGCATCGCCGAGTAGCCGGCCGATCTCGACGCCGATCACCTTGATCGTCGGGCTTGAGCCCGCGCGCCGCCACGGCGCAGCCCGCGATCATGCCGCCGCCGCCCACCGGCGACCACCAGCGTGTCGAGCTCGGGCACGTCCTGCAGCATCTCGAGCGCGATCGTGCCCTGGCCCGGCGATGATGCGCGGATCGTCGTAGGGATGGACGAACACCAGGTTGCTCGCGCCGCGGCCAGGCGATGCGCCTCGGTGCCGGCCTCGGCCAGCGTGTCGCCGTGCAGCACGACGCTGGCGCCGTGCGCCGCGCGTGTGCTCGACCTTCGTGTTGGGCGTGAAGGACGGCATGACGATGGTGGCCGGAATGCCGAGCCGGCCGGCGTGGTAGGCGACGCCCTGGCGCGTGGTTGCCGGCGCGACATGGCGATCACGCCGCGCTGGCGTTCCTCGCGGCGTGAGCTGCAGCAGGGTGTTGAGCGCGCCGCGTTCCTTTGAACGAGGCGGTGAACTGCAGGTTCTCGAACTTGACCCAGACGTCGGCCTTGGCGATGCGCGACAGCGTCTCGCTGCGGAGGCAGGGCGTGTGCACCACCGCGCCGCCGATGCGCGCGGCAGCGAGCTGGACGTCTTCCAGGGTGACGGGCAAGGTGGCCATCACGCCGCCAGACGGCGGTCGATCCAGTCGCGCGTGCGGTACCAGGCGCCGATCATGGGCAGGAACCACGGATCGCCGTTGTAGAGCGCGATGCTCGGGGAAGTCGCGGCCGTCGAGCGGATTGATCGGCGCGTTGCGGCCGCCGGCGATCTTCCTGGCGGTCTGGGTGCCGAGATAGGTCATCATGGCGACGCCGTTGCCGTTGCAGCCCAGCAGGTAATGCAGGCCCTGGTCGGTGCCCATGTGCGGCATGTAGTCGAGCGCGAAGGCGACGTTGCCCGTCCACACATGGGTGATGCGGATGCCGTCGAGCTGCGGGAAGCGGTCGATCATGTAGCTGGTAGAGCGCCGGCGCGCTCACCTCCGGCGGCGCCGCGGTGAAGCGCGCGCGGCCGCCGAAGATCAGCCGCTTGCCGTCGGGCGAGGGCCGGTAATAGGTCAGCACCCGCTTGGTGTCGCCGACCGCGCGCATGCCGGGGATCAGCATCTGTCGGCAGGCTCGGGCAGAGTCCTCGGTGGCGATGATGTGGCTCGCCACCGGCACGACGCGGCGCTTCAGCCGCGGCGTCAGATCGCCGGTATAGCCGTTGGTCGCGACCACGACCTTCGCGGCACTCGATCGGCCCCTTGGCCGTCAGCACGCGCCAGCCCGTCGCGGTCTTCTCCGGTGCGCTCGGCCTCGACGCGCGCGCACAGGATCGCGCCCGGCGCGGTGCGCGGCCTCGAGCAGGCCCTTGTAGTAGAGCGCGGGATGGAGATGGCCGGCGCGCGTGGCATGCATGCCGCCGTAGTAATAGTCCGAGGCGATGCATCTCGCGCTGGCGCTCGCGCGGCACCATCGAGGCTGCCGGCGTTGGCGTATTTGTTGTAGGTCTCGACCTTGGTCGCGAGGTCGTCGTAGTGGTTGCGGCGTCCAGGCGCCGACGAAGCGGCCGTTCCTGTGCAGGCCGCACTCGATGCCTCTCGCGGGCGATGATGTCTTCCGAGCACGGTGGAGCGAGTCGGCGCCCGCGCCCATCAGCTCGGCCTTATTGCGCTCGAACTCCTCGGCGATCGGGCTCTGCCGCCCAGACCCTTGCCGAGATTGGTGCCGCCCGAGATCATGCCGCCGTTGCGCGTCGAGGCGCCGATGCCGAAATCGCCGCGCTCCAGCACGACGGCGCTCGATGCCGTTGCGGCGCAGCTCCAGCGCCGTCGACAGCCCGCCGTAGCCTCGCACCGACGATCACCACGTCGGTCTTGGCCGGCGGGTCCTGCGACAGCGCGTTGTTGGGCGTCCAGGCTCTCCCACCACCAGGGCTGCGCCTTGAGCTCGGGATGGAAGATGTCGCTGCGCGCATCCTAGAAGTCCGTCACCTTGCCGTTGAACTGCCAGTCGCCGTAGCGGGTCGGTTCGGGGCCCGGGCGGGCCGCCGATCTCCTCGACCTTCTTGGGCTTTTCCGGCGGACGGGCTTGGTCGGCGGCGCTTGGCCGCGTCCGGCGGCGGCGGGTTTCGTTGTCGTCGGTCATGGCCGACATGATGCCGCCTGCCGCCTTGATTCGCCACAGTCGCGCAACCATCTTTCCGGCCATGAACTACTTCCGCACTGCGCTTCTGCTGGCGGCGCTGACCGGCTTCTTCCTGGTCGTCGGCTACCTGCTGGGCGGCCAGGCCGGCCTGATGATCGCGCTGGTCGTGGCGCTGCGGCATGAACCTGTTCGCCTACTGGAACAGCGACAAGATGGTGCTGCGCATGAGCAACGCGCAGGAGGTCGGACCGCAGCGAGGCGCCCGAGCTCTACGGCATCGTCCAGCGGCTGGCCGAGCGCGCCGGCCTGCCGATGCCGCGCGTCTATCTGATCGACGAGGACCAGCCCAACGCCTTCGCCACCGGCCGCAATCCCGAGCACGCCGCGGTCGCGGCGACCACCGGCCTGCTGCGCCATCTGAGCCGCGAGGAGATCGCCGGCGTGATGGCGCATGAGCTCGCGCCATGTGCGCCATCGCGACACGCTCACCATGACGATCGCCGCCACGCTCGCCGGGCGCCATCGGCATGCTGGCGAGCTTCGGCGGCCTGTTCGGCGGCGGCCGCGACGAGAACGGCCGGCCGCTGGTCAGCCCGATCGTCGCCATCGCCGCGATGATCCTGGCGCCGCTCGCCGCCATCGCTGGTGCAGATGGCGATCAGCCGCAGCCGCGAGTACGAGGCCGACCGCATGGGCGCGGAGATCTCCGGCCAGCCGCTGTGGCTCGCCTCGGCGCTGGCGCAAGCTGCACGCCGGCACGCAGGCGATCCCCAACGCAGGCGGCCGAGGCCAATCCGGCGACGGCGCATCTCTACATCGCCAACCCGCTGTCGGCCGGCGGCATGGCGCAGCCTGTTCTCGACCCATCCGCCGATGGAGGAGCGCATCGCGCGCCTCGCAGGCGATGGCGGGCGCAGGTGCAGGCATCACCTGGTGTGTGCGCCGGCAACCGGGCCGGTGCAGGCCGACGCCTGCAGTGCGGCCGCGGCCGGGCCGGATCGCTCTCGTCGGGCTGCAGGCTTGGCGGCAGAGCCGTCGGATCTGTCGCCGAGATCGACGTCGAGGATGCGCTGGCCGCGCTTGGTGATGCGGTCGGCCGACGTTTCGATGTCGCGCAGGTCCTTCTCGGTCTGAGCGAAGTGGCTCTTCAGCTTCTCGACCCGGTCGTCCAGCCGCCTGACGTCGTCGAGCAGCAGCCCGACCGTCTTCTGGATCTCGCCCGCCTGCTCGCGCATGCGCACGTCCTTCAGCACGGCGCGCACGGTGTTGAGCGTCGCCATCATGGTGGTGGGCGAGACGATCCAGACGCCGGGCGCGGTAGGATTCTCGACCAGCGCCGGTGAAGTTGGCGTGCAGCTCGGCGTAGACCGCTTCCGAGGGCAGGAACATCAGCGCCGATCTCGGCGGTCTCGCCGGGCACGATGTATTTGTCGCGGATGTCGCCGATGTGCTTGCGGATCGCCTGCTGGAAGCCGCGCTGCGCGGCCAGCAAGCGCGGCGGCATCGCCCGCCGCCACGGCGCGCAGCGCGCTGTAGCTCTCGAGCGGGAACTTGGCGTCGATGGCGATCGAGCCCGGCGGGTTGGGCAGATGCAGCAGGCAGTCGACGCGCACGCCGGAGGACAGCGTGCACTGGAACTCGTAGGCCTGCGGCGGCGGGCATTCTGCACCAGGTCGTTCGAGCTGCACCTCGCCGAAGGCGCCGCGCGCCTGCTTGTTGGACAGCACCTCCTGCAGGCTGACGACCTGGGTCGAGAGATCGCCGATCTTCTTCTGCGCCTCGTCGATGCGGACCAGCCGCTCGCGCAGGTCGGTGACGATCTGCCCGGTCGCCTTCTCGGTGCGGTCGAGCCGCTCGCCGACGACCTTGGACAGCGCCTGCTCCTGCTCGCGCAGCGAACGCTCGACCCGCTGCACGGTCTCGGCCTGCTGGCTGAGCGCCAGGGCGAGCTGCTGGCGCATGGTCTCGGCCTCGCCGCCGCCGCGGCGGGTCAGCACGAGAACCAGCACCAGGCCGAGCAGCGCGACCGCCGCCAGTAACACGATCGTCAGGATATCCATTGGCGCCTTTATAAGCCGCCATCTCGACAAGCGCACGGTGGGCCGTTAATTCAGGCCACCATGGCTCCATACACGATCCAGACGTCTGGCTGTTCGACCTCGACAACACGCTCTATCCGGCGCGCTGCAACCTGTTCGCCCAGATCGACGTGCGCATCGGCCGCTACATCTCCGACTGGCTGAAGGTCGACGCCGAGGAGGCGCGGCGGGTCGCAGAAGGCTTACTGGCGCGACCACGGCACCTCGATGCGGGGCATGATGACCCTGCACGGCGTCGACCCGCGCCACTATCTCGACTACGTGCACGACATCGACTACTCGCCGGTGCCGGCCAGCCCCGAGCTTCGAGGCCGCGCTGAAGGCCCTGCCCGGCCGCAAGATCATCTTCACCGCGGGCGACGTGCCGCATGCCGAGCGGGTGATGGAGCGGCTGGGCGTGGCGCACCATTTCGAGGCGATCTTCGACATCGTGGCCGGCGACTACTGGCCCAAGCCGCACCAGCAGATCTACGACAAGCTGGTCGTCAGGCACGGCGTCGATCCGACGCGCGCCTGCATGGCCGACGACATCGCGATCAACCTGCAAGCCGGCCATGCGACATGGGCATGCGCACGGTGTGGATCCGCACCGACGAGAGCGTCAAGCGCGCGGCCGACCTCAACCTCGATCACATCCACCACCAGACCGACGACCTCGCGACCTGGCTGCGCCGACTGGGTGGCCCAGAGGTGAGCCAAGACGTGAAGATCCTGATTCTCGGCGCCGGCGCGGTCGGCGGCTATTTCGGCGCGCGCCTGCATCAGGCCGGCGCCGACGTCACTTTCCTGCTGCGCGAACGCGCGCCACAAGATCAGCAAGGCAAGGCCTGGTCGTCAAAAGTCCCAAGGGCGACGCGCGTGCTGCCGGTCAAGGTCGTGACCAAGGGCGGCGAGCGGCGGGCCCTACGACACTCATCGATCCTCGCCTGCAAGGCCTACGACCTCGACTCCGGCGATGGCGTCGATCGCGCCGGCGGTCGGGCCCGACACCACCATCGTGCCGCATGCTGAACGGCCACGCCCAGTTCGGCGTGCTCGACAAAAGTTCGGCGCCGACAAGGTCGCGGGCGGCCTGGCGCGCATCTCCGGCATGCTGGGGCCCAACGGCGAGGTGATGCACAGCAGCCCCTTCGCCGGCGTGTCGTTCGGCGAGCGCTACGGGCAAGCCGGCCCGCAAGCACCTGGTGGAACTCGACGCGGCCGGCAAAGAAGGCCGGCATCGACGGCGGCCTCAACTCCGAACATCAACCAGGATCTCTGGGACAAGTGGATCATGCTGACCTCGCATGGCCTCGATGTGCTGCACCCATGCGCGGCACGTCGGGCGACATCCTGGCGGCCGATGAAGGCGAGGGCGCTGATGCTCGAGACCGCTCGAGGAATGCCGCAAGGTCGCCGCCGCCGAAGGCTTCGATCCAGGGAGAAGGGCATCGCCAACCTGAAAACCTTCCTGACGCAGCGCAACTCGGTCTTCGCCGCCTCCATGCTGGGCGATCTCGAGAAGGGCGGCCCCCGATCGAGGACCGCCACGTGATCGGCGACATGCTGGCGCGCGCCCGCAGGCACGGCATTGCCGCGCCCAACCTGCGCATCGGCCCATGCGGTCGTGCAGGCCTACGAGGCGCGGCGCGCGCGCGGCGGGCTGAACAAACCCACGAAAATAACCTTGAATTCCGGACTTTCGGTCCTACGTCTTGGCCATGGGATCGGCTGCTCTCGTCCCTGGTGCGACGGAACTTTCCGATCGCACGAGCGTAGTCCCAAGCCCGGCCCTTGATGCGCCCGGTCTTGGGGCGCACGCTTCGCTCCGATAGGGCGACGCATAGATCCAGTTTCGACAATTCAGGCAGCGATACCACGGTGTGATTCTGCGTAGTAGCTGTCTTCAGGAGATCGTCATGCGCGACGTCGTACGGACGTTCGGTTCCCCCAGATGCATCGTCAGTGATGCCGACTACGAACGGCTGACCGACCTTGCCACGGCCTCAGCTCGAGCGCCTGCCTGAGGTAGCGCAGGAACTTTTGTCGGAGATGGATCGCGCGCGCGTGGTCGATGCGGGCGCCGTGCCGGCGCGACGTTGTGCGTATGGGATCGACCGTGACCTTCACGTCCGACGACGGCCAGACGCGCACCCTGAAGCTCGTCTATCCTGTCGAGGAAAGCCTCGACGAGCATCTGCATCTCGGTGATGACGCCGGTCGGCGCCGCTTTGGTTGGCCTCGGTGTCGGTCAGTCGATCAGCTGGACGGCGCGGTGACTGGACGCCGCCACGAGCTCACCGTCATGAAGGTGAAGAACTGATCGTTGATCTTCGCTACTTGATCAGGCCGGCGCTCTTCGGCGGGAACAGCGAGGCTGCGGGAACAGGATGATCGTAGCATCAATCCGACCATCAGCGCCGCGATGTAGGGCAGGTAGGAGCGCCAGTGCTCGCCGACCGTCAGGTTGGCGAACTTCAGCGCCATCAGCAGGCCGACGCCCATCGGCGGCAGGAACAGGCCGATGCCGACGGCCGCCGTCTGCACGATGTTGAAGTGGATGGGATCGATGCCCATCGCGCTCGGCGATCGGGAATACCACCGGGATCAGCACCACGGCGGCCGGCAGGCCCTCGAGCACCATGCCGAACATCATGGTGATCAGCGCCGGTGCCGAGCAGGAACAGCCACGGCATGGTCCTTGAGCGGCCCGAGCACCTCGGCCGAGCAGCTTGCGGCACGCCCTGCATACGCCCATCAGGTATTGGAAGACCGAGGCGACGGCGAGCAGGAACACCACCGCGGCGGTGAGGATGGCGCTATCGTAGGCGATGCTTGCGCCATCTCGCGCCAAGGTGACGTTGCTGGTAGTAGAACTTGTGCGGCGAGGAAGGCATAGCCCGCGACCACCGCGCCCGCCTCGGTCGCGGTGATGATGCCGAGGAAGAAGCCGCCCAGGATCACGATCGGGATCACCAGCGGCACGGCGGCGCGCTTGGCCGGCGTGTCCGACAGCGAACTGCCGGTTCGGCCGGCATCGACCGGCCAGTCGTATTTGCAGCGCGCGGAAGTACACCAGCACCATCAGGCACACCATGATGGTGACCGGCCGGAACGAAGCCGGCCAGAAACAGCGCCACCGCCGAGGTGTTGGTGACCTGCGCGATCACGATCATGAAGATGGCGGGCGGCACCAGCATGCCCATCGCGGTGCCGGCCGCGATCAGCGACGCCGAGATCCTGGCGCTTGTAGCCCGCCTTGGTCAGGGGCGGCATCAGCGTGGATCCCAGCGCGGAGACCTCGGCCATCTTGGAGCCGCAGATGTCGGAGAAGAAGTAGGCCACGACGATCACCGACATGCCGAGCCCGCCCTTGACCCAGCCGACCAGCGCGCGCGCGAACTCGACCGAGCGCGTGGCTCATGCCGCATCGCTCCATCAGGCCGCCGGCGAAGACGAAGGCCGGGATGGCGAGCAGCACCCAGCTCTGCGAGCCCGACACCAGTGCTCGAGGACAGCACGCTGCATGTCGATAGCCGCCGAGCCACAGGCCGGCCACGCCGGCAGACGCCGAGCGCGAAGACGATCGGCATGGAGAACAGGATCAGCGACGACGATGATCGCCGCCGCAGCGAGCAGGATCATTCGGCCCTTACTTCCAGTGGTACGATGCTGTGATCGCGCGGCGGCGGCGCCACGATCATCGAGAACGGCGTAGATCGCCAGCAGGATGCCGCCCACCACCGCCGAGGCGTAGAGCACGGCGAGATTGATCTCGAGTCCCGGCGTGGCCAGCGTACGGTTGAGCAGGCAGAGCTTCACGCCGTACCAGGCGGCGAGCGCGCCGAAGCCGGCGATCAGCACATGGTGGATGCGCTCGGCCCAGACCTGCGCGTTGCCGGCGACGGGTGCAGCACGTGCAGGGTGAAGTGCGGTGCGCTCGCGCACGCCGATCGCCGCGCCGATCAGGGTGAGCCAGGCGAGCATCATCTCGCCGACCTCCTCGACCCAGGTGAAGCGGATCGGATCGACGTCGAGCCAATCCGTCACCTCGAGCATGACGTAACGCAGGAAGACGCCGACCAGCAGATTGACGATGGCGGCAACCAGCAGGAACGCGACGACGAACTTGGCGAATGTCGCTGATGAGTCTTCCGCATCGAGGGCGACGCGCGCGCCTATGCCTTGAACTCCGCGATCTGCGTCCCACAGGCCGGCGTATTGCTGTCTTGTAGGCCGGCCAGATCTTCTCCTGCGCCACCTTGCGGAAGGCCTCGACGTTGGCCTCGCACCACCGTCATGCCCTTGCGGCTCGAGTTCCGTCTTCGCCGCGGCGAAGTTGTCGACCGATTCGGTCAGCTCGCGGCACTTGGTCTGCGCCTCGCGGCTGGTGTCGAGCATCAGCTTCTTGTGCGGCTCGCTCAGGCCCTTCCACACCGTCGAGGTTCATGACGTTGAGCGTCGGGCCGTAGTTGTGGAAGGTCATCGAGCAGTACTTCGAGACCTCGTAGATCTTCAGCGCGATCTGGTTGACGATCGGCAGGTCGCCGCCGTCGATCACGCCCGACTTGGCGGCCGAGATCACCTCGCCCCACGCCATCGGCACGGCGTTGCCGCCGAGCCCGTTGATCGTGTCGCCGAACACCTTGGCCTGCTGCACGCGGATCTTGGCGCCGCGCAGATCCTTCGGGCTCCACGATCGCCTTCTTGCTGGTCCAGAAATGGCGGAAGCCGTAGTCGAAGAAGCACAGCACCTTGAGCTTGTACTTCTCCTGGAACTGCTTATCGAGCGTGTCGCCGATCTTGCCGTTGAACATCTTGTAGGCCTGGTCGTAGCTCTGCACGAGGTAGGGCACCAGGAACACGCCCATCTCGGGGAACACGGTCGCCGCGGCGCCGCCGGGACTGCCGATCGGCGATGTTGCCCGGACTTCACCGCGTTCATGATCTCGAGCTCCTTGCTGATCAGCAAGGTCGAGCCGAAGAACTGCATGTCGAGCTCGCCGTTGGAGCGCTTGCGGACTTCCGCCGCCTGCCAGTCGAAGGCGATCGCGGCCGATTCCGGCACGGCATTGAGATGCGCCATCACCAGCTTCTTGGCTTCGGCGCGTGCGAAGGTCGGCGCGAGCCCGCTGGCGAGGATGCCGAGCCAGGCCGCCCTTGACCGAGGCTGCGGCGGCGGATCGCGGACAGGTTCCGGCTGCTGACTTTCATGATCGTCGACATAGGGCGCCCTCCCAGGCGATTTATTTGATCAAGCCTATACTACGACCGTCACTGCGCGGCGATGGCCGAGTGCCCT
>ERZ1370068.4107-contig-3199_pt1 | contig 21586 bp, 25 predicted proteins | sample MGYA00561227_ERZ1370068 | MGnify/ENA primary metagenome ERZ1370068 (study PRJEB38410, sample SAMEA6850437) | metagenome | study: Metagenomic assessment of the ecological functions of the soil: analysis of the soil microbiota associated with the... | reverse complement strand
CAGTTACGTACGTTCAGAGACCATATTATTATCTGAATTAATTGCTGATGAAAAAGGCTTATCGCACTCACTGTCCTGCATACAAATGATGTTCATAGTCGCATTGATCCTTTCCCGATGGATGGTGGCGCAAACCAGGGATTGGGCAGGTGTAGCTGCAAGAGCCGAAATAATCGAAAAAATACGAAGAGAGGAAGAGACATGTTTTGTTATTGGATGCCGGTGATATATTTCCAAGGCACTCCCTATTTTAATTTTTATAAAGGAGAACCTGAAATAAAAGCAATGAGTTCGATGGGTTACGAGGCTACTACTATCGGTAATCATGATTTTGATGCCGGACTTGGAGAACCTGGCAATGCAATTGACAAATCATGCAAAATTTCCAATGCTTGTTTCCAATTATGACTTTACATGGCACACCGATGGAATATAAGCATGAGCCATATAAGATCTTTAAAAAGGAAAAATAAAGATTGGCGTTTTTGGTTTGGGAATTGAAATGGCAGGGTTTAGTGTCTGAAAATCTTTCAGCTGGTACGAAGTATCTTGATCCTGATACATGAAAGGAAATGAAATGGCAGATAAATTAAAGAAAAAAAAATTGTGATTTGATCATTTGCCTCTCACATCCTGGGCTATCAATATTCTGATAACAAGGTAAGTGATAAACGATTGGCAAATGAAACGGAAAATATTGATCTCATAATTGGAGGGCATACACATACTTTTTGAGTGCGCCTGTTGTATTTAAAAACAAGAAAGGTGATGATGTAATAATAAACCAGGTAGGTTGGGCAGGAATTAATCTTGGGAGGTTGGACTTCGATTTCACCAAAAGTACTGAAAAAAATTATCCGAATCAAGTTCAATTACGGTTACAAAAAACAGAGGAATAAAAATTTTTTATTAGAAAAGATTTTTAGATATTCGTCCTCCTGTGAAAATTTTTGTCGTAGATTGAGACAAACCCGTTGAAAAAAGAAGATTCTTAACTCGATATAAATTGCTTACTAACCGATGGAGAAGAATGCTGAAAAGTTTGGACTAATTGTTTAAAGATCATCAAAGACATTGTTGAATGGCAGCATTTCAAAACATGGTTTGAACCCATCAAACCAATCTCAATAAAAAATAATATTCTTGTCATCCAGGTCCCCAGCCAATTTTTTTCGAATATCTCGAAGAACATTATGTAAATTTATTGGCGAAGACATTGAAAAGAGAATTAGGTAAAGAAGCCCGTCTCGAATATCGCATCATGGTGGACAGTGGTAATAAGACCAAGCAGCCTTTAATGATGGATATTCCTGGTCAGGGTTATAAAATGTATCCGAATAACGAAATGGATTTTCCTCTCATCATAAACAACCCCGTAAAGAACCCATTTGTAATTCCGGGGTTGAAAAAATGCAGATCGATCCGCAGCTCAATCCTGCTTATCTTTTTGATTCTTTTATTGAAGGTGATTGTAATCGTGTAGCACGCCGTGCTGGTAAAACGGTTGCTGAAAAACCAGGTGCCAATTCATTTAATCCACTTGTTTTATATGGAGGTGTTGGTCTTGGCAAAACACATCTTGCCCAGGCGATCGGGAATGAAGTGAAGAGAACACATCCCAATAAAGTGGTTCTTGTATGTAAGCTCAGAAAAATTCATCAACCAGTTCATGGATCATAGTCGCAACAATGCGATCAATGATTTTATCCATTTTTACCAGCTGATCGATGTATTAATAGTTGATGATGTACAATTTTTGCAAAAGCAGAGAAAAGCCAGGATGCGTTATTTGCAATTTTCAATCACCTGCATCAATCGGGTAAACAATTGGTGCTTACAAGTGATAAGCCACCAAAAGATCTGGAAGGTGTGCAGGAAAGATTACTGAGCCGATTCCGCTGGGGTCTTAGCGCTGATCTCCAGGTGCCCGATTATGATACAAGGATCGAGATCCTGGAAAGAAAAATGAAGCATGATGGATTGGAAATGCCCAAAGAAGTGGTGAAATATATTGCTTATAACATCAGTAATAATATAAGGGAATTGGAAGGGGCGTTGATATCATTGCTGGCACAATCTTCGCTGAACAGGAGAGAGATCGATCTTGATCTTGCTAAAAAAGTGCTTAGAAACTTCGTCAAATCATCCAGTAAAGAAATCACGATCGAAACCATTCAGAAAATGGTTTGCGATTATTTCGATGTTGCCTTACGATAAGCTTTTGCAAAAACGAGAAAAGAGAGATCGTGCAGGCCAGGCAGATCACTATGTATCTTGCTAAAGCATTTACTAAAAACTCATTAAAGACGATCGGCGAACATTTTGGGGGTCGCGACCATACTACTGTAATTCATTCCTGCCAAACGGTGAAGGATCTGATGGATACCGATGGCGTATTCCGTGAAAAATGTGCTGGAACTGCAGCAAAAGTACAATTAGCGGCGATGTAATGTGAGTGAATAAACAAATATTAAATCCCAAATTCCAAAAGATGGTTAATATTGGGATTTGGAATTTGTATTTTGGGATTTGTAGCGTCTTAATCTTTACTTTTGCCATCCCTTTAAAAGAGGGAATCAGGAAGTAGCGCAGGCCGGTAGCGCACCTGGTTTGGGGACCAGGGGTCGCAGAGTTCGAATCCTGTCTTCCCGACTCTTAAAAGGATCGCCCTCGATTTTAATCCAGGGCGTTCCTGACTAAGAAAACAAATTCAGTCATTTTCTCAAGGTGAGGTGGATGAGTGGCTGAAATCTTATTGGCGGTTTGCTTCATAACCGGAAATCGTGCACGTCCACAAGATGGCAATTGAGGGGCTCGAATCCCTCCCGTCCACATAGTTTGAACTGCTCTAGTAGTCGGAGGCATCTGATTAGATAATCTCCAAAGTTACATCTGTTTTTCTGTGCTTCTATTCGATCTCAGTCTGAACTATTTTTCTTTTAGTTATACTCCAGCTTCAAAAAACACAATAAAGAACAGAGTAATGTAAATTTGTCCTCACTTTTGAACCATCATCGGAGTATATCAATGATAAAACAGAAAAAGGCAAAAGAAATAAACCAGTCCAGGGTAAACCATACTTTTAGGAAAGAAAAGCTCTGCGATGAACTCGCGTTGATCAGGAAAGTAAAGAAAAAACAAATCACAGGCAGAATCCCTGCAGATAATCCAAAAGGTCTAGAAATTGATCGTGCGAATGCAGAAGGCATCTTCAGTGTTCTTGCTTTCCTCTGCTCCAAATTCAGCATAGCGGTTTTGCAAACAAGGCTTATGTCTCTGTCAATCGCAAGGTTTATTTTTGTCGCCAATGCCCCCTCCCAAAAGAGTGCGATCTTTTTTTATTATTTCCGGAGCTTCCACCACCAGCACTGCGTGGCTGAACTGTCACATTGACCTTGAAAATTTTTCGAGTCTTAGTAGACACCTGTGTGAGCGATTTTTTTTAAAGTGCATAGAAAATTCCCATAGAAGCTACTATATAAAAGTATTGGTCATCACAGAAATACGGTAGAATTAGTAATGATCTCTTTTGGTCTGAGTCAAGCTTAATAGTTCATTCCCACGATGGCTCGCCGCAATTAATGCCACAAACGGCTACAAGAACCATGGTTTGTTGTTGTGTATCGAAGGAGAATCAAATTGATAAAAATATCCGTCCAATATCCGGGCCGATGATACTGCACGATAGACCACAGTACCGCTGCTAATAGCAAAGCGAACAATTGTTATGAAAGGGAAAGAATAAGGTAGTAATGCCTGCCATTATGAAGTGTAATTGGAACAAAGGAGATAACCCGCTGAAGCACTATATATAGAGGTGCAAATTGATCGGGAACGAGCTCAGTAACAGTGTCGTCAATAAACGCTGCAGTAGATGGCTCGAAAACTGAAACATTTCGCGAAAATAGCCATTGAACGCTTTAATCTCAAGATCGTAAACCAATGATAGTCGTCATGCACATAAACAGCAACGAAAACTTCTGCGTGAATACCTGGGGATTAATTGATTGGTATGTTGAAGATGCATAAACAAAGGTATGAATGTACGATCCAACCGAGGAGCTGTATTCATGGTCAACTTATAGGATTCAGTCCCCTGAAAGCCCTGATCCCTGTATGCAGTCAGTACAAAACATAAAATATTGAAGATGATATAAGCAGAAAAGAGCAAGTACAGCACTCTTTTGAGGTACATCAGTTGCCGGCTAAGTCAGACCAAATGGAGAGCCCAAAGATATTGATGAAAGTGCAATGATGATATGAAGACGGCGTTGCCAATATACCTCTATGTTAGCACTCAGTTTGATCATCTTCAGAATAAAACAACGCTTGAGTAGTGAAACGGTAAAACATATGGCTCATCGGTACTGTAGATTTCAATAACGCATGCAAAATAAATAGTCTATGTTGTGCTAGTGATTACATCTTTCATAAACCTGACCACGATAAATACAACCAAAGCAACAACATGATACAATATGAACTATTAAACGGCGATGAGAGCGGCAGGAAGCGGCAATGAGTAACCAGAATGGAAGGAGACGCAAATATGTTTTTACTTAAGATTCATGTGCTGAGTGATTTTAAGATCAGGCAACTGAAGGTGACTGTCAATCGAATTTATCTAAAGAAACAGTCTTTCAAAACATGGTTCTAACATGCCAGCATGAGAAATTCTCCTGACTTTGTCTCTCTTTTTAATGATAGCGGTGCGAACGATATTAAAACCTTAAATGTCTCTGACTCCATCACAGCTGGATATACCTACGGCTTAAAAATCAGGGGCTGACACATACACAGTATTATCACTCAAAACGACTCAGGTATTGCTAAACGAAAAAAATTGCTCGTGTTAAGCAATCCAATATCTTTGAGGCGATTAGTGGTTGCAGCTGGTGATGGCTGAGAATAAGATACATGTAAGGGAATTATATGGCGATATAAAAGTGCACAGAATCAACAATTTCCAGGTTGAAAAACCTAGCATGAAGCACTACCGCCTCCATATACAGCATTTTGATGGTATATTACCAGCGCCTGATTGGTATTATTATAAGCTCACGTGCGGGAAAAAGTCGGCAGAATTTATCTATAACATGATAACAGAAAGTATCTTTTCTAACCCTGTAGCTCATTTGTTGAATGGGGCTGCGGACCAGCGAGGATCTCAGCACGTCACTTGCCTGGCGTTGCAGGGGGCGACATTCCAAATCTTTGGATCGGATTATAACCCCGATGCTCAATCGAATGTGGCCGCGAAAGAGCATGTCATAGGAGGCTTCGTTTCTGGTTAAGAAGAAAAAGCAGAACCCTCCTTAAAAGTCTTAGCGAGGAATGAAATATTCCCTGATGATCTTATTTATGCGATCCTCAGATTTTTATACATCTTGCTTAGACAAAACGCATTAACGTGGATCGATGCGAGGCTGAACAGAGTTTTAAAGAGGAACGGAATATTGTTAATAACTCTGTTGAACTGGGAGAACTGAATGATCGGACGGACACTCCTGGATCATGAAAGAAAGTTTAAGAATCAAAAAGGAGTTGTTGTTAGAGATCAATATCCTGAAGGAAAGAAGATGTGTTTTGACTATAATCATATACTCTGCATGTGTCTCAAGGAGTACTTTTACTGAAAATTTAAAATATTAGGAACCTTATATTCCCGTCTTAATGGCCTCCCAATGATGAAACAAGAACTTATGGATTGCTAGATAAACTAGAATAGTATAACAGCATTTTTGGCTGGGATCTAATTGGAATAGATTAGTGACATAGGACAGACCACCAGGTCTATTTTTACCCAGGGAAAATAATTTCGTTTGTGTAAAGAACCCAACATCTCTAATATTTAACCTTCACTGCTGCTGTGAATACAGGATACTGGTCTGAGATCTGACTTTATTGTGTTGTTTGAAACTGCACCTCTGTCTGAAGTTATATCAACAATCAACCAATCAGCTCCGAAGCGATTTTTTGTGTGGCTGTAATTCCCGAGAGCATGGAAAGTATATTTGATAGTCAAACCATGTTGAAATATGAAGTTAGAGCAAAACAAGTCTAGTCTAACAGTGACGATATTACATTGAGCTTCCTGGGGGGAGCTTTGTGAACCTGCTTTGCGGCCTCTGAGTGCTCCTGCCCAGGATGTGTGGAAGGTTCGTTATTTTTTCCAGAACAAATTTATTATTCTGAGTTTGTGTACTGTATTAGTGACAGCCCAACGGGAGGTCAGGCTGCACTCTGATAAGAGTAAACGGCATTATCTTTACTCTAAAGATGATAGTAAGTCTGCAGTGAACTGACATAACAGACATGTACTGAAGCAATTGAACAGTTTCAAACAGGCTGGCACTCTCGCGATCTTACAACAGTCTGAACCGCTGGTTAGAATTCGTAGGAAGCCGGTGCAGAAAAAGATAAAAGCCTTGAGAGCTTATAATATGAACGGCGATTTGTATTGCTAGATATCAAGGCGGCAGGGATTCCGCCTTTGATAATGCAAAGCGTAAGCTTTCAATGATTCGATAGCTGAGATAGTTTGCAGGATGTCTGCTTACATACTTTAAATACCAATAAATGTGTTATCAAAAGAAAAAGAACCTAGCAGAAAGAATTTTGAAGAAAAATTAGTATTTATATCATCTAGCGAGTTAGAAAAACTTGATAGTTTAAAGAGACAATATAACCAGTTTTTCGGGCTTCTTCAGAGCCAAGCTGCGATACTTCTGTATTACATTGCGTTTAATCCCTGCGGAGATCTATCATGGCGGTCAAATGACTATCAAAATCAAAAGGATATGTCATTGAGCTGGCTTAATAATGAGTATCAAACCATAAAAGTAATTGAAGGGATTTAAACCAGTTATAAGACCTGTTGATGGTTTGAAAGGAAGGAATTGTTTCTATATTTTATACTCTCGGTGGATTACCTGATCGGCTACTTTTTGAGGTGCATTAATTGAACTGCTGCAAATTAGTCAAAACGAGGCTAGGGTGAATAGCAGGATCAGAACATAAAAAATTCTATTTGGAATATATATAGATGTGATCCTTTCATCCTATTACATTCTTGCAACTTCACACCATTTTTATTAGTTGATCATTTTGGGAGCAGGTTTTGGATTATGGATGTTTGCTTAATTCCCCTTCTTATCGCTTTCAGTCAGCTTTAATTTCGGATTATCTACTTCTACGGTCGGGTTTGTAGCTCCAGTTCAAACATCTGAACTGGGCGCAAGCGTCTCAAGATTATAATTAATACTAAATCTTTCCGTTTACAATCTTGTGCTTCCATGTCGTCAATATTGTTAGGTTTTGTAATTGGATTGGAGATGTAAAGGCCAACAATTTATTTAGGCTTGCCCGCTGATTTAAGACATACAGCCAGCATTGCTATTCAGATCACCGAGTAGTAATAATTGGCTTGAAATTCATTGAGCAGATATTTTAAAAACGCAGTGTTAAAGGATTGAATCGTTTTTGATACACGCCTTATTAAATGGCATTATACGTTTCAGGAACACTCGAGTTAACATCATTCAACTTTTTTGCATCAGTCTTTAGTAACGATGCTCGTGACAAATCTTTTTGATCACAGTGGCAATGTTGGGTTGTTCAATTTTCTTTTGAGGAAAAGTATCAGAAGGCTATACAATGCGTTTTCCAGAAAAGAATTTTCAAAAAAACCGAGCGAGCTTGGATTACTTACGTGGTTGCAATCTGTTGCAGTTATAATAGTGTTTCAACTGGATAAATATTTGGTTATTTCTTATTACGGTCCTGAAGAACTTGGGAAATATCTCTCACAGTTATAATTTTTGTTAATATTCATACAGCGCTTACCATTGTGTTACCGTATAACATACCTAAATTAATTTAAGTATAAGGATTCGATGAATGAAAGCCAACATCAATCTATATAACCATGCGTGCATTTATTCCACTATACTTAGTTGTTACACTCAGTCGGTATTTTTACATTGTTCATGAACCGTTTTTAATTTATGGATCTGGAGCCAAACAGGTTTGGAAAGATCAAAGAGCGATATAAAACTATTACCGGTATTTGAATTTTTTTATATGCTGATCAGTTGCACCCTGGTTAGTGTATCTTTATACAGCAACCTGCATGCAGATCCTGGAACATTGGTTATTTTCTTACAAGCATTTTCAACATTGCCGGGATCCTGATCGGTTATTTTATACAATTCAATACCGGGTATTTTAATACGGTTTAATTATTTGACGACAATGGCTGTGCTGCTATACTTGTTTATGGTATCATGTACAAAATTATTATTCAACGAAAAATATTCTGGGAAGTATTTGTGTTTCGGGCTTCTCCGTTTTAGCAAGTGCCCGGTACTAACAGGAAGTTATATCTCCTTGCAATCTGTTATCTTAGGCGTATACATCTTTTACTTGGCCTTCATTGGATTAAGAAAGAAAGATTTTCCTTTAAATACTTTATTTGAGTAACATGTGGAGATCAAAGAACTCATAAATAATTTTTGCTTTTACAATTCTATATTTCTTTTTTAATAGCCTTTTCCTACCATCAGGTTGTTACACTACCGCTGCTAACACCTTTTATTTCTTTTTATTGGATATACCAACAAACAAGATGAGGTATATATGGTTTTTCTTTCTTATAACGCTTCCCGCTGGCATGTATTCATCTTTTTTGAACGCTAATATTATTCGGGCTATTTCAAATCATATTTTCTTTTGTTTGCTGCATTTGTTTTTGGGTGTCATTTTATTGTTCATAAAAGGCAAAGTCACTATTCAAGAGTCGACCAGATCTTGATAAATTAATAGTTGCGGAATTTTTTGCCAGTCAGTCTGCGATGGATTCAAGCTTTTTTGAGGAGCCATGGGGATTGGGCCTTTGCAAAGTCCTCTGGTGCGGACAGTTTCTCTCTGCCTGGTACATTACTTTGATTGTGCCTCGATCTACAAGAATGTTTACAGCCTGACATAGTCCTCCTATTCATCACCTAACGGTACTGGTTTGATAGCATCACTTGAGCCAAACAGAGAGTTTGAGTGTTGCTTTTGAGGCATCTCCCAAAGACACATTTTTAGAAGCTCTAACGGTTACACTTCCTCTCCTTCTGTCATTCTTTTGGGGTTTTTTCATTAGGTCCATGGACTTTCCTGTTTTTTTAGCTTCCTGCCTGACGATAGATCTTATTTTCAATAAAAAAGGGTTTCCGGAAGCTAGTATTTAAAGTTGCGTGGGATTATTATCCTCTTTTGGTTTTTATTATAGCTGTTAGCACTGAATGTCTCCTGAGTAACCAGTCTTCTTTTTAAGCGCTTGAGATATGGGAGTTTGAAGAACACGATAGCTCATGCCTGAGTGCCGAACCACTTGACTCAGTTTTTAGGATGGAAAATGGCCAGTATGAAAAAGTATTTTTATTAGGTTGTGGCCTCGGGCATAGATTAGGGAGTTAGGACTCTGAGGACTTCCCACAAAGTTCTATAAGCATCCTTTTACCTACTAATAGGTATGAATATCCCACAATTCATTATATGGCGAAACTTTACCAGCCATGCATGAGTAACCACTGGGATTGTTTGCCCGCCCGGGTATGCAGAAATATATCTTTTCTTTAAGACAAGGAAGTATATTCATAAATTACTATCAGGATCAGCCTTTACTCTATTTGTAGTTCATTTATGACCAGATCATCGGAAGTTTTTTGAATATACACAGCAGAGTATGTTCTTATGGATGGCAGCTTCTTCCACTCCTGTTTTAATTCGATTCCTGATTAAAAGTCTGTATTACGATCTAATTTGAATTTCTTCGAGAGTCGTTTTTGTAGTGAGGCCAAATTTATATACGGTATAAATGGAGTGGGAATACCACTTGCAAGTTCCAGGGGGAGACTGCGGAACAATTGAGAGTACGTAAGTTGTCTGTTGTGATATCTAAAACTTACTAGTCGAAACAATAGATTATACACCCCATGACCTACTTCCTAGTTTCAACAGTAACATAATTCGATCCAGCTGATATTTTTGCGTATATAAAAAGATTCGGGGCCAGTTTACATTTGTTACATGTCAACTATCTGAAAATCGACTACTACGGAGTATACCAAGAAAAAAATGAGAAAGAGAAGGCTAATAGCTGGAATTTTGCATCTAAGATATTTTTCAGCTGACTCGATTAGTAATAGTTTTTAAAGTAAGTAGTAGCAAGCCTTTTGTTAATGGAAGAAAGAGTAAACTAGTCTTGCGCTTATCTTTTCTCTTAAGCCAACAGTGATCCATGGTGTGAACAGTCACAACCTAGTCTTGGTTTATTGCTGCCAAACCTCTAATAATGAATACAAACTGAACTTGGCAAAGCACAACAACATCTCCCAAAGCATGCGGCGTTATTCCAAATGCAATTGATCCATCATTATTCATATGGAGATCCAGAAACAGACCAAGGAAAGAAAAACCTTGTATATCTGTGTTGGAAGAATAGAGGGCCGGAAAAATCAATTTAACCTGATTAAAGCTTTAAACGACCTACAAAATTTCAGCTTGTGATAATTGGATCTCCATCACCAAACCATGTGTCTGTATTATGAAAAATGTAAAGAAATAGCTGCGGCAAATGTTTCATTTATTGAAAACATAAAGCAAGAAAAATTGATCCGATCATTATACAAAGATGCTAAAGTGCATGTATTGCCAGAGCTGGTTTGAAACAACTGGGCCTTAGGTTCTTTAGAGGCCGGGGCAAGATGGGTTGTAGTATTAGTGATAACGGACAAGGGAGACACAAGAGAATACTTGAGGATTTTGCTTTTTATTGCTGACCCTTCTTCAACTGAATCTATTTTGAAGCTGTAAGCAGGGCTGCTGTGGCTACAAATCCCGACAAAAAATTGCAGGAAAAGATATTTTTCTCAATACATGCATGGTCAAACACTGCCAGACTGACTTTACAAGCATATAACGAAATACTCCAGAAGAAAACTCAAAATTAAGAGGGATAAATTCTTTTCTATTAGTATATCTTTTCACTTTTAGTAAACATGGAACGAATATGGCTTGATTGAGGAAGTCCTGTTTTTGTCTTCCTTAAAGTTTTTTAGAGATCGCCGTTGCCATCACAGCTTGTTTACGAAGTATAACAGGTGATTTGATTTTGTTACGAGGTGGTGGTATTTAGCTTTTGATCAACACAGTGTCTCCTTACAGCCAGTAAGTCAGTTTTTGCCACCAATCCGGCCCAACGCATAGCTATAGGAGTGTTTCGGGGATATATAAGAATCGACGATCGTTGATCTTTAACCGTAAACATCAGATCATAATCCATAGCTAATTCATTATTGCGGTATCAAATAAGCCAAATTGTGGTATAGCATTCTTTGCGTACGAAAACTGAAGGGGTGGCTGACGGTCATTTTCTTTGGTCAGGAATTTGATGATCTCCTTTAACAACAAAAATCTTTTCATCATTTTTCCATAGTTGCATATCACTGCACACAACATCTGCATCTTTGATTTTTGCTACTACCTTCTACTGCATCTTTTTCGTACCAGTCATCAGCATTAATTATACCGATAATATCCACCTCAAGTTGCTTTGAAGCCCTTTGTTAAAAGGCAATCGCTGATGCCATTGTCATTTCGCTGCAATGTCTATATAAGCAATGTTACACAGCTTATATTCTTTTATAATATTTACTGTGTTGTCTGCTGTTGAAACCGCCATCTATAATATGCATTCAATAGGAGAGACAGGTTTGAGAAAGGACACTCCTGAATTGTTTTTTCTATAAAGGGGTCAGCATTATATGCTACAGTAATGATCGCCGACCAGCGGTTTATTATCCATTTTCAATAAACAAAAAAGTTTTTGTTCAAATATTTTTATTATGAAAAATAGCATCTGTTTGCAACAGCAACTGACCTGTGCTCGTGTCATAAAATCTCGGGTTCTATGGTATATATTTCAAAAATATTTCTTTTAAGGTAATCGAATAGTCTCTTCAAAAAGCCATTCATTTTATATAGTTTAACCAGTGCTCATTTCAAGTTGTCATGTCACTGTATTTTGTGTAAACTTGTTTTCAGCCCCTTTTAATACTTCTGATTCATATCCTGTGTGTCGATTTTCATATAGATAGATTTAGCTCCTTTGGTAATAACAGGGAAACAAATTATCTATTGTTTCAATGGGAACAGTTTCTTTATTTATATACACGGGATTGCGGAGCACCTCTTTTATATGTAATTTTCTATTTCAAGGAATAGAACTGCTGAAAGAATTTTCTGAAATATTGATTTCAATTTCACCTGTATTTCCCCAATGGCCAATTGATGAATATGCCAGTTTTATCTCCTTTGGATTTATTGCGGAAGGAGATCAAAATGCCATCGAGGAGGATAGGTTCGAAAGAAATGAATTTTCCCCTTATGAGCCTAATTCCACGTATAAGTCCGGCATATTGACCGGGTTGGCTCCGAGCATCGAGGAAGAGCATCAACCTTAAAGTTGTGGTGAAAACCAGTATTCTTCTTTTTGATCAGGCGCTGGATACTGGGCAATTGTAAACCCGGTTTTCTGAATATATTTTTAATTATCTCTTTAAATTTCATTTTGTATTATCAATAAATAAATATGGTAAGGGACCAATCAGTTGGCTTTGTGAATTATGAAGATTTTATTATTCAGGAATTACCAAGCTGATCATAAAAATATTTACATTTTTTATTCGTGATTGAATTAGTTTTCGATCGTGCGGCTTGCATAAATATAGTTTCATACTCGTTTAATAACCTTAGCGTCCAATTGTATGTTTTTTTTTTACTTTCAAGATTGAGTGTTTTATGTTTGTGTAGCAATACTGGCTGCCATTGGCTGACCAATAATTTTTTATATCTTCCGGATCTGAAAAATAATCGCAGTCGTCTCCCAGGATCGCATTATTAAATACATTCTCATGTGCTGCAATATTACATCCACAAGCCATCGCTTCTAATAAGGAAGGATTAGTGCCGCCGACAGGAATGCCCATGAAAAGTATATGGATGAAAAGTGGCGAAGAGCATTTATTATGCTATGATCATAAATGGCGCTAAGAATTGTATAAATTCGAAGCGTATTTTTTAGAAATTGCCCGTGCTTATTTTGAGTGCTCCAACTATAATTAAAGGGATAATGTTGCTCAGATTGTTTATAACCTTGTATGATCGTTTCTATGTTATTTTCTGGTTCCATCCGGGCAATAAGTAAATAATATTTATTTGCTTCCAAATTGAATTTTGATAGAGCAGATGTCGAAAAATTTTCTGGAATTTCAGCGCCATAAGGAATATAAAAAGCAGCTTTTTGATATTCCTTTTGAATATGATCGCGGATGCCGATCGAATCAGCAATAAGAACGTCCGCATAATTAGCAGCAAGACTTTCTGCCCATTTCAAAAACGTTGAGTGAGCTTATTATACTTGGCCGCTTCCACTCAAGGCCATCCATGTTTATTATATTGACAGCGTTTTTTGGCCAGTAGCCGATGCCAGACGGAACTACTTGTATATCCTAAATTGTAATAGTATATCAAAATTTCTTTTGCCTGCGTCGCGAAGACAATTGAAGTCGTATATAAACTGTCCTGCCGTTCCAATTTTATTTTCCGGATCGGCACAATGAGATAATTTGAACTTCCTTCCAAAGCGGTTTGTTTGTATGAGTGAGTGCTGGAATTGTAAACGCAGACCGCATGGCCTTTCTCTACAAGTCCTTCAGCAAGGTATTGAGCAAACTGTTCAAATCCTCCATAAGTATTCCGGGATACCGCGAGTACCAAGAATGCCAATTTTCATGAATATTCTAAACTAGTCTGAATTTTTAGTGACGTGAAAGTACCAAGAAATATTAGTAATGAGTTGATATGCGTATGTAATCTTATCCCAATTGCATCTTTAAACTAATCAGAAATTGTCAAAAGGAAAAGACAGAGAGCTTAGGGTTAAATGAGTTTTGTTTTTTGAAGGATCTTTTCGTTTAGGTACCGGGTAAATTTTCGATAGATCAATAATGATAAAATGGCAGAGACTATCCCAATACACATTCCCTGCAAAAATATCAGTGGGAAATGTTGAGCTAAATAAACTCTTGAATAGCCAGCTAACAAAGCAAGTAAGGGAAGAATCACAGACCATGCTTTTCTATTTATTATGTAAGCCATAATAAGCGCCATGGCAAAAGCCGTTGTTGTATGACCAGAAGGAAAGCTGTGTAACTTTTCGCATCGGTAACACCATCGATCAACATGAACAGGAAAAATTTCAGATAAATAACTGATTGGTCTTAACTCATCAGGATAAACAACTCGTTTTAAAAACTGGGCTAAATAAGGTTGAGATGATAACTCCTGCCAGCAACTGCAATAAAAATATTTTCTTCTATAAAAAAAACAATAGATGCCTAAAGGAGCCCACATTAACCCGTCGCCATAGTGGGTAAAATATTTAAAGAATTGGTCTGCTATTTCATTGTGATTGCTATTAATAAGTTGAAATGATCCGTTTTTCCAAGCACAAGAATTAATACACCTGTGCCAATGGCAATGATGATGGCTAAAATAAAAGCGATGCCGAAATTATTTGCCGGTCTTTCCTGAGCAAGGATAGAAGATTTTTACAAAAGTAATGCGAGTTCTAGCAGCTCTCATAATGTGATGCCGGCCAACTCAAGACTTTTCTTTTTTAGCTTCCTTATTTCAACATCTTCAATAATCGGTTCAGGTGCAAGTATAAGGGATACATTATCTTCCTTCCACCATTTTGAATTCTTTAATTCTGAGAAAGGCAATACTCCAATAAGGTAATTCCTGTTCAGGTCCAGCATGCCATTCTTCGATCCATTCAAATTTTTCTTTTGGGATAAAAGCATTATTATCAAAACTGATATAGACTTTCAAATAAAAATCTTCTGTTAAACTGGTTGGGTTGGTGATGATAAAGCTTTTTATATTCATAATGATAATCGTATCGCAAAGCAGAAATATCACTTAGCACTGCTGATCCTGTTGGAAAGCTGCCGGCGCCTTTTCCATAAAAAAATTGTTTATCGGAAAAGCCGCTTTCGATCACTACGCCATTGTATTCATTTTTACAAAAGCAAGCTGGTCCTGTTGATTTACAAATTGCGGTAAAACAAATGCAGCAACACCGCCATTATTAAGTTTTTTTAGCCTGTGCTACTAATTTTATTTCATAATGTTTTCTCCCTTGCCACCACTGCATCATTTTGATTGATGTTTTTGTATTCCTGTGAAAACAATATTCTCCAGGCCGTTCAACTATTCCATAGGAATGATTTAACAGGATGCTCCATTTATTTAATGCATCATAGCCTTCTATATCCAGCGTGGGATCAGTTTCAGCAAAACCAGATTGCTGTGGCCAGTAATAGGGCTTGTTTGAATTCCAATTTATCTTCAAACATTTTTGTAAGAATAAAATTAGTGGTGCCATTTGCAATAGCTTTTACAGATTGTACAAGGTCATTATCATAATATTCTTCAAAGTTCCTGATAATAGGTATGGAGGCACAGGCAGCTGCTTCATATAAAGAGAAAGATTGGTTTGTTTTTGCAGCCTAAAAGCTCAGGCATATTTTCTGCCAGCATCTTTTTACTCGAGCTTACCAACATCTTTGCCATTTTTTAATGCAGTAGTTACGATCTCAAATGCCGCTTCAGTTTCGTTGATCACTTCCACGATCACATTTATCTCCGGATCAAAAAGCAATTCATTTCTATCTGTTAGTAAATAATTCAGGCGGGGCATTTCTTTTTCATCAGGATGCTTGACACAAATTTTCTTTATGAGTAGCTTTTAATGAAGGCGTCTGGTTCAGGATATAAGATAAAGTCCTTCGCCAACTACGCCAAAGCCGAATAAACCGATCGTCAGATTCTTGTGATAACTCATTTTCTATTTTTATAAATTAAATATTGATGATCTTGAATATTACTAAAAACAAAAGCTCACCCGATTAGTCAGGTGAGCTTTGAATATTTTGAAGATTATTTTAAGCTTGAACACTGACTTATCTATCCCGGTTTTTCGGGTTGGAATTGGCACCTTTCCCTTCGCTAATGCTCGGAATTATATATTTGTCATCCTGAGCAAAGTAGAAGGATAGGTTGTCAAGGCTTCATCGGGCCATATCCCTCAGCCTTTCTTGATAAGCATCCTTATGTAATATTTAAGAGCTGGCGCAAAGATAAACCGTGAATGCAGGAAGTTCCAAAAAACAAATTACAACCCTATTTTTTGCAAACAGTTGTTTGAAAGTAAACACTCCGGCGCATTATAGTTACTATCTTCGTTACCCTTTTAACTATGGCAAAATCAAGAGATAACGGGATCACTGTTGAAGAAATAAATCATGAGATGATTGAGGTGCATGGGGCAAGAGTGCATAATCTCAAGAACATTGATATTTCTAATTCCTAAAAATAAATTGAGTGGTTATTACCGGGATCAGCGGCAGTGGTAAATCATCACTTGCTTTTGATACCATTTATGCAGAAGGTCAACGCCGTTATATGGAAACCTTCGGCGCTTATGCACGACAATTTATTGGCGATATGGAAAGACCTGATGTTGATAAGATCACCGGGCTTTCACCAGTTATTTCTATTGAACAAAAAACTACAAATAAAAAACCCACGTTCAACAGTTGGTACCGTTACAGAGATATATGATTTTCTGCGATTATTATTTGCAAGAGTAGGAGAGGCTTATTCTTACAACACAGGTAAGCCGATGGTAAAATGGAGCGAAGAGAAGAAATTGTAGAAAATATTTTTAAAAAATATAAGAACAAAAAGATCTCATTACTGGCGCCATTAGTAGAGAGGAAGAAAAGGTCATTACCGCGAATTGTTTGAAGATGTTCGTAAAAAGGGTATTTAAAAGTTAGAGTTGATGGCGAAATAAAAGACCTGGTTCCTAAAATGCAGGTCGATCGTTATAAGATCCATGACATAGAATTGGTGGTTGATCGTTTACAAGTTACTGATGATCTAAAAGCAAGATTAAGTCAAAGCGTACAGCAAACATTTAAAGCTTGGAAAAGACCTGATGTTTTTATTGGTAGATGAAAAGCAGCTTGTACAATACAGTAAGCAACTAATGTGTGAAGACACAGGCATTAGTTATGAAGAGCCATCACCTAATTCATTTTCTTTTAACTCACCTTATGGCGCCTGTCCAACCTGCAAAGGACTTGGAAATATTTTTACAATTGATATGGACCTGGTGTTGCCTGATAAAACACTTAGTGTAAAAGAAGGAGGTATTTCACCATTGGGAGAAGAAAGAGATGCCAGTGTGTTTCAGCAAGTGGTGGAGTTTGCCAGGAAGTATAAAATAAAATTAGACATTCCGATAAGTAAATTGCCAAAGCAACAATTTAGATCTGCTTTTGTTCGGAGATAAGAACATTAGTTCAACAATGGAAGTGGATGCTGTCAGATGAAACAGTGCCTCATGAAGTACACAGGAAGTTATGAAGGAATAGTGCCAATGCTGAAAAGATGGTTTGTTTCAACAAGCAGTACGGAGTTTTTAAGGGATTGGGTGCAGCAATTCACAACATTAAAAACTTGCAGTACCTGTAATGGAGCAAGATTAAAAAAGAAAGCCTTTGGTTTAAAATTTTAGGAAGAAATATTTCACAGCTTGGTGAAATGAACCTTGATAATCTTGCTGCATGGTTTGATGGTATTGAATTAAGAATTACAGATAAGCAAAAAAATATTGCAAAGGACGTTTTAAAAGAAATAAGAGAACGACTTCAATTTCTTTTGGATGTCGGGTTAACATATCTCACACTCAACCGTGCTTCAAAATCATTAAGCGGTGGTGAATCACAAAGAATACGGTTGGCAACACAGATCGGTTCGCAGTTGCAGGGTATTACCTATATTCTTGATGAACCATCTATAGGCTTGCATCAGCGGGATAATCACCAGGTTAATAGATGCTTTGAAAAATCTTCGTGATATTGGTAATAGTGTATTAGTAGTAGAGCATGATAAGGATATCATGCTGTCAGCCGATCATTTAATTGACATTGGTCCAAAGGCGAGGTTTTCATGGCGGAAAAATTGTTGCACAGGGTATTCCACAGGAAATTGCTCAAGCTAGATACACTTACGTCCAGTTATCTCAATGGCCATCATAAAATAGCAGTGCCGGAGAGAAAGAAGAAAAGGCAATGGAAGAATTTATAGAGTTAAAAGGAGCGAAAGGAAATAACCTTCGAGATCTGGATGTAAAATTTCCCTTTGGGAAAATTTATTGTTGTGACTGGTGTTAAGCGGTAGTGGTAAATCGACATTGATCAATGAAACACTTTATCCGATCCTGTCAACACATGCTTATGGTTCAAGAGTATCGCCACTGGAATATAAAAATATAAAGGGCTTGAGCATATTGATAAAGTGATTGAGATCGATCAGTCGCCAATTGGCCGTACGCCAAGAAGTAACCCTGCTACTTATTGCGGTTTTTTACAGATATAAGAACATTGTTTGCTTCCGATCCCGGAAGCAAAGATCAGGGTTATAATGCAGGTCGTTTTTCATTTAATGTAAAAAGCGGCCGCTGTGATGTGTGTGAAGGTGGTGGCATGCGAGAGTGATTGAAATGAATTTTCTTCCCGATGTTTATGTGCATTGCGAAAAATGCAATGGTAAAAGATATAACAGGGAAACGCTGGAGATCCGGTACAAGGGAAAATCTATTGCATGATGTGCTTGATAATGACGGTAGAGGAAGCAGTAGAATTTTTCCAGCATATACCTTATATCTATCGGAAAATAAAAGTGCTTGGAGAAGTAGGACTCGGTTATATCACACTTGGACAAAGTGCAGTTACTTTAAGTGGAGGAGAAGCGCAACGGGTAAAGCTTTCAACAGAACTTGGCAAAAAGATACAGGTAAAACTTTTATATACTTGATGAACCAACCACTGGTTTGCATTTTGAAGACATTCAACATTTACTTTCGGTTCTTAATAAATTAGTGGATCGTGGCAATACTGTACTTGTTATTGAACATAATATGGATGTTATAAAAGTTGGCGATCATGTTATTGATCTTGGTCCCGAAGGTGGTGATGGTGGGGGAAAGATCTTATTTGAAGGATACTCCGGAAGGCTTAATAAAGTGTAAAGACAGTTATACTGCAGAGTTTCTGGCACACGAAATAAAATAAAAAACCCGCAGCTTTTCAGGAGGGATAAGGAATAATCGTTTTCAAATGATTGTCGTTAACCAACGGACTTTCATTTGAGGAAATACAGATTAAACTTTTCCTGACTGCGGGAATTTTTTGAGTGGTAAATAAAGAGCAAATTAATAAGTGTCCAATAAGGATGGCAGCAGGTGTTCAATAAAATTTTAATACATACATTGAGAGTAACAAATAGAGAACGGATTAGGGTTTTAGTCACCAGGTATTGTATTTTAAAGAGCCCGCTGCCCTTATTGGAACTGCCTTAAATATTATAAAGAACTATTTTATAATTGATCTTTCCAGACTCACTCATCTCATCATTCTTAAAAACCTGGTAGGTATAAGCTCCTTTTTCCAGGCCATTAATTTTTTATGATCTTTCTCATTCATTTTATAATGCACCATGATCGTACCCTCTGAATCAAATACAAAGAAGTCAACCTTTGCAGTTTCTACATTTTTACATGCATTACATTTTTTAATAAATCAGGGTAAATCTTTACTTCTCTTTCTTTTTTTGATGTCTTTGCGTTTTTGCTTTCAGCATTTGTGTTTTCAGTTACTGAGCATGACTGGGTAGAACCCAGTAGCAAAGCCAGGCCAAAGAGATAAGATGAATTTTTAAGTAGGATAGAGTAGAGTTTGTTTTCATATTGGGTTCGGATTGGGTGATCGGATTAAAAGTAAAGCGGACATCGCATCTGTCGCAAAGCTTTTCGGTTTGGCGAGTTGTTTCCATTTAACCTCCAACCGAAACGGATTATGGTTGAGAAATATGAATCCATTTCTTTTGGATCGCCACGTTGTTTGCCGATATAGGTTCTTGTTATATTACGGAATGGCTCCCGGTTGTGCAATTGATAGGCGATAGGCACATCTGCCGGCGCCGGGTATTGAGAAAAAGTAAATAGGATCAATATAATTTGTACCTACATCATCAATATAGTCTGTAAATGTTTTGCGATGTAAAATTTCTAAGCCAATGTAAAGATCTTCCTTAATGCAATATTTAAATCCTCCACCCATAGGAATTTCAAGCTGTGTTAATTTATATATTCCTTACGATCGGGATATTGTGACATTCCTTGGCCTTCGAGGCGAAGTGGTTTAAGTTCCACCAGTTGCTTTGTAGTTTAGGTTATTCGGATCAGGATAATAATAGCTTTAGGATTAAAATGGAAAAAGCCTACGCCTGCGAATACCTATATGGTCTGAATTTTCCCTGCAAACCATCAGTAGTTTTCAAGGAAAACTGTTGGATAAAATTCAAAGCCAAAATAAAGCTCTGTGACTTTTGATTGGAAATATAGATTACGACGCCATCTTGAAAATTCCCGGCCACCGGAAAGATTTACCTCGTCATCGCTTCCTTCCAGGAATGATCGAGTTGAGTGCCAGGCGAAGGCCTAGACCATTCAGAAGGATATACGTTTACATAAAGTCCTTTTGAAAATTTTGTAAGCGGCATGTCAACGTCAGCGATAAATGGCTTACCAACTCCATGAGATCCGCCAAGATCTCCAAGAAAGAATGATGGGCCAAGACCAAGTCCGAATTCATATTTTCCATCTTTGAAAGAAATGGATTGTGAATTGGACCAAAGCGACAGAAGACAGTAATAAAACCGTAACTCAATATACGGCAACTGTGTATAATTGCTCTCATAGATACCAGATTTGTGTTTTTCAACGGAACTTTTAAGATTCCGAAATATTTAGGATTTGGACTGGCGACTAAAGTAGAAAATAAATTCCTACCAATCAATGACGAATAGCGGGTATTTTTATTGCAGTAGCAATAAGAAGTTTTATTACTCGGGGCTTTTACCAAGAGGTTTTCTCGACATCTCAATGTGTGGAATTCCATCATCTAAATATTCTTCTCCCACCACAATAAAGCCAAATGATTCATAGAAACTTTGCAAATAAACTTGTGCACTCAAAGTGATGGAAATTTTGCCAAAAAGTTTTTCGCAGGCTTCAATTGATCGTTTCATCAGCTCTCTTCCCAATCCTGACCTTCTTTTTAATGAAGAAGTGACAACACGGCCAATTGCAGGATCGCTGTATGAAACTCCGGATGGAAGAATTCTTGTGTATGCGACTAGTTTATCATCTTCGAATGCCATTAAATGCCAAGGCTGATTGATCTTTTCCATCAAGATCCTTATAAACACAATTTTGTTCAACAATAAATACTTCATTTCTTAGTTGCAGTATATTATATAACTCATCTAAGGTTAATTCATCAAATCTTTTTATTGTCCAGTTCACCATATTTTTTTAATTAACGTCCTGGCGACGGTATTA
>ERZ1370068.5978-contig-498_pt1 | contig 21592 bp, 24 predicted proteins | sample MGYA00561227_ERZ1370068 | MGnify/ENA primary metagenome ERZ1370068 (study PRJEB38410, sample SAMEA6850437) | metagenome | study: Metagenomic assessment of the ecological functions of the soil: analysis of the soil microbiota associated with the... | reverse complement strand
AGAAACCTGGCGTCCACCAGCGAATCGAGCACCGTCTGGCACAGCCCGCGCTCCACGCCGCACAGACGTTGCACCTGTTCTGGTTTGAGATGCATCCCCGGCATTTCCAGAAACTCCGCGCGGAGACGGTTGAGTGCATCTTCGATCGTTCTCATGATGAACCTCAGAGAAAGTCGTGCCCTGGCGACCGCGCCTGCGAGCGCGACGAAAGTTGCGAGCACCCTTCGCCGCGGTCATGCCTGCGCAAACTGAATGACGACCTTGATGTCCTCCGGCTGCCGCTGGAGGGCGCGCATGAACGCCTCCGGTGGCTCGCGCCGCGTGATGAGACGCGCCAGCCACGAGCGATCCGCGTGGGCCAGTGCCTGTCCCGCCCTGTACCAGTGACGCTTGTTGGCGTTGACGCTGCCGACGACGACGTTGTTTTTGAGCACTGCCGCTGCCGCGATGTCGGCCGCGGCGGGGCCAACCGTGGTTCCGCCGGCACCGACACCGGTGAGGCACACGACACCTCCCGCCGCGATCCCCGGACCGCGTCGTTGATGACCTGCCCGACCCCGGTGCATTCGACGATCACGTCCGGCTCGAATCCCACGCCCGCGATGTTGCCGGTGTGGTAGGTCGCGCCCAACGCCCGAACGAGATCCGGCTTGGTTCCCGATTCGACCCGGTCCAGGACGTGGACCTCGAGCCCTTGAAGCCGTCCGACGAGGGCTGCAAGAAGACCGATCGGTCCGGCGCCGGTCACGAGCACGGTCTGCGGCACCCAGAAGGCACGCTGGCCGACGGCGAGGACCTGCTCCCACGCCTTCGTGACAACGGTCGTGGGCTCGAGCAGCACGCCCAGGAGGCCGAGTGAGCGGTCGATCTTGATGGCGTACTCGGGTTCGATCCGCCAGCGCTCGGACATGAAGCCGTCGATCTCCTTGATGCCGCGCTCGGTATACTGGCCGTTCCGGCACATGTCCCACTCACCGACTGCGCAGTTGGGGCAGGGCACGGGGTCCGGACGCCGGACGATGCCGACCACGAGGTCGCCCTTCTGAAACGCGCCGCTCGTGCCGGGGTCCACCACCCGGCCCAGGGATTCGTGCCCGAGCACGAGACGCGTCTCCCCTCGAGGCGCCCAGCCGTACTTGCCCTCCACGATCTCGACGTCGGTCCCGCACACGCCGACGGCGATGGCTTCCACGAGCACCGACCCGGCGCGCGGATCCGGCTCGGGGATGTCTTCCAGACGTGCAGTTTCCGGTTTGTGCGGTTCAACGGTAATGGCCTTCATCGTCGATTTCTCCTGACCAGGCAATAGGTCGGCGTCGATCCCGACGTGGTCCGCCGGGATGTTCGTCAACGACGTCGATGAGCGGATGCCAGGCGCGCTCATCTCATCGACGTCGCGGCGCTAGCCGCGCGCCGCTTGCGCTGTTTCGGGCGCCCTGAGCGAACACGGCCTGCTTGCCCACGTCCAGTGCATGCTTGGCATCCACGGATCCGTAGAGCTCGATGAGCGTGGCGACGAGCCCCGTCCAGCCGGTCTGGTGACTGGCGCCCAACCCGGCGCCGTTGTCGCCGTGGAAGTACTCGTGGAAGAGGATGTAGTCGCGCCAGTGGGGATCGGTCTGGAACTTCTCGATGCCGCCGTAGACCGGGCGCCGGCCGTGTTCGTCGCGGGTGAAGGTGCTGATGAGCCGGTCGGAGATCTCCTTGCTCACCTCGAAGAGGTTCATCAGCCTGCCGGAGCCGGTGGGGCATTCGATTTTGAAGTTGTCGCCGTAGTACAGGTAGAAGTTCTGCAGCGCCCGGATGATGAGCGCGTTCACCGGCATCCAGACCGGGCCTCGCCAGTTGGAGTTGCCGCCGAACATGCCGGTGTCGGACTCGGCCGGCAGGTAGTCCACGCGGTGCTGCTGGCCGTTGACAAAGAAGACATACGGGTGCCGCTCGTGGAACTTCGAGATCGAGCGGATGCCGTGGGGCCCCAGGAACTCGTTCTCGTCGAGCATCTTCGTGAGAATCCGGCGGAGCCGCTCCGGGTTGACCAGCGCCAGCAGCCCCCGCTCGGCCACGCCGAAATGACCCGGACCGGTCGGGTGCATCGTCGCCAACAGTTCGGGGCTCCGGCGCAAGCGCTCCTGGACGTAGCCCATCGCACTCGGCACGCGCTCCCGCTGCGCCTTTTCGATCACCGTGGTGGCGCACAGCGGGAGGAGCCCCACCAGGGAACGCACCTTGAGCCGCGTGGCGCTGCCGTCGGGGAGCCGCAGGACGTCGTAGTAGAAGCCGTCCTCCTCGTCCCACATGCCGCCCTCGCCCGAGCGGTTCATGCGCGGCGGCGATGTAGGAGAAGTGCTCGACGAACTTGAAGACCATGCTCTCGTAGGTGCGGTCGTGGGCGGCGAGCTCGACCGCAAACTCCAGCATGTTCTGGCTGAAGAGGGCCATCCACGCCGTGCCGTCCGCCTGCTCGAGGTGGCCGCCGGTGGGCAGCGGGGCGCTGCGATCGAAGACGCCGATGTTGTCCAGGCCGAGGAAGCCGCCCTCGAACACGTTCTTGCCGAAGCGGTCCTTGCGGTTGACCCACCAGGTGAAGTTCAGCACGAGCTTGTTGAAGATCAACTTCAGGAAGTCGACGTCCGCCTCACCACGCCGGGCCTGCTCGGTGCGATACAGGAACAGGCTCGCAAAGGCGTGGACCGGGGGTTCACGTCGCTGAAGTTCCACTCGTAGGCGGGCATCTGCCCGTTGGGGTGCTGGTAGGAACTGCGAAGCATCAGCTCCATCTGCTGCTTGGCGAAATCGGGGTCCACGATCGACAGCGGCAGCGTGTGGAAGGCCAGGTCCCAGGCCGCGTACCAGGGGTACTCCCACTTGTCGGGCATCGAGATGATGTCCTGGTTCAGCATGTGGAACCACTCCGAGTTCCGGGCGTCGCGATAGCCGTGATGGAGTGGGTTGGAGTTGTGCTCGTCGAGCCAGTTGTCGCCATCGAAGAAGAAGAACTGTTTGCTCCACAGCATGCCGGCGATGGCCTGGCGCATGACGTTGGCCGCATCCTCACTCACGGATGGCGGGGTGACCGACTTGTAGAACTCGTCGGCTTCACGACGCCTGGCGGCGAAGACGTCGTCGAACGGCTTTCCGAAGGGTTGGCTCTTCTGCTTCGGAGAGGTGCTCGAGAGCCGCACGCGAATCACCTCGGTCTGACCGGCGCCGACGGTGACCTTGTAGTGCGCCGCGACCTTCGTGCCCTGCCTGCCGGGGTTCACGGCATCCTGGCTGCCGTGGACGACGCAGTCGTTGATGCCGTCCTTCACGTACGCGCTCTCGTTCTTCTGCCCCGGAAAGAGTCGCTCGTGGTTGGTTTCGTTCTCGGTGAACAGCAGCGGAACGTTGCCTTCGCAGGCAAAGACGAACTCACCGAGCGCGGGATGCGCTGCCGCCACCGCACTCGCGCCTGCCGGCGCCTCGACCTGCCGGAGCGTGGGCTTCTGCGCGGCCCGGTTGGATGCGGCGATCCACGCCGACCAGTCGTTCCGGAACCACAGCGTCGGCAGGAGGTGCAGTTCGGCGGCTTCCGGTCCCCGGTTGGCCGCCGTGATCGTGACGAGGATGTCCTCCGCGCCGCCCTTGGCGTACTCCACGAAGACGTCGAAGTACCGGTCGTCGTTGAAGACGCCGGTGTCGAGCAATTCGTACTCGAAGTCTTTTCGGGAACGCCGGTGGTTGGTCTCCACCAGATCGCCGTAGGGATACGCCGCCTGGGGGTACTTGTAGAGGTACTTCATGTACGAGTGGGTCGGCGTGCTGTCGACGTAGAAGTAGTACTCCTTCACGTCCTCGCCGTGGTTCCCCTCGCTGTTGGTCAATCCGAAGAGCCGCTCCTTGAGGATCGGGTCTTTCCCGTTCCACAGGGCGAGCGCGAAGCAGAGGCGCTGCTTGTCGTCGGAGATGCCGGCCAGCCCGTCTTCGCCCCAGCGGTAGGCGCGCGAGCGGGCCTGATCGTGGGTGAAGAAGTTCCAGGCATCGCCGTTCTCGCTGTAGTCCTCGCGGACCGTTCCCCATTGGCGCTCGCTGAGGTAGGGGCCCCATTTCTTCCAGTCGACCTTGCGCTCACGAGCCTCATCAAGCCTGGTGTGTTCAGTCGTTTTCATGGCGTCCTCGCTGTTGCTGTCACAATCGTTGAAACGCGTGGTGCGAACTTTCATGTCTTGGCGGCATGCTTCGCCTGAAGTTCGGCCATGCGCTCGCGGACGACCGGGCGCAGGTCCTCGCCGTAGCCCGTCATGGCTCCGCCGTCGACGTCGATCAACTTGGCCCGTCACCCACTCGGCGGCGTCGCTGGCAAAATAGGTCACGGCGCCGGCGATGTCCGCCGGAGTCCCCCAGCGCCCCAGGGGAATCAAGCGCTTCTCAACCATCGCCCGGTATTCGGCGGTCGTGCCTTCCTCGGCCAGCGGCGTCAAGATCGGGCCGGGACAGATGGTGTTCACCGTGATGTGGCTGTCAGCCAGCTCCCAGGCCAGGTGCGCGGCGAGACCCGACACTCCCCACTTGAGACCGTGTAGTCGGCGCTGCCGAAGAAGCTCATGCGGCGTCCGGCCAGCGATCCGATATTGATGATTCGTCCGTTGTTCTGCTTCGTCATCTGCGGGATGACCGCCTGGCAGCAGAGAAAGACGCCCTTGAGATTGACGTTCAGGGTCCGGTCCCATTGCGCCTCGGAGATGTCCTTGAGCAGCATCGGCACCGACTCGATGCCGGCGTTGTTGACGAGGATGTCGATCCTTCCGTATTTCTGAAGGACTGCCGCGACCATGGCGTCCAGGGTCGCTTTCTTGGTGACGTCCGCCTCGACAGCCATCGCCCGGCCGCCCGCGGATTCAATCTTCTTGGCCTCGGACTGGGCATCCGCCATGTTCCGGTCCATGACGATGAGGATCGCTCCCTCTTTGGCCAGCGCATCGGCGATGCCCGCCCCGATTCCACGTCCTGATCCGGTGACGATGGCGACTTTGTCTTTGAGCTGCATGTTCTTCTCTCTCTCTTCAGAATTTGATGGCAAGCGGACGCGTGAGCTCGTTCGCTACATGTGCTCTTCCGTCCGATTGATGATCTCCAGCTGCTGCGCGGGCGACAGATCCACGAAGTACGCGGAGTAGCCGGCAATGCGCACGATCAGGCTCCGGTACTTCTCCGGGTCCTGCTGTGCCGCCAGCAGCGTCTCCGTGTTCAGGATGTTGAACTGCACGTGCCAGTGCTTCAGGTCACACCAGGTGCGGATGATCTGCATCAGGCGACGGGTGCCCTCTTCACCCGCGACGGAGGCCGGGCTGAACTTCAGGTTGATCAGGTCGCCCTCCTTCTCCTGGTAGCTCAGGTTCCGGGCCCTGGCCATCGAATTGAGCGACACCGTGGGGCCCTTGACGTCCCTGCCATGGGAGGCCGAGATGCCCTCGGAAAGGTATTCATGGGCCGGTCTTCCATTGGGTGTGGCCCAGGTCACCTTCCCCATCGGGACATGGAACGTGATGGGGATCTGGCGCATCTGGAAGGGCTGGTCGTGGGGCTTGGGGTGCTGGTGCAGGAACTCCAGCAGGAAGGTTTCCATCTCGAGCCCGATGGCATCGACCCACTCAATGCCGTTGCCATACTTGGGCGCGTTCAGGCAGAGCTGCCGGACGGCTTCGTGGCCCTCCCAGTTGGCCTCGATCGCCGTCAGAAGCTGGTCCCAGGTGAGCCTCTTGGTGTCGAAGATGAGGTGCTTGACGGCGGCCAGGCTGTCAATCGCGGTGGCTTTGCCAAAGGCCGAACAAGATGGAAAAGTCAAGCGCGCCGGGCATATAGTCGCCGTGCGTGTGCAGGTCGCGGCACTCGCGCCATCGCCAGGTCGCTGCAGCATGGACGTCGCGGGCGCGGCGAAGTACTGCGCCTTGATCTGCATGGCGACATGCTGCTGAACCAACGCATGCCAGGCCAGATGGCGAAGCTGCGCGCAGAACGCATTCCAGACCTGGTCATAGCTCGTCCAGGTCCGCGGATCGCCCGTCTGCACTCCGAACTGAACGTCGTTGAAAACCTTGAGTTTCCCGTTGCGGAAGGTCATTTCGACGACCGAACCGTAGTTGAGGCCGCCATTGCCGGTGACGTTCGTCTCCCGGTTGGGCAGGCGGCTTTCACAACAACCTGAAACGCACCAGTCCAGCGCCTCCTTGAGCGATGCGCCGTTGGCGAGATAGAAGGGAACGATCATCTCGTCGTTCAGCAGCTTCGGGAATCCCTTGCCGTCCTTGACGACTTCCGCGACGTGATGCAAAAGGCTGTCGGGCGTATTGGCGTGGATCCGGATGCACGGTTCGGGACACGTGATCGACAGCGCACGCGTCGATTCGAGGATGAGGTGGGTCAGGTCGTTGGTCGCGTCCTTGCCGTCCGGCGTCTGGCCGCCGAGACAGACGTCCTCGAACTTGGCAAACCCTTCCGCGCCGGCCGCCGTCACGGGGTTCATCTTGATCTCGATGCACTGCGCCATGTTCAGCCAGAGACAGTGCAGCAACTCCATCGCCGACTCTTTCGTGATCCGGCCCTCGGCGATGTCCTTCTCGTAGAACGGCCACAGGTATTGATCCATCCGGCCCTGTCCCATGGCGCAGGAGGTCTGCTCGATGCGGTTGAACATCTGGCCCCACCACTCCGCCTGGAGCGCTTCCCGGAACGTGCGGGCCGGGTTCTCCGGAACCCACTCGCACACGTCGGCGATCTCCAGCAACTCCTGCTTCCGTGGCGGGTTCTGTTCCTTCGCCGCCAGTTCTCTCGCGAGTTGCGCGTAACGCCTGGACCAGGTCGTCATGGCGTCGCAGGTCATGACGACGGCATCGAGGAACGGCTTCTTGTAGACGATGTCACGCGGCTCGGAGAGCGCGGCCAGCTTCGCCTGGGCCTCCTCGCGGATCCCCTTGACGCCGCGCGTCAGGATCTTCGTGAAATCGGGCGTCCAGTTCTGCGAGTGGCGCATGGAACAGGACGCGAAGATGACGACCGTCTGCATGAGCAGGTTGTTCGGGTCCGGGCCGTACAACACGAACCGCGTTTCCTCCGGCAATGACTTGATGAAATTGGTGGAGAAGTCCCTGCCCGCCCAGTAAGGCGTGAGGACCTCGCTGATGATCTTGTCATCCTCCTCTGTGACGGTGACATCGCCGGGCTTGCCTTTGTTCTTCTTGAACATCTCCACCCCGGCGGGCATGACGCTGCCGTCGAGCTCGGGATAGACGATGCCCCACTTTCCGAACCAGGTGTTGGGCCGCCCGACGATGAGCTCGTCCGGGAAGATCGTCACGGGCACCTTCTCGACAAAGTGTTTCAGCGCCTTGGCCCAGCGCAGCACCAGCGGCTGGCTCTCGGTCTCTTTGAACGATTCGGTGAACAGGACCGCGCGATCCAATGTGACCCGCACCGTGCCGTACGCGCGGATGGCGTCGTACATCCTCACGACCCGGTCAGTGGCCGCCCGGGCGGTGACCGTTGCGCCGCTCGCGATGGCGTGTTCCTGCGCCGACAGAACCGCTGTTGCGGTGCTCATTGGATCTCCTTGAACGGCCGTGCGCCCCGTGACAACAGCGCGACCCGCCAGACGGCCCCCCTACCTCAGCTTTCGCGCCAACGGGCACACACCGGCGGACGCCACGTGGGCCGTGCCGGCGGGTTCACTTTACGCTTCGTGACTTCCGCCTTCGCCGCGTCGCGTCGCTCCCGCTGCTCGGTGAGCAGCCGGTAGGTGATGTAGTACTTGTAGATGTTGCTGACGTAGGTGACCGTCTCGCGGCCGATCCGCTCCGAGGCGACGCGCTCGACGTTGCCGAACCACACGTTGGGGTCGAGGCCCCTCTTTTCCGTCTCGGCCCGGAGCTGTCTGATCCGTCCCGGCCCGGCGTTGTAGGACGCAAACGTCATCAGAGCCTTTGTTCAGCGGGTCCATGGGATCGTCCTTGTAGTACTGGTCCATCATGAACCGCATGTACTTCACGCCGGCGTGGATGTTGGACTCGACCTCGGTGATGTCGCCGACGTTCAGCTCCTTCCCGGTTGGGGGCATGACCTGCATCACGCCAATCGCGCCCACGGGGCTCTTGACGTCCTGATCCAGCGTCGATTCCTGGTACCCCTGCGCCGCCATCAGCAGGTAGTCGACGTCGTACTGCGCCCCGTACTTCTTGAACAGCTCGACCACGGCCTGCAGCTTCTGGCGCTCGGCATCGGCCGCGGCGTTTTTCGCGTACTTGACGTTGTCGAGATAGCGGCGTTCGATGGTGTTTCGGAAGCCGTCGCCCTTGCCGTGCTTCCGGAGCCACGTGTTGACGACCTCTCGGAGCTTGGGATTCTCTTTGCGAAACGCGACGGCCAGGCTGCCGCCGGACCGCACCGTGATGTCGCTTGTGCACCTTGATGCCGGTGAACACCTTGCTCCAGAACTCGGCCAGATAGTCGTCCACGATGGTGATCGGCGCGAGGCCGGCGTTGACCATCTCGAGCACGTCATCGTCCTCGAGCACGTCGGGGGCCTCGTCGATCACGACCGCGCGGCTTGCCGCGCGCCTTCAGTTGCTCGTTCAGGCGTGATGAGGCTCTCCTCATAAATGCTCCCTTTGCGGACGAACACCTCCTGGCCGGCGAGATCGTCCACCGTGGCGATCGGCGGCGCGCCTGGCCCGGTGACCACCACTTCGCTGACGTTGGTGCGCGTCGGCTCCGAGAAGGCGGCGAGCTTCTCCAGCTCGGGCCTGACGGTCACCATGGCCGCGACCATGTCGACCTTGCCGCTCGCGAGGGCGGGGTACAGCTGATCGCGCGACATCGGCACGATCACCACGTGCACCTTGAGGTTGCCGGTCTTCAGGTCCGCGTTCAGATCGTTCTCGAACAGCTTCAAGGCCTCGTACGTCAACCCGCGTTCCTGCCCCTTGTCGATGAAGTAGTGCGTGCGGTTGAAGGTCACGCCGACGCGAATCGCGCGACGCTTGACCAGCGCGTCGAAGTCACCGGTGAACGGCTTGTCCATCGCGAGCCGCACGGCTTCCGGAAGGGCGTCGTACGGCGATGCCGTTGCGGGATGGGCGCGTCGGTCGCCGATGGGCCGCCGCCGGTGTCGCCGCCGCGGTCGCCGGCGGCGCCGCTTCCTTCCGACCGGAGCAGGCCATGGCGGCCGCCGCGACGAGCAGTCCGACAATGCCGCGACAAACGCCGGCGTGCGTGCAGAGCGTCTTCATCTGTTTCCTTTTCATCCGGCCGCGTGTCCATGCGAGACGATGGGCACTATAAGGAGAACGGTCAGGACCGCCGCTACTGCCCTTAGGGGAAGGATCCGAGTCGAACGTCAGCGGTTAGACTGCGTACGCGATGCATGTTGCCACCAAACCTCCAGTCATCCTGCTGCTGGCGATGCTCTGCGCGATGCGCGCCTCGGCGCAGGAGCTCGAGCCGCGGGCCTATTCCGCCTCTCCAATCGGCACCAACTTCCTTCTGGTGGGCATCGGCCGGTCGAGCGGGGATGTCGTCTTCGATCCGACGGTGCCTATCACCGACGTTCATGCGGACATCAACGCCGCCACCCTCGGCGCCGGACGCACGTTCAATCTGGGCGGGCACCTGCTGCTGGCGACGATCGCCCTCCCCTACGTGTGGGGAGAAATCACAGGCAAGGTGTTTGAAGAGGCCGCAAGCACCACCCGTTCCGGCCTTGGGGACGCACGGATGAAGGTGTCCGTGAATCTGCTCGGCACACCGGCTCTGACGCCGGCAGAATTCGCGAAGGCCCCGCGGCGGACCAACATCGGCACGAGCCTCACCGTGGCGGCGCCCGCGGGACAGTACTACGCCGACAAACTCATCAACATCGGGACGAACCGCTGGGCGTTCAAGCCCGAGGTGGGTCTCTCTCATCCGATCGGCCGCTGGACTCTTGACCTCGCGGGCGGCGTGTGGCTGTTCACGGCGAACGATCAGTTCTATCAGGGCGATTCGACACGCACGCAGGATCCGCTGTTCGTGGTCCAGGGGCACGCCAGCTACAACGTCACCCGGCGCGCCTGGGCCGCGGTGGACGCCACGTGGTATGGCGGCGCCGACGTTCGCGTGGATGGCGGCCCGCCGTCGGCCAGGCAGAACAACGCCCGCCTGGGCGCCACGCTGGCGCTGCCGGTCGGCACTCGCCAATCACTCAAGCTCGCGTACAGCACCGGCGCGTCGACGCGGACCGGTGCGGATTTCACGACCCTGGCGGTCGCGTGGCAGTACCTGTGGTTCGATCGGACCTCACCCAAGCGGCCTTAGTGGGGAGCGATGATTGCGGAATCCAGCGCGGTTGATCGTCGTCAGGCACAATTCAGAGCGTCACGCGGCGAATGGCGTCGAGCACGGCGGCACCGGAATCGGTCTTTCGGAAGAACGCGGCGCAACCCGCTGCTTCGGCGAGTGCGCGCGTTTCGGGATCCTCGTGAGCGGTGATACAGATGAAAGGGGCATGGCGGCCTTCGGCCGCGAGTCGCTGGCCGAGCTCGATGCCGGACATCTCGCCAAGATGAACGTCGAGCACCAGGCAGTCGAATAGGGGATGTTTCGTATCCGCGAGGAACGCCTCAGCCGAGGCATACGTGATCGGCTGCATGCCCGCAGCGCGAAGCAGCCTGCCGAGCGATCGGCAGAAATTCTCGTCGTCATCGACGACGGCGACGTAGAGGGTTACGGTATTGCTCATCTTGATCAGCCGGATGATGTCCGCCAACGACGGCGCGAACTCCGCGGGTGCAGGTCATTCGTCGCCGGTGAGCACTATAGCCATCGGCAGCGAAGCCGACTACTGCCCTTTAGGGAAGGTTGGCTTCGACTCGGTGAGCAGGCCCGCCTCGTCGGTCAGCCGGGTGAGTTCGGCGACCGACTGCACGCCCAGTTTCGTCGTGATCGCCGTGCGGTGGAGCTTCACGGTCCGCTCGTGGATGCCGAGGTCGCCGGCGATCTGCTTGTTGAGCTTGCCCCGCACGACATGGCCGAGCACTTCGAACTCCCGTGCGGTGAGCGTGCCGAAGCGCGCGCGCAATTCACGCTGCCGGTTGCGCGCCTCGCGCTCCCGCGCGTCGCGAGCGAGGGCGCGCTTCACCGCCTCGAGAAGGTCGTGCTTTCGCCGCTCGCTTCTCCAGAAAGTCTTCCGCCCCATCGCGCATCGCGCGAACGCTCGAGGGGATGTCGCCGTGGCCGGTGAGGAAGAGAATCGGCAGCGGATTGGACGACCGGGCCAGCGCCGATTGCAGCTCGAGGCCGTTCATGCCGGGCATCCGCACATCGGCGAGCACGCAGCCCGGCGCATCCTCGGCTCGCTGCGTGAGAAAGTCGCTCGCCGACCCGAACGTCCTGACCGCAAACCCGCTCGCCCGAAGCAGCCGCGAGGTTGCCGCAAGAAAGGGCGCATCGTCATCGACGATGTGGACGGTGGGTTCGGTCACGTTCATACGGCGGCGCCCTCCTCCGCGATCGGCAGCGTGAAACGAAATGCCGCGCCGCCGCCGTTCCTGTTCTCAGCCCACAGTCGCCCGCTGTGCGCCTCGACGATCGTGCGGGAGACCGCCAGACCGATGCCCATGCCGTTCGGCTTGGTCGTGAAAAACGGGTCGAAGATCCGCGCCAGCTTGTCGGCAGGAATGCCGTGCCCCGCGTCGCCGACGGCGATCTCGATGACGCTGCGCGCCGTCGAGCCGCGCGGTCACATCGACGCGCCGATCCTCGAGCCTCGTCCCGTGGAGCGCGTCCATCCCGTTGAGAATGAGGTTGAGCAGCACTTGCTGAATCTGCACGCGGTCGCCGCGAACGTGCGGCAGATCGGCTGGCACATCGACATCCAGCTTCACCTGCCGCGTCGCCGCATCGATCCGCACGAGCGCCGCCACATCGCCGACAAGCGCGCCCACGTCGAGCCGTCCCGTGTCGAGCGTCTGCCGCTTGAGCAGCCCGCGCATGCGATCGATGACGTGGCCAGCGCGTTCGTCGTCCGAGCGGATGTCCGAAAGAATCGCGCGGATCTCATCGAGATCCGGCGAGGGGTGCTGCAGGAACAGCTCGGCCGCCTCCGCGTTGCGCAAGATCGACGCGAGCGGCTGATTGATCTCATGTGCCAGCCCCGACGCGAGCTGGCCCATCATCGAGACGCGCCCCGCGTGCGCGATCTCCTGCCGGAGCAGCTGTGTCTCCTGCTCAGCCTGTTTGCGCGCGGTCACGTCGCGAGCGGCGCCACGGATCAGGACCGGCTGGCCCGTGGCGTCGAACTCGACACGGCCCTGGGAGGAAATCCACCGGGTCGCGCCATCCGGCAGCATCAACCGGTATTCGGTCTGGTATTTGCCTCCATCCGCACCCGCGACCGCCATCGCGTGCGCCTGCCGGAGGCCTTCGCGATCATCGGGGTGCAGCCGTTGCAGGATGGCGTTGAACTCGAGCGGCTCTGACGGCGCGAAGCCAAACAACTCGCGCCATTTGTGGCTCGCCCAGATCTCGTTTCGCGCCAGGTCCCGGATCCAGATGCCCAAATCGGCGGCATCGACGGCCAGGCTCATGCGCGCCTCGCTTTCGCGCAGCCCGGCCTCGCTGGCCTGAAGCTCGTGGACGAGTCGCGACGCCCGGAGCACGTCACGACTCAACTCGGAGGCCATCACGACGACCAGGCCGAGGTAGAGCGGGCCGATGAGAACGGGGATGGGCAGTTCGGCCCAATGGACCAGCGCGGCCTGAACGGTGCCGAGCAACAGAAAGAATTCGACACTGCCCCCGATCATCAGCGCCTTTCGGCGCTCGCCTCGCCGCCAGGCCGTGACGCTGGCATCCGCGACAAAGATGAGGATCAGCAACATCGTCGCGTAGCCGAACAGCATCCATGGATTCCGTATGCCTTCGAACACCGTGACGGAGTCGCCGAGAAACGGCACGCGCCGCAGACTCGTGATCTCGAGGTAGTTGACGTTCCCCCAGATCAGAAACGCGACCAGCAGGTAGAACGCGCGCAGGCCCGAGACGGTCCACGCCAGCCATCGCCGCCCCGCGCCGAGGTAAAACGTCACGAACCACGTGGTCGAGACCAGCAAACCCAGCAGCGCAACATGTGTCCACCTCATCGCCGAGAGGAGTTCTCCGGGCGTCCCGGCTCGCATCTGCCGCAATTCACAAAGCGTGAAGGCCGCCGTGGAGGCTGCGGTCATGGCAAAGAGCAGATTGGCCCAGGCGGTGCGGTTGCTCCACCACACCAGAAAGTAGATCACCGCCAGCGTGAGGCACGCCGACGCGACCATGGACCAGATGACGGTGACCCAACTCATGAACTCAGCTTCCCTGATTCAATGCGGCACAGGCATGATTAGCGCATCGCTCGCGATCGACCGCGAGACCGTCGCCGTGAACGGTGTGATTCACGTAGCTGGACCGTAGCGACCGGACCACGGTGACTATGCAGTTTCGGCGGCCAGCTCGGACCGAGTGCCGTTCCGCATAGTGCGTGTCAGGATCACAGTGACGAGCATGAGCCTGCGTTGCAGGCTGAGTGACCGTTGCATACGTCGTGCGTCGGCGGCCTGGGTCGTCGGTCTGGTCCTGTGCGTCATCGCAGGGAACGGGGCGCGTCCGCCGAAGCGCAGACCGTGACCGCGACGACGGGTGCCATCAATGGCGTCGTCACGGACAGCACGAAGGCCGTCGTGCCGGGCGTGACCGTCAGCCTGTCGGGGCCGTCATTGATGACCACCCGCACCGCCCTCACCGACGAGGCGGGCGCCTACCGCTTTTCTGCAGTGCCGCTGGGCGACCACACGCTCACCTTTCAGCTTTCCGGTTTTGGGACGATTGTCCGCGAGGGCATCCACGTCGGGCTCGGTTTCACGGCGACCGTCAACGTCGAGTTGAGCCCGGCTACCATCGACGATAGCGTCACCGTCAGCGGCGCGGCGCCTGTGGTTGACGTCTCGTCAACAGTGGTCACGACCCATTTTGACAGCGACAAGCTCGCGAGCCTGCCAGGCGCGCGCGACTTCTTCGCGATCGCGGCGAACACGCCGGGCGTGGCGCTCTCGAAGATGGACGTGGGAGGTAACGGCGCGCTCAGCCTGCAGGAATACACCGCCTATGGACTGCGGGCGACCACCGGGGTCAACCGCAATGAGGTTGAAGGCATTCGTGTCGGCGGGGCCAACGGCGCGAACGACAACTACTTCTCCGACTTCGCGTCGTTTTCGGAGATTGCCATCACCGCCGTGGGCCAGACGGCCGCAATGCCAGTGCCGGGCACTCTGGGCCAGTACGTCAGCAAGTCCGGCGGCAACGCGTATCACGGCGGCCTGTACGCGGATTTCCAGAACGATGCGCTCGAGGCCACCAACATCGACGACAGTCAAATCGCGCGCGGCGTCTCAGGCGGGCCCGGCCTCGACGCGCGGGATGTCAATCGGCTGCAACGCTTTCCGGGATTTCAACGCGGACGTGGGCGGATACCTGAAAAAGGATCAGGCGTGGTGGTATGGTGCGTACCGCTCCACCGAGCTTGCGCAGCAATACCCCTGGCTGCTCGACACGGCTGCCACGCTCGACGCGACGGTCGTGACGGGCAAGGTCACCTACCTGCTGTCTCGACGTCAGAAGCTCGTCGGATACCTCCAGCACGAAACCTTCCGGCAGTCGAGTTATTTCACCGCCAGCACGAGCCAGCCCATCGTGACCAGTGATGCACTCCAGCGCGTGGTGTTTCCCGTGAGCGTGTGGAAGGGCGAGTACAACGCCGCCGTGACGGACGCGTTCTACGTCGAGGCACGCGTCGGAGGTTATCGCTCCGACTTCGCCGCAACATTCAAGAGCACGGACCCGCGCATTGCGGACATTGGTGCGAATACAGTGCGCGGTGGCGCCGTGTCTCAGGAGCGACTGATCAACCGCCCGCAGGCCAACGGTTCCGTGAGCTTCCTGAAGACCGGGTGGGGCGGCAGTCACACCTTCAGAATCGGCGGCGAGTACATGAACGACCGGCTCGTCGCACCGACCGACGGATACGGCAATCCCTGCAACTGCGTGTCGACGCTGAACAACGGCGCGCCCGCCCAGGTGCAGATCCGGTTGGGCCCGAACGTGTCGAAGAACGCTCTGACGACCGCCGCTGGTTTCGTGGACGACGCGTGGCGTCTCAATCGCCGGGTCACGCTGTCTCTTGGAATGCGCCTGGATCGCTACCAGCCGATTCTTCCCGAGCAGCAGGGACCGGCAGGGCAGACGTTCCCGGCGATCGACCCCGTCCTCACGTTCAACAACTGGGCCCCGCGCGTGGGCATGAGCGCCGATCTCACGGGCGACGGCAAGACCGTGCTCAAACTCCATTACGGACAGTTCTGGGTCTACCCCGGAACCAACTTCACGTCAGCCTTCAACCCGAATCCTTCCGGCTGGTCGCAGACCTACGCCTGGACCAACGATGCGAACTCGAACGGCCGATGGGATCCTGGCGAGGAAGGACGATTGATCGCCGTGTCCGGCGGCAGCACGTCCACGCGGCTCGATCCGGGCATCGAGAATACCTACGTCCGTCAGGCCAGCGCATACATCGAGCGCGAGGTGGCACCTGATGTCGGCGTCCGGACCGGTATGGTCCTGAACGCGAAGCGCCAGCCGTACGGCACGATCAACGTCAGCCGGCCGCTCAGTGCGTACTCAGTGCCCGTCGCTGTCGTCGATCCCGGTCCTGACGGCCGAGTCGGTTCTGCCGACGATGGCGGAACCGTGACCGCCTACAACCTGACGCGCGGCGTCTTTGAGCGCGTCGCCCGTGAACCTGACCACGAGCCTGCCCGACAGCAACAGCGAGTACTACACCTGGGAGATCACGGCGACGAAACGTCAGCGCACCGGCTGGTCGTTGCTGGCCAGCTTCACGGAGACGTGGAGCCACGAGGCCGCCCTTGGGACGGGAAATGATTTCACGCCGAATGCCCTGATCAACGCCGCGGGCAGTCAGGATCGGTTCAGGACGTGGCAGGCGAAACTGAACGGCACGATGAATCTTCGCTGGGGCTTTCTGGTCGTCCCCGTCGTCCGACATCAGTCCGGCACACCGTTCGCGCGCACCTTCGTTCAAACGCTCAACTATGGGAGCGCGACCATCAAAGCGGAACCGATCGCGGCCAATCGGACGCCTGACATCACGCTCGTCGACGTGCGCACCGAGAAAACGTTTCGCATCAAAGCTGTGCGTGTCATGGGATTCTTCGACGTGTACAACATGTTCAACACCAATGCTGCACAGACGCTCACAACCACCTCGGGCGGCTCGTGGCTGCGGCCGACCGCGATCACGGCACCGCGCGTCCTCCGGATCGGTGCCCGGTTGCAATGGTAGCCTGCTGGCCGTCGCGAAGGGCTGACTGACGCGGCGCGGAAGCGGTGTCGAGCGGCGGCGACCGTGTCAGGCGCCTGGGGCGGCTCGCCTTGCGAAACAGCCTGTCGCGGTCGCTGTCGAAGTGATACAGCTTCGCGACCGTGATCCGTTTCGCGAGAGCACTGCACGCGACGCAGGCCGCGACGCTTCCGATCACCGGCCCGACCCAATAGATCCACCAACCGTCCCATTGTCCTGAGATGACCGCCGGTCCCAGGCTGCGCGCCGGGTTGGTGCTCGTGCCCGAGATCGGCGACTCCGCGTACACCATCACGGCGTACAGGATGGGAAAGATCGCCGGCGTGAACGGACGAATCCGGCGGAAGCCGAGGAACACGCACAGCAGCGTGACCATGGCGAACGTCGTGATCACTTCCCCGAGCAGGACGGCCCCGACGCTGTAGCCTTCGCCCGGGAAGGTGGCGCCGAACGCCACGCTTCGCCCCATCGCGCCCCAGGCCAGGAGCGGCACGCTCCCGAGAATGGCCCCGGCAAGCTGCGCCACGACATAACCGAGGGACGTCCGCAGATCGAGCTTGCCCATCAAGCGGAAAGCCAGCGTCACGATGGGGTTGATGTGCGCGCCGCTCCGTTTCCCGACCGGGGAGAGCGCGATCAACGCACCGGTGGTGCCGAACAGGAAGCCGGTGATCAACCGGCGCCATCCTTCGCTCGGCAGGACGCCCGGAATGGGACTGCCTTCCCCGAACATCAGAATCACGAGCGAAAGGCCGACCAGCACCAGCGCCGCCGTCCCGACCAGTTCGGCACGAAGGACCAGCCAGGGAATGTTGGCGGACTCGAGCTGCTCGCCACCGCTGCGCGGTTCGACGGTATGGCGTCATCCTCGATTTCCTGACAGGCGCACGGTCACTTCGCCGCGTTGGCGCCCCTCACGCGCGTCCTGATCCGGTATAACCCCTTGCTTGCCGTGATGAAGAGCGTCCGCCTGTCCTGACCGCAGAAGCTGACGTTCGCTGTCCACTCCTCGTCGGGGATCTGGATCTCCTCGATCTGCCGACCCGTCTTGTCGAACACCAGGACACCCTTGCCCGTGAGGTACAGGTTGCCTTCGTTGTCGAGCGTCATGCCGTCGGATCCCTGTTCGGCGACGAGCGTCTTGCGCGTGAGGCGTCCGTCCGTCGCGATGTCGAACCGGAAGGTCTTCCCGGCGCCGATGTCCGCCACGTACAGCGTCTTCCCGTCCGGCGTACCGATAATCCCGTTGGGCTTCTCCAGGTCGGCAGTCACGCGCACGAGTTGCCGGCGATCTGCGGAGAGAAAGTAGACGTGCTGCCCGTCCTGCGGCATCGTGTCGTGGGTCCACCAGGGCCGCTTGTAGAACGGATCGGTGAAGTAGATCGCGCCATCCGGCCGCACCCAGACATCGTTTGGGCCGTTCAGGGGTTTCCCACCATAAGCACCGAGAATCACGGTGACCTTGCCGTCCGGCGCAATGGACCACAGTGCGGTTTTCTCATCAGCGGCAGCGATCAACTGGCCCCGGGGGTCGAAGTACATGCCGTTGGCGCGGCCGGCTGGTTGCAGGAAGGTGGACAGCTTTCCGTCCACACTCCACTTCATGATGCGGTCGTTGGGCTGGTCGGTGAAGAAGAGGTTGCCCTGCCGCATCGCACGTCGGCCCCTCGGTGAACTCGAAGTTACCGGCCAGTTTCTCCACCGTCGCGCCGGACGCGACGACGCGTTCCTGGGCGCCGCAGAGCACGGGGGCGATGATGAGTCCCAGCCCCAGCACGGTCGCCGTCACGCGTTGCGTCGTCACAGTGCACGCACCTGGAAGACGTGGCATTGCCATGGCGCCAGATCGACATACAGACCGCTGTCCCGCATCTCGTTCCCGTCCCGTTCGTAGACGTCACCCGACAGCCCATCGTCGAGGCGCCACTGCCTGGATCGCAGCTCGTCCCAGGGCACCTGCACACGAGCCTGGGCGGGTGCCTGCCCGTAATTCACGACGATGAGCGCGCGCTCATTGTCCTTGACCCAGCACCAGGCGAGGATGTTCTGGCAGCTCTGGTTGTCGGGCCACCCGCTGCGCTCGCAGAGGCGCCACTCGCCGTTCCGGAAGAGATCGCGATTGGTCGCTTTCAGAAGGCGTCCGTAGAAGGCTGCGAGATCGTGATCGACCGGCTCTGCCGGGCGCCGGCCCAGGAAGACCGGCAGCCTCACGCGCCATCCCTCGAACTGGCCCTCGTGCAGCAGCCGGGCCCCGGGGAGCGTGAGAATCGCCACTGCCGCCGCGCGACTCTTTCCATCGGGAAACGTCGCCGCCGCTCTGGGCTCGTCATGGTTCTCGATGAACCGCACCATGCCCTCCTGGTACGAAAGGTCCGCCAGGAGATGCTGCCGCACGCTCTCGGCAGGCCCGTGCTCCATCCGGTCGTAGAGTTTCTTGTCGTAGCAGAAGTCGAAACCTTGCTGTTGCAGCTCCCACTCCAGATCCCAATACGCCTCGGCGATGAACCTGAACTCCGGGTGCCTGCCCTTGATCGCCGGGATCACCGTCGTCCAGTAGTCGTTGTCGGGTTTGGATCCTGCGCGGCCACCCCACGTGCGCTCGAAGATGGCGTTCAGCACGAGCATGGCCATGTCGCAGCGGATGCCGTCGCACTGTTCGGCAATCTCCGAGATCGTCTCGATCACCGCCTGCCGGAGCCCGGGTGAAAGGCGTTGAGCTGGAGCACATCCGGCCACGCCGGGAAGTACGGGTCCCGGCCGCAGGCGAACACCTTCCCGCCAAACTCGATGAAGGACCCCGGATCGCTGCGAGCATCGTCAGCGCTCCCTTGAATGAAGTACTCGGGATGATCGCTGACCCAGGGATTGTCCGGCGCCACGTGGTTGGGAACGAAGTCGAGGATCAGGCGCAGCCCGCGTTGACCGAGCTGGCGCCGCGCGGCGGCGAGTCCCTTCGGTCCGCCGAGATGTTCGTCGACGACGTAGCGGCGCACGCAGTAGGGCGAGCCGACATTGTCCTCCGGCGCAGAAGTCGGGGAGGGCCCTCCTGAAATCCTGGAGGAGCCCCTCGTTTCGCATGGAGATGCCAATCCCCGCAGGGCTCCGTTCCCAGACACCCATGAACCAGACGGCGTCGAAGCCCTGATCGGCGATGGCATCCCACTCCTGCTCCGGGACCGTGGCGAGATCCACGCGCCTCTGGTGCTTGCGGCTCAGATCATTCAGCCATACCCACGTGTTCACTTCGTAGATGACAGGATGCCTGGGCCAGGTCTTCATTTCCTCACCGTGTGATGCGCGGTCATGTCTCTTCTGTCCCTTCCGCTGCGGTTCGGTGTTCTCCCATCATTCGATGAGAGCCGTTCCGCGTGCGCTGTCGTCCTTCATGATTTCCCCATCATCGCCAGCATCACCTGGACAAGGACGATCTTCGTGATGGTCGCGGCCGGGAACGTGGTCGCGTAGGTGATATCCGTGCGATCGGTCGGCACGAGCTTGGAGCCGAACGCCAGGATGGCCGGGTTGCCGCCGACCCCGCCCGCCGCGGCGCCGAGGAGATCATCGAATCGCAGTTTGAGGACGAAATGCCCGCGAGCATATTCACGAGCATCGGGGTGAGGATGATGGCCGCGCCCAGGGCCAGAAAGAGCGGCCCCAACTGCTGAACCGTGGCGATGAATTTGGGCCCCGAAACCAGCCCGATCTGGGCAAGAAATATCGTCAGGCCGAAGTTGCGCAGAGTGACGTTGGCGGAGACAGGCATGGTCCACACCCAGCTTCCAGTGCGCCCGAAACGGCTGAGGATGAGCGCCACCACGAGCGGGCCACCGGCAACGCCGAGACTGAGAGTGCCCAGACCAGGCACCGGGATGGGGAGAATGCCCAGCAGCACGCCGAGCGCCATGCCCACGCCCAGCGAGACGTAACTGAACTCGGCAGTGCCCTTGATGGAATCGCCAAAATGCGCCCGCACCGCATCCTGATCCTCGCGCTTGACCATCACTCCCACGCGGTCGCCGTACTCCAGAATGAGGTCGGGTCGCGGCAGGAGGTCCGCGTCGCCCCGGCGCACATGCATGATGGAATACTCGGACACGCCCGCCATCTCGAGGTCGCCCACCCTCACGCCGACCGACGGTGCCCTTGGAAACGAAGAAACGGAAGTAGTCGAGATCCAGCCGGTCCTTCGCAATCCGGCCGGTCGCCGACTCCCCAATCAGCGCCTGAGCCTTTTCAAGCGCTTCCACAGACTCGCCAGTCAGTGCCAGCGCGTCGCCATGATTGAGCACGATGTCGGGCGCGGGAACCCGGTTCTGATGGGACTGGCGGACGACGGCGATTTGCACGCCGGCTGGCAAGGCAGCGGTGAGCTCTGACAGTGGATGACCAATCACCTGCGCATTGCGCACCACCATTTCCTGGAGTTCGAGACCGGCGCTCGTGGCCGCCGCGAGTTTCGGCTTCAGCAAGACATTGGCGAAATACATGCAGAGGATTGGGGCAATCAAGCCGAACGGGTACGCCACGCTGTAGCCGAGAGCCGGGTCATTGTTGCCGACCGCGCCGATGGCCGCCTGGAGTGTCGGCGTGCTCGTCAATGCGCCGGCAAACAAGCCGGCGACATGCGCCGGCGCGACCGAGAAGGCGGCGTAGGCCACGTAGCACACGCCGATGGCGACAAGGTGTGAAGCCAGGGCCAGTGCGTTCACCTTGAGGCCAAACGGGCTGGTCAGGCCGGCAAAGAACTGCTTGCCGTATTGAATCCCAATCCCGTAGACAAACATCACGAGTCCAAGGGAGCCAAGCAGCGCGGGGGCGCCGCGTTGGGCGCCAGCATGCCCACGCCGAGACCAACGAACAGCACCGCACCGACGCCCAGGTTGAAGCCTCGGATGTTCACCTGACCAACGGCGTATCCCAACCCGATGACAAGAAACATCGTGAGCAGGATCTGCTGTTCGAGAAATGTTCTGAGAATTTCCATAACGCGTGTGTCCTATGTCCTCGCGGCTGCTCGCACTCTAAGTCTTGCGTCGAGGCCCGAGCCGACTACAGCGGCATCAGGGTGCAGGTCAGAGCGGCTCGATTCTGAGGTCTGCCCTCGCCGAACGATGACTGGGCATCTCGCCATCTGTGACGCGAGCGTACTGTCCATCCGCACTCACGCAC
>ERZ1370068.3821-contig-2921_pt1 | contig 21596 bp, 20 predicted proteins | sample MGYA00561227_ERZ1370068 | MGnify/ENA primary metagenome ERZ1370068 (study PRJEB38410, sample SAMEA6850437) | metagenome | study: Metagenomic assessment of the ecological functions of the soil: analysis of the soil microbiota associated with the... | reverse complement strand
TGCTAGCGCCGACGGAGTACGAGGCCCTCGTGCGATTGATTGAACTGCACGGTGCCCGCCCGCTCACATCCCTGAAGATGTATCTCTCCTGCCACTACCTGCCAAATTGGTACCCGCTCATTTCTCGAATTCACGGCCGAAACCAGAATTTTTCCACCTGATTCTGACATCGCGGGAGAACTTAAGGCCCTTACTTGCGGAAAGTTCTTCATCAAAGATTACGTGAAATCGCTCGAAACCTCGGTAGGCTCGGTTATCTCAAAGCCCGAAGAAATCAGGCCGGTTCTCGACGAGATGGAAAGAGTTTCGAGGGGCGATTGAGGGGTGGCGTCTGCGTTCGTCGCTTTGAGGACTTTGTTCCGAATTCGAGAGGCGTTATTTCGTGGTTGGGCGTAAGCCTAACGCCTCGTCAGGATATCCCGCCCGATATCGTCTTTGAATGCGCTCAACGGATTGAGAGCCCTTTTTTCTCGGTCGACGTTGCAGAAAGAACGGATGGGTGTTCTTCGTGTTGTTGAGATTGGAGACGGCCAAGTGTCAGACTTGGTGGGTTGGGACCCGCGCCGCTTCGCCGAACTTTGGAAAGAAGCGACTGATCCGTGGGAAAGCCAAAGACCTAGTTCGCTTTCCGCCTTAACTTAGATGTCGTAGTACAGGCAGGAATTCGTACGGGTGCGGCCGCAACGCATCGCAGCCTCCACTTCCTTCTCGCGCTTGTACTCTCAGAGTGAAGTCCGCAGCAACTCTTCCGTGAACACATCGCCCTTCAGCAGGAACGCAGAATCTCGCTCCAGCGCGTCCAGCGCATCTTCCAGCGATCCTGGCATTGAGGGCACCTTCGCCAGCTCTCCTCCGGCCCGAGATCATAGACATCCTTATCGAGCGGCGGACCGGGATCCATCTTGTTCTCGATGCCATCGAGCCCAGCCATCATCATCGCGGCAAACGCCAGGTACGGGTTGCAGCTCGGGTCGGGCGGGCGGAACTCGACGCGCTCGGCCTTCGGCGACGCCGAGTACATCGGGATGCGGCATGCCGCCGAACGGTTGCGCGCGCGAATACGCCAGGTTGACCGGGCGCTTCAGAACCCGGGCACCAGCCGCTTGTAGGAGTTGGTGGTCGGGCGCGATCGATGGCGGCCAGCGCCGGGCCGTGCTTGATCAGGCCGCCGATGTACCACAGCGCCAGTCTGCGAGAGGCCGGCGTAGCCGTCGCCGGCGAACAGCGGCTTGCCGCCCTTCCACGAGCGACTGGTGGTGTGCATGCCGCTGCCGTTGTCACCGAAGATCGGCTTCGGCATGAACGTCACGGTCTTGCCGTACTGGTTGGCGACGTTCTTGCACGATGTACTTGTACAGCAGCATGTTGTCAGCCGACTTCACCAGCGAATCGAAGCTGCAGGTCGATCTCCGTCTGCCCTGCCGGTCGCCACTTCGTGATGGTGGCACTCCACCGTCGATGCCGGCGTTCTGCATGGTCACGCACCATCTCGCTGCGCAGATCCTGGTAGTGGTCGGTGGGCGGCACCGGGAAGTAGCCTTCCTTGTAGCGCGGACGATAGCCCAGATTGTTCTCCACGCGCCCGGAATTCCACCGCCCTTCTTCGGCGTCAACGAAGTAGAAACCGTGCTGCTGCGCGCTGATCGAAGCGGACGCTGTCGAAAATGAAGAACTCCGCCTCCGCCCCGAAGTACGCCGTATCGGCCACGCCCGATGCGCTCAAGATACAGCTCCGCCTTGCGTGCGATGTAGCGCGGATCGCGGTCGTAGCGCTGCTTGGTGACCGGGTCGATGACGTCCGCAATCATCACCGAGCGTGGAGACTTCGGTGAACGGATCGAGCATGATACGAGGTTGGGATCCGGAATCAGCAGCATGTCGCTTTCGTGGATGGCCGCCCAGCCGCGGATCGGACGATCCGTCCATGCCGAAGCCCTTCTTCGAACGACGTCTTCGCTAAGTTGCTCGATGGGATACGAAATGTGATGCCACAGTCCCGGGAAGATCGGTAAATCTCAAGTCCAGAATCCTGACGTCGTTCTTGCTTTGCGAAATCCAGCACCAGCTTGGGGATCCGCCATGTTTGCCTTTCGAAAAACGCTGACTGGCGACTGCGCCGTTCTTCAAGGCCGTCGAGCACTGCCGCACGTCATCGCGGAAGCCAGTCGTTTTCGGTCGCGTCGAGACGATCGCAAGGAGATGGCGTGCGAGGCAGGACGCATCCCGTCCGTAAGTCGCCGATAGAGTGTAGAAGCTGCGCGCCAAGTCCGCTCGAAATTGATTGTTTTTATAGAGGGAATAAGCGAAGTTTATCCGCAACCGTACTTACGACTGCAAGCTGGAGGGATTTCGCGGTTGGCGGAAGAAGAAGGGCCTCGATGCAAGCCCTGCTTCTCACGCCAATTCTCAGTTGACGGCATCCTACAAGCCCTCAACCGCAGATGGCCAATTGATTGTTTCAATGCTTCCGATTCGAAGCGTTTATGATAGTGGCCGAAGAAAACGGCGTCTCAAATTAGCAGACTGCAAGAGGAGTAGCCGTCCTCCTCCATCTTGCTGGAGCAACCGACCGACACAATGGACTTCGATCAACTGGAAACTTTTCTGGAAGTTGCCCGTCTGTGCTCGTTCTCGCGGGCCGCGGAGAAGCGCTTCCGCACCCAGCCTGCGGTCTCGTCGCAGATCCGTGCCCTGAGGAAGAAGTCGGTGCCCGCCTGCTCGACCGTTCTGGCGGAAAAGTTTCCCTGACGGCCTCCGGCAAGCTCTTCTGAAGTACGCCGAAGACACCATCGAAGCGCGCCGCGCGATCTGTATCGCCATAGCTGAGACTGAACGCATCCCGAGAGGCGAGATCGTCGTCGGCGCCAACGAAGGCACTTGCCTGCACGTTCTTCCCGAAGTCTTCGCCGAGTTCAAGAAGAACTATCCTGACGTAGTCGGTCGGAATCAAGCGCGCCGATTACGCCAAGACCCTCGACTCAGTGATCGACAATTCGGTCGACTTCGGCGTCGTGCTCGCTGCCCGTAACCGATCCGCGCCTGACGATCGTGCCTGTTCATCGCGACGAGCTCGTCGTGATCGCTCCGCCGCAGCACCCAGTAGCCCGCCTGAAATCCGTCACTATCGAAGAGGTCGGCGCTTTCCCGCTTCTGATGCCGAAAAGTGGCCACACCCGCGATGCCCTCGAGAATCTCTTCCACGAGCGCCGCATGAAGCCGCAGATTTCCATGGAACTCGACTCGAGTGAACTGCTGAAACGCTTCGTCGCCGCCGATGTTGGCGTTGGATTTATCGCCCGCTCGAACGTCGCCGAAGATGTCCGAGCCAATACGCTCGCAATTATCCCCATCGCGGATGCACACATACGCCGCGACCTTGCCCTGGTGTTTCGCAAGGACAAAGCCCTCAGCCGCGCGGCGTTGGTCTTCATCGACACAGCCGTCAAAATCAAGGCGCTCGATCCTTCGGTCGAAACCACGAAGCGTGGCCGGTAACCCGCCGCTCTAGCCCTTCATCGCGCAGCCCCTGCGATATCCGCTAAAATTCGAATGGTGACGAAGAAGGTGATCTCCCGAATCCTCGCATTCACCCTGATCAGCATTGCAGCGTGCGGCCAAACGGGCTGGAAGCCTCGCCGCCCCCATCAAGGGAAAGTTGGCTTCGATTCATGTCGGCGGCACCAAGCGCTACACGCAGGCGGAAGTCATTGCCGCTTCCGGTCTCGAAATCGGCGCTAACATTACCGAAGCCGACTTACAAAGCCGCCCACCAACTGAACGAATCCGGACTGTTCAGCGACATTTCCTACAGCTACTCGGCCGTTCCCAACGGCACCAAGCTCGATCTCGAACTCACCGACAGCAACAAGCTGGTTCCGGCGCAATTCGAAAACTTCGTGTGGTTTAACGACGGCGAACTGCTCGCCCGCATCCATGAGAAGCTGCCGCTGTTCAAGGGACAGGTCCCGATCGGCGGGACGCTCTCCGACCAGATCTCCGACATCCTGCAGAACCTTCTGGTTCCGTTCAATGTCACTGCTCGCGCCGAGTATGTTCGCGAGTCCAAAGAGCCCGGCGGCCCTATCGACGCCATCAATTTTCGCGTCACCGGCGTAACCATGAGCGTCGCGGAGATTACCTTCCAGGGTGCGGGTTCCGAAGAACTTCCGGATCTCCAGTCGACGTCCGGAAAAGCTTGTGGGGAAGGACTATTCGCGATCTGCGGTCCTTGCGTATGCGCAAACGTATCTGCTGCCCATCTACCAGGCGCGCGGATTCCTCAACGCCACCATCTCCGACCCTCAGCCGAAGGTCGCCGGCGAGACGGCCGACGAAACCCAGATCGCGGTGCAGCTCGCCGTCGTCCCCGGCGCGCAGTACAAAATCTCCGACATCAAGTGGGAAGGCAACAAGATCTTCTCCGCGGACAAGTTGCAGGCTCTCGTCCACGCCAAGCCGGGTGATCTCGCTAACGCTCCCGAACTCAAGACCGACCTCGAGGCCGTCCACACGCTCTACGGCACGAAGGGATACATGGTGGCCAAGGTAATGCCCGAGGCCAAGCTGGACGAAGCGGCGAAAACTGTCGCCTACAGCTTGGTCGTTTCCGAAGGTGACGTCTTCCATCTCGGCGACCTTGATATTCAAGGCCTCGACCCGAAGACGGTCGATCGCCTGCAAGAGGCGTGGACGCTGCGCGAAACCGATCCCTACGACTCGACCTATCCGCAGCGCTTCTTTCAAGACACGATCAAGTTGCTCTCCGCGACGTCACCTGGACCATCAGCATTCACGAGGGTGTGAACGAAGAAGACAAGACGGTCGATGTGACGCTGCGCTACGGAATCAAGCCGCCAGACTAGTCGTCAGTCTCCAGTCGCTAGTCGTCAGCACAGACGCACGCGCTACGCTGACGACTGGGCCTGCGGCTTTCTGTTAGTCTAACTCACATCCCAGGGCCCGAAATTTGGGGTGAAAACCGGGTCCTATTTTTGCAGGAGAATGTGGAATGAAGAGTCGTATGCAGCAATTCGCACCTGATTCTGACGGCCCTGCTCGTGGCTGCCACCGCCTTCGCCGCCGACAAAGCACAGAGCTTCACCGGCACCGTGAGCGACGCCATGTGCGGCGCCCACCACATGATGTCGGGCTCGGAAGCCGACTGCACCCGCGCCTGCGTCAGCAAAGGCTCCAAGTACGCTCTGGTGGTTGGCGACAAGGTCTACACGCTTGACTCGAGCGACAAGGCCACCTTGGCTAGCCTCGACAAGGCCGCCGGTACCTCCACCACCGTGAAAGGCACGCTCAACGGCGACACCATCGAGGTCGCCTCGGTCGGCGCAGGAAAATAGTCGTACAAGTCGAGAGCAAGTCCTGGGAGCCTCGGCGAGGCTCCCGCAATTTTTCTTGCTCTCTCCCGCACTTTTCATCCAACGTTCACAAATCGCTATGTTAGATTTGCGTTTTCCCGAATTCTTTTGTGCCACTGGAGGCAAATGAATTGAGTAAGGACATGGTCCCGAAGCGGATCTTTTTCACCAAGGAGTCGGAAAGCATCGCGAGCGTCTTACTTCCTTCGAGCTGGCCCTGCGGGACGCAGGCATCGCCGCTCAAAACCTGGTTCGGGTCTCCTCGATTTTCCCGCCCAACTGCAAGCTCGTGCCCCGCGCCACCGGCCTGAAGTTCCTGCATCCGGGCGAAGTCGTATTCGCCGTGGTGGCGGAAAACAGCACGCGCGAACCTCATCGCCTCCTCGCTTCCAGCATCGGCGTGGCCATCCCCTCCGACCGCAATACCTACGGCTACCTGAGCGAGCACCACTCGTTCGGCGAGTCGGAAGACGCCGCGGGAGACTACGCCGAGGAACTGGCCGCGGAAATGCTTGCCACGACTCTGAACGTCGATTTCGACCCTGACCGTTCCTGGGACGAGAAAAAGCAGATCTACCGCCTGTCGAACAAAATCGTCCGCACCGCCAACGTGACGCAATCGGCGGTCGGCGACAAGCGCGGTCTCTGGACCACGGTCATTGCCTCGGCGGTGTTGATTTTCGACTAGCGGGCCCCCATCACAAAGAAAGCCATCGACGAGGGAATACTCCTTCAGGACGGCGGTTCGCCACTGCACAGCACCTCGGGGGAAAAAACACGCGCGGCACAGCCGCCGAGGATGCGTACCCATTCCAAAACGCAAAACATGGGAGCGAAACGCTTCCGTATGCCCCCAATAAAAACCCGCCCGTTTAGCGGCTCAGCCACCGCGGTTGGGCCGCGGCGTGCTAAACACGGGCCGCAACGATCGCAGTCGTATAGGACTCTGTGAAGTCGTATGCGTGGGAGGAATCAGTTCCTCAAGCCGCGCCTCTCGATTGGATGCCCATCCACTCGGGTGTAACGTGGGCGGGCTTCCGCATACTGACGAGCAGTGTCGTCCCGAAGGACTGGAATGGCCGGAGCTGTGAAAGGCGCGTCATGAGCAGTTCCCCCAGGGCTAGAGGGGCGAAATTGTGAAAGAAGGGCCGCGGTCCGGGCAGAAACTCAACCACAACTTTCAACCCGGAACCGGCTAGCGTGCACAGTTTGCGTCGCGTGTTCAGCGCGGTAGAACGTTGGATAAATTTCTTCCTCCGTCCGCCTCTCGCTGGTTCGGACAATAGCCGTATGAAGACGATGAGGGGATCACTTTTGACAGCACGCGATTACCAGCCACCAAATAATTGGCCAGGTTCGGTGTGTGCAGCAGAACAGTCCCTCCCGGCGCAAGGACCCGATCCAGTTCCTGAAATACTAAGTTGGGATACTTCACATGTTCCATCACCATGTTCGCGGTGATGAGATCGAAACTCTCATTTCGAAACGGCAGTTGGTGTCCGTCCGCTTGGACGCGCCATGTTGCCTGATGTTGCTCTTGCAAATTCTCCCAACAGGGATCCATGCCGACAAATGGATAGTCGGCAAGCTTGGATTCCAGCTTCTCGAGTCCACCGCACAGCAGGCGCTTTCCACAACCGAAGTCGAGCCAACGAACTCCGGGCTTCAGACAATCACAAACCCGTTGCCCAAAGACTTCCTGATTCCATGCGAGATGCGGCAAATCCGCCGCTGCAATTTCGCGGTCATGTCGTGCCCGAAGAATTCCGAGTACATCACGGCCTCCTCCGCCAGGAACGGGGAGCTTCCAGAATGGCGTGCATTGTGTATCCGAAAGTCCTTGGAATCAAGGAAGAAAACGCCCTGACTTAGGCAATTTAGGTTTAATCCATGGTTCCTTCTACCCTCTAACTGCGCAAATTTAAGTAAAAATCCCTTTCTGGGACGACAATCCCCGCTATCAGTCGCGCAGACAGGCTTTATTGTCAGAGTTGACCTCTAGCAGGGATAGGGATCCAAGACGGAGAATCGTACTGTGATGCTTTCACGATTGCGCAAGTTCTGGCTTCGCACCGATCGGACAGTTTGGCCTGAACTTCAGGCCGATGGCCACTTACGCATCAACCAGATTCCCACCAACACGATTACTCCGAGACCGACTAGGTAGAATCGCCCTGTCTGCGTACTGGGCCAGTAAAGGACCGCCAGGACGAACGCGATGAAAGTGATGGTCTCTATGATGCGCCGGGGAATGTGCTTCCCCTTTATGTCCGGCAATGGACGTTCGGACTCTGAGTCTGTCATTTCCACGTATCTGTGCGGACCCGTGACTAAGGCATCGCTTCTGCAGTGTTGAGCTTGGCGCGCATACTGTATCTCAACCCTTTCAGGTCGGGCTGAAATGTTTTGGCCCGTACACGTTCGCTCAATGAAACCAGGTGGCCCCTGACCTATTCGTTCTCACCGTCCAGTTGTCGCTGGTATTCGACGCTGTCAAACTGGCCTTGTGAAGCGGCGATTAGCCCATCAGGCTCGATCTGCCAGCGCTCGCAGCCGCTGATGTGAACCCGACGCCCGGAACCTCCCGGTCCGGTGTTGGTGCCGATCAACGTCCAGCGGAACTCGGTGCCGCATTGCGCGCGCAGCTCGTCCATCATTACCCGCATGTACGGGAACGCGGTCATGAAGGATCTAGCTACTTCTGCGATCGCATCTCGTCCCATTGCCGGACTGCCGCCGTTGACTGTTAGAGAGCCGGCAGGGGAATTGCATTCAGCGACACGCGTCGGATCCTGGCTGCACCATGCCGCCGCATAGCGGGGCTGCAAATTCCTGGAGCGAAACGTTGTCTGTCTGCACGAGATGTACCGTCTTGCAAAAAGGGTCCACTGCATTTAAAGCGTGCTGCCTGAAAACATGGTTCATCTCCAAGCGATTCCCTTTACCTGGTGGCCACTCTCTTCTTAGCTTTCCCTTTTGCCGTCTTGTCTTTGTCGAGTCGCTCAAACACGGCCGCAACAATGATCGGCAAGCCAACCGTGGCGTCCACGAAGACTTCGCCGAACCTCCCCTCGCTGGGCGGCACGAACTTGCCCCACGATATCGCCTCCACTGTAGGGACTCCCTGACAATCCGCCCCAATAAACAGGCTCCGGGCAAATGCGCACGCCGTAGTGATAGCGCTTCAATGGAATGTTCTCCCCAGGCGACGGTGCCGCAACTCGACGAAGGGACCGAACTGCTGCGACCAGTTCCGTGGCACGCCGCCGCCAATGGTCAGAATTCCCAGTTTCTTCTGCCGGAGCAGAGTAGCCGCAAAGTGCTCGAGATCGACGAAGGGGTCGAAGCGAATCTTGTGCCGCCCGGTCGACTCCCGGAGCCGGTTGTTCAGGGCGACGTCCAGACCCAGTTCAGAGTCTGTGAAAGCCGGAACAAACACCGGTACTCCCTGCTCGTACGCCGACTTCAGAATACCGCGCTGATTTTTCGCCGTCCTGGCCAGATGCGCTCCAACCGTGTGATTCAGCTTGTACGAGCACATCACCTCGTTGTGATCCCAGCTTTCCAGTATGTCCGACATGACTTCTTCCACGTCGTCGAGATTCTGCTCAGGCTCGAGTGTGTCGTACACGCGGTTGTAGCCCTGCTTGTAGAGCTCTTCGTCCGACACTTCGGGATTAACGCGGAAGTGCGCTCGTCCAGTCGCTTCGACCAGCCCATGCGCCATCAGGGCACCGGTCGAGACCACTGCGTTGACGATGCCGCGGTCAATCAGGTCGGCGATGATCAGCCCCTGCTTCGCCACCGTCATCGCGCCGGCAAGGGTCATGACGACGAAACATTCTTCGTCGCGCGCCATCGCCTCGAGCACGTCGGCGGCTTCACCCAGTTGCCGTCCCGTGAACGCCGTTCTCGACATGGCACGCACCAGATCGTCGATTGAGCGCACCTTGCCAAGGTCGAGCGGTTCCAGAGGAATCAGCTTGTCTTCGATCGGACTATGCAGTTTGCGGTCGATACCCGAGCCGTCGCCGCCGCCGTTCGTGTGCTTTTCCGGATGACCGTGCTTGTCATGATTGCCTTGCTTCAACCCACACCTCCAAGCAAAAACCCTTTTTATGTGTACGAACTACTCTACTAGAAGGCAGCAAGGTGCCGCCAACCCATCGGTTGTAACTTTGCTATGCTATCTGCCGATCCATTCGGAGGTCTGAAGACTTTGGCGCCAGAAAAGTTTACGGCGGCGCTGGTGCAGATGTCGTGCGGCCCCAGCCCTGAAGATAACCTGCAAAAAGCGCTCACGAGGGTCGGTGACGCCGCCGGCAAAGGGGCTCAAGTCGTCTGCCTGCCGGAACTTTTCCAAACGCAGTACTTCTGCCAGCGCGAAGATCATGCGCTGTTCGATCTCGCCGAATCGATTCCCGGCCCAACCACTGAGAAACTCTCGGCTGCTGCCAATAAGCACGGTGTCGTTCTGGTCGCGTCCCTTTTCGAGAAGCGCGCGCCCGGCGTTTATCACAACACGGCGGCCATCTTCGATCGCGATGGCACGCTGCGCGGCATCTACCGCAAGATGCACATTCCCGACGATCCACTCTATTACGAGAAGTTCTACTTCACGCCCGGGGATCTCGGCTTCCGTGCATTCGATACGGACGCGGGAAAAATCGGGACGCTCGTTTGCTGGGACCAGTGGTATCCGGAAGGCGCTCGGCTGACGGCCCTGCAGGGCGCGACATTGATCTTCTACCCGACCGCGATCGGCTGGCATCCTTCCGAGAAGGCAGAGTTCGGCGAAGCGCAGTACGACGCGTGGCGCACGATTCAGCGCGCCACGCCATTGCGAACGGCGTGTACGTCGGAGTCGTCAACCGCGTCGGCTTTGAAACTGGAAACGTTCGCGGAAACGAAGCGAAGGCCGGCGACGGCCTTGAATTTTGGGGAGGATCGTTCATCTCCGACCCCTTTGGCCGCGTTCTCGCGCAAGGCTCGCACGACAAGGAAGAAATCCCTCACGGCCGAAGTCGACCTGCATAAGCTCGAAGACATCCGCCGCAACTGGCCTTTCCTGCGCGACCGCCGCATCGACAGCTACGCGCCCATCACGAACCGGCTTATCGATTGACCCGGACGGCCAAATCCGAAGCTTCAAGTAACACTTTAAGTACTGACCCGGCGCGCCTGCGCATGCCGGCTGAATGGGAGACCCACGTCTCGACCTGGCTGGCCTGGCCGCACTTCCGAGGAGACTGGCCCGGGAAATTCGAGCCCATCCCGTGGGTCTACGCTGAAATCATCCGAAACCTCTCACGTCACGAACGTGTCGACCTGATCGTTAACGACGCGGCTTCGGAGAAAGGCGCACGCAAAGTCCTTCGCCTGGCGAATGCCCTGAACAAAAACGTCCGCTTCCACCGCTGGCCGACAGACCGAGTCTGGACACGCGACAGCGGCTGCACCTTCACGTGTGGGGCGGGCACTCCTGCCCGCCTAGGCGAGCGAAGCGCGCCAGCCGTTTACGGCATCAGTGGCGCTTCAATGCCTGGGCAAAGTATCCGAACTATCGCCACGACGAAAAAATCGGCTCGCTCATGGCGCAATCCGCTCGGGCTGCCGAATTCCCTGCTCGCCACCGAGGCAAGCCTGTCGTTCTGGAAGGTGGCTCCATCGACACCAACGGCGCCGGAGTTCTGCTGACCACAGAGGAGTGCCTGCTGAGCAAGATCCAGTACCGCAACCCGGGCTTCAAGAAGAAAGACTACGAGCAGGTTTTCGCCACCTATCTCGGCATTGAGAAAGTACTTTGGATGGGCCGCGGCATCGTGGGCGACGACACCCATGGCCACGTCGACGACATCACCCGCTTCGTTCGGAAGCGAACTATCTTGACCATGGTGGAGCCCAAGCGCCGGGATGAAAACCACGCTCCACTGCAACAGAACCTCCGCCGTCTTAAGGCCGCGACCGATCACCATGGCGAGTCGTTCGAGATCGTCGAACTCCCGATGCCCTCGCCACTCGTCTTCGAAGGCCGACGCCTCCCGGCCAGCTACGGAAATTTTTATATCGCCAACGGCATTTTGCTCGTGCCCGTTTTCAACGACCCCAACGACCGTATCGCGCTCAATCTGCTGTCCGAAGTCTTCCCCACTCGCGAGATTGTTCCCATCTACTCGGGCGATTTAATTTGGGGATTCGGCGCGATGCACTGCATGACCCAGCAGCAACCGGCGGTGGGAAACTAGTCGTCATCTATTTCCATGCCCAACGGAAAAATGAGCACGAGCCGGCTTGAGGCTTTTAGCGACGGCGTGATTGCCATCATCGTGACCATCATGGTGCTGCAGCTAACGCATCCGGCCGAGCCCACGTTCGCCTCGCTGCTCAAGCAGGCTCCCATCTTCCTAAGCTACGCGCTCAGCTTCCTCGTGGTCGCGATCATGTGGGTCAATCACCATCATTTGATCCACGCAGTGCGCGAAGTCACCCCGCGCCTGCTCTGGTCCAACATCAACCTGCTGTTCTGGATGTCGCTCACCCCGTTCGTCACCGACTTCATGGGACGTAATCCGCGCGCGCCCTTCCCCGTGTCGCTCTACGGCTTCAACCTCGCGATGTGCGGCTTTGCATTCTGGCTCCTGCGTATCGAACTCGTTCGCCAGCACCAGCACGATCCCGAGATGAGCGAATATCACTCCCGCGTGCAGACCAAGAACCTGTTCTCAGGATTCCTCTACCTGACGGCAGGAGGTCTGGCGCACGTCTCGATCTACATTCCGTACTTCGTCTACGTGCTGATCCCGACGATCTATTTTCTGCCCGAGAGAAAGCTGACCGACGAGCAACGATAGGCGGGCATGGATGAAGGGATTCCGCGACCTGACGTGGGAAAAGGTTCGTATCAGCGCATGCCACGAGAAGCGAAAAGGAAGACGCCTTCAGGCGCTGTCGCTGGGAAGGTCGGACCCTACGAACGATGGGTTACTTCTCATAAACCGTGGGCCGGGGGCCTTTCTCCAAAGTCTCGCGGTCCCAGATCATGTCTTCGCGGGAATAATTCGCCAATTCGAAATCCTGCGTCAATTCAAGCGCGTCGGTCGGACATGCGTCCTCGCATAACCCGCAGAACATGCAGCGGCTTAAATCGTAGGTGAAGTTGGTGAGTTCTTTGCGCCGCGTCTTCTCATTGCGCTCGCTCGACACCACAATCAAATGCTCAGGGCACGCCAGCGCGCACAGATCGCAAGCAATGCACATGGTCTCGTCGGTATCCGGATTCACATTCAGCCTGGGCGCGCCGCGGTAGCGCTCGGCCACCTGCGGCCGTTCCAGAGGATACTGCTCGGTGTAGTTCTCTTTCGGATCCTGGTACATGAACGTAACTTTCAGTCCCTGCAGCAGATCCAGTAGCAGCACCTTGCGGAGAATGTTCGGCATTCCCATGACGCCGCTAGGATAGCTCAAACGCGGTCCACACGTCACGCCTTGAAACAACAAAACACACAAAGACAATGACTTCCCGACATGCGCGCACCTGGGGATGGGACACACGCTTTCCTCACGGAACTTCTGCGGTGGTCTCCGCGTACTACTTCAGGAGCGGTCATGAAGGCGTTGCTGACATCCCGGACAGAACTGCGCTGGCTGGCGATCGCCGTTCCAACGGTGTTCGCGGCCCACTGGCTCTTGGTTGCGGAGGGACCACGGCTTATGCTTCTTCTTCCGTACAGCCTGCGAGCGGTCCTCCATCTGTTCTGACACGTCGCCCAGACTTCCCGCAACGTCAGAGCAGAAGGCTCTCTTTTGAAAGAACGTCCACCACTGGAATTGCTCTATATTCTCTAAAAGCTAAGTCATTGAAAAACACATGGAGGGTAAATTCCGCCGCTGAATCACCGTCCGGACACCTCCCAGGATGCCCAGTTCCTAGCGTTCTGGAGGCCGTAGCGAGCCCTTTGGCACTGCACCCGAGTCTGAAAAGGTCACCCACGCCCTCAGCGAAGCCCCAGCGAGTGCCTAATGCGCAATCTTTGCTTTAAGCATATCACGGGCGCCACATACGGCCCGGCGTCCTCGATACAATGGGCATTGAATCTTGTCGCAACGTTTTTCAATCCGCCTTGACCAACGACCGACCGCAAACCGGTGACCGTCCCGATGAACTCTTCATGGAAGAGGCACTGCGCGCAGCGCAAGGGCGCTGGAAATCGGAGAAGTTCCGGTTGGAGCAGTGGTCGTGTGTGACGGCCGCGTGCTCGCCCGCGGATGGAATCGCAATCTCGCCGAGAACGATCCAACCGCGCATGCCGAGATCGTGGCATTGCGCGAGGCAGGCGTGATCGTTGGCAACCATCGCCTGGAGGAATGTGATCTGTTTGCTACAATTGAGCCCTGCGCGATGTGCGCGGGCGCGCTGGTGCATGCTCGCATCAGGCGCTTGATATACGGCGCCGACGACTCGAAAGCCGGAGCGGTCCACTCGGTGATGCAGATTCTGAATCATCCTCTGCTGAACCACCGCATGGAAGTGCAGGGCGGAGTGCTGGCGGGCCGAAGCGCGGAACTGCTACAGACATTTTTCGGGAACGACGGAAAGGCAGCCGCTAGTCGAGGCGACAAAGCAAAGAGATCTAACGCAAGTTGAACGGTCGCTGGCGCCTGACCACGAGCCACTGACCCCAGTTTTTACGCGGAGAGGTGCGTGAGTGGTTGAAACGATCCGCCTCGAAAGCGGACATACCTTAACGGGTATCGTGGGTTCAAATCCCACCCTCTCCGCCATTCGTTTCAGGTTTTCGCCGGGTTTCAATCTTCACCGCTGTCTGCCAGGCGCTATCTCGACCAGCGAGTGAGCGCGCCTACCAGATGCTGAGTAAATTCCTTCCAGGACGCAGCTTCGAGTGAGGACTGTGTCCTCCTGTTGCGATTACGTGCATGTCCGCATGTGGCAGTTCGGCTCGGATGGCGTCGAGTTCCCAGGCTTCGGTACGAGGATCTTGCGCCCCATGAATGAAAGCAGTCGGAACACCCAGATTCGAAAGTCTTCCGTCAAAGGTCGCGTGCTCCTCCATTCGCCGGGCGGGCGATGTCGAGCCAGGCTTGTCCCTCGCTGCGCAGCAACTGATTCCAGTAAGGGTCGCCATGTTCTCTTTTCAGAGTGTTCGTAACGCGCGGACCAAATGACTGCGGCTCCGAGGCCATGCTTTCAAAGAAACTTCGCGAGCTGATCTTCTCGCGATCGTAATGAATCGCTTCCAGCACGAGCCCGATGCACCGCTCGGGCTCGCTGATCCCGAGCATGGCTGCGATGACTGCGCCATCGCTGTGTCCCCAAAAATACATCGGCGCACATTCAAGGCATCCAGAAATGACAGAGTCTCTTCAACCGCTCTCTTGTGCAGGTCTGGACCAAAGATGGCGGGTTTTGTGGAGCGCCCATAGCCCGACCGGTCCGGGATCAGAACGCGGAAGTCCTTAATCGTTTGCGCTTGCTCGTCGAGGGGGTAGATGTCGTATCCCCAGCCCCCGTGCAGGAATACCATGGGTACTCCCGATCCGAACTCTCGGTAATAAATCTCCGCGGGCCCACCGGCGAGGGGAGAATCACGCAACGTGACCAATGGCAAAATTCACGTCCTCCATCAGGACAGATGCCTCAACCTGAGTGATCGAATCATGCAGAGGTGAAGAGAGCCCGCTTCCGGGCTGCAATCACGAGCCGGTGCGACCCCAGTCGAACTCGCTGAACTGCTCGCGCAGGCGCGACTTCAGTAATTTCCCAGTCGACGTATGCGGCAGTTCCGCGAGAAAGACGAATTCATCGGGCAGTTGCCACTTAGCGAACTTGTCCGCGAGGAAGATGCGCAGTTCTTGGTCGGAAACCTGCGCTCCATCCTTCAGCACTACACATGCCAGTGGACGTTCCTGCCACTTGGGGTGTCGAATCGCGATGACGGCGGCTTCCTTAATCGCGTGATGCCCGACCAGCGCGTTTTCCAGGTCGACAGAGCTGATCCACTCGCCGCCCGACTTGATCAGGTCTTTGGTGCGGTCGGTGATCTTCATGTACCCGTCGGCATCAATCGTGACCACATCTCCCGTGCGCAGCCATCCGTCCTTCGTCCACTTGTCTTGCTCTTCGGGAAGCCTGTAGTAGCCTGCGGCAACGAAGGGGCCGCGTACCTGCAACTCGCCATAAGTCGTGCCGTCCCAGGGAATTTCTCCCTCATCGCCAACCGCACGCATTTCCACCAGCGGCGATGGCAAGCCCTGCTTGGCGCGGATTTCGTACTTCCGAGCTTCCGGGCCAGTTCGCCATCTCTGGTTTGAGCGTCGAAGTCGTTGCGATTGGGGTGGTTTCCGTCATGCCCCAGGGCTGGATGACACGCACGCCGAACTTGTCGAAACGTCGGAAGAGGCTTTCCGGGGCGGCTGAACCGGCAACAACAATGCGCATGCCCTCTACCAGTTTCCACCGTTCGGGATGGCGCTCCAGGCACTCGATCACGCCCAGCCATATGGTTGGCACTCCTCCCGTTAACGTGACTTGTTCGCTCGCCAGCAAATCGAGGAGAGTATCGGAGTTGGAGGTTTGGGCCGGGAAACACCGGCTTGCTGCCGTTCATCACAGCCGCATGCGGTAAGCCCCAGGCATTGGCGTGAAACATCGACATCGCTGGCAAGACTGTATCCATGCGCGACACGGAAAAATTATCCGGCAACGAAATTGATAAGGCATGCAGGACCAGGGCACGATGCGAATATGCCACACCTTTCGGTTTGCCGGTAGTTCCCGAGGTGTAGCACATGGCGACCGCCGCGTTCTCGTCAACATCCACCAATGTCGGGCTGCCTGATCCTTGCGCCAGCAGCGATTCGTAGTCTTCATGCTGGGACGGGGTCAACAACCCACTGAACGGCACGACGATCACCCGTTCAAAGTGCACCTTGTCTTTAAAGCTTTCGTAAATTGGAAGCAGCACGTCATCCACGATCAACCAGCGATCTTGGCATGGTTCGCGATGAAGGCTAGTTCATCCGGATGAAGGCGCAGGTTGAGCGTGTGGATCACGGCGCCCGCCGCTGGGATGCCAAAGTACGCCTCCAGATGGGTGGCGTGGTTCCACATGAGTGTGGCCACACGGTCCCCTTTGCCTGATGCCGGCCTTTTGCAGGCTCGACGCCAGGGCACGTGCCCCTGTGATACAGGTCGGCATAGGTCGAGCGACGCAGCGAGTTGTCTGGCAAGCGGGAGACGACTTCAACTTTCGGATACAACCTGCCCGCCCGCTCCAGAAACGATGTGAGCGTCAGTCCACACTGCATCATGCTTCCCTGCAAACCCCACCTCCTACAGAGCACCCATTCGATATCGCCTCGGCCATCCCGAGCAGTCGTCGGCTTGCGCATTGTAGCTTGGTCCTGGCATTTGGGTGGCAGATTGAATGAATGTCAATTCGGATGTTCGGGGCTCTGATGTCCGTTTAGCGGGACCGCTTGAGACTGCTGCTTAGGTTGAATCCCTGCAATCTGAGAGCTGCGGTTGGAAAGAGTGCCTGTTGAGATCGAGACGTTAGCACGCGCTTGCAGGTAATATCCGGCAGACCGATCTCTGTTCGTTACTTTCGCTTCCGAGGCGCACGATATTCTGGACCTCGCAACCAAGAGGTCGATGGGTTTCAGCACACCCTTCGACGGAAAGGGCATTCGTATTTTCTTCCTTCCCCGGCCGATGCGTAACCCGCATACAGGGGCTTTCAGGACGACCAATCCATCCTCTCCCGCAGGCTTGCGGTTCCTTCCCGCGCACACAGAGCGCAAAGTGCGTCATTTCCCTGGGAAAACCATAATTCCATAGTTCCTCGAAAGCTGGATAACTCCAACCTTGCGTGCTTGGAGCTTTCTCCACTGCGTATCCATAACCTTTCTCGCTATATGTGGGGAGAGCGTTCCCCATGTGAAGGTTGGCGTAGGTCACTCTTGTGACCCGTATACTTCGACCGCGGTCGTCCATCCCGCCTCGACGCCCTTAACTGTTCTCGACCATGCCAATCGCTCCACCCTCAGATTCCAGAATGCAAAAATCGCTTCGTCATCCCCCTGTGTCTTTTTCGACATGAACGTGCGTGCCCATTTGGCAGTAAACAGACTGGATCGCAGGACGCCCCAGAAACCAATAGCAGAAAGCGATCCCGTGACAGCCTAGGTCCATCAGAGCGCCGCCGCCGGAGCGCTCGACGTCCCAGAACCACTGGACTGTGAGGCCCGAAATGCTTTTCGCTCTGTTTCACCAGGTGAATTTCTCCGAATGCGCCATCATTCGCCATTTCCCTTAGCCTTCAAATACTTCGGCGTGAAGAATAATTCTTCGGCGTAGAGCAACGCAGCACGCCGGCCTGTCGGGTGGCGTGAATCATCTCCTCGCCTTCCTCAATGGTCATGGCCAGAGGTTTTCACACACGACATGCTTGCCGGCCCGGGCACAGTCGATGGTCATCTGCGCATGCAACGCGTTGGGAGCGGCTATCGTAATCATCTCGATATCTCGCTGCTCGAGCATTTCCCGATAGTCTGTGAATACGTTCGAGATGCCATGCCGTCTCGCCAGGGCCGCCGCGTTCCCTGAGTCGGCGAGGCAGCTGCAACAAGCTCCATAACCTCAGACGAAATCTTGACGGAAGCGGCATGAATGTCACCTTGAAATTGCGAGCCGATGATTCCGACTTTGACTCCCTCTCGTTTCTTGCCATGTGCTGAGCTTCCTTAACGACCAAGCAGATCAGTGGTAGACGTCACGAGCGCTGACTTGAACGCACAGGCTCCGCGCGAATGTATCCACCGTGGACCGCGCACGATCTGGGGGCCATCTTCCTGGCAACTTTGCAGAGAAATCTCCATAGATTCCGCCAGGAAAATGCACAAAAGGCATACCAAAGGCGCACCGCGATCTGCAGACGATCGGTCGGGCGTTCCGGGGAGACCCTCAGCTTTCTTGTGCGGCAGCAAGCCGTGCTCGTCTTCCACTACATAGAGCAGACACGAAAGGAATCACAATCAACCCCCGCAGCCTCGACATGCGCTCGGCAGCCAGCTGAATGGGAAGAACATCGATCGCAAACTGCCAGTTGGCCGGTGAAGCTGGCAGTTGGCACACTAGCTCGCCCCGCATCCGGGGAGCTTCTGGCCGACGAGCATGACCGAAGCGCCCAGTTCTTTCAAGTCACAGGCTACCGACAGATCCTGCGCGCGCATTCGAGATTGATCGATCCACATACAGAAACGCACGCCCTGACGCACAACCTCCTGCGGCCCATGACGAAACCCACCCGTGCTCATAGCAGTCGCCGGTGTCTTGGCCCCTTCCTCCCACAACAACCGGGCCTCGTGGCAAGTTCCTAAGCTGCCGCCCCGCGCCAGAAAGTAATATGGTTCTCCCTCTACAAACCATCCGACTGCTCTATCTGTCGTTGCCAGACTTCGAGTGCCCGGTCTCCCGGACTGCTTCCAGGAGATGGCGGCGCGGCCTTCTGGAAGCTGTCAGAGTGGACTGCGCCGAGTGCCCCTGCCGCGATCACCAGCGTCGAGTAAGCATTGACGGAAATGGCATGGTCGAGCTTGGTCGGGATGGCGATGGCTTAGCTGTTGATTCTTGCGCCAGCGGACTATCTTCAGAGTTAGTAACGCCAATCATGGTCGCGCCGCTCATCCGGGCTTTTCGAGGAAGCTGCCCAGACAATTTCAATGCTGCGGCAGTTCGAAGAGCGATGATCACTGACCCGCGGGGAATCGTCGTGAAGTGCAGAAGTTCGCTTGCTTCTTGCGTAAGCACTGGACGGCCACGTCCTGAAGCAGTGAACTGGCGCCCACGGTGGCGTGCCAACTGGCTGATGCCAGTCAGGAAGATGTCACCTCCCGACTGGACTATGGAACTGCTGCGCTGGAGCGCTTCCGGCCTGGCCCGTGCGAGATATCGATCGTGCGGTTCTCTGGCTGTCCGAAGTATGTCTTGCAGGAAATGAGTGGGGGGCGGTCGCCTCCGGCCCTGCACCGGGCCCGTGGTCGAGCAATCGCAGATAGCGATAAACTAGCATACGTGACGAAAAGGGCTGGGCGAGGCTCGGATCACAGCAGCAAGACGCGATGTAACCGGTTTCAGGAATTGGGCTTTCAGCTATCGGCCCATCACATCGTTGTCAAGCCGCGTGGCCTCGGCCATCATGACCGAAAACTGCATATCAAGTTTGAGGTTGCGATTTCGCACGACCGGCGAAAAGAATCCATTCGTTTGCCAGGCTACCGGAGACGTAAGTCGACATGGCTCACGATGCGTGAAGTGGCTCGCCGCGCCCGGGTAGCTCTCTGCCACCGTCTCACGGGTACTCAACAATACTCAATACATTTCTGAAGAAACCAGGAAGCGTGTACTGGCCACCGTCCATGAGTTCAATTACTTCAAGAACGTGCATGCCAAGCGGTTGGCGACCGGGCGCAGTCTGTTTGGAGTTGATCGTCTCGGAAGTACCAATCCCTATTTCCTAAGTCATTCGAGGTTTCAGGCTACGGCGTGGAATCCTGGATTCCAACGTCTGCTGCAACCACGGAATACGACTTTTGTGCAAGGCGGTCATGCGGAAGTTGAGGGAAAGTGACGTTCGCGGGGCAGCGGTGTTACTGGAAGTGGATCAAACAGCGGCCTCGGACCTCACCGCTGCCCGGCATACCGCTAGTGCTCTGTAACGCGGATCCCGCGGCAAGTTGGTGCGGCTGCATCAGCATCGATTGGACCCGGAATCAACAAGGCGATTCAGCACGTGCGTCGTTGGCCTCGGCCATCGCAGGGCCGCGGTCATTGCCGGTCAGGTGACAACTGGACAGCGGCGGCGATCAAAAATGCTCTGGTGTCGGGCTGACAGCCCCGCGGACTGAAACCAATTTGTGTGCTGGGTGCAACTATCGGGTTGATACCGGCGCCTCGGCGGTTCGACAAGTCTTGTCCGAGGCGCCATACACCCACAGTGGTGTTTTGCGGAAACGATCTGATTGCCATGGGCGCGGTGGAGCGCGCTCGAAGGGGCGGGAGTTAAAGTGCCGGAGGATGTTTCGGTCATCGGGATTGACGACTGGCCCTCCTTCGCCATCACTGGCACGGCCCCCACTGACAACCATCAGCGTTCCTCGCGAACAACCCAGGTGCAAGCGTTTGAAGCGCTCAACAACAAGATTCTGAAGCGCAAGCATCATAAGGGATCCGAACCCCACGCTGGAGACTGACTTGGTGGTACGCAGATCAACGGCTCCGGCCCGCCGTAATTGACGCCGAACCCGCGCAGTTGTTCGAACCAGGCAGAACTCCAGCCTGAAACGCAAAGTGCGTGCGTCCCGGCCGCCAGCTTCCGTCAAGGGCTAGCTCTGCCATTTTTCGCTACAGCGTAGCACTTTGTATGGCTGTCCCAACTTCTGGCAATGGTGGGTAAATTCGTCCGGCGAAAGGCGGTAGACGAATTCAAACATGTCGAAATGACACGGGATAACCAGTTTTGCCCCAATGTCAAGCTTGCCAGCTGGGCCGCTTCGCGTCGAATAAAGTTACCCGGGACGCGACGATTCCGCCGCTCGTCCATTGATGGGAAGCAGCGCGACATCTGCCTGAAGCGCTGCAGTTTCTCTGACATCCCCTTCGTATCGCACTGTGTCCCGCTGTGATAAATCGTCCAATCTCGAACTGGAGGATATATCCCAGGTATTTCGCACGCCCACGCTCATCGCGTTCCAACGCTTCGTGCGCGGATGCAATGCCGGAAAACCAGATCCCCGGATTTCGACAGAGGGTTCCGTCGTCGAGCCCAATCGAAAAACTGAATCAAATCGCACAGACGATGTGTCACAAAATCTCGATTGGCTTCCCGCGATCTAAGCTTCACGCGTGGGTTGGCGGCAAGAATCAGGCCAAGGGTCTCTGCGTCAAGAGATGATCCATTGTGGTTATGGTGGAGGTGACGATGTCGGCAATGGAGAGTCTCGCAAGGGTCAATAACCAACTCCGTCATGCACGTTGCGGCTTGTCAGTTTGGGCTGTATTTTTTTGGTTAGTGAGTCTGACAGGTAGGGATCAGGTAGCACATGGATGCTTTGCCATTGCAGCGGGAAGCCGCTCTGCCCAGCCACCACAAACGGAAGCCACCATCGTGCCGGTCCGGAGTGAATGTCCGCCAGTAGCAATGCGTAACT
>ERZ1370068.4344-contig-3420_pt1 | contig 21600 bp, 24 predicted proteins | sample MGYA00561227_ERZ1370068 | MGnify/ENA primary metagenome ERZ1370068 (study PRJEB38410, sample SAMEA6850437) | metagenome | study: Metagenomic assessment of the ecological functions of the soil: analysis of the soil microbiota associated with the... | reverse complement strand
CAGTTACGTATTGCTCACCTGATAGCCGGGACTTAGCGGGATCTTCTGATGGGCCGCGTTGCCGCCCGAGCTCGCATCGACGAAATCGCAACCCAGCGCCTTGAGCTGGCGCGGCGGTCTCGATCGTGTCCTCGATGGTCAGCCCGCCCTCGACCCATTCGACGCAGCGACAGCCGGATGCCCAGCGCCTTGTCGCGCGGCCACAGCTGGCGGCAGGCCTCGAACACCTCGAGCGGGAAGCGCCGGCGCTTCTCCATGGTGCCGCCATACTCGTCGCTGCGATGGTTGCTGAGCGGCGACAGGAACTGGCTGAGGCAATAGCCGTGCGCGCCGTGCAGCTCGATCACGTCGAAGCCCAGCCGCAGCGCTGCGCAGGGTGGCGTCGACGAAGGCCTGCTTGACGCGCTTCAGCCCGACCGCGTCGAGCGCGACCGGCGTGTGCCACTTGGCGTCGAAGCGGGATCGCCGAGGCCGAGACACGTCGTCCACGGCAGGTCGGGCGCGTCGGCCTGGGTGAGCGGCCCGCCGCCCTTCCACGGCCGCTGCGCCGAGGCCTTGCGGCCGGCATGGGCGAGCTGGATGCCGAGCTTCACGTGCGGCATCCAGCCGCGCGCCCAGTCGACGACGGGCTTCAGCGCCGCCTCGTTGTCGTCGCTGTAGAGGCCGAGGCAGCCCTGGGTGATGCGGCCCTCGCGCTCGACATGCGTCGCCTCGAGGCACAGCAGGCCCGGCGCCCGACATCGCCAGCATGCCGTAATGCACCTGGTGCCAGGGCTGGGCGCTGCCGTCGACGGCCGAGTACTGGCACATCGGCGACACGACGATGCGATTGGGCAGCGTGACGCCGCCGAGCTCGACGGGCGTGAAGAGCTGGGCGGTCATCGAGTGGTCCTTTGGAGTCAGCCGCTGATCGACGGGCCGGCCTCGTGGCCGAGCCATTCCTCGATCAGGCGGCGGGCGATCGAATCGCGGCGCGGCATGAAGAACGAGCCGTCCTTGGGCAGGTTCTCCGGCCTGCAGTTCCTCGCGGCTCAGCCACAGCGCGCGTGTCGAGCTCGTCCTCGTTGACCTCGAAGTCGAGCGACTCGGCCTCGGCATGGAAGCCGATCATCACCGAGGCCGGGAACGGCCAGGGCTGCGAGGAGCGGTAGGTGACGTTCTTCACCGCGACCTTGCACCTCCTCGTAGACCTCGCGCGCCACGGCATCCTCGAAGCTCTCGCCCGGCTCGACGAAGCCCGCCAGCGTCGAGTGCATGCCGCGCGGGAAATGCTTGCCGCGGCCCAGCAGGCACTTGTCGCCGTGATGGACCAGCATGATCACCGCCGGATCGGTGCGCGGGAAATGCTCGGTCTTGCAGTTCTCGTTGGTGCAGATGCGGACGTGGCCGCCGCGCGTCACCTTGGTGCTGGCGCCGCACACGCCGCAGTAGCGGTGCCGGCGATGCCAGTAGGTCATGCCGCGGGCATAGGCCAGGATCGAGCCTTCGCGCGCGAACAGCGAGCGCGCCGACCTGGCGCAGATCGACGAACTCGCCCAGCTCCGTCCAGCGGCGTGTCCTTGCCGGTGACGTCGACGGCGAAATACGGCGTGCCCTCGACATAGCCCAGGAAGATCTGGATGGTCGGCGGCGCTGGCGACGGCGCGGCGCCATCATGCCCTGCAGGAACACCGCCTCGGGATTGCCGCCGGTCTTCACCAGGTTCTTCTCGGTGTCGATCGGCACGAAGCGCGCCGCGCCGGACGAGGCGAGCTCGATCATGCGCTCCTCGTTCTCGCGCTCGTGGCTGGCGCGGTCGATTTCAGCGCTGGAATAGGGATTTCTCGGACGTTGCTGCATGCCTGCCAACTGTGGCCTCAAGCGAGCGCGCGTTCCAGCACTTCGTGCGACGTGTACCGCCTGTCGGTTGCTGCCGTCGGCGATCTGGTGGCGGCAGGAGGTGCCGTCGGCGACGATCAGCGCGTCGGCATCGGCCTTGCGCACCGCCGGCAGCAGCGACAGCTCGGCCATGGCGATCGAGGTCGTCGTAGTGCTCGGCCTCGTAGCCGAAGCTGCCGGCCATGCCGCAGCAGCTCGACTCGATCGGCGCTGACCGCGAGGTCGGGCACCAGCGACAGCGCCTCCTGCACGGCGCTCATGGCGCCGAACGCCTTCTGATGGCAATGGCCGTGCAGCAGCGCGGTCTTCTGCGGCAGCGGCTTGAGGTCGAGCGTGAGCCGGCCCGCCTTCTTCTCGCGCACCAGGAATTCCTCGAACAGGAAGCGCATTGTCGGCCGCCTGCGCGCCGCCTCGCCGAGGCCCAGCGCCAGGAACTCGTCGCGCAGCGTGAACAGGCACGACGGCTCCAGCCCGACGACCGGCACGCCTCGCGCCACGAACGGCGCCAGCGCCTCGCAGCAGCCGCTCGCGCCTCGTCGCGTGCCTTGTCGACCTGCCCGGTCGCGAGATAGGTGCGGCCGCAGCACAGCGCGCGCGCGCCGAGTGTCGGGCCAGGCGACCGCGACGCGATGGCCGCGCGGCCTCGAGCACGCGCCGCGCGGCATGCAGGATCTCCGGCTCGAAATTGTTGGAGAAGGTGTCGGCGAAGATCACGACCGTGGCGTCGCGCTGCATCGACGTCGGTCGTGGCAGGAACGTGTCGCCGCGCCACTTCGGCAGCGCGCGCTGCTTGGCAAAGCCGATGACAAGGCTGCACGAACGCCGCCGAGATTGAACAGCCACGGCAGCCGCCGCGCCCACGGCGCCATCGCCGGCAGATCGCCGATCAGCGCGGTCGCGCAGGCCGAGCCCCTTGCTCATGCGCCGCGCCGACTTCACCTCGATCTTCATGCGCGCCATGTCGACGCCGGTCGGGCAGTCGCGCTTGCAGCCCTTGCAGCTCACGCAGAGATCCATCGCCTCGGCGACGGCGTCCGACGTGCAGCGCGTCCGGGCCGAGCTGGCCCGACAGGCGCGAGCCGCAAGGTGTTGGCGCGGCCGCGCGTCAGATGCACCTCGTCGCGCGTCACGCGGAAGCGACGGGCACATCGTGCCGGCGTCGAACTTGCGGCAATGGCCGTTGTTGTTGCACATCTCGACGGCCTTGGCGAAGCCGCCGGTCGGATCGCCGCCGCGTGCCCGGCGCGCGTCAGCGCCTCGGTGCGCGGATCGTTCTGCACGTTCCACGCCGACCAGTCGAGCGCCGGCTTGTAGTCGATCGCCTGCGTAGCCCGGCTTGAAGCGGAACAGCGCGCGGTCGTCCATGCTGCGTCGGCCGCACGATCTTGCCGGGATTGAGCAGGCCCGCCGGATCGAACAGATCCTTGATCGTCTCGAACGCCTTGGTGAGCCGCGGCCCGAACTGCCAGCGCCACCCATTCGCGAGCGCACCAGGCCGTCGCCGTGCTCGCCGCGAGTAGGCGCCCTTGTATTCGCGCACCATGCGCCGACGCCTCCTCGGCGATGGCGCGCATCTTGGCCGCGCCCGTCGCGGCGCATGTCGAGGATCGGCCGCACGTGCAGCGTGCCGACCGAGGCGTGCGCGTACCAGGTGCCGCGCGTGCCGTGCTTGGCGAACACCTCGGTCAGGCGCTGCGTGTAGTCGGCGAGGTGCTCCAGCGGCACGGCGCAGTCCTCGATGAAGGAGACCGGCTTGCCGTCGCCCTTCATGGACATCATGATGTTGAGCCCGGCCTTGCGCACTTCCCACAGCGCCGTCTGCGGCGCCGGCGTCGGGCATCTCGACCACGCTGCCCGGCAGGCCGAGATCGCCCATCAGCTCGACCAGGCGCGCGAGGTCGCGCAGCTGCGCCTCGCGCTCGTTCGCCGGCGAACTCGACCAGCAGGATCGCCTCGGGCTTGCCGATCAGCGCGCGCTCGATCACCGGCCGGAAGGCGGGATTGGCGCGCGCCAGCTCGATCATGGTGCGATCGACCAGCTCGACCGCCGTGGGCTTCGAGCTTGACGATGTGCTGCGGCGCTGTCCATCGCCTTGTAGAAGCTCGGGAAGTTCACCACGCCCAGCGTCTTGTGCTTGGGCAGCGGCGGCGAGCTTCAGCGTCAGGCGCTCGCGTGACCGCGAGCGTGCCTTCGCTGCCGACCAGCAGGTGCGCGAGGTTCACCGAATTGTCGGTCGTGTAGGGCCGCTCGCGACTGCGGGAAGAAGATGTCGAGGTTGTAGCCGCCGACCCGGCGCAGCACCTTGGGACACGTGCGCTCGATCTCGTCGCGCTCGGCGACGGCCGAGCGCCGCCACCTTGTCGGCGATGGCGCGCACGCGCCGGCGGCATGTCCTCCGGCCGCGCCGAGCCGAAGCGCGCGCGCGTGCCGTCGGCCAGGATGGCGTCGATGGCGGCGACGTTGTGCACCATGTTGCCGTAGCGGATCGAGCGGCTGCCGCAGGAATTGTTGCCCGCCATGCCGCCCAGGGTGCATTGCGCCGACGTCGAGACGTCGACCGGGATACCAGAGGCCGTGCGGCCGCAGCCAGGCGTTGAGCTGGTCGAGCACGACGCCGGGCTGGACCGTGACTTCGGCGCGGTCGCTTGTCGAAGCCCGACGACCTCGCGCAGGTGCTTGGAGACGTCGACGACCAGCGCCTCGCCCACCGTCTGGCCGCACTGCGAGGTGCCGGCGCCGCGCGGCAGGATGGCGGCCTTGGCGTCGCGCGCCACGTCGAGCGACCAGGGCGAGGTCGGTCTCGTCGCGCGGCACGACGCACGCCCACCGGCTCGATCTGGTAGATCGAGGCGTCGGTCGAATAGCGGCCGCGCGAGGCGGCGTCGAACAGGACGTCGCCCTTGATGGTGCGGCGCAGCGTTTCCTGCAACGAGCTCAATCGATCCTCACATCCGCCGCGGCCACGACCTTCTGCCATTTCTCGATCTCGGCGCGGATGCGCTTGGCGAACTGCTCGGGCGTCTCGCCGCCCGCTTCGCGCCGCCTTGTCCTTCCAGATCGCCCTGCATCTTCTCGACGCGCCAGCGCCTTGGCGACTTCGAGATACATGCGCTCGACGATCGGCTGCGGCGTGCCCTTGATGGCCCATAGCCCGTACCAGGTCGAGACGATCCAGTTCGGCACGCCGATCTCGGCCGAGGTCGGAATATCGGGAAACTCGGTCATGCGCTGCGGCGTCGCCACGGCCAGGCCGCGCAGCTTGCCGGAACGGATCTGCGTCGCCGAGGTGCCCATGGCGTCGAACATCATGTCGACATTGCCGGCGAGCAGGTCCTGCATGGCCGGGCCCGCGCCGCGATAGGGCACGTGCACGAGCTCGGTCTTGGTCTCGATCTTGAACAGCTCGCCCGCGAGATGGTGCGCCGTGCCGGTGCCCGACGAGGCGAAGTTCACCTTGCCGGGGTTCTTGCGTCAGGTAGTCCAGGAACTCGGCGGCAGGTCTTCACCGGCAGGCGCTCGCGGGTTGATCGAGATGACCTGCGGAACCAGCGCGATCATGGTGATCGGCCTCGAACGACTTCTCGAGATCGTAGTCCAGGTGCTTGTAGACCGTGCGGCGCGATGGTGTCGTGCACGGCGCCGACGAAGAACAGCGAGCCGTCCGGCTTGGCCTTGGCCGCCAGCGACGCGCCCACCGTGCCGCCGGCACCGCCCTTGTTGTCGACGATGATCTGCTGGCCAAGCTGGTCGCCCACCTGCGCCGCCAGGGGCCGGCAGAAGGTGTCGGTGCCGCCGCCGGCCGGGAATGGATTGAGAAAGACGATCGGGCCGTTCGGCCAGGCCTGGGCGCGCGACAACGGCGGGCGCCGCCAGCGAGGCGGCGAGGCCAAGCTCGAGGCGCGGCGGCGCGAGGTCCTTGAAAATGTCATCGTTTCTTCCTCCCTGAACTACTACAAAATACAGGATTGGTGGAGGACCTTGAAAGATGCGTCTGAACTCACATCCCAGCGGGCGGCATTTCCTGCAGATCCCGGGCCTGACCAACGTGCCCGACCGGATCCTGCGGGCGATGGACTATCCGACGATCGATCACCGCGGGCCGGAGTTCAACGCGCTGGCCAAGAAGGTGCTGCGCAGCGTCCGACAGGTCTTCCAGACCAAGCAGCCGGTCGATCGTCTATCCGGCGTCGGGCACCGGCGCCTGGGAGGCGGCGCTGGTCAACACGCTGTCGGCCGGCGATCTCGTGCTGATGTGGGAGACCGGCCACTTCGCCTCGCTGTGGAAGAAGATGGCCGACAAGCTCGGCATCAAGTCGGAGTTCATGGGCGGCGACTGGCGCAAGCCCGCCGATCCGGCCGCCATCGAGAAGCGCCTGAAGGACGACACGGACCACGCGATCAAGGCGGTGTGCATCGTGCACAACGAGACCTCGACCGGCGTGGTGAGCGATATCGCGCGCGGTGCGCCGCGCCATCGATGCGGCGCGGCACCCTGCCCTGCTGCTGGTCGACACGATCTCCTCGCTGGGCTCGATCGACTATCGCCACGACGCCTGGGGCGTCGACGTCACGGTCGGCGGGCTCGCAGAAGGGCCTGATGCTGCCGCCCGGCCTGTCCTTCAACGCGGTGAGCGAGAAGGCGGTCGCGGCCTCGAAGACGCTCGAAGCTGCCCAAGGCGTTCTGGAACTGGGAGGACATGCTGGCCGCCAACGCCAACGGCTGGTTCCCCTACACGCCGGCCACCAACCTGCTCTACGGCCTGAGCGAAGCCTGCGACATGCTGCTCGAGGAAGGCCTCGACCGCGTGTTCGCGCGCCACGCCCGCCATGCCGAAGCGACGCGCACCGCCGTCACGCGCCTGGGGACTGGAAATCCTGTGCAGCGATCCCGACGGCCTATTCGGGCTCGCTGACGGCGATCGTCATGCCCGAGGGCCACGACGCCGACGCCTTCCGCAAGGTGGCGCTGGAGAACTTCAACCTGTCGCTCGGCCAGGGCCTCACCAAGGTCGGCGGGCAAGGTGTTCCGCATCGGCCATCTCGGCGACTTCAACGACCTCATGCTGATGGGCACGCTGTCGGGCGTCGAGATGGCGCTGGGCCTGGCCAAGGTGCCGCACAAGCCGGCCGGCGTGCAGGCCGCTCTCACCTATCTGCGCGACACGGCGCCTGGCGCGCGCCACTGGCCAGCCGTCAATCGAGGCGGCGACAGCTGCTCGGCCACCACGGAAGCGGCGAGCGTATTGTCGACGGCGGTCTCGAAAGTCGCCCCGGGAGAGACGAAGCCGCCCGACACCAGCCCGTCGCGCAGCCGGTCGTAGCCGGCGCGCGGCAGCACCGGCGTGTCGCTCCAGATGCCGAGCGCCTTGTAGCGCGTGCAGGCGGCCTCGAGGATCGCCGGCGGCACGATCGGCGAAGTAGCCCGCGATCGCCTGCGCGATCTCCGCGCCGCTCGCCTTGGCCACCCACTTCTCGGTGCGATGGATCGCCCGCACCATGCGCTAGCAGCTCGTCGCGTCGCGCCGTCGAGCGTGCCGCGCCGCGTGTAGAAGGTCGTGTAGGAGGTGGGCCGCGGCGCGCCGCCTCGTACCAGACATGCGCCGCGCCCTCGGCCAGCAGCAGGCTGGGAAAGGGCTCGAACACCTGGATGACGTCGACCTCGCCCGCCTTCAGCGCCGCCACGTTGCGCGCCATCGTCTGGTCGGCGACGCGCGCGATGCCTGCGGGATCGATGCCGGCCAGGCGCAGGTCGTGCTGCAGGCAGAGCCACGGCGTCGGCACCTCGCTCACCGTGGCGAGCCGCGCCGATTTCAGGTCGGCGAGGCGTGAAGTCGGGCCGCGGCTCGCGGCCCATCAGCAGGAAGGGATCGCGCGTCACCACCTCGGCGAAGCAGACGATGTCGCAGCCCGGCACGCTGCTGATAGGTCTCCATGACCCGCATCGGCCCGCCCCAGCAGACGTCGACCGTGCCGTCCATCAGGCGAAGCGCGGCGTCCTGCGGGCGCGGCGAGCTCACGAAGCTGATCTCGACGCCCTCGGCCGCGAAGGCGCCGCGCGCCAAGCGCGACGTAGAACGGCGCGTAGAAGACCGCGCGCAGGGATTCCTGGAAGGGTAGGACCTTAGGACGCGATGGTCGACAAGATGCGCGCTCGGATTGCTAAGCCGGCAAGGCCATTGGGAGAATGACGATGCCGCACATCAAAACCTCCGACGGCGTGCAGCTCTATTACGAGGAGACGGGCCAGGGCGATCCGATCCTGTTCCTGCACGAGTTCGGCGGCCACTACCTGAGCTGGGAGCCGCAGGTCCGCTATTTCTCGCGCCGCTATCGCTGCATCGCCTACGCCGCGCGCGGCTGGCCGCCGTCCGACGTGCCGGACGAGGTCGCGGCCTATTCGCAGGCGCGCGCGGCCGACGATGCGCGGCAGCCGTGATGACGGCGCTGGGCCTTGCGCGAGGCGCACCTGGTCGGCCTGTCGATGGGCGCCACCGCCGCGCTCGAGTTCGCCATCCGCCATCCCGGCAAGGCGCTGTCGCTCACCATCGCGGCGGCCGGCGGCGGCGGCAGCAGCGATCCCGGCCGCCAAGCGCCAGGTTCCAGCAGGAGTGCGAGGCCTTCGCCGAGCGCATCGAGCGCGAGGGCATGCCGGCCATGGCCGAGCTCTACTGCGCCGGTCCCGCGCGCGTGCACCTACCGCGACAAGGACCCGCGCGGCTGGGCGGAGTTCAAGCAGCAGTTCGCCGACGGCTCGGCCAAGGGCCACGCCATGACCATGCGCGGCATGCAGGGCGCGCGTCAGCCGTTCTTCGAGCGCACGGCGGAGCTGCAGACGATCCCGGTGCCGATGCTGGTGATCATCGGCGACGAGGACGACTCGACGCACGGCCTCGCCGTGCATCTCAAGACGCACGTGCCGCGCTGCGGCGTGCTCGATGCTGCCCAAGACCGGCCACACGCATCAACCTCGGAGGAGCCGGCCGCCTTCAACGCCGCGCGTGCAGGACTTCCTCCACGCCGTCGAGCGCGGCCGCTGGCGCGCGCGCGCCGCGGCGCGGCAGCGCTACACGCTGGTTCCGCGCGACAAGTGACGGGCAGCTCGCGTCAAGGCCGGCGACGACCCGCGCTGCGGCATAGCACCTACTTGGCCGGCAGCGCGGTGATCTTGACGTTCTCCGGCCGGACCTGCTTCAGCAGGTCCGTGTAGACGTACTCGCGAGTAGTCGAGCGGCGCCTTCAGCTTGCTTCTGGCGTGCGAGCTGCTCCTCGGAGACCTTGATCGGTGGCGACGAGCGCGGTCGCTCAGCGTCATGTCGTACTCGACCTTGGGCATCAGCTCGCGTCGCGAGCTCGATCGGCATCTTGAGGAACTTCGCGACCATCCTGGCCGCCGCCGGCGCGGTCCTTGCCGATCAGGTCGTTGGCCTCGACCAGGGCGCGGATGAAGCGCTCGGCGGTCGTCCTTGTTCTGCTCGATCCAGCCGCGGTTCATGTAGACGAAGTTGATGTTGTTGTAGATGCCCTCGGCGTCCTGCAGGATCTTGGTGCCCTTGACCGCTCATCAGCGTGCGCGTCGGCCACGGCTCCCAGGTCGCGAAGCCGTCGATGTCGCCGCGCTCGATGGCGGCCAGCATCTCGGGCGCCTCGACATCGACGATCTTGTAGTCGGCGAGCTTGAGGCTTCAGCTTCTCGACCACGCGGTTCCAGAAGATCTCGCCGCCGGTGCCCTTGGCGATGCCGATGCTGCTTGCCCTTGAGGCCTCGCCAGGTCGGGACGTTGCGGCCGACCACCGACAGCCACTTCACGAGGTAGGTGCCGTCGGCAACGGCGACGATGTTGTTGTCGACGTTGGTGGTTGATCACGCCGGCGAGGTCGCTGCCGTAGGCGGCCTGGACCTGGTTGTTGATCAGGAACGGCACCATGGCCGAGCCCGAGGGGCCGGTGTTGATGGTGACGTCGAGCCCGTTCTTCTCGAACAGGCCCGCCTCCTTGGCGACGTAGAACTGCGAGAAGGCCGGATCGACGCCGGTCGCAATCGTCATCTTGGTGAGCGTTGGGCGCTCGCGGCGCCGAACAGCGCGCGCCGCGACAGCGCTGCAGCGACGGCCAGCAATCCTGCGCATGCTGCAGTTCTGCTGCATCGGCTCCACTCGCCGTGTCTCATGTCACCGGCGAGAAGCGGCCGGCGAAGGCGTAGATGCCCCAGCGGAACAGCCGGTCGGCGGTGAAGCCGAGCAAGCCCAGCACGAGCAGGGCGACGAAGATCTGGTCGACCAGCATGTAGAGCCGCGCATCCCAGATCATCTTGCCCAGCCCGCTGTTGGCGGCAACGAGCTCGGCGGCGATGATGGTGACGAACGAGTTGGCCATGGCGAGGCGCATGCCGGTCGAGGATGTAGGGCACCGTCGCCGGCAGCGCGACGTACCAGAACACCTGCGCGCGGCTGGCGCCCAGCGAGCGCGCGGCGCGGATCTTGTTGGGCGCCACGGCGGCTCACGCCGGCCGCCGTGTTGATGATGACGATGAACACCGTGGTGTAGATGATCAGGAAGATCTTCGAGCCCTCGCCGATGCCGAACCAGATCACCGCCACCGTGATCAGCGCCGTGGCCGGAATGAAGCGCAGGAACTCGGTGTAGGGCTCGAGCAGGCGGCGCACGATGGCGAACGAGCCGATGGCCAGGCCGAGCGGGATGCCGATCAGCGTGCCGCCGAAGAAGCCCAGCGACGATGCGCTGCAGGCTGACGCTGGCGTTCTCGCCCAGGCATGCCGTCCCGCGCGAGCTCGATCGCCTTGGCGACGACGCTGCCAGGGCGGCGGGAACAGCACGGAGTTCAGGAGCCAGGCCGAGGCGATGTGCCAGATCGGGAACAGGCTGGCGAAGCCGATGAGGTAGCCCGCAAGCCTGCCCAAGCGAACGGCGCATCAGTCCGCGCCCGCTGCAGCGACGATCGGCGACCTCGTCGCGGATCATCGCGTGCACCTGGCGGTAGACGGCGACGAAGCGGTCGTGCGTGCGGTCGCGCTCGGCCTCGCTCAGCGCCGACCTCGACGATGCCCTTGAGCTTGGAGGCGGGCCCGGCATGCATGACGCCGATCCTGGTCGCCAGGATGATCGCCTCGTCGATGTCGTGGGTGATGAACAGCACGGTCTTGCCGCGTCGCCCGCCAGATGCTGCAGCAGCTCGCGCTGCATGGCGGCGCGGGTGTGGGCGTCGAGCGCGGCGAACGGCTCGTCCATCAGCAGCATCTGCGGCTCGTTGGCGAGCACGCGCGCGATCTGGATGCGCTGCTTCATGCCGCCGGACAGCTCCGGTCGGATGCTTGTGCTCCTGGCCCGTCGAGGCCGACGAGCTCGAGATAGCGCTGCGCCCGCTGCAGCGCGCTCGCTGGCGCGGCACGCCGCGCATGCGCAGGCCGAACTCGACGTTGCCGAGCGCGGTCAGCCACGGATAGAGCGAGATCGTCGCCCTGGAAGACGACGCCGCGATCGGCGCCGGGCCCGTCGATCGCCGCGGCCGCCGATCCGGATGTCGCCGGAGGTCGCCGGCTCGAAGCCCGCGACCATGTTGAGGACGGTGGTCTTGCCGCAGCCGCTGGTGCCCAGCAGGCAGAAGAACTCGCCCGGCTCGATGTCGAGCGTGAAAGTCGCGCACGGCCTCGTAGTCGCTGCCCTGCAGCGAGCGATAGACCTTGCTGACGTTGGCGAGGCTGCGTCGAGGGGCCACGAACGTCTCCTCCGTTCTGGCTGCGCTCTGTTGCTAGGGGAATCGAGGCGCCCTCGGATGCCGCCGAACGCGGGCGGCGCGAGGCGAGGCTGACGTGCTGTCCGGGCCACCTCGATCAGCGGCGGCGCCGTCACCCGGCACTCGGCGATCGCATAGGGACAGCGCGTGTGGAAATGGCAGCCGGGCGGCGGCTTTGGCCGGGCTCGGCACGTCGCCCTGCACGATCGCGCTTGCGCTTGGCGGCGGCGCTTGGGATCGGGCGCGGTCGCGGCCGACAGCAGCGCCTCGGTGTAGGGATGCAGCGGCTGGGCGAACAGCGTGCGCTTGTCGGCGAGCTCGACGATGCGGCCGAGATACATCACGGCGATGCGATGGCTGATGTGGCGCATCACCGCGAGGTCGTGGCTGATGAAGAGATAGGCGAGCCCGAACTCCTCCTGCAGGTCGATCAGCAGGTTCAGCACCTGCGCCTGCACCGAGACGTCGAGCGCCGACACCGGCTCGTCGGCCACGATCACGTCGGGATTGACCGACAGCGCCTTGGCGATGCCGAGCCGCTGGCGCTGGCCGCCGGAGAATTCGTGGGCGTACTTGCGCATGGCGTCGGGCCGCAGCCCGACGCGCTCGAACAGCCGGGCGACCCGCTCGTCGCTGCTCGCGGCCGCTCGGCGATGCCGAAATTCTCCAGCGGCTCGCCGACGATCGTGCCGGCCGGCAGGCGCGGATTCATCGACGAATAAGGGTCCTGGAAGATCGTCTGGATGCGCCGGCGATGCGGCCACATGGCGCCGGGCTTGAGCGTCGTGATGTCCTCGCCCGCCAGCACGATGCGGCCGGACGTCGGCTCGATCAGCTTCAGCACGGTCTTGCCGATGGTCGACTTGCCGCAGCCCGATCTGCCCACCAGCCCCAGCGGTCTCGCCCTTGGCGATGGCGAAGCTCACGCCGTCGACCGCCCTCACCTCGCCCGACCGGCGCTGCAGCAGGCCGCCATGGATCGGGAAATGCTTCACCAGGTCCTCGACCTCGAGGACGGCGCGTGCTCATGGCGTCGCTCGACGCGCTCGACTTCCCAGCAGGCGACCGTGTGGCCGCCGCCGGCATCGACGACCGGCGGCGCCTCGGCGCGGCAGCGATCGGTGGCGAAGCCGCAGCGCGGCGGCGAAGGCGCAGCCGACGATCGGCTGCGTGCAGCATCGGCACCAGGCCCGGGATCTCCTGCAGGCGCGGCCGCGTGCCGGCGGCGTCGGCCTCGACGTCGAGCCGCGGGATCGCCCGCATCAGGCCGCGCGTATAGGGATGCAGCGGGTCGTCGAACAGCGCCTCGACCGGCGCCTCCTCGACCTTGCGGCCGGCATACATCGACCACGACGCGCTCGGTGGTCTCGGCGACCACGCCGAGATCGTGGGTGATCAGCACGATGGCGGTGCCGGTCTTCTCCTTGAGCTCGAGCATGAGGTCGAGGATCTGCGCCTGGATGGTGACGTCGAGCGCCGTGGTCGGCTCGTCGGCGATCAGCACCTGCGGATCGCAGGCGAGCGCCATGGCGATCATCACGCGCTGGCGCATGCCGCCGGAGAGCTGGTGCGGATATTCGTCGAGCCGGCGCCTGGCATCGGCGATGCGCACCAGGTCGAGCATCTCGCGCGGCGCGATCGCGCGCCGCGCGCCACGGCACGCCGAGATGGCGCACGACGTTCTCGGCGATCTGCGTGCCGACGGTCAGCACCGGATTGAGGCTGGTCATCGGCTCCTGGAAGATCATCGAGATGCGATGGCCGCGCAGGCGCTTCATCGCCTCCTCGCCGAGCGTCGTCAGCTCCTCGCCCTCGAAGCGGATCGAGCCCGAGGCGATGCGGCCGGTCTCCGGCGGGATCAGGCGCAGGATGGAGAGCGCCGTCACCGACTTGCCGCAGCCCGATCGCCCACGATGCCCAGCGTCTCGCCGCGCGCCGAGGTCGAACGACACGCCGTCGACCGCGCGCACCACGCCGTCCAGCGTGTCGAACTGCGTGTGCAGGTCGCGGACCTCGAGGATGGCGCTCACAGCCGTCTCGCCAGCCGCGGATCGAGCCGGTCGCGCAGGCCGTCGCCCAGCAGGTTCACCGCCAGCACGGTGACGGCGAGGAACGCGCCGGGGATCAGGATGGTCCAGGGCGCGATCTGGAAGAAGGTGCGGCCCTGGGCGATGATGTTGCCCCAGCTCGGCATCTCCGGCGGCACGCCGGCGCCGAGGAAGCTCAGGCCCGCCTCGATCAGCATCGCCGAGGCGCAGACGTAGGTCGATTGCACGATCAGCGGCGCCAGCGTGTTGGGCAGCACGTGGCGCAGCAGCAGCTTGGCGTTCCTGGTGCCGCCGGCGATGGCGCTTTCGATGTAGGGCTGGCCGCGGATCGACAGCACGACGGCGCGCACCACGCGCACGATGCGCGGCACCTCGGGGATGACGATGGCCACGATCACGATGCCGAGGCCGGGCCGCGTCAGCGTGATCAGCGCGATGGCGAGCAGGATCGAGGGGATCGCCATCAGCCCGTCCATGACGCGCATGACGATGCCGTCGACCCGGCGGAAGTAGCCGCAGGCAAGCCCGAGCGCCAGGCCGAGCACGCTCGAGAAGGCGCGCGACCGAGAGGCCGACGATCAGCGACACGCGCGCGCCGTAGACGGTGCGCGAGAAGACGTCGCGGCCGAACTGGTCGGTGCCGAACCACCAGCGCTCCGACGGCGGCCGCAGGCGGTTGACCGGCGCGATCTTGAACGGATCGCTGACGGCGATGACCGGCGCCGATGATCGCCATGACGATCAGGGCGGCCAGCAGCAGCGCCGCCGAAGGCGATGGTCGGATTGCGCCGGATCGGCGGTCAGCCAGCGAGAAGCGGCGCGGCGGCAGCGGCGAGGTCGTCGGCGAGCGACGGCCATGTCAGTACCGGATGCGCGGATCGAGGAAGGCGTAGGAGATGTCGATGATCAGGTTCACCAGCACCTTGGCGGCGGCGAACACCAGGATCAGGCCCTGCACGATCGGATAGTCGCGCTTCAGCACGGCATCGACGGTGAGCCGGCCGAGGCCCGGGATGTTGAACACGGTCTCGGTGATGACCACGCCCGAGATCAGCAGCGCGATGCCGATGCCGATCACGGTGACGATCGGCACGGCGGCGTTCTTCAGCGCATGCAGCAGCAGCACGCGGTCGGTCGCCAGGCCCTTGGCGTTGGCGGTGCGGATATAGTCCTGCTGCAGCACCTCCAGCATCGAGGCGCGGGTGATGCGGGCGATCAGCGCCATGTAGGTGACGCCCAGCGCCACCGAGGGCAGGATCAGGCTCTCGACGAACGGCCAGAAGCCCTCGCCGATCGGCTGGTAGCCCTGCACCGGCAGCGAGCCGCCATTGCACGGCGAAGAAATAGATCAGCACGTAGGCCAGCACGAACACCGGCATGGCGAAGCCCAGCACGGCGAAGCCCATGACCAGCGCGATCGACCAGCTTGCGCGCCTTCCAGGCGGCGACGCACGCCGATCGGAATGGCGAGCGCCACCGCCACGAACAGCGTCGAGAGCGTCAGCGCCACGGTCGGCTCCAGCCGCTGGGCGATCAGCCGCGTCACCGGCAGGTTGGAGAAGATCGACACGCCGATGTCGCCGTGCAGCAGGCCCCACAGCCAGACGGCGAACTGCTCGACCACCGGCCGGTCGAGCCCGAGCTTGGCGCGCACCGCGGCGATCGATTCGGCAGTGGCGTCGTCGCCGGCGATGATCGCCGCCGGATCGCCCGGCGCGAAGCGCAGCAGGAAGAACACGAACAGCGCCACCACCGCCATCACCGGCAGGACGGCGAACAGGCGGCGCACGATGTAGGCGGTCATGACGTCGCGGAGCCGTCGCCCTGCCGCGAGGCGCAGCGGAGTCGAGGGGCCAGCGTTCGCATCGGCCAGCACTGGATCGCTTCCGCACGCCTCGCGGCGCTCGCGCTGACGGTCGGGATGACGAACATGCTCGTCTACTTCTTCGTAATGCCCCACAGCACCGCCAGGCCGGTGTTGGGCACGATGCCGTCGATGCTGGTCGGCGCGGTAGGCGAGCGGCGTGGTCCCACTGGCCGAACGGCATGAACACGACCTGCTCCATCGCGCGTGGTCTGCAGTTCCTTGGCGATCTTCTTGCGATCGTCCTCGTTCGCGGCCATGCCGAAGGCGTTGCGCAGCTTCTCGATCTCGGGATCGCACGGCCAGCCGAACAGGCCCTTGTCGCAGGCGGCACCGATCCAGGTATGCAGCACCGGATTGGCCGAGCCGACGCCGCCCGAGGTGGTGATGAAGATGTTCCAGCCGCCCTGCGCCGGCGGCTCCTTCTTGGCGCGGCGCGACACCACCGAGCCCCAGTCCATCGACTGCGCGTCGACATTGATGCCGGCCTCGCGCATCGCCTGGATCAGCACCTGCGTCGCCGGCGTGATGGTGTTGTGGTCGGTCGTGGCCAGCACGGTGATCGGCTCGCCCTTGTAGCCCGCCTCCTTCAGGAGCTGCAGCGCCTTCTTCGGGATTGTATTCCTTCATGCATGGCGGTGCCGCCGTCGTTCTCGTAGGGCCGCCGCAGGTCAGCAGGCCGTGGCAGACGCGGTAGTATTTCGGATCGCCGACGATGGCGCGCAGGAAGTCCTCCTGGTTGATCAGGTAGTACATCGCCTGCCGCGCCTTCACGTTGTCGAACGGCGGATGCAGGTGATTGAGCCGGATCATGCCCTGGGTGCTGTCGATCTTGCCGGTCTTCATCAGCTTCACGCCCTTGGCCTTGTCCAGGATCGGCAGGAAGTCGATGTTGGGGTTCTCGTAGAAGTCGATCTCGCCGTTGACCAGCGCCGACATCGCGGTCTGCGGATCGGAGATCCACACCAGCTCGATGCGGTCGACGCCCGGGATCTTGCTGCCGGCGAAGGACGACGGCGGCTCGTTGCCCGGCCGCGGCACGTAGTCCTTGTTCTTGAGATAGACCGCCTTGCTGCCCGGCACCCACTGGTCCTTGGCGAAGATGAAGGGACCGGAGCCGATCGACTCCTTGACCTGCTGCTGCGGGTCGGTGAGCGCATCCTTCTCGCGCATGATGGCGGCGATCGAGCTGCCGCTCTTGCCGAGCGATTCCAGCACCATGCCGTAGGGCTCGCGCAGCACCATGCGTGAAGGTCTTGTCGTCGACCGCGTCCATCTTGGTCGACGTAGCCCAGCAGGCGCTGGCCGACGCCGTCCTTGGCGCCCCAGCGCTTGAGCGAGGCGATGACGTCCTTGGTGGTGACCGGCGAGCCGTCGTGGAACTTCAGCCCGTCGCGCAGCGTGAAGGTGTAGGTGAGCCGGTCGGGGCTGATCTCGTACTTGCCGACCATCTGCGGCTGCGGCTTCAGGTCGGCGTCGTTGCCGAACAGCGTGTCGTAGACCAGCGCGCCGTGGATGTTGGCGATGGTCTGCGTGGTCCAGATCGGATCGATCACGCGCACGTCGGCGTGCATCACGGCGCGCAGCACCTTCTCCTGCGCCATCGCCGACAGCGGCAGGACGAGGCGCGACAAGGCCGGCCAATAGTCGGAACATCATGTTTCCCCTGAAACCCATGCAACTCCCCATGCACAAAGTATGCAAAGCGGCGCTGCTTGTCCAGCCGAGCTCAGAAGATGAAGTCACCCTCGGCTTGGCGTTCTCGTCGAGCGGCCAGATCGGCCGCTGCACCTTGCGTATAGGGCACCTTGCGATGGTCGCGCCGCAGCGGCCGCTCGATTCGACATAGATCACCTTCTTGGCGATCGGGCCGTAGGCCGCCATGAAGTGGTTGGTCGACTTCACCACGACGATCTTCTTCTGCGTGGGATCGATGCCGAGATTGGTGAAGAGCTCCAGCCCGGTCGCCTGCGTGCGCTTGGTGATCAGGACGACGTCGACGCCGCCGACGCGCACGGCGGCGCAGTCGCCGACCGGCACCTGGGTCGGGCCGAAGCTCTGCCAGGCGTCGCGCCTGAGGCCGATGATCTCGACCATCGGCGTCGACCGGCTGGCCCGGAGCTCGGCGCGATCTTGCCGCCGAAGCGCAGCGCGATCGTCGCGCCCAGCCCGGCATCGAAGCAGATGCGCACGGCGATCGGGATCCCAGATCGGGCCCAGGCAGGCATTCTCGACCTTGCTGTCGATCAGGTGGCGCAGGATGTCGGTATTGTCCGACGGCGCGCCGCCGCCGGCATTGTCGGCGGGATCGGCGATCACCACCGGCAGGTCGTTGAAGGCGACGCCCTCGCCACGCCGGCCGCCGACGTCGAGACGACGGCGGCATGGTCTTGCCGCGCAGCGCCACCAGCTCCTCGCCGAGCCTGGTCGCCAGCGCATCGGCCTTCTTCTTGTCGCCGTCGGCGATCACCAGCACGCGCGTGCCGATCTCGGCCACGTCGCCATAGGGAAAGCAGTGGGCGATGGAGACCGACAGGATGCCGTCCTTGCCCTCCATCGCCTTGATGCGGTCGACCAGGCCGCGCATCGGCTGGCATGCGTCGTCGGATAGCTCTGGATCTGGCGGCAGTCATAGACCGACATCACCGGCTTCGATCTTGCCGCGCAGCGTCGCCAGCACGAGATCGAGCACGTCCTCGGCGCGCTCGACCACGTCGGTGTGCGGGAACTCCTTGTAGAGCACGATGATGTCGGCCGCCGCACGCGCTTCAGCGTGAGATGGCAATGCGGGTCGAGCTCGACGCCGATCACGCATTTCGGGCCGACGATCGCGCGCGCGCGCTCGATGATGTCGCCTTCGACGTCGTCGTAGCCGTAGCGCCACCATGGCGCCGTGCAGGCCGAGCAGCAGCGCCGTCGACCGGCAGCGCCGCCTTGAGCTGGCCCAGGATCTCGTCGCGCATGGTCTCGTAGTCGGCGCGGTTGGTGGTGCCGGCCGGGCTGGCGGCAAAGCAGCTGCCCTCGATCAGCTCAAAGCCTTCCTTGCGCGGCGCGCGGCGCGGCCGACGAACAGCGGCGCCGTGCACATGCGCGGCGCGTCGGCGGGATGCTCGCCGGGCCGGAAGAACACCGATCTCGCGGTAGCTCTCGAGGCTGGTCGGCAAGCGGCGAGAAGGTGTTGGTCTCGGTGGCGAGCGTGGCGGTGAACAGGCGCATTCGATTTCCTTCGAGAAGCTCGGACTCCTCTCCCCCTGCGAGAGTGGCAGGATGAGGAACACGTGCCACTAGCTCTCGGGGAGAGGACTTGAGTCGCGATAGATAGTTCTACGGAACGACCCCGCGGGAAGCGACAATGTCGGGCGATGGCGCCCGGCGTGGTGAGCCAGATCTCGCTCGCGGCGCTGCCGCGATGTGACGCAGCGCCGCTTGAGATGTTTCAGGCGATGCGGCTGGCCGACCAGGTAGGCGTGCAAGCGCCACGCCCATCACCAGCGGCCGGTCTTTCGAGAGCTCCAGCATCTCGTCGAACTGGTCGACGATCATGTCGGCGAATGTCGCGCACCCATCTTGCGCGCGGCGATGGCGGGAATGTCGTTCAGCTTCCTGCGGATAGGGCACCGCCATGATCCGCTTGCCGCCGCGGCAGCGGAACCAGATCGGCTGATCGTCCATGCACCAGTCGAGCAGATAGCGGTAGCCCGCCTCGGCCAGCAGGTCAGGCGTGCGATGGCTGTGCGAAATCCACGGGCCCAGCCAGCCTTCCGGGAGCGGCCCTCGCCTTCCGTCATGCGGGCCGTCGCTTCGCGCGATCGAGCGCGCGCTCGGCGGCTTCGTCGAGATGACCCTGGCGCTCGGCGTTGGTGCGGCCGTGGCCCACGATCTCGTCGCCGCGCGTGCGACAGGCTGCCACGAGCGCTCGGCGCGTAGTCGTACATCGCTGCTGTTGACCAGCGCGGCCATCGGCAGGTCGAGCGCGTCGAAGGCGTCGAGCATGTACCAGGGCGCCGACCCGGTTGCCGTAATCGCGCCACGCGAAGTTGAGAATGTCGGGCTGCGGCCGCCGGCGCCAGTTCGGCGCCGAGGCCCTCGCCGAAGGAAAAATGCTCCAGGTTGAGGGCGAAATAGACGGCCAGCCGGCGGCCGCCGGGCCAAGCATAGTCGGCGCGGCCGCGCAAGGCTACATAGTCGTATCGGTCGTGGGTCTTGAGCTTCATCAGCAAAACGTAGCGTCGGAAATGCCGATGGGCTACGGTTACACAGCATAATGAAGAAACCGCCGGCATCACCTGCGGACGCATTGGGAGGAGTGGTAGCGTTGACGGCGACGAGTGCTGCAGCCCTGCCGGCATCGAGCGAAGCCGCGGCTGCCCCGCGACGGCTGGCCGCGCCGCTGTGGGTCGGCGCGCTGCTGCTCATCCTGGCCTTCCTGGTGATCTACCCGCTGCTGATGCTGGTGTTCGGGGCGCTGAGCGATTCCAATCCGGTGGTCGACGGGTTCGGCAACTTCAAGCCCTCGGTCAAGCATTTCCTCGACGTGCTGGGCAACGAGAACGTCCACCTCGCCTTCTTCAATGCGCTGGTCGCCTGCGGCGGCGGCACGATCGCTGGCGGTGGTGATCGGGCTCGCCTTCTCGTGGATCGTCGTGCGCACCAACACGCCCGTTCAAGGGCTTCATCGCCGGCGCCAGCATGATCCCGCTGTTCGTGCCGCCGCTGGTCGCCGGCGTCGCCTGGGGCATCCTGGGCTCGCCCAAGACCGGCCTGCTCAACACCGCGCTGAAATGGCTCGAGCATCGATTTCCGCTTCAACTTCTATTCGATGGCGGGCCTGATCGTCGTCTTCGGCATCTACTACGCGCCCTACGTCTACATGTTCACCGCCTCGGCGCTGCAGCAACATGGACCCGAGCCTGGAGGAAGCCGCCGAGGTCGCGGGCGCCAGCGCCTTCACGCACGCTGTTCACCGTCACCTTCCCGCTGATCGCGCCGGCCATCCTGGCCGGCATCGCTGCTGTCGTTCGTGGTCATGCTGGGCATCTACGGCGTGCCGGCGGCGCTCGGCGCGCCGGCCAACATCAACGTGCTCACCACCTACATCTTCAAGCTCACCGCCTGGAGCCGCCGCTCTACAACACCGCCGCCGCGGTCGCGATCCTGCTGATGGTGGTCACGGCGATCCTGGTGTGGGCGCAGCAGAGGGTGCTGTCGGGCAAGCAGCTTCGCCACCGTCGCCGGCAAGGCGTTCCGCCCGCGCAGCGCTCAATCTCGGCCGCTGGCGCTGGTTCACCTTCGGCCTCGGCGGTCGATCTACCTGTTCGTCGTGGTCGTGCTGCCGACCCTGGCGCTGATCATCGCCGCCTTCCGCAAGTTCCTGTTCTTCAAGGATTTCGACGCGCTGTTCGACATGCAGCCAGTACAGCTGCGTGCACTTCAACAGCGTGTTCGACAATCCGCTCACCATGCTGTCGATCTGGAACACGCTGAAGGTCGGCGTGATCACGGCGCTGGTCGGCGGCGCGCTCGCCTTCGCCATCGGCTACACGGTCAACCGCACCCGCGTCGCCGGCCGCGCGCATCGATCGACCTGCTGTCGACGCTGCCGGTCGCCATTCCCGGCCTGGTCGTCGGCGTCGCCTATCTGTGGGCCTGGATCGGCCTGCCGGGCGGGCTCTACGGCACGATCTGGATCCTGGCGCTGGCCTTCGTCGCGCGCTTCATGCCCGACACGGTGAAGGCGCTGTCGACCTCGTTCCTGCAGATCCACAAGGAGCTGGAGGAGGCGGCCTGGATCTCCGGCCGCGGCATGCTCGGCACCATCCGCACCATCGTGCTGCCGCTCGCCCGGCCCGGCGTGGTCGCCGTCGATGACGCTGCTGTTCGTGCTGGCGATCCGCGAGCTCGGCTCATCGCTGTTTCTCTACACCAGCGACACCACGGTGATGGCCGTGCTGCTGCTCGACTACTACGAGGGCGGCAACACCGGCAAGACCGCCGCCTTCAGCCTGGTGCAGAGCGGCGATACTCGCCGTCCTGCTCAGCGTCACCCACCTGGCTTTCC
>ERZ1370068.4224-contig-3307_pt1 | contig 21604 bp, 30 predicted proteins | sample MGYA00561227_ERZ1370068 | MGnify/ENA primary metagenome ERZ1370068 (study PRJEB38410, sample SAMEA6850437) | metagenome | study: Metagenomic assessment of the ecological functions of the soil: analysis of the soil microbiota associated with the... | reverse complement strand
TGTACTTCGTTCAGTTACGTATTTGGCAGCGTCGTCACGCAGTGCCGTTGCCGCAGCCGGCAAGCCCCAAAACGCCTCCGATCCATATGCGGGCGCCGCCCGGCGTCAAACGTTGGCCGGTGGCAACGACTCCCGACCGCCAATTGTTTGCGTACAACCGCCTGCGCGGGCGTGAGACAAGCGTCCGTGGCGGTCAGGGTCGCAAGATGGACAAGACTATGGTCCGAGCGTCGAATTTGACAGCAGCTGCGGTAGTCGTTCGCGCATTCAAACGTTCCGTCGTTCAGCTTTACGCCACATGCCGCGCGAACGGCATTTGGAGAGCGCCTCGCGCTTGTTGGTCAAAAGAATGTTGCGGCCATTTGCCAGTCCTGATTGATGCGCCAGAGGAATGGCGCGTGCCACTGCGTGTCTCGTCGCGATCTCATCGATGACACGGCGCGCCGAGCACTCGTGCACTCGTCGAAGTCCTGCCGATTACCGTTGAAGCTGATGAAGGCCCTCGCGACCGCCATCGGAGCAACCGTTCCAGTGGGAAGTATTTTCGGCGGCACGGTGTGACGAAGCCTTCGCGATCGCTCTTGGACACGAGGACCGTCTTGTGTGGGGAGGCGCCAGGTAGGCTGAAATGAACGGTTGCTGTTGGATCGTTCAACGCCCACAATCCGTCCGCCAGTAACCCCCGTGACGGCGCGGGCGTGCCTGGAAGTCGCCTCGTTACGACCAGCTGAGCTCATTGGACGCCGCCATCGGAAGTCGACCGTGGGTGCATTCGCCGTGGTGGACCTGGGAGCCCGCCAGCAGAGGGCTTCCTGAGTCGCTCACTCGAGCCAGCGTGCACCGCCGCGGTTGCCTCGGAGGTGGAAACGATAGCGCTGTGTCCACCCCGGATACGCGGCATGAACATCTCGAATCTGACTTCCTCGGACAACATACCCGGTTGCCCGACAGAAACCTCGCGCCGCTTGGCGGCTAGCAGCCACTGGCGCAGACGCCGTTGAGCTTCGCTTGGCCGTGCTCATACCGTCAGCCCCGGCCGACTGCGGTAGATCCGTGCAGTCTCATCACGAGCTCGGTACGACGGGCAGCGTGACGCGGCGTGGCAGTAGGCGCAGCACCGGATGGCGGTGAGACGCGGCAATCGCCAATGCCAGCAAATGGAAAGCGGCAAGACCGCCTCAAATGTCCCAGTTCTTGTCTGACCTTCACTTCACCTCCCAGTCGGGTTGATGGCGCAGCGGCCAATCGCCCCAAGCGCTGCCGTAGACAGATTGCGGCCAGCAGTCCGTGATCCAACGTGTGTACGTCTGCGTTCTTTCCTTCAACTGACAACGGATCCTCTGCATTTGCTGGTCGAAGACCGTGCCAGCCACTATCCGGCCGAGCTGGCGTATGCCACAGAAAAACAGCCCCAGTTTTCAGAAAACGATGCAGCATGCTATAGTCACCGGCAAACTCCTTCAGGCTTCAGATTGAGAGCCATCGGCGCCTTCCGACGGCAAAGCGGACGTGATCGGCGAATGCGGACTGCGGTCGGGCATGCATAACGGCAAGCCATGCATCTAATTGCCGGCTGATCGGACGGGCCCCATCGATCCAGCAAGAAGTCTGCAATACCTGCGAACGCGAGAGTGGCCGCCTGATGTTCTGCGGGGCGCCGAGGTGCTTTTCTCTTTCGACTGGCGGCAAAGGAACGCGTTGGCACCGCAGCGGCGCCCGGTACAAGAGAGCTTCTGAGCGGGCCATTTTTATCGACACGTACGGCTCAGCTCCTTTGAGCGCGACCGCGCGCGGATGGCATAGCGGTGAGCCCGGCGAACTCGATCGGCATTCACGCATTCCGGCGACTGTCACGGTGCGCGCCACGATGCGCGAAAGACGCGAAGTATTTCGATCTGAAGACGCAGTTCAACGTCGAAGACGATCGCTACCTCGGCATGGTCGTCGCCGCCACCTCGCTGACGAGATGGAACGAGGTGTCTCCAACGGGAGGCTCTTCGCCGAAGGATCATTGTCGCCGACTGACGATGCCTCCGGGTGGCTGGCGGGGGCGTCACTCGACCAATGGGTCGCCATCCTTATCAGGCACGGCGACTTTCGAGGGGCACGCCGCCAGCAAAACCGATTCGCAGCTTCACGTCGACGACGCATCGGCGATGACGCAAGCGTGACGGACCTGGGCCAGCCTAGAATGGACTGGTGTTTCCAAGTCACTTCGCCCGACTATTCAAGACGACTTTTTCGCTGTCGCCACACCGGTTCCTTCTACAACCGGCGCAGTCGAGCCTGCCGCAGAGAGACTAAGGGCGAAACGGGGATCAACCGATCGCCGAGATCGCAGTAGCGTTTGGCTTTGGAAGCCAAGCCCACTTCTTCGGACACGTTCCGGGCGCACTCAGAGGTGAAACACCGGCCTCGCTGGCGCATCAGCGACGGCAAGAGAAGACGGCGCAGTCGCTTTGAGCGCCAGCTGGATGGCGTGCGGCGCCTATGGCGAGTACGCGTCAGGTGAGCGCGCCTTGAGGAGCAGGACTTGCTTGCCATCCTGGACCTGCAGCGATCCAAGTTCCGTGACTTTTTTGGGTCACCTTGCGCAGTCGTCAATCAGAGGTCCATTGGCGAGGCTCCGCTCGTCTCGCGACTCTGGAGTCGCACCCCCTCCTCATCGCGGCGGCGAAAGCGATCCGCCAGTCAGGAATCCTGCCGATGCGCTCGGTTGCACGTCTTGATAATGTAGCTGGGGCCAGCGTAACCGGCGATGGCATTGTGATCGGGCTTGGTGCTGAATCGCCTCTGAAACCGAGCGACGAACGCCCTCATCGCCGCGTCCGGAACCCTCCGGTGAAAGCGCGACGTGGCCCAAAACGCCACGCGTTCGCGGCCGTGCCGGCTGGGGCTCGATTACTTCGACTCACGCTAGTGCTCGCCAACAATTTCGCCCGCGTAGCCCTGCTCGCCGTAGTTGCCAGGATAAGCGGGCCGACTCTTCTTCGTTCCGAGGGTAGCTGGAAACTGGTGCGTGCCCAGGCGTCGTAGTCGCGTGTCACCCGCGACAAAATCTGTCATCCTGCTCGCTGGGAAGGTCGGCAACGACCTCCATTCCACGCGCTTGGGCTTCTCACCGTAGCACATCGCGACCGCCTTTTCCGAAGTCGTTGTGGGCCCAGACGACGGACACCGTGCCTTGCCACGCATGGCGTCGCTCATGTACGCGACTTACGCGAGGCACACTGGCGTCCTGACTGAGTGACGAGCGAAAGACATATGGGGTTTCCTACCTGCGTGACCTTACTGGCGGCCAGCGCCGCGGAAATTCGGAATGCGATGCTCGCGTAATTGCTCGCAGTATATCACGATCAGAAAGATGAGCCCAACCATCCCGCGTAGAGCGCGATTCATGTCCGCGACGGCGCTGCGCAAAAGCAGGTTTTGCCGCGGTACTCGCGGCTCGATTGGCTGTTAACGTTGTCAAATCGATCCTTCGGCCCAGTATGCCGATGCTTAGCATTGATCTCGGCGCGACTGCGAGCTCGGTACCCTTTTGCATGTTCATTGCCTACAGAGGCACCTGTACCCCTTGGGTTCGAGAATGCTTGATCAGGGATGGTTCGATCGTCAGCGGAAACAAGGTGTACAAACAGCGACCCGCGGGTTGTCGGCAATATGCGAGCACCCGCTGGTTAGCATTATTGTGGTTCAGCGCAACAACGGTATCCAAACTCAATGCGATCCTTTTTCGGTCTTTGCACGCGACGAGCACGCGGCCTGATGATTCTGGATGTGTCGGCGTACCAACGGGTAGGCGTTATGGCGACGTGCCTTGGATGTGCACGTTCGTCCGTGTGTGCGACGGCGCGGTGTCTGGTGGGCAAAAAGCGGTTCGGCGACCGCCTGCTTCCGACCCACAGCAGCCGTAGCCGGTTCTGGAAAGCGGACACTGCCGCAGCTACTAGATCACCCGTCGGCGCGCAACAAGCAGCGGTGAGGCGGCATCAAGCACCTGCCGTCGCCGTGTCTTCGGTTGATGGTTGGCTCGAAGGTTTTCAGCTGCTCGGCAGCAAATGCTGCTTCGCTTTCCCAAAGGATCATTGCTCGTGCTTAGCGCGACGCGCGCGTCAATTCAGACGGTGTTTCGCCACTGCGATTGTCCCAATCAATACCCGTGCCTGGACGATTCGGACGCTATGGCGTAGGCGCGAGAAGCACGTCGCGTAGAGCAGATTGCGCTAAATCGAGCGCAGGAAGCCTGGCGCCACCCAGACGGTCGACTCGTTGTTCGAGACGTGGTTCGAAAAATCCGAATCGCAATACGCCGACGATGGAAAAGGGTTCGTCGCCGCTATGAGAAGGATGTCGCTCCACTCATCGGACGCTGCCGCCCCTACTCCGTTGTGGAATCCGACATTGTCAAAGTGCTTGACGTTGTCGCCGCACGAGAGCGCAAACCGCGTCGCCGGACACAGATGCTCGCCGACTTGCGGCAAATGTTCAAGTTCGCCGTACGCCGCGAATCGCTCCATCAAATCCAACCGACGATCTAAGCAAGAAGGAATGGCAAAAGGAGAGTCCGTCGAACGCGACCGCGTGCTGTCAGACGCTAGAGATACTGCTCCTGCGCGACCAGATTCAAACGCAAAGCTGATTCCAGAGACCGAATGTGCCATCTGGATCATGCTCGGCACTGCGCTTCGCGTCCGGTGAACTCTCGCAGTCGCCAGGGTGGGAATGGATTGTTGGCGACGGAGTGTAATGTTGCCCAAAGGAGTCTGAAGACCAAAGAACCGCACACGGTGGTATCTGTCCCCCATTTTGTGCGCCGACACCTCAAGCGTCTCCGGGCGGCAAACCCTAGGTCAGTGGCTCTTTCACCAAGCACAATGGAGGGGCTGTCGACGAAAGTCAATAACGAAACAGATCACCGATCGTCAACGCGGCAAGCCGATCGAAGAGCGCGCCGTCACCAGCCTCCGACTGCCGGGCGGGAAGTGGAATTCCATGATCTCCGACGCCACGGCGGCAGCCTTAATGCAAAAAGACGGGATATAGGTGGCCCCTGCCTCACATGTAATCGAGGCTGTGCTGAATCATACTGAGCCGAACCGGATGAAGCGCATCTATCTTCATAAGTACCGCGACTGAGATGCGGGACGCATGGGTACGTCTCGGTACACTTAGACCGGGTTGTTGATGCGACAAGAGGCTCCACGGACCACAGAGATTGAATAAGCATCCGGTGTCGGGTTTTCTATATGCGGTGGAATGCCGGGCCGCGACGCCGAGCCAGCTTCAACCGGGCGACTCTTCAGGCTCCCTCAAAGCGCCATCGGCGATGGTACCGAGTCGACCCACAGCGGTAGTTCGGTCTACCCGAAAGCGGCCATGCCTTGGCGAGAAAGCGGACGCTGAAATTCGCAATTCGTGGGAATGGCCGGCAGCGGCGCGTGCGATCCGTCGTCAACTCGCCTTTGGTCTGCGCCGCACTATTCCATTGGCGCTGCCTCGGGACTTGGCGATTGAGGTCGCTTGCTTCGTTGCCGAGGCGATTACCCGGTCCCATGGCGCCACTTCTCCTCTCATGCGATCTGCCAGAAAGTCGACCATCATCCTCAGCAGCTGTGGCTGATGCTGGCGAGACAAATACACCGCGTGGATACCAAGAGGCTCTGGCTCGCAGTCGGGTAGCAGACGAATGAGTTCACCGGAGGCTAAGTCCGCGCTGACAAAGTAGGTCGGCAACATCGCAATCCCGGCGCCGGCGAGGGCGGCTCGGCGCGTGACGGCTGCCTCGTTGCTCTGCAGTTGTCCTCTCACGGGAATCCGGAGCGCCTGGCCATTTCGTTGGAGGCGGAACTCGGTGCGGCCAACGTAGGCGTGGGTGATGCAACGGTGGTTTCGAAGGTCGTCCGGGGCGCTGGGGTAGCCGCTTGCCTTGATGTACGCCGGCGACGCGCAGACAACGGACCGGCACACTCCCAGCTTCCGCGCCACCAGCGAGTCGTCGAGCACGTTGCCGATCCGCACTGCCAGGTCGATGCGTTCCTCCACAAGGTTGACGGTTCGCTCCAGTCGCGATCAGTCTCGACCTGCGTTTGCGGATATTGCGAAAGGAAGTCCGTCACAACGTCGGCCAGGTAGGCCGCGGCGAAGGAAGTGCTGGTGGTGATCCGCAGCTTGCCTGCAGGCGCCGCGCGCCTTGCACCTGCCACGCTTTGTACGTCACGCGAAAGTTCGAGCATCTGGCGGCAGCGCTGCAGCGCTTCTTCGCCGGCGTCCGTGAGGCTTACTCGCCTTGTCGTTCGATGCAGCACTCGTACTCCGAGCCAACGCTCGAAGCTTTCGAGATAGCGCGAGACCATGGCCCGTGACATGTCCAGTGCTCTGGCCGCCTCGGTCAGGCTGGCGCGGTCAGCCACTTCGGTGAACACCTGCATGGCAGTGATTCGGTCCATCGATTAGATCGATTCAGTAGACAAAGTTTCGATTATTCTACTGTTTATCTACTGTTTAGTATCAAATAGAGTGGCGCCATCACCCAACCACTGCGAGCGATTCCATGATCAAGCCTCTCCTTCCGCTGTTTGCCAGCCTGACCCTCGGCGTCGTCGCCAACGGGGCCGCCGCCCAGGCAAGTCCTGCGGCGCTCTCCCTTCAGGTCTACAACGCCGACGCCGGCAGCTTCCACGTCAACGCCGTCCTGGTATCCGGCAAGACGGACGCAGTACTCATCGATACCGGGTTCACTCAGGCAGATGCGCACCGGATCGCCGCGATGGTTCTCGACAGCCGCAAGACGCTGAAGACCATCTACATCAGCCAGGCCGACCCGGACTTCTACTTCGGCGCGGGTGTACTGAAGAAGTTGTTTCCCGAAGCGACGCTGATCGCGAGTGCGCCCACCGTGAAGAAGATTCAGGCGACGCTACCCACGAAGCTGCAGGTGTGGGGGCCGCGACTGGGCGCCAATGCGCCGACCGGACGTTCCGGTGCCCGAAGTCATGACCGGGAACACGATCAAGCTGGAAGGCCAGACGCTCGAAATCAGGGGGCTGGATGATTCCCTCCCGCACCGCAGCTACGTATGGATTCCTTCTTTGAAGGCCATTGTGGGCGGGGTCAATGTTTTCGCCGGTCTGCATGCCTGGACGGCTGACACGCAAACCGCGCAGGAGCGGGCCGACTGGAGCAGGAAACTGGGCTCGATGGCAGCGCTTCAGCCGACCACCGTCGTTCCTGGCCACATGCTGCCAGGCCAGAAGCAGGACGCTTCGCAGCTTGCCTACACGCAGTCCTACCTGACTCGCTTTGAATCAGAGCTGGCGAAGGCGCCGAACTCGGCCGCGCTGATCGAGGCGATGAAGTCGGCCTATCCCACAGCGGGCCTGATGGTCGCGCTCGAGATCGGCGCCAAGGTCAACAAAGGGCGAAATGAAGTGGTGATGCAATGCAACTGAGAGCTGAGAGCACTTCTGCCGGCATCGGTGCGCGGATGCCGTTTGCGCTTTGTCTCCGGTATCGGTTGCATCCACTCGCGACGCGACAACATCAGCGCATCACGGCTTTCCGTTCAAGTGTTCCGCGCGTACCGTGGTCTTCGAGGGTCAACCGCGCTCGGCCGCAATCGAGATTTCGATGATGGAGATCACGAATGCCGATTGGCAATCGTCAGCCCGTCGAAGAATAATAGTGTTGAAGCGCCACCCATCGGCGGCGGAACGAAAGGACAGCTGAATGAAAGTTCAATATTTCAACCGCTGTTCAAGAGCGACCGTTGACACCAGTTCGGGATGGCGGCAGCTGGCCAACAACCTTCGAACGGTCTGGAAAGCGATAAAGAACGGGTTCACGACAGGCGCGCAGCTGCAATCCGAGTTCGAGTCGCGACGGGGATATTCGCATTACGAATAGCAAAGGCGAGGCTTTCAATCGACCGACTTGCGCTGGCGGAAAGTTGAAGATCGCAATTCCCGTCGACTGTGTGTCGCTCTTCGCGGGACGAAATGATTGGCACGCTACTGCTCGATCGGCCACGGCAGGCGTCAGACCCTTGGCGTCACTCATGCGAGCGGCCGCCGCGACGCTGCTTCCAGCTGCTCTGCGAGCATCTCGTAGAATGTCTGCGTCGCCGGAGATAGCGTGACGCCCTTCCGACGAATCAGGATGACGGTACGCCTGACCACCGGTCCTATCAGGGAATCCGGCGCACTCCAGGATAGGTGCCCTCCTGGATGGTCGAGAAAGGTAGGATCGCGGTGCCCACACCGGCGGCCACTAGGCCAATCGCGGTGGACAAATGTTCCACTTCGTACGTGCCGCTCAGGCTCAGCCGCTTCCTTGCCAGTTGGTGATCAAGCAGTACGCGGTTGCCGCTGAGGCTGCTCATCATGATGAGCTCCGCCTCTTTGAGATCCTTCCAGCTAACTGTCTTCTTACCGCCGAGCGGATGCTCCTCGCGGCAGAAGAACATGAACGGCTCCCGCAGTACGCGCTGCTCCTGCAACTCGGCGTGCCGTTCGAGTTCCAGGGTGAGACCGAACTCAGCTTGGTCGTGAAGCACAGTCCGATTGACTTCGAACGCCCCGGATTCGATGATGCGAATTCGATTGCCTGGATAGCGACTGGCGTATTTCTGGATCACTGCGGGCAACGCATGGTGAGCCATTGTTGGAATGCTCGCCATCGTGATGTTGCCCTGGCCGAGCCGCGACATGTCTTTCAGACGACTGACCGCGAGGGTCATGTCCGTCACCATCCGCGCGGCATGCGGCAAGAATTCACGGCCGACCGCGGTAAGTTGAACTGACCGCGTCGTCCGATCGATGAGGCGGACACCGATATAGCTCTCGAGCTTCTGGATTCGCCGAGTTAGAGCTGTCTGCGTAAGGTGAAGGCGTTCCGCAGCCTTGCCGAACCCGCCAACCTCGCGCGATCAGCACGAAAGCTTGTATGCCATCGAAATCTATTTTCATGGCCTCAGAGCAACCTGGGGTGGCCTGTCTGGAACCGACATATTGCCCCAATTCGACCGGTACCACACGCGCTCGCCCGGAAATCGATTCATGATTGATGCGCATGAATAGAGTACCTACTTGCATTTCTCTCGGCGGCCGATCTTGGCCAAAATCGCTCCAATCCGCGGAACGCCGAACCCTAGACCCCTGACTCCACACCATGCTCCAACGTGGCATCCCTTGCGTGCTAATGCGCGGAGGCTCTTCCAAAGGGCTTTACTTCCTCGCAGCGGACCTTCCATCCGACGTGGCGCGCCGCGACCGCGTATTGTTGGCCACGATGGGCTCGCCCGACGTGCGACAGATTGATGGCCTCGGCGGAGGTGACGATCAAACCAGTAAGGTGATTCTGGTGGGACCGTCGCAGCGCAGCGGCATTGATGTCGAATACCTGTTTGCCCAAGTCTCGGTGAGCCGCGACCTCGTCGACACTACGCCGAACAGCGGCAACATGCTTTCCGGTGTCGCCCCTTTCGCCATCGAGCGCGGCTTGGTGAAACCAAGTGATCCTTCCACGCTGGTGCGGATTTTCGACCTCAATACCGGCCGGATTGTCGAAGCGGAGGTGCGGACGCCGAGAGGCAAAGGTTACCTATCAGGGTGACTCTCAACTCGACGGCGTCCCAGGCAGAGGGTCGCCGATTTTTCTTCGCTTCATCGAGCCTGCCGGGGCGCTACTGGCAAGTTCTTGCCAACCGGCAATGCTTTGGATCACGTCGACGGAACTCCGATTTCGTGCGTCGATTTCGCGAATCCCATCGTGATGGTCGCCGCTTCAGCGCTCGGCAAGACTGGCTACGAGACCAAACAGGAGCTCGATGCCGACACTCCATGGCTGGCCCAACTCGAGGCACTGCGCATGCGCGCCGCGCAGCGGATGAACATGGGAGACGTGGTGGGTAAGGGCCTGCCCAAGGTGGTGATGCTGGCGCCAGCGCGCGACGGCGGCACAATCGCGTCACGCTATTTCACTCCCGAAAAATGCCACACAACGCACGCGCTGACCGGGGCCGTCTGCGTCGCTGCTGCTTGCAACATTCCGGGGAGCGTCGCCGCGCAGATCGCGAATCCGGACGCCATCGACTTGCATCGTGTCGTAATCGAGCACCCCAGTGGGCAACTGGAAGCCCAGTGCCCGGTCGATGGACGCACTGCCGATGGATTGCCGGTCATCGCAAGTGCCAGTGTGATGACCACGGCCAGACCATTGTTTACCGGTACGGTCTTTGTCCGGGAGAAGGTCTTCGCCGACACGCACTAGCGCACGGCTGCGCGATCGTTGCAGCCGTTCCGGACGAGCACAACCGGCGCGAGCAGCTTGAGGAGCGAGCATGAACCTGCAGGAGTGGATCGGCAAGTCGGAAGCGGTTTCCGACATCGCCACCGCGACGCCCTATGCGGCACTGGCGGCTACGCTGGACCGCGCACCGGAGCGCCCATCCGCTCGGCACGCCGCTACCCGCGTTGTGGCACTGGCTCTACTTTCTTCCGCTTCATCGGCAATCGGAAATTGGGCCCGACGGCCACGCCAAGCGCGGAGGATTCTTGCCGCCGGTGCCGCTGCCGCGTCGGATGTGGGCGGGTAGCCAATTCGAATTCCACAAGCCGCTTCGCGTAGGCGACCATCTGACGCGGGTGTCGACCATCCACGACGTGACGGAAAAGAGCGGACGCACCGGTACGCTCGTGTTCGTAAAAGTGCGACATGAAATCCGCCGCGGCGACGAATCGGACATCGCGCTCACCGAATTCCACGACATCGTCTATCGCGAGGCTGCCAAGCCCGATGACGTGGCGCCGCCGCCCAAGGCCGCGCCGTCCAGCGCAACATGGGAAAAGCAGTGGGTGCCGGACGACGTACTGCTGTTCCGCTACTCGGCGCTCACGTTCAATGGTCATCGCATCCATTACGATCGCCGCTATGTCACCGAGGTCGAGGGTTATCCGGGCTTGATCGTGCACGGTCCGATGATCGCGACGCTGCTGCTCGATCTGTTGCGTCACCAGTTGCCCGACGCGGAGGTGGCGCGTTACGAGTTTCGCGCCGTACGCCCGGTATTCGACATCAATCATTTCTTCGTCTGCGGGGAACCGCAGCCGGACGGCAAAACCTTCCGCCTGTGGGCCCGCGACCATGAGGGCTGGTTGACCATGGATGCGACGGCGGTTATTCGATGAGTGCCAGACAATGAGACCCCTGAGCGGTATCACCGTCGTCACCCTCGAGCACGCGATCGCGGCGCCATTCGCCACTCGGCAACTTGCGGATCTCGGCGCGAGGGTGATCAAGATCGAGCGGCCCGGTGTGGGCGACTTCGCCCGAGGCTACGACGAGCGCGTGCGCGGCCTCGCTTCGCACTTCGTCTGGACCAACCGCTCCAAGGAAAGTCTCACGCTGGATGTGAAGCACCCGAAAGCGCAGGCGATACTCAAGACGTTGATTCGCGAGCAGGCGGACATCGTTGTGCAAAATCTCGCACCCGGCGCCTCGGCGCGCCTTGGGCTCTCCTACGCGGCACTTTCGCAGGAGAAACCAGGGATCATCGTGTGCGACATTTCCGGATACGGTGACAATGGTCCGTACCGCGACAAGAAAGCCTACGACCTGCTGATCCAAAGCGAATCCGGGCTCGTTTCGATCACCGGCACGGAGCAGGAGCCCTCCAAAGCCGGCCCGTCGATCGCCGACATCGCCGCGGGTATGTATGCCTATTCCAATATCCTGGCGGCGCTCATGCATCGGCAGCAAACGGGACGCGGTCAGCACCTCGACATCTCCATGTTGGAATCGCTGGGCGAGTGGATGAACTACCCGCTCTACTACGCGTTCGATGGCGCTTCACCTCCTCCTCGCACCGGTGCGAGCCACGCGACGATCTATCCATACGGACCGTTCCCCGCCGGGGATGGCAAGACCGTCATGCTCGGATTGCAGAACGAACGCGAGTGGAGCGTGTTCTGCGAGAAAGTGTCTGCTCCAACCGCAGCTCGTGACGGACGAGCGCTTCTCCAGCAATTCGAAACGCAGTGCCGCGCGCATCGAGCTGCGAGGCCCTCATCGTTGATGCCTTCTCCAAGCTCACAGCCGAGCAGGTCGTGCAAAGGCTCGATGACGCGCAAATCGCGAACGCGCGTGTCAACGATATGCACGACGTATGGAAACACCCGCAACTGCAGGCGCGCAAACGCTGGCGTGAAGTTGAATCGCCCGCCGGGCCGATCCCAGCCCTGCTGCCTCCCGGTTCGTGGGAGGAGGGAGAGCCACGTATGGACGGCTGTTCCGGCGCTTGGTCAGCATACCGACGCCATATTGTCCGAGCTCGGTTACTCGCAAGACGAGATAGCGAGCCTCCGCGCGGCGAAAGCGATTTGAGTCGAGATCGCAAAACGGAGGCTGCGTTGACAAGGCTACCGGCGACCTACCTCTTCGTACCAGGCAATCGGTCCGACCGGTTCGACAATGCCCTCCGCTCCGGCACCGACGCGGTGGTGCTCGATTTGGAGGATGCCGTCACTCCGAACGACAAGCCCGCCGCTCGCGATGCCATCCGCAACTGGTACGTTCCGGAGCACGAACGCGTAGCTCAGGTGGTGATTCGCATCAACGACGAGACCACCGCATGGTTCGAAGACGATCTCATGGTCCTCCGTGCGACCGGTGTGCGTACGGTCATGCTGCCCAAGGCGGAAGCGCCCGGCCAGATCGAACGGGTACTGGCGGCCTTGCCTGAAGGCGGGATGGTCGTGCCGATCATCGAGTCGGCGCGTGGAGCGCTCAATTGCGACAGCATCGCCGCCGCGAAGGGTGTTCATCGCCTCGCCTTCGGCACGCTCGACTACGCGGTGGACCTCAACCTGCCGGGGACGAGCGCGGGTTGCTCTACACCGCCAGCCGCATGGCAATTGCATCGAAAGCGGCCGGACTGGCTGACGCCGATCGCCGGCGTGACCGCTGCGCTAGGCGACGACGAGCGGCTGAAGGCGGACTTGGATTTCGCGCGGGCTTGCGGCTTTGGCGCCAAGCTTTGCATTCACCCGAAGCAGGTGGCGGTCGTCAATGCCTGGTTCGCGCCGACAGCAACCGAAATCGAGTGGGCGCAACGCGTGCTCGCTGCGGCAGAAGGCAACCAGGGCGCATTTCAGCTCGACGGCAAGATGGTCGACCGCCCCGTCATCCTGAAGGCCAGGAATCTCTTGGACCGTGCGCGCAAATGAACTGGCAGGCGCCGATTCCGCCCATCGCGTCGCCGCAACAGGCAGCAGTGATCCCGTCGAATATCGAACTGCACACGCTGGACGTAGCGCAAGCCACCTGGAGTAACGCCGCAATGGGTACAACGATCATCGATTCACGCATTTTCGGCAACATCTTCAGCCACCGACGCGATGCGCCAGGTGTGGTCGGACGAGAACCGCACTGCGCAGTATCTCGGCCATCGAAAAGGCGCTGGCCGATCGTGCAGGGCCGCCTCGGCATCATTCCCGCAGGAGGCGGCCGACGAAATCGCGCGCAACTGCGACCTCGGCAAGATCGACATGGACAAGCTGCGGCAGCAGACCGAGCGCATCGGCTATCCGATTCTCGGCGTTGTCTCGCAGCTCAACGCGCTGTGCCGTGACAAGCTGGGCGAATACTGTCATTGGGGCGCGACGACGCAGGACATTACCGACACCGCGACGGTCTTGCAGATCCGCGAGGGCCTGGCGATCGTCGACGCCGAGCTTGCGGCGATTTCGGCGGCGCTTGGCCGAGCTCGCCCGCCGCTATCGCGACACGCCGATTGCCGGCCGCAGCAACCTGCAGCAGGCGATTCCGATGACGTTCGGCTACAAGATGGCGACGATCCTCGCCGCCGTCGAGCGCCATCGCGAGCGCCTCGACGCAGCTGCGGCCGCGGGTGCTGGTGGGCGAATTCGGCGGCGCCTGCGGCACGCTGGCGTCGCATCGAGCAGGGTGCGATGGAAACGCAGGCCGGGCTGATGGCTGAGCTGGGGCTGGGCCAGCCGGCCATTGCCTGGCACACCGTGCGCGACACCATCGCCGAAGTCGGCGCGTTCCTCGGGACTCGTCGGAGGCACGCTCGGCAAGGTGGCGATGGACATCAAGCTGATGATGCAGACCGAAGTAGCGGAGGTGTTCGAGCCGTTCGCGCACGGCCGCGGTTCCAGCAGCACGATGCCGCAGAAGCGCAATCCGATCTCGTCCTGCTACATCCATGCGGCGGCGTCCGTCGTTCGCCAGCACGCCGCCGCGCTGATGGACGCAATGATCGCCGATCACGAGCGCTCGACGGGACCGTGGGAGATCGAATGGATCGTCCTGCCGGACGCGTTCTGCCTGACCGCCGGCGCGCTGAAGCAGACCCGCTTCGTGCTCGAGGGTTTGGAGGTCGACACCGCGACGCATGCGCGCCAACATCGATCTCACCAACGGCCTCGTGATGTCCGAGGCGGTGATGATGGGGCTCGGCCGGTACATCGGGCGCGAATACGCGCACGACCTCGTGTACGACATCTGCCGCGAGGCGGTCCGCCTGAACCGCCCGCTGCTCGACCTGCTCGCCGAGCATCCGGAGATCAGCGCCCATCTCGACCGCGCCGCGCTGGCCAGGTTGTGCGACCCTGCCCACTACCTCGGGCAAGCCGGAGCTATGGTGGATCGTGTTCTGGCCGACGTGGCGACCGCACGGGCCTAGCTAGGCGCCATAACTTTCAGCCCGTCCGGATCCAGAGACGATCCGAACGGCGGCGGAGCCGGATGATCGCAAATCGTTTCATGCCTCGTACGCATTAATCGGAGCCACAGTTTCATTTCACTTGACTGGTCGACCCGCGCACACTCTTCGCGGAGTTCGAACAGAGCCATAGGCCGAGGCATCCGCGAAACCAAGTGCAGTTGCCGAAAGGCTCGCAGCATGAAGCTGCCATTCGACGGAGGAGCCAGAACATGCACGCAGCATTGCCCGTAGGACCTACAAAGAAAACGCCGCTGTACAAGGCACTTTATTTTCAGGTCATCGTCGGCGTGGTTCTCGGCATGACCGTCGGCCATTTCTGGCCGGACTTCGGCGCCTCCCTCAAGGTGCTTGGCGACGGCTTCGTCAAGCTGGTCAAAATGATGATCGGGCCCATCGTGTTCTGCACGATCGTAAGTGGCATTACGAGCCTGAGTGACTCGAAGGAAATCGGCAAGACTCTGCTGAAGTCGATGGCACTGTTTTATGTGCTGACCATCATTGCGCTGCTCACCGGCCTCGTGGCCGTGACGCTGTTACAACCCGGTGCGGGGTTCAACATCGATCCCGCCCATCTCGACCCGACGGTGGCCGCCGGGTACGCCAAGCAGGCAGCGCCCCAGGGATTCGTGCGAGTTTGTCCTGCACATCATTCCGAATGCCTTCTTTGGCGCATTTGCCGAGGGCGAGGTACTGCCTGTGCTGCTCATAGCGATCATTTGCGGATTTGGCCTGACCCGCATCGGCGTCGCCGGCAAGCCGGTGCTCGAAGGCATCAACTCGTTCGCCCACATGCTGTTCGCAGCCTTTGGCCTGATCATGAAGCTCGCCCCGATCGGCGCGTTTGGTGCTATGGCCTTCACGGTTGGCAAGTACGGCATCAAGTCGATCGGCTCGCTCGGCATGTTGATTGTCACGTTCTACATCGCCTGCGCTTTTTCGTTGTCGTCGTGCTGGGTCTGCTTGCGCGGATTCACGGGTTCAGCATGTGGAAGCTGTTTCGCTATATCCGCGAGGAGCTGCTGATTGTGCTCGCGACTTCTTCGTCCGAGCCAGTGTTGCCGCGCCTGCTGCTCAAGCTCGAAAAAGTCGGCTGCAACAAAGGCGTGGTCGGACTTGTGCTGCCCACGGGATACTCGTTCAACCTCGACGGCACCGCCATCTATCTGACCCTGGCGTCGATGTTCATCGCCCAGGCATGCAACATCCATCTCACGCTAGGTCAGACGTTCGGGATGTTGGGGGTCATGCTGCTGACTTCCAAGGGCGCCGCCGGGGTGACCGGAAGCGGATTCGTTGCGCTGGTCGCCACGCTGACCGTCATGCCGGACCTTCCGGTTGCCGGTGTGGCGCTGATCGTGGGAATCGACCGGTTCATGTCCGAGGCACGGGCGCTTACGAGCACCATGAGCAACGCCGTTGCGTGCGTGGTGGTCTCCATCTGGGAGAAGGCGTGTGATCGCGAGGTCCTGACGACCGAACTCAATCAAGGCTACGCAACCACCGAACACGCGCTCGAGGAAGGCGACCTGATCGACGCCACTCTGAGCGTCGAGCATGCCGCGAGAAAACAAGAGGGCCGCGTGACCGGGCCGGCATCGTCCATGCACGCGAGACGGATCCAGGAGCGACGCCCGTGTTGACGGACATTCCGTGCCTGCTGATGCGCGGCGGCACTTCCAAGGGACCGTACTTCCTCGCCGAGGACATGCCGGCCGATCCAGCCGCTGCGCGATCGGGTGCTGCTCGCCGTGATGGGATCTCCGCATGTTCGCCAGATAGACGGCATTGGTGGAGGAGACAGTCTCACCAGCAAGGCGGTCATTCTGGGTCGATCAACGCGGCCCGGCATTGACATCGACTATCTGTTTGCACAGATCGCGGTTGGCAAAGGTGCGGTCGATACGGCGCCCAACTGTGGAAACATGCTTTCGGGGGTGGGGCCATTTGCGATCGAGCGAGGTCTCGTTGCCGCCAGCGATCCCACCACAACAGTCAAGATCTTCAATCTCAACACAGCCAAGGTCATCGAAGCCGTCGTCCAGACGCCACGCGGTATTGTGACCTACGACGGCGACGCGACGGTCGACGGCGTTCCCGGCAGCGGTGCGCCCATCGTGTTGAACTTCCTCAACGCGGCCGGCGCCAAGACCGGCAAGCTGCTCCCGACAGGAAACGTGGTGGACGATATCGACGGCGTCGAGGTCTCCTGCGTTGACCTCTCCTCGCCGCTCGTGTTCGCGACGGCGGTTTCGCTGGGCAAGACCGGGTATGAGTCGAAGCGAGAGCTCGACAGCGACCCCGAACTGTTGCGTCGCCTCGAGGCACATACGTCAGCGCGCCGCGCTGCTCATGGGTATGGGCGATGTGACCGGAAAGGTTCTGCCCAAGTTCGCACTGGTCGCGCCTCCCAACGGCAAGCGGCAACATCGCCGCGCGCTATTTCGTGCCGTGGAACTGTCATTCCGCGTTTGCGGTTACCGGCGCGCTTTGCCTTGGTGCGGCAGCGAATATCCCAGGAACTGTCGCGCTATCGCGTAGCGCGCCACGACCGCGCGAATCCTGGCGTCATCGTGGTCGAGCACCCAGCCGGCCGACTGGAGACGCGGATGTCGATGCGGTTCAGTCCGAATTCCGAGATTCCTGTATTCGAACGCGCGGGCATTGTGCGCACCGCGCGGCCACTGCTCGCAGGCGTTGTTCATATTCCAGATGACGTGTGGCGCAACAGCCCAAGAAAGGCCGCGTAAGCGGCCGAACGCCTCTGACCGCGCAGTCATCGGGCCCCGACGTAATGCGGAGGAAGTATGAGTACCGATCCGTTTGACACGCTGCGGACGTTCACCACGGAGTCTGGCGTCAGCGGCAAATACTTTTCCCTTCCGGCGCTAGAGAAGATGGGGCTCGGAAGAATATCGCGGCTGCCTGTTTCCATCCGTATCGTGCTCGAGAGCGTGCTTCGGAACTGTGACGGCAAGAAGATTACCGAGGAGCACGTGCGGCAACTGGCCAATTGGGATGCGAATGCGCCCCGCACCGACGAGATTCCCTTTGTCGTCGCGCGGGTGCTGCTGCAGGATTTCACCGGCGTTCCGTTGCTCTGCGACCTTGCCGCCATGCGCGGCGCGGCGCAGCGGATGGGCAAGGATCCGAAGGTGATCGAACCGTTGGTGCCGGTGGACCTGGTGTGCGATCACTCGGTTCAGGTCGACCACTACGGCACCAAGGACGCGCTCGACCTCAACATGAAGATCGAGTTCCAGCGCAACGCCGAGCGCTACAAATTCCTGAAATGGGGCATGCAGGGGTTCGACACGTTCAAAGTGGTTCCGCCGGGCATCGGCATCGTGCACCAGGTCAATCTCGAGTATCTCGCGCGAGGCGTGCATGCAGAAGAGACGGCGTCTACTACCCGGATTCGCTGGTCGGCGCGGACTCGCACACGACGATGATCAACGCGCTCGGCGTCGTGGCGTGGGGCGTAGGTGGCATCGAGGCGGAGGCGGCCATGCTCGGGCCAGCCGGTCTACTTCCTGACGCCCGATGTCGTCGGCGTGCACTTGAAGGGCGCGCTTGCGCGAAGGCGTCACCGCCACCGACCTCGTGCTTGCGTTAACTGAAATGCTGCGCAAAGCCAAAGTCGTCGGCAAGTTCGTCGAATTCTTCGGCGAGGGCGCGGCGTCGCTTGCGGTGCCCGACCGGGCGACCATCTGCAACATGGCGCCGGAATACGGCGCGACGATCGGCTTCTTTGCGGTGGACGATCGCACCGTGGATTACATGGCGAAGACCGGGCGCACCCGGACGAGATCGAAGCATTCGCCGCCTATTTCAAGGCCCAGGGACTCGTACGGTATGCCACAGTCCGGGCGACATCGACTACTCGCAGACGTTGGAGTTCGACCTCGCCTCCGCCGTCTCCAGCTTGGCGGGACCGAAGCGACCGCAGGATCGGGTCGAATCTTGCGCAACATGAAGAAAACGTTCGATCGCGCTCTTCTCAAAGCCGACGGCGGACAACGGCTTCAATCAGCCCGGCGACGAAGCTTCGCCAAGCGCTATCCAACCAAGCGCGCCGGCTGTCGAAATCGGCAACGGCGACGTGCTCATCGCCGGCGATCACGTCGTGCACCAACACGTCGAATCCCGGCGTGCTGCTCGCTGCAGGCCTGCTCGCGAAAAAGGCGGCGGCCGCGGGCCTGAAGGTCAAATCGCACGTCAAGACCTCGCTCGCTCCCGGCTCGCGCGTGGTCACCGAGTACCTGACCAAGGCTGGTCTGCTCGCCGAGCTGGAAAAGCTCAACTTCTACCTTGCCGGCTACGGCTGCACCACCTGCATCGGCAATGCGGGTCCGCTGGACTCGGATGTCGAAGAGGCGGTCGTCGCAGAACGATTTGGTGTGCGCAGCGGTACTCTCGGGCAACCGCAACTTCGAGGCGCGCATCCATCCCGAGCATCAAGGCGAATTTCATCGCGTCGCCGCCGCTGGTGGTCGCGTATGCGATCGCCGGGCGCGTCAACATCGACCTGACGAGCGAGCCGCTGGGCACAGGCGCCGATGGCAAGCCGGTCTACCTGCGCGACGTGTGGCCATCGTCCGACGAAATCGCGGCGGTGATGCAGTTCGCGACCGATCCGGCAACCTACCGGCGGCTCTACGGCGATTTCACCAAGGACAACCCGTTGTGGAACGCGATCCCGACCATCGCCGGGCCATGCCTACGTGTTCGACGAGTCGACCTACATCGCCGAACCGCCGTTCTTCGACGGTTTCACGATGCAGCCCGGCGAGATGCCAGGAATCAACGGGCGCGCGCGCTCTGCATCTTCGGCGATTCGGTGACGACCGACCACATCAGCCCCGCCGGCTCGATCAAGCCGACGTTCGCCGGCAGGTATCTATCTGCACGGCGCACGGCGTCGGCGTCCCGGACTTCAACAGCTATGGCAGTCGCCGCGGCAACCACGAAGTGATGATGCGCGGCACCTTCGCCAACGTGCGGATCAAGAACCTGATGCTGCCGCCTAAACGCGGACGGCTCGCGCGTCGAAGGCGGCGTGACCGCTCACCCAGCCGGACGGCAAGGTGATGTCGATCTACGACGCGGCGATGTCGTACATCGCGCGCGGGACGCCGACCGTCATTTTTGCCGGCGAGGAATACGGCACCGGCAGTTCGCGCGACTGGGCCGCCAAAGGGACGCAGTTGCTAGGCGTGAAGGCGGTCATCGCCAAGAGCTTCGAGCGCATCCATCGTTCGAATCTCGTGTTCATGGGTGTTCTGCCGTGCCAATTCAAAGGCGACGACACGTGGCAATTCACTGGGCATCGACGGCACCGAGGAATTCGACCTCGTCGGTCTCGACGCAGGCATCCGGCCGCAAATGGACGTAACGCTGGTCATCCGTCGGCGAGATGGCTCCACGACGAGCGTGCCGCTGCTGCTGCGAATCGACACTCCAATCGAAGTCGACTACTACCTGCACGGCGGCATCCTGCCGTTCGTGCTGCGCGAGCTGTTAGCTGCATAGATGTCGCAATTGCGGCGCGATGCTGCTCGTGGCGCATTCGACGCTCGCGCGGGGATAGTCATCGATAGCCGCTCTGCGCCTCGTCACGCCGACGCCGCATGTTGGATTCTGATGTCGCAAGCGATACCCGATTCGTATAGTGCCAGGAGGCTTGTATGCAAACGCATGAACAGAAATCGATCCCAGCAACCCTAATCCCCGGTGACGGCATCGGACCGGAGATCAGTGCGGCGGTCGTGGAGATCCTCGATGCGCTTGGTGCGCCCTTTGTATGGGAAACCCATCAAGGAGGCATGGCGGCGGTCAAGGAATCCGGGGATCCGTTGCCCGACGCATTGCTGGAAAGCATTCGCCGTACGCGGCTGGCGCTGAAGGGCCCCTGACAACGCCCGTCGGCGGAGGATTTCGTTCGGTGAACGTCCGGTTGCGCGAAACGTTCAGCTTATATGCAAATCTTCGGCCGGTACGAACGGTAATTCCTGGCGGGCGCTATGACAACATCGACATTGTCCTCGTTCGAGAGAATCTAGAGGGCTTGTACGTCGGATTCGAGCACTACATCCCGATTGGCGGTGACCCGCACGCGGTAGCGATCTCTTCCGGTGTGAATACGCGCGCAGGCTGCCGGAATATCGCCGAGTTCGCTTTCGACTATGCGGTGCGAAATGGCAGGAAGAAAGTCACCATCGTTCACAAGGCGAACGTACTCAAGGCGTTGACGGGGATTTTCCTCGAAACTGCCCGCGAGGTTGGGAAGCAAGCTACGAAGGTCGAGTTGCTACGGACGACCGTATCGTCGACGCATGCGCAATGCAACTCGTGCTCGACCCGTGGCAGTTCGACATGATCGTGACCACCAACCTGTTTGGCGACATCCTGTCCGACGAACTCGCCGGATTGATCGGCGGATCTGGGCATGGCCCCGGGCGCGAACATCGGCGCGGACGCGGCCATTTTTGAGGCCGTGCACGGCTCGGCGCCAGATATCGCGGGCAAGGGCATCGCCAATCCACTAGCGCTGCTCTTCGCCGCAGCCATGATGCTCGAGCACGTTGACCGCGGCGACCTCGCGCAAACGACTGCGCACAGCGGTGGACGGTACGCTGCGCGAGGACAACGTGCGTACCGGCGATCTCGGCGGCAAGTCGACCACGAAGGACTTTTCGCGCGCGGTCGTTCGCCGTCTATCGTAAACGGCGCGCAGTGCATCAAACGACATCCAATGCTCTTGGAGAGACGAATGACAGCGGCCCAGTTGCTGGTGAAATGCCTAGAAAACGAAGGCGTCGAGTATATCTTCGGCATCCCCGGCGAAGAAAACATCGACAT
>ERZ1370068.4000-contig-3096_pt1 | contig 21614 bp, 21 predicted proteins | sample MGYA00561227_ERZ1370068 | MGnify/ENA primary metagenome ERZ1370068 (study PRJEB38410, sample SAMEA6850437) | metagenome | study: Metagenomic assessment of the ecological functions of the soil: analysis of the soil microbiota associated with the... | reverse complement strand
GTAATACTTCGTTCAGTTACGTATTGCTCCTCGCGTTTCCCACCCCTCGGCTCTGGCCATCAGCCTCGTCGCGGTGAGTCGTCGCGGCGCCCGCTCTGGGCGCTGCTCGAGCCGGACGCGACTCGGCGCGATGATCCGCGCCGGCGTCGACGATCCGGCGATGGCGCGCGTCGTCGGCATCCGCGTCTCGCGGCTCTTCACGATCGTGTTCTGCCTGGGCGCGTGGCTCGCCGGCTTTGCCGGCGTGATCGGCAGGGCCGATCCTCTCCGGTCTATCCCGGGCTCGACCAGGAGATGCTGCCGCTGGCGCTCGTCGTGGTCGATCCTCGGCGGGAGCGGCAGCCTGCTCGGCTCGCTCGTCGGCAGCTTCGTCGTCGGCTTCCTCTACAACTTCGGCCAGGCGATGTTCCCCGAGCTCGCCTACGTCGTGCTCTTCCTGCCGATGCTCATCGTGCTGGTGGTGCGGCCGCAGGGCCTGTTCGGACGGGCCGCCGCGTGAAGCGGCTCGCGCCTCGCCGTCGCGCTCGTGGTCCTGGCCACGCGTGCCGCTTCTGGGTCGGCAGCACCTACTACGTCAACATCGCGAGCCAGATCCTGCTCTACGCGATCTTCGCGCTCGGCGTGAACGTGCTGGTCGGCTACGCCGGGCTCGTCGTCGCTCGGCCACGCCGGGCTGTTCGGCATCGCCGCCTACGCCGGTGCGCGGATCACTGAACGACGGCCACGGCCATCTCGTCGGTCGCCGTCGGGCGCGCTCGGCGCTGACGCTCGTCGCCGGCGTCGTCTTCGCGGTGCTGGCGCTGCGCGGCACCGGGCTCGGCTTCGTCATGATCACGGTGGCGCTCGGCCAGATCGTGTGGGGCGTCGCCTATCGCTGGATCAGCATCACCAACGGCGACAACGGCATCGCGATCACGCGGCCGGCCGAGCCCGCTCGGCCTGTCGCTGACCGTCGCCGGCCGCGTTCTACTGGGCGACCCTCGTCGTGTTCCTCGGTCGCCGCTGGCGCTCGATGGCGATGCTTCGTCGCCTCGCCGTTCGGCGCCAGCCTGCGCGGCACGCGCGATCAGCCGCGGCGCATGAACGCGCTCGGCTACCACGTCTGGATGATCCGCTTCCTCGCGCTTCCTGTTCTCAGGCTTCTGGAGCGGCGTGGCCGGGCCTGCTCTACCTCTACTACAACCAGTTCGTGAGCCCGCAGGCGGTGGCGCTCACCGCCTCCGCCGAGGCGCTGCTGATGGTGATCTCCGGCGGCACCGGCGACGCTGCTCGGGCCGATCGCCGGCGCCGGCGCTCGTCGTCATCGTGAAGAACGTGGCGAGCGCCTACATCGAGCGCTGGAACTTCGTGCTCGGCGCGATCTTCGTCGTCGATCGTCGTCTTCATGCCCAGGGGCTGGTGCCGGGGCACGCGTCCGGCGCTGGCGCCAGGCCGTCGCCGCTCACCGGCCGCAGCGCTGCCAGCGGCGGGTGACCGGCCGCGCGCGGCGCGAGCGGCGCCGCGCGCAGGCCTTCGAGGTCGAGCGCGGGCAGCAGCGACGCTCAAGGAGCTTCAGGGCGGCGTTGGCGAGCTCGCTATGGCGGGCTGAAGTAGCCGGCGCAGCCGTCCGCGCGCCACGCCGGGATGCCGCCGTTGGCGTGAAGCTCGAACGCCGACTCGCGCCCGTCGAGCGCCGAGGCGACGTGATCGGCAGGCCAGCTGGAGCAGCGCCGAGCGCTGCAGCGCCGTGTAGCCGCCGCCCGCGAACGACTCCTCGAGCCCGGCCGCCGACCTCCGGCGACGCCAGGTCCTGGTCGGACGGCGCGACGACCAGGGACGAGCCGGGCAGGATTCGCAGGATCTCGGCCATCCGCTGCCGCGCCTTCAGGATGGCGATGCTGCCGGCGCGCGATGTGGGCGCGATTCGGGGATGCAGTAGCCCTCCGGCGTCACCTCGGGATCGAGCTCGGCGGCGGTCAGGCAAGTCCGCACGGTCTGCACGTCGACGACGAGGTCGATCGAGGTACTCGATGCGTCGGCTCGTGCTCGACGAGCCCCATCGCGTGCGCGCAGGCGAGCGCCAGGCCGAGCGTGAACTCCGCCTTCGACAGCCAGCAGTAGAGCTGGTGCCAGAAGAGCCACGAGGCCATCGGCTCCGGGCGTGACGTCCATGAGGAAGACGCGCTCCCAGGGGACGAAGACGTCGTCGAGCCACATCTGGCCGTCCAGCTCGTCGAAGCGGCTGCGACAGCGGGGCCATGAACGGGTTCGCGTGGCGGGCGGCGATCTTGCGGCAGAGCGACGGTCACGCCCGGCGCGCCGACCGGCACGATGAAGGTCGCCGCGATGCGGGCCGCGATCGATGCCCGCAGTGGCTCGCCGACGTAGACGTCCTCGGCGTAGGCCGGGCTGGTGTGCATGCCGACCTTGCCGCCGGACGACGAGGCCCGCGTCGGTCTCGCGCACGAGCCGTGAGCGCGACGCGCTCGCCCGGGTCCGGGCGCATGCGGTAGCCGATCGTGGCGCGCGCCCGCCGCAGAACGTGAGGAATCGCGCCGGTGCGCGGCGATCAGCTCGCGGTAGCGCGGCGGCGTGCGGCGATCTGCTCGGGCGAGACGTTGCGCTGCTGGACGGCGTCGAGGATGCCGAGCGCGATGAGGTTGCCGTAGGCCGGCGTGTGGGTGATGTTGCCGGCGCTCAGGAAGGTCGTGGCCGAGAAGCAGCGGCCCATCGCCGCGCAGGTCGCCGGAGCTCCGGCGGCGACGAAGGCCCACGGGCGTGCCGGTGCCCCTGCGCGTCGGGCGGGGTCAGGACGACGTCGCTGCCACGCCGGGTCGAAGTGGCGGTCGTACCAGGCGACGTACTCGTCGACCATCGCGCGGGTGGCCGGATGCGTCGGTGACGTCGTCGATCAGCCCTCGCCCATGATCCAGACCCGGCGCATGTCGCGGAGCTGCCTGCGGTAGTCGGTGCCCGTCCTCATGGGCGGAAAGCACAGCATCGGTCGACATCCTCGACGGGGCGCGGGATACTCCCGCCGGGAGGCTGCCGACCATGAGCCGTCTCGCCGGAGCGTCGCGCAGCGACTTCATCATTACGTGCCTTCGTCATCCGCGACCAACGAGGGTCGACCGGCATAGCTGAGGACGTCCTGGCGGCCTTCCGCTGGTGGCGACCTGGTGCGAGCGTAGCTGGCCTTTCAACAGCGAGGTCCAGCGTGAGGGTCGCGTACTCGCCGCCACGTTCTTCGGCCTGCAGCTTCGACGGCAGCGCGCCTGCGGCGGTTCTTCCAGTTCGCCGACCCGGAGATGTACGAGCGGTCGAAGGCCGCGTCACCCGCAGATCGGCCGCTTACCCGGCACATCGCGCTCCAAAGGTCGACTCGGAAGACCTTCTGACGAGATCGATCGCCAGCCTCGCCGCCGCCGCGATTCCGCGCCGGCAGACCGATCACGGCTACTGCGTGTCGCTCTGCGCGACGAGCTCCCGACGGTGCTGCGCGGAGTTCACCCGGTCGATCCGCCGAACGTCGACGACATCAACGCGCGCTTCGCCGCGCCGACTTCGCCCATGGCGAGCTCGAGCGCTGGCTCGCGGGCGACCACGCCGTCAACAACCCCGAGCGTGGCGCACTAGGGAGGCTCGGTTGCCCACCATCCCCTAAGAGTTCTCCCACAGAGCACATCAACACGGCCTTTCCCGGCCAACGTGTGCCTGGTCGGTACCGTGCTGCCGAGACGGGTTCGCCCAGATCACGCCGCGGGGCGAGCACGATGGTCTACGACGACGAGCACCTCGCCTGTGGGAGCGCGGCAAGGGGCTCCACGAACGCCAACCTCGAGGACAAGAGCAAGGTCACGGTGTTTCTGCGAAAGCCACAGCTGCGCGAGGCCGGCGTGCTGCCGAAGGGCGGCATCGCCCGCTTCTACGGCACCGCGGAGATTCACAAGTCCGGCGCGGCATACGAAGAGGTCTGGCGCCGGCTCGTGCAGCCCGAGAAAGGACCGCGATCCGGACAAGAAGGGCTTTGCCGTGCTCATCAAGGTCGAGCGCGCCGAGGATCTGGACGGCCAGCCGCTCGTGCTCCGCATGAGCGACCACGCGCGGCGTCCTGACGGGCATCCGGGTCCTCGACTTCGGGCGCTACATCGCCGGGCCGTACTGCGCGGCGCTCCTGGCCGACCTCGGCGCCGACGTGATCCGCATCGAGCGGGCCGGCGGCGGCGAGGACCGCTGGGTGGCGCCGGTCGCGCGACGACGGCGTGGGCGCGATGTTCCTGGTGATGAACCGCAACAAGCGCGCGATGACGCTCGACCCGGCCTGCCCCGAAGGACGCGAGATCGTCACGCAAGCTCGTGGCCACCGCCGACGTCGTCGTGGCGAACCTGCCGCCGGAGGTGCTGCGCTCGCTGTCCCTCGATCTCGAGAGCCTGCGCCGCGTGAAGCCCGACATCATCCTGACGACCGTGACCGCCTTCGGCGCCGGCGGGCCGTGGAGCGCACAAGCACGGCTTCGACGGCATCGGACAGGTCATGTGCGGCGTCGGCGTACCTCACCGGCACGCCGGAGCAGCCGCTGCGCGCCGCGGTGGCCTGGGTCGACTGCGGCACCGCGTCGCTCGCCGCCTTCGGCACCCTGGCGGCGCTGATGGCGCGCCGGCAGACGGGCCGCGGCCAGAAGGTCGAGGCCGCGCTGCTGCGCACCGCGGTCGCCTTCAACAACTCCGACGCTGGTCGAGCAGCAGGTCGTGCAGGTCGATCGCATCGCGACGGTGAACCGCGGGCAGACCTCGGCGCCCTCCGATCTGTTCCGCACCAGGGACGGCTGGATCATCGCGCTACGCGATCGGCGAGCCGATGTTCCGGCGCTGGGCCAAGCTGATGGGCGAGGACCACTGGCTCACCGATCCGCAGGTTCAAGGACGATCTCGGCGCGCGGCGATCAACGGCGAGATCATCTCCAAGCGCATGGCGCGAGTGGACCGCCGAGCGCACGACCGCGCGAGGCGCTGGCCGAGCTCGAGGCCGCGCGGATCCCGGCGGGGCCGCTCTACTCGCCGCAGCAGGCGCTGGACGACGCGCACATCCGCGCCGCCGGCCTGCTCCAGGACAGCCAGTACTCCGGGCGTGCCGCGACGCGCGCCGCTGGCGCCGACGCCCGTCGACCTGTCGGAGACGCCCGGGCGCTTCCGCCGGCGCGCCGCACCCTGGGCGAGCACACGGATGACGATCCTGACCGAGCTCGGGTCGCTCCGAAGGCCGAGATCGCCGAGCTGCGAAACCGGAACGTGATCTGATCGACGCCGGTGGCCTGAGGCGGGACGCTGAGCGCGCTGGCCGTCCGCAACCTCGAGAAGTCGTTCAGGGGCTGCGCGTCACGTCGGACGTGAGCCTGGCGGTCGAGCCGGGCGAGCGGCGTCTCATCATCGGCCCCAACGGCGCCGGCAAGACGACGCTGTTCAACCTGATCACCGGCGAGCTCCGGCCCGACGGCGGCTCGGTCACGCTCTTCGACCGCGACATCACGCGCGTCCCGAGCCGACGGCGCTTTCACCTGGGGATGCGCGCGCACCTACCAGATCATCACGCTCTTCCCCGGCGAGACGCTCCTGCGCAACGTGACGCTGGCGCTGCTCGGGCGTCTGCGGCGTGCGCTGGAATCCGTTCGTCAGGCTCGGCCGGCCAGACGCGCGCTGATCGCCCGGGCGCGCGCGACCCTGGCCCGCGTCGGGCTCGAGCAGCCTGGCCGACCGGCCGCTCGCCCGAGACGTCCTACGGCGAGCGCCGCCGCGTCGAGATCGCCATGGCGCTGGCCCAGAATCCGCGGGTGCTCCTGCTCGACGAGCCGTTCGCCGGGCTGTCGGTCGACGAGCGGCGCGACGTGCTCGCGGCTGGTCACCGGGATCCCGCGCGACGTGACGATCGTGATGATCGAGCACGACATGGACGTCGGCGCTCGACTTCGCCGAGCGCATCAGCGTGCTGCACTTCGGCGAGGTGGTGGTCGAGGGGACGCGCGGCGGGTCGTCGCGCACCCGCGGACCCGGGAGATCTACCTGGGCGAGTGAGCCCTGGCAGGCCTGGCCGACGCCTGTGCCTCGGCGCGAGCGAGCAGCCACTCGATGTGGACCTTCAGGTCGTAGAGCTCGCCCATGAAGCCGGCCGAGGGCGGCGTCATGTTCAGGATTTCCTCCTGCACGGCGCGGAGCCGCTCGACCGCCGCGCTCGCCTCCTCCGGCGTGCACTCCCTGAGCGTGTGCTCGATCTCGTGCACGACCCGGTACCAGCGGGTGACCCGCCGCCGCATCTGCGCGTTGTAGATCGATCGGCAGGACGCGCATGAGCGGCAGGAGGAGTCCGACGAGGCGGCAGGAGCAGGAGAGCCCAGCGCTCGGCCGTCACGGCCATCCAGAACGGCGAGGTAGCGCTCCAGGAACGGCGGCCCCTTCCGGAGGTAGCGCCGCGCCACCTCGTGAAGCGGCAGCTCGACGAACGCGTCCGACGGAAACGTGTTGGGCGCCTCGAAGAGGTCCGGGACGGCTGTGCACGGTCTCGGCGGTCTTGAGCAAGAACCGCACGATCACTGGGATGCACGTCCTCGCGCACGACGAGCGTCGCCGTGGCCGCCAGCAGCGTGATGTCGCGGTCGGGGCATGTTGGCGGCGAGGTCGACGCCGCCCTCGCCCAGGGTTACCGTGCGACAGGAACCGATAGCGGGTCGTGTAGGCGATCGTCCGCCTGACGCTCCAGAGGCTCACCGGTGGGGCTCAGCAGGAGCTGGCGCACCAGCGGCACGGTCGGCGCGACATGATGAAGAAGGCGGCGTCGATGCGGCCCGCCGCCAGGGCTGCCGCAGCGGCCTCGCTCGGAAGCGCGAGGAGCGTGGAGTTCTGCTCGTGTCACCCCGCTGTCGCGCAGAAGGCGCACGCGCGAGGGGCCGGATGCCGCTGCCTTCCTCGCCGACCTGGATCCTGGCGGCCGCGCAGGTCACTCAGGCGCGCTCAGCGGCTGGTTCTTCCGGTGGAACGAGCCACACCGGCTCGTAGTAGAGGCTTCCGAGCGAGAGCAAGCCCGCGGTCGGCGCGGCCTCGGCGGTGCCGCCCTGGACGAAGCCGGTCATCGACTGGCCGCTCGCCAGGCGCTTCAGGGTCTCCACCGACCCGGCACCGGTCTGGATCTCGACGGCGAAGCCGTCGGCGCCCGCCAGCTTGCGGTACTCGCGCGCGAACATGTAGTAGGCGCCGCTCTTCGCGGCTGCGGTGCTGAGCGTGATGCGCACGGCGGCGGCAGCGGCTCGATCAGGCGGGTCGAGGCCGCGAAGAGCACCATGGCCAGCGCCACGCCGGGCACGCACCAGGTAGGGCAGCTTGCGCAGGTCCATGCGGCTCCAGTCTATGAGCGGGCATCCCGTCGCCGTCAGAGGATTTTGGGCTTGCCGTGGGGAGCCGCTGATGGTTGGATTACGGACCAACCATGGGCACGGTTCGAGCGATCGGTCTGGTCAAGACGTTCGGCGCCGTGGTCGCCGTGAACAACCTGAGCTTCGAGGCCAAAGCCGGGGAGTTCCTCACGCTCCTCGGGCCCAGCGGCTGCGGCGAAGACCACCACCCTCCGGCCTCGTCGCCGGGCTCGAGCGCCCCGATCGGGGTAGAGATCTTCGTGGGGGACCGGCGCGCTGTCCGCCGCCGAGTCAGGGCTGTTCGTGCCGCCGGAGCGGCGCGGCATGGGGATGGTCTTCCAGAGCTACGCGATCTGGCCCCACATGACCGTCTTCGAGAACGTCGCGTTTCCCCTTCAAGAGCTGCGCGTGGCGCGCGCGGAGATTCGCGATCGGGTGATGGCGATCCTCGGCACAGTTGGCCTGGGCGGTCCTGCACGCGCGCCCCGCGCCCATGCTGTCCGGCGGCCAGCAGCAGCGGGTGGCGCTCGCGCGGGCGCTCGTGTCGAATCCGGAGGTGCTCTTGCTGGACGAGCCTCTTCGAACTCTCGACGCGCGGCTGCGGGAAGAGATGCGCTTCGAGCTGCGCGACATGCAGGCCAAGCTCGGGATCACCAGCATCTTCGTGACGCACGACCAGGCCGAGGCGATGACGCTCTCGGATCGCATCGTCGTCATGAATGCCGGCGCGATCGAGCAGGAAGGCGCGCCGAGGACGTCTACCAGCGGCCCAGCACGCGATTCGTCATGGACTTCCTCGGCCGCGCGAACCACCTGCCGGCCCGCGTCCGGCGCGGCGCCGATGGCGGCTGGCTGGCCGAGGTGGAGGACACCGGGGCTCTGTGTCCCCATCGCCGACACCGAGGCGTGGCGCGAGGGCCAGGAGGATCATGCTGGCGTTTCGTCCCGAGGCGCGTCGAGGCGCGAGCCGCCGAGCGCGGACGGCGCGTGGGTCGGTGTGGTGCGGTCGTCGGTGTACGTCAGCGGCCACGTCGAGTACGTCGTGGATTTCGGAAAGTTCAGCGTGCGGGCCGTCGGGCCGGAAGATCTCCGCCTGCCCCACGATGCGCGGACGCGTTCTGCACGTGTCGCCGCGCGCGGTGCGGGTCTGGCCGAGACGCGACGGCCGCGGGCGCGAATGGAGGGACAGCGCGATGAAGGTCCGGCGATCGGGCTGTCGTGATTTCGGCGCTTCTCGTGGCGTTCGGCGTCGCCGGGTCGGCGCCGGAGCCCAGCGCAGGCTCAGGCCGCAGCAACCGCCGGCGCGCGCCGGCGGACGCGGCGGCGTCGCCGGCGAAGCACCAGGCCGCCATGGCCGAGTGGAAGAGCAAAGATCGTCCCGGCCGCCAAGAAAGAGGCGAGGTCATCTGGTACAGCTGCGCCCAGGCGACCGAGGCCGAGGGCACGATCAAGATCTTCAACAAGGCGTATCCCGACATCCAGGTGAGCCAGGTGCTCGGGCCCGGGTTATCAGCTCGTGGAGAAGATCAGCACCGAGGCCGCCGCCGGCGCGCGTCCAGGCCGACGTCTACCAGTGCGGCGGGCAGAGCGGCCGGACGCTCGCCTGGCGTGGGCTGGGCGAGGAGTTCATCCCGCCGACGGCCCTCGACCCCGCCGCCGAAGTGGCGGTGGCCCGTCATCAACAAGGGAGACCCATCTGGCCGGCGTCTTCGCGAGCGTGAGCGGTCTGAACGTCAACACCAAGCTCGTGCCGCCGGAGAAGTACCCCAAGAGCTACTGGGACCTCGTGCGCGATCCGTACTGGGTCGACCTGATCAAGCGCAAGCGCGTGGCGTTCACCGACCCGCGCATCGCCAACATCGGCGTCTACCACGTCTACGGGCTGAAGGAAGTGAACGCCAAGGACTTCGGCGAGCCGTTCGTGCGCGAGTTCGCCGGCCTCAAGCCGAAGCTCCTGGGCTTCAACGAGTCGGGCGAGGTGGCGCGCGGCGAGCTCTCACGCCATGCTCGGCGGGCCGTGGCGCGTCGAGTACAGCATGGGCACCGTGCCGATCACCAAGCTCTGCCTCGAGCCGGGCTGCGTCAGCACGCAGTCGCCCCTGTACGCCGTCGTCAAGAACGCCCCGCACCCGAACGCCGCCAGGGTCTTCGTGGACTTCATGCTGAGCCGCGAGTACGCCGGAGTGGCGCGTGCAGGCGCTCGGCAACACGCCGGCCCGGGCCGACGTGGCGCCGCGCCCGCTCGACGATCCGTCGAAGTTCAAGCTCCAGTACGCCGGCGACGACAAGGCCGAGCGCCAGATCACCGAGGTTCTGAAGTGGGTGATCGCCTCGAAACTTTTCGATTACTAGAGGACACATGGCTGTCGCGACGCGCGCAAGTCGGGCGCGGGGCCACGACGTGGCCGCGGATTGCGGCGTGGGCGTGGCTGCCGACGCTGCTGCTGATCGTGGTCACCGTGCTCACGGTGACTCCCGTCGTCGACCGCGCTGGTGGCCGGGTTCAGGATGCGCCGCCCGGACGCCCGGCGCCATCACGATCGAGTCGATCCGGGCCTCGTTCGCGGTCATGGCCGAGCCCGACGTCTGGCGGATCCTCTGGACCACGGTCTGGCTCTCGACCGGTGCGGGCGGTGCTCGCGCTGGCCCTGGCCGTGGTGCTGGCGTGGATCATCGCGCGCACGGACTGTCCCTTTCGCAACCGGCTCGAGTTCCTGCTGATCCTCTCGTTCTTCTTCCCGCTCCTGGGCAAGGTGCTCGGCTGGGCCCTCCTGCTGAGCCCGCAGAAGGGCTATCTGAACCAGCTCCTGCGTCTGCTGCCGTTCTTCTCAGGCGACACGGGACCGCTCGACATCTTCTCGTACGGCGGGCTCATCTTCGTGAGCGTCACCGGCTGGGCCACGCTCCTGGCGATCTTCCTGGTGCCGGCGTTCCGCAACATGGACGCGGCGCTCGAGGAGTCGGCGCGCATGTGCGGCGCCTCGCCGCGGCGGACGGTCGCGCGCATCCTGGTGCCGCTCCTGCGCCCGGCGATCCTGGCGGCGTTCATCCTGTCGCTCACGCGCCTGCTCTCGTCGTTCGAGACGGAAGTGTTCCTCGGCACCAGCTCGGGCATCTACGTCCTCACGAACAAGATCTACGAGCGCATGGTCCAGATCTTCCCGCCCGACTTCCGGACCGGCATGACGATGGCGGTCATGCTCCTGGTCATCACCGTTCGGCCTCGTGCTCGTGAACTGGAAGTTCCTGGGCAAGCGCGACTACACGACCGTGAGCGGGCGCGGCTACTCGGCGCGCCCGATGGCGCTGGGCCGGCTGCGCTGGGTCGCCTTCGGCTTCGTGGTGCTCTTCTTCGTCGTCTCGGTGGTGCTGCCGGCGGTCATGCTGGTGCAGGTGAGCTTCATCCGCTTCATCGGGCTCGACGTGTTCGACCCCGCGAGCTACACCCTCGACAACTGGCGCCGCATGCTCACGCTCCGGGTCAACCGCCTGGCGCTCACCAACAGCCTGGTGATGAGCGTCGTCGCGACGACGGTCGGGATGGTCATCTACTCGCTGGTGTCGTATGTGGTAACGCGCAGCCGCTACAAGGGCCGGCGGCTTCTGGACCTGGCGGCCTGGGTGCCCTGGGCGGTGCCATCCCTCGTGCTCGGGCTCGGGATCCTCTGGGCCGTGCTGCTTTCGCCGCTCGCCATCCTCTATGGCACGCTGACGGTCATGATCCTGGCCCACATCGTGCGCGGCTTTCCGTTCGGGACGCAGATCATGGGCTCGAGCATGATCCAGATCAGCCGCGAGCTCGAGGAGGCGGCGCGTATCCACAAGGCCTCGTGGCCCTCGACCTTCCGGCGCATCTGGCTCCCGCTCGTCAAGAACGGCTTCCTCGCCGGGTGGGTCATCCAGTTCACCGTGTCGTTCAGCGATCTGGCGACCGTGGCGTTCCTCTACGGCGCCAAATCGATGGTGCTGCCGACGCTCTTCCTGAGCCAGTGGTCGAACGGACGCCTGGAGGAAGCCGCCGTCGCGGCGCTCATGATGACGGCCATCGTCCTCGCGGTGGTCGTCCTGGTCCGGCGCCTGGTCCTCGGCAGCGTGCGTACGACGACCGTGGCGTGACACAATAGCGGCGCAAGCGCTTCGTCAGGAGGGAACGCGATGCTTTCCAGGGAAGACAACGAGCTCCTCTGCAGCGTCGGAACGAGCACCCCGGTCGGCGCCCTGCTGCGCCAGTACTGGATCCCCGCGCTCATGTCGAGCGAGCTGCCGGAGCGGGACGGCGCGCCCGTCCGGGTCCGCCTCCTCGGCGAGAACCTGATCGCGTTCCGGACGACGTCCGGGAAGATCGGCCTCATCCAGAACCACTGCCCGCACCGCGGCGCCTCGCTCTTCTTCGGCCGGAACGAGGAGGAAGGCCTGCGCTGCGTCTATCACGGCTGGAAGTACGACTGCGAGGCGCGCGTGCGTCGACATGCCGAACGAGCCCGCGGAGAGCAACTTCAAGTCGAAGATCCGCGCGACGGCCTATCCGTGCGTCGAGCGCAACGACGTCATCTGGACCTACATGGGGCCGCGCCAGACGCCGCCGCCCCTGCCGGACATCGAGCCCAACATGCTCCCCGGAGCGAGTACGTCGTGCAGAAGGTGCTCCGGGAGTGCAACTGGTTCCAGGCGCTCGAGGGCGACATCGACACGAGCCACCTCGGGTTCCTCCACCTCGGCGCGGTCAAGCCCGCCCAGACGACGCCCGGGACCTTCGACTACTACAACGTGGCCGACCGCGCCCCGAAGTACGAGGTGGTCGACACCGAGTTCGGCACCTCCTACGGCGCCTACCGCCCGGCGGAGGCCGACACGTACTACTGGCGCATCGCGCACTTCCTGTTCCCGTTCTTCACGATGATTCCCACGGGCATCCTCGGCATGCAGGTCCTCGTCCGGGCCTGGGTGCCCGTCGACGACCACCACGTCATGTTCTGGAGCATCTCGGCCCCGCGCTCGCGCGTCGGCAGCGGCGCCGCGGGCGGCGCCTCCGGGCTCAACGCGGGCGGGCGGCCCGTGGCCTCGGCCGGCGCCCGGCCGGGCGGCTTCGAGTTCCAGCCGGACACGCCGGACTGGCTCGGCAAGTTCCGCCTCACCCAGAACAGGGACAACGACTATCTGATCGACCGGCAGTCGCAGCGCACCGACAGCTTCACCGGCATCGCCGGCATCCATCAGCAAGACCAGGCCGTCACCGAGAGCATGGGGCCGATCTACGACCGCTCGCATGAGCACCTGGGGACGTCCGATGCGATGGTCATCCGGGCGCGACGGCGCGTGATCAACGCGGCCCGCGCGCTCCGCGACAACGCCACGACGCCGCCGGGCGTCGACAATCCGGAGGTCTATCGCCACCGCTCCGGCGGCGTCGTCCTGCCGCGCGACGCCGACTGGCTCGAGGCGACGAAGGGGCTGCGGCAGCGCCTTCGCGACGCCCGCGCCCGAAAAGACCGTCGCGCCATGAACGCCCGCCGGCGAGCCGGTCGTCCCTGAAGACGGCCGTCGCGACCTACGCGCACACCAAGGGGCCTGAAGGACGGCACGGTGACGGCGCCGGGCATCCGCTTCGAGCACATCGAGGTGAACCCGATCGTGGCCGCGTTCCGGCGCATGGTCCGCACGCTCGAGTTCGACGTGTCGGAGATGGCGATCACGACCTACCTGACCGCCCGGGCCCACGGCAAGCCGTTCACGGCGCTGCCGATCTTCGTGATGCGCCAGTTCCACCACGCGCCCATCGCGTACAACGTGAAGTCCGGCGTGAACTCGCCGAAGGATCTCGAGGGCAAGAAGGTGGGGGTGCGCGCCTACACCGTCACCACGGGCGTCTGGGCCCGCGGCATTCTCGCGACCGAGTACGGCGTCGATCTCGACAAGGTCACGTGGGTCGTCGTCGACGAGGAGCACGTCCAGGAATATCAGAAGCCGGCGAACGTGCTGGAGCGGCCCGGAGCGAATCTCGGGAAGATGCTGGCCGAGGGCGAGCTGGCGGCGGCCATCGGCGCCGGCCAGGTCGACTCGCCGGACGTGAAGCCCTGATCGCCAACCCGCGCGAGGCCGAGGCCGCCTGGTACCGGAAGACCGGCATCTATCCCATCAACCACACGGTCGTCGTGAAGGGATTCGCTGCTGCAGGCTGATCTCGACGCTCGCGCCGCGAATCTTCGGCGCGTTCAAGGAAGCGAAGGCGGCCTTCCTGAAGCAGCTCGACTCGCCGGGCGCGCTGCTCGGGCGACGCCCAGGCGCTGGCAGCGCGCCGGAGCATCGTGGGGACGACCCGCTGCCGAACGGCGTGGCCCAGCAACCGGAAGGCGCTCGAGGCGGTGATCCAGTTCGCCCGGGACCAGAAGATCCTTCCCGCGCGCGGTGAGCCCGGAGGAGGTCTTCGCCCGCGACACGCTGGGCCTGGAGTAGGGCGCCCGCGTGGACCAGATCCTCCTCGGCAAGGGCGAGCACCCGGTCTCGCTGCTCGCGAAGTACGGTAACCGCCACGGGCTGGTCGCGGGCGCCACCGGCACGGGCAAGACCGTGTCGCTCATGGTGATGGCCGAAGGCTTCTCGCGCCTGGGCGTGCCGGTGTTCATGGCGGACGTGAAGGGCGACGTCGCCGGGCTCGCGCTGGCCGGCAGCCCCGAGCGAGAAGCTCCAGCAGCGAGTCGCTCAGATCGGCATCGAGGGCTACAAGCAGGAAGCCAGCCCGGTCGTCTTCTGGGACCTCCTCGGCAAGTCGGGCCACCCCGTGCGCGCGACGATCAGCGAGGTCGGGCCGACTCTCCTGTCCCGCATCCTCGAGATCAACGACACCCAGACCGGCGTCCTCGAGATCGCCTTCAAGCTGGCCGGACGACCGGGGTCTCCTGCTGCTCGACCTCGACGACCTGCGAGCGCTGCTCGGGTTCGTGGCGGAGAGCCGCCAGGAGATCTCGAGCCACTACGGGCTCGTCAGCGCGCAGTCGATCGCGGCGATCCAGCGCTCCCTCCTGAGCCTGTCGCGCGACGGCGGCGAGGCCTTCTTCGGCGAGCCGGCGCTCGACCTGAACGATCTCATGCGCACCGATCTGAGCGGCCGCGGGATCGTGAACATCCTGGCCGCCGACCAGCTCATCCTGAAGCCGAAGCTCTATTCGAGCTTCCTCTTATGGCTCTCTCGGAACTGTTCGAAAACATGCCCGAAGTGGGTGACCTCGAGAAGCCCAAGCTCGTCTTCTTCTTCGACGAGGCGCACCTGCTGTTCGACGACGCGCCGCCGGCCCTGCGCCAGCGCGTCGAGCAGGTGGTCCGGATCATCCGGTCGAAGGGCGTGGGCGTGTACTTCTGCTCGCAATTCCCTGACGACGTGCCGAACGAGATCCTGGGCCAGCTCGGCAACCGCGTCCAGCACGCTCTGCGCGCCTTCACGCCGCGCGATCAGAAGGCGGTGCGCACCGCGGCCGAGACCTTCGTGCCCAACCCGAAGCTCGACGTCGCCGCGGTCATCGGCCAGCTCGGGGTCGGCGAGGCGCTGGTCTCGACGCTCCAGGACAAGGGCGTCCCGATGCCGGTGGAGAAGGTCGTCATCTGCCCGCCGCGCTGCCGGATGGGCGCCATCACTCCGGAGGAGCGGGCGGCGCGTGCGCGGCGGAGCCCTGTCGGCGCCAAGTACGACAAGCCCGTGAATCGCGAGTCGGCCTACGAGGATCCTCAGCAAGCGGGGCGCCAGTGGCGACGCGCCGGCCGGGAAGACGGGCGCCGGCCAGACGCAGGCGCCCGCCGCGCCGCGCGGCGAGGAGCAGGCGCCCGCGCAGGAGGAGGGCTCGGGGCTGGGCCAGCAGGTGAGCGACCTCCTGTGGGGCACCAAGCGCCGGCAGGGCATGGTCGAGACGATGGCCAAGCAGGCCGCGCGCACCGTCGGAAGCCAGGTCGGCCGCCAGATTCTTCGCGGCGTGCTCGGCGGCATCCTCGGCGGAGCCCGCCGCCGCCAGCTTCCGGGGCTCGGCAGGCGGCACCTACTAGATCCGGCGCGACCCGTCGCCTTGACGATCGGGCGCGCGGGGACTAGGATGCACGCCTAATCGGCAGGGAGCCACGGAGGGCGGCATGATCATCGATTGCCACGGCCACTACACGACGGCGCCGAAGGAGCTCGAGGCCTACCGGCAGAAGCAGATCGCCGACCTCAAGGAGCCCTCGCACGCGCGCGCGAAGGGCACGCTGAGCATCAGCGACGACCAGATCCGCGAGTCGATCGACAAGCGCGCAGCTGAAGCTCCAGCGCGAGCGCGGCACCGACGTGACGATCTTCTCGCCGCGCGCCGCCGGCATGGGGCATCACATCGGCGACGCGACGACCAGCCTGCACTGGTCGCAGGACTGCAACGACATGATCCATCGCGTGCTGCACGCTCTTTCCCGAGAACTTCGTCGGCGTCTGCCAGCTGCCGCAGACGCCGGGCGTGCCGCCGACCAGCTGCATCCCCGAGCTGGAGCGCTGCGTGAAGGAATACGGGTTCATCGGCTGCAACCTGAATCCGGATCCCTCCGGCGGCTACTGGAAGGACCCGCCGCTCACCGACAAGTGGTGGTACCCCTTCTACGAGAAGCTGGTCGAGCTCGACGTGCCGGCGATGGTCCACGTGAGCATGTCCTGCAATCCGAACTTCCACGCGACCGGCGCGCCACTACATCAACGGCGACACCACCGCGTTCATGCAGCTCATCACCGCCGATCTGTTCAAGGACTTCCCGACGCCTGAAGTTCATCATCCCGCACGGCGGCGGCGCCGTGCCGTACCACTGGGGCCGCTATCGCGGGATCGCGCAGGATCATGAAGAAGCCGCTCGCTGAAGGACCACCTCCTGAACAACGTGCTTCTTCGACACCTGCGTCTACCACCAGCCCGGGATCGACCTCCTGTTCAAGGTGATCCCCGTCGACAACATCCTGTTCGCCTCCGAGATGGTCGGCGCGGTCCGCGGCATCGACCCGAGACCGGCAGCTACTACGACGACACCAAGCGCTACGTCGAGGCGCTCAAGCTCAGCCCCGAGGACCGCAACAAGGTCTTCGAGGGCAACGCGCGCCGCGTGTACAGCCGGCTGAAGAACAAGATTCCCGCCTCGCGGTAGGCGAGCGGCAGGAGACGACCATGCCCGAGATCCCGCGTCTCAACGGCGTCATCAAGGCCCTGGAGCAGGGGAAGGTCGCCTTCTGCGGCTTCGCCTCGCCGGACATCGAGACCGCGACCGCGCTCGCCGGCTCGCCCTTCGACGGCGTCGCGTTCGAGATGGAGCACGCGCCGATGAGCCCGCCGGTGCTGCGCGACGCGCTCCAGTACATGCTGGACCGCCGCCAGCTCGTCCAGGGCGGGACGCTCGCGCCGAAGGTGACGCCGTTCGTGCGCATTCCGCCGAACGGCGGCGAGATGAATCAGTGGATCGCCAAGCAGGTGCTCGACATCGGCGTGTTCGGCATCATCTTCCCGCACGTGAGCACCGTCGAGGAGGCGCGCAACGCCGTCAGCGCCTGCCGCTATCCGCGCCTGCCGGGCGCGCCCCTCTACGATCCGCCCGGCATCCGCGGCGACGCGCCGACGCGGGCGGCGCGCTACTGGGGGCTCACGCAGGGGAGTACTACGCGCGGGCCGACGTGTGGCCGCTGGCGCCGCAGGGCGAGATCCTGGCGATCATCCAGTGCGAGGACACCAAGGCGATCGAGAACCTGCCGCGCATCCTCGAGCAGGTCAAGGGCATCGGCGTGGTGCTGATCGGCGAAGGCGACCTGGAGCCAGGAGCTCGGCCACCCGCGCGAGTACGAGCACCCGGTGGTGGCCGAGGCGATCGACCGCATTCTCGAAGATCTGCAAGGACCACAACGTGCCGTGCGGCCATCCGCACCCGGACGCGAAGAACATCGAGCGCCTGATCGCGAGCGGCTACCGGTTCCTCATGCCGAGCACCCCGCGCTCGTTCGGCGTGCTCGAGCAGGGGCGCAAGCTCGCCGGCCGGATGTAAGCAGGCAACCGCGTGCAAGCCGTCATCGGGATGCTCACGCGGTACGGCTACGCGGTTGTCTTCGGCCTGGTCTTCGCCGAGCAGGTGGGCCTTCCGATCCCGGCCATCCCGTTCTCCTGGCCGCCGGCGGCCTGGCGGGAAGCGGCCACCTGAGCGTCGTCCTCTTGCTGGCCGGGTCCGGCGTGGTCTCCTGATCGCCGACACGATCTGGTACTGGATCGGCCGAACCGGCGGCGCCCGGGTCCTCGGCTGGCTCTGCCGGATCTCGCTGGAGCCCGACTCCTGCGTGAGCCGCACCCGGGGCATGTTCGCCAGCTACGGCGCGCGCTCGCTCCTGTTCGCGAAGTTCATTCCCGGCTTCAGCACGGTCGCGCCGCCGCTCGCCGGAGTCTTCCGGATGCCGCTGCACCACTTTCTGATCTTCAGCGGGCTCGGCGGCCTGTTCTGGGCCGGGGCCTTCGTCGCCGTCGGCTGGATCTTCAGCCGCGAGCTCGAGCTGGCCGCCCAGTACGCTTCGCGCCTGGGAAGCTGGACGCTCGTGCTGGTGGTCGCCGGAATCGGCGGCTACATCCTCTGGAAGTACATCGCCCGGCAGCGGTTCCTCCGGAAGATCCGGATCGCGCGGATCACCCCGGCAGAGCTCAAGATCCTGATGGACGGCGGCCAGGACCTACTGCTCGTCGACGTGCGCGACCGCATCGACTTCGACGCCGAGCCCTCGATCATCCCCGGAGCGCTCCACCTGTCGATCGACGAGCTGGACGCGCGCCACCTGGAGATCCCGCGCGAGCGCGAGATCATCCTCTACTGCACCTGACCCAACGAAGCTTCGAGCGCCCGTGTGGCGCTGCTGCTGAGACGTCGCGGAATCGAGCGGGTGCGGCCCCTCGCCGGCGGTTACCGGGCCTGGCGGGATCTGGGCTACCCGATGACCGGACTGAGCGTGGCTTCGAGATCATCACGGGTACATCCTGACGGGCCGGCACGTCGTACGCGGCATCGGCGGCTTCAGGTGGCTCAGGATCGGGCGCTGAACGCGCTCGAGACGGGCCGGGGCGTTGACGACATGACCAGTCGTGACTATGTTATGACCATGGACACCGTGAAGATAATGACCTCAAGGCCTACAGGCGAGCATCTACGCAAGGTCCGTCAGGGGCGCTACGCTTACCGTGCTCGATCGAGACCGGGCGATCGCCCGCATCGTCGCCCTACGACGGGAGCACCGGCCGCTGACGGTCGGGCACCCCGGCGGGGGAGCCAGCCTGCCGCGCGTATCGCTCCGCGCCACCGCTGCGATCGAAGGTCGACGTCTTGGCCCTGCTGTCGGCGAGCGGCAGAGCGAGGAGGTGATCGTCACCTCGATTCGTCGGTGCTTCTCCGCAAGGTGCTCGGGCAGCCAGGCTCGCTGAGGGAATGGGCAGCTATCCGCACCGGCGTGGCGAGCGCGCTCACCGAGACCGGAGAATGTCTCCGTACGCTCGATCGCCTGCGCCATGCAGGCGGGCTCGCCGATCGGGGCTTTGCCCGGCGGCGGGAGCGGTCTTCCGGCTCCTCGAGGCATCAGGTCGTCGAGGTGACCGCTCCCGTTCTCGCTCGGGCCGCGCAGCCGCTCCGACCGAGCCAGGTACGCTCGACGCGATCCATCTCTCCACGGCCCTCCTGTGGCGCGAGCAGACCCGCGGCGACCTGGTCGCTGGCCACACGATACCGCGCTGGCAACGGCAGCGCGGGCCTCGATCTGTTTGGTCGGCACCTCCTGAGGGCGTCGCTTCCGGGCTGGGTGAGCGAGGCTCTAGAGGGCCTCCGGAAGAGAATCTCCCGGACGCCTGACTTCAGCAGCAGCGAATCGAAGATCTCGAGCCCCGCGAAGAGGTGGTTGATGTCGCGGTTCTGCAGGAACCCACCGCCGGGTGCACGCGGAGGGGTAGAACCGGTAGCGAAGATGCGTCTCGTCCTCGATGAGGTACTTGGTGTAGCGCGTGTCGTCCGACGCGCGGGCCGCCGAAGAACGCCAGCATGAGACCGTGTGGCCGCAGCATCCGCTTCACCTTGCTGGCGAGGACGGCTCGCCGCCGGTGGCGCGAGATAGTCGAAGATGTCCCAGCACAGCACGGCGTCGACGCTACCGTCGCGCAGCGCCAGGCGGTCGCCCATGAAGTCTCGAACTGATCGAGGGTGCCTTTCTGCGCGTGGCGATCGAGATCCGCGTACAGGTCTTCCACGTGGATCTTGCAGCCGATGCGCTCGCCCAGGAAGGCGATGTTCGCGCCGATCACCGGGCCGAGGTCGACGAGCTCGGCCGCCGGCCGCGCGAAGACGAGAGCGACAGGAACTGCGCGAGCGTCTTGCTTGAATGGACGGGCTCGACGGCGCCGGCCGCGGCTGGACGCGGTTCGACGACGACGGGCCCGTTCCCACTCTCGGGTCGAGCACCCGGCCGGCCGAAACGGGACACGAGCCCCGAGAGGCCGCCGCTATGTTGACCGACGTTCAACGCCAACTCAGACGCGCGCGTAGTCGTTGGTCACGGACGTCGCCGCCGGAATCGGCGCCTTCTCGGACTTCTCAGCCTTGTCGGCCTTCTCGGCCTTGTACGTGCCGACCGCGCGCTCGACCGGCTGATCCTTCTTCTGCATGTCGATGCTGCCGCGGAAGTGCGAGCCGTCGGCGATTGCGACGCGGGGTGCGATGATGTCGCCTTCGACCGACCCGTTCTCCTTGATGTCGACCTTCTCGGTCGCGGTGAGGTTCCCGTCGACCTGGCCGAGGACGACGACGGCCTTGGCGGAGACCTGCGCCTTGATGCGGCCGTTCGGTCCGACCGTCAGCACGTGGTCGCGCAGCTCGATCTTGCCGTCGACCCGGCCTTCGATCGTGAGATCCTCGCTGCCGCTCAGCTCGCCGTTGATGATAATGCTCTTCCCGATGCTCGCCAGCTCTTCGTGCATAGCGCTCTGCTCCTTCTGCGTCTGAGTCTGGAGATCTGAGTCGGAGACTGAGACTGAGTCAGATCGATGCCACCAGACAGTACTGGTGAGTAGGACGAAGTCTCGCGACGAATTCGTCGGTACACTCGTCGGCCGCGCCGGCTCCTCGCGCTTCCACACCATCAGGGCACCCCGAGAAAACGGAATGAGATGCCGAGTATAACCTCGGTCTCCGGCGATTTCCGGAAGGTTGATTCGATTTTTTGGCTGGAGCTGCGTGTTTCTCGTCGCCTCCTCCCGCGTTGAGCCTGGGTGTCGTCAGGACGGGGCTACCCGTCGTGGTCTCAAGCACTTCGACCCACAGAATGTCGGGCCCGCCGATGCGCCTCTGCGGTGTTGGGTTCCAAGCAACGCTGCGTGGAATCGCGCACACGCAAACAGCGGGGCGATCAGCGGGCAGGCGGCACGATTCCCGGTCGGAAGCTATTGAAACCCTTGCTCTTCCTTGCTCGACGAGCTCTGGCGCGGCACTCGCCATTGAGTGGTGCAGCAGCAAGGCCGCGAACGCAGGAGGACGGCGGTGACCCAACAAGCGGTGGAGCGGGCGAGCTGGGAGGCGTGAGTCTCGCGCTCTCGCCCATCGAGCTCGAGGCGCTCTCGGGGTGCCGCGATCCGCGCTCGTCAGCCTCCACGACGAGTCGACAAGCGGATCAGTCGGCCCCCTCGATCCCGATCGCGGCGAGCCAGGAAATGCGGGCGCGGCCATGACGGACCTGAGCGTCAGCAGCCAGTCTTCCAGCCGTCGACTCCGGTTACCTGCGCCGGCCGTTCGCCGTCTTTCGGCGCTCTTCGACGCTTTCTGCTGGTCGCGCCGGGCAACAAGCGGCGGAGAGCTCGGTTCACGGAATTGCTGTCCGGGAAGACGCGGGCAACGTCGGGCTCCAGGAGAACCAGGTTGGTTCCGGCCAGCGCCTCGGTCGTAGTACTTTCTCCGCAACTCCGCCCGTCAGCCGCAGAGGTCATATTCGCCGGAGCTCGCCTTCGCCGCGCTTCAACTGTTCCCGTCGCCCGTTTCACCGCGCGCGGCCGCGGCTCAACGCCGCGCAAGCGCCAGCATCCCGGCTTCGTATTCTGCGCCAGTCGTGAAGAGGTCGTCGAAGTCGGCCCCGCTGGGCCAGGTAATCGTGCGGGCTTCGCGATCGACCGTGACCGAGTTGAAGCGATCGAGGTCTCGTGAGCGGGCCGTAGAAGCAATACGTAACTGAACGAAGCACAC
>ERZ1370068.9212-contig-8005_pt1 | contig 21642 bp, 31 predicted proteins | sample MGYA00561227_ERZ1370068 | MGnify/ENA primary metagenome ERZ1370068 (study PRJEB38410, sample SAMEA6850437) | metagenome | study: Metagenomic assessment of the ecological functions of the soil: analysis of the soil microbiota associated with the... | reverse complement strand
CGGTGTACTTCGTTCAGTTACGTATTGCTAAGAACGCTGCGCCACAGTCGACGCGCCGGTTCGTTCGAGCCGCCTGAGCAGACAGTGCTCGATCCCGGAAGCCGTGCAAGAATTGACGTCATTCTGGCCACGGATCGAGGCCAGGCGACCGTCCATGCGCTGAACCCTTTCCAGAACGCGTGCTGTAGGCAGGGCGACCGGCTCCTACGCAAACTCAATCCTCAAACATGGAACCCCAACACGCGCGAGGTCTTCCCTGAAGCATTCGAGGATCAGCACGACGATCTATCACTCTTCGCAGGGCAGCTGAAGACGCCGCGGGACGTGCTCGGTTTTTTCACTCGATTCAAGGGACTGAAGGCGCATTTCGGAGACGACAAAGCCAGGATACCCGGAAGACTTGTGGCGAGTCGGTTTCGGCGTCGGTGTCGTGACATACGAATCAATCAAGCAATTGAAACCGATTTCAAGAAATATCAAGATGGTCGCTGAAATCGAAAATTGGTCGTGGAGCTCATTAACAGCAAGGTCTGGTCGTTGGAACTATCCGGCGTAGCAATCGCCCTGTCCGTGGACGAAGTCTTCCCGTGACATACCCCAACCCGTTCCGATGATCCGCCCTCGGCATGGGGCTAAAGAAGGATTTAACCCTGATGACAACTCATTCTCAGAGCACTCGCACGATGAGACGGACACTCCAGTGTGCGGGTCTGACCATGATGGCCCTTCGCGGCTCGTCGTTCCCTCCTCTCCTCCCAAGCCAATCGCTCATCAAGAACGGCTCGTTCCAGGAGGGCGCGGCAGGTCCCAATGACTGGCATTTGATGCCGGGCGGCTCGTAAGGTCAACGGGGCCGCGCCGGGGCGGCTCGCCATCTGCACGGCGAATCGGCGGCCGGAGGCCGTGGTGTGCACAGGCCCGCCGGTCGACTGGTGCCCGGGGTCGAGTATCGGTTGGAAGGCTGGGTGAGGTCTCCGACGGGCAAAGGGCGTCTGGGCTCGGTCGAGGACGGCCAGCCACGGTCCCGGCAAGCCGTCGCCGCGCCGGCCGTCGCCGCGGCAGACCAGTGGCGGCACCGTGGCGGTCGAGTTCCGCGCGGCGAATCGAGCCGGGCGGGTGCGATTCCGGACCCGAGGCACGAGTGACCTCGGCGACGTCGCTGGTCCCCATCGCCTGCTCGTACATGGGGAACAGAACGTCGCCGCCGACAATCGCAGCCGGATCGGCTTCTGGAGCGAGGAGAAGAACGACGACCTGCGACCGGGCACGCGTCGCGGCGCGCTGCCGGCCCGACGCCGCCATGCGCGCACCGCGACCAGCCAAGCCTGCGACTGGAGCCGCACGGGGACTGGTATGCCCTCGGGTCGGTGAACTACCCCGTTCACCTGGACCGACCGGCTGGATCTCTCCGGGCTGGGCACGCACCGATCTCTCGGCGACCGCCGAGATCCTCGCCTGCTGGCAGGATGACGTGCAACACGTGTTACGGGTCGATTGGAGCGGGCCGGTCGAGGCCGGTGTGGCGGCGGATCACCGTGTCGCCGGAAGGCCCCGCCGGTGGGCGCGCCACCGTCCGCCTGGTGGCCGTGGCCGCAGGCGGTCGACGTCGTTACGACTTCGATCTGGAGCTCAAACGCCCCGCTCGACGGATCATCAGGTGTTCGTCAACCAGGTCGGCTATGACCTGGCCGGCCCCAAACCTGGTCATCGCCAGCAATTTCTTCCCCACCGAGAGCACGACGATCCCATGCCGGCTGGTGGGACCGAAGGACATCCGACGGTCTGGTCGCGCGACGTGCCGTGTGCCGGACAGATCCACGGCAGCCGGCCCGACGGCTGGGCTGATAGCTTCTGGCAGGTCGATTTTCCGACCTGCATGAAACCGGTACGTTCCGCGTCCTTGTCGCCGCCGGCAACGTGCAGGCCGAGTCGTTCCGCTGGAGGTCGCGCGGGGTGCTCTTGGGCCGCACCGCGCAATCGACGTGGATTTCTTCTTCGTCCAGCGGCTGCGGGTTCGCAGTGCCCGGCTGGCACGCGGCGCAGCTCATCGGGACGATGCGGCGACCGGCCGATGGCTCGCATCTCGACGCGACCGGCGGGTGGCTGCAGCGGGCGACTTCCGCAACAAGCCCCGATGTGGATGTTTGGCGACGGGGCCGCGGCACCGCTACCTGTAGCCCGCGCGCATCGCCGTCCCACCCGAGGGGCCTTCCGACGCGCGCGGTCGAGACGGTGACAAGACGGCCGACGCGCCCTGGACGAGGCTCGTTGGGGAGCTGCGCGTTCCGTGGCCAAGATGCACGGAGCCTGACGCGGGCCAATTGCGCGGAACGATGTGTTGCAAGGCCCCGGCGCGACTGGATGCGGAAGGATTTGACGCCCCGATCGCCACCACGGACAACATCGTCGGTACGGCCGATGACCCGGTCATCGCCCCGGGCCACGGCAGTTCGCCGCTCGCGGCGGCTCGCCGCGTGGGCAGTCCTGGCTCGCGAGCTGCCGGACCCGGCAGCACAGCGGGACTACCGCTCACGGGCCCATGCGGTTGTGGGACGCACTGGCTGCGGCCGACTCCGGCAGCTCGCGAATCCCTTGCTGCTCGTCAGCGCGATCGGGGTGCTGCGCGCCCGGGACGACCCGCGGTTCCGCGAATTCGCTCGACGGAGTGTCGAGCGACTCACGGCACGCCGCGGCCCCTCCGGCCGGTTTGCCGGTACGACACTGGGTGACCACGGCGACGTGACGGCCGCCGCGTTGGCCCTGTTCGCTCTGGCCTATCCCGCCGAGTCCCGCTCCGCCCGCCGGGTCGACCGCCTTGAACCACGCTACCTCACGTTCAGTCTGGCGCACTTCGACAATCCTTTCACGGCCTGTCGCGGCAAGGGGATCAGCCGAGCCGGAGACCGACGCCGCGTTCTCACCGCTCCTCGGTCGGCCTGGGCGTGAACTTCCCGGCTGTTGTCGCGGGCCTGGGCCGCCCTGGCGGTCTACGAGCAATCGATGGCGACACTTGCGGGCCCGCGACTTCTTCGCCGCCGACCTGGGGATCCGGTGGGTGCTCGGCAAGAATCCGATGAATCTGTGCATGTTCCAGGGCCTCGGCCGGCGCGAATCCCCGCGCTGCACATCCACCGGTACGACATGATCGCCGGTCACGAGCGCGACGCCCGTGCCGGGGGCGATTCCCAATGGCTTCGTCTGCGACATGGGCCTGGCCGACCGCCCCCGGCTCCGACCCTCCGTGCCGCCAGGGCAGCCGGTCCCCTTCGCACCTGCACCGGCGAAGACCTGGCTGGTGCACAGCGTGTTCTACCTGTCTGGCGGCCAGCCAGTGGGAGAATGCTCTGAAGCGGAGCGGGAGGAGTCGAGCTCATTTGGCACAGGCGTGGGCCGCTCTGATCGCGTGCCAGAAAGGTGATGTCCGCTCAGCTCCCCGGCTCGGCGTGGGTCTCCCGACCGAAAGGACTCCCAGAGATGCGTGCGCTTGCGCGCCTGGTTCAGACAGTCGGATCACGTGGCCAATTCGGTGCATCCGGCTCGATCGGAGCAGGCCCCTTGCGGTGCAGGCGTTCACGCCTGCCGAGTCTCTCACTCAGGCGGGACGGCTGCACCACAAACCCGCTTCCGCGCCCACCGATCCGGCCTCGCGAGCCACCGACAGGTTTCTTCTTCACGCTGGACCGCGGACGCACCCGGTTGGGCGGCGGCTCCGCCCGTCTCCCGGTCGAACTCGTCGGGGCTCAGTTTGCGGGTCGCGACGTCTCGCGTCTGCTCCCCGCACTGCTCCAACGCCCGCCGCATCTGACCGAGGACCTCGGCGAACTTCAGGTCCCCGGCGAGGTTGTCCACGGCTCGTGCGGGTCTGGCGCTCAGCGTCGTACAGCTCCTCCTCAAGGCCCGGGCGGGGCGCAAGCAGGCCCGATGGGCCGGAGACCAGCCTCCCTTCGTCACGGAGCCGGCGCATCGCCTGAAGGTCGGGCTCCGCGCCCATCGGCGGGGCGGTGTACACCCAGCATCGAACGGCCGCGCACCTCGGCGAGGTGCTGATACGCTTTGATGAAGCTGAGTTGAAGAATATCCTCAGCGACGTCCAGGGCTGCCCGTCATGCACAGGGCATGGCGGTAGAGCGGGTCGGTGTAACGTTGGATCAGAGTCTTGAACGCGTCGGTTGCCCGCCGAGCACGCGTTGAATGATCAGTTGATCGGTGTTGTCCTGATCAACCGGGCTCTGATCAGCCCGCAGGGCTGGCTCCGTCGTCTTCACGACAACAGAGTAACGCACTTTCCGCGCGTCGGACAGGGTCCGCCCGATCTGCCGCTGCTCCTCAGAAGAGTCGTCACGTATGAAATGACGACGCCGCGGCAAGATCGAGGTAACAGGTCAGGTTAGGAACGAATCGTTTCAAATACCCCCATCCGAGTTCTCGTATCCGCGTCGCCGTGTTCGTCGAGGCCAGGCGCGAGAACGAGCGAACGCGTTCCGCCCACGCTCGACGGCATTCCGGTGACCGCCGACGCGTTCGTGTCGCGTAACGCGTCGAGGACAGATTGCACGACATTCCGTTCGGGACTCCCGGCCGCGTCGAGCAGCGCGCGCCACGTGGCTGCCGGCGTCGAGCCGCGATCGCGCGAGAAATCTCTGAGACGATTCGTTCGCGACTGCGCGAAGGCGGCCGGCGTTCGTTCGACAGCGACGGATCGTCGGCGAGGCGTCGGAAGGTCCAAGGCGTTCGCGCATGCGCACCCATTGGGCGTCGCGTTCCGACCGCGATCACGATCGGCCGGTCGGCCGTCTTGAAGGAGTTGATAGGGAACCAGATTCGGATGCGCGTTGCCCCAGCGCTTCGCATCGCTGCCGGTCAGCAGGGCGTTCTGCGCGACGTTCACGAGGGCCGCGCGTGGCGCTGTCGACGAGTGAGATGACGACGCGACCGCCCGTGCCCCTCGCGCTGCCTGCGATATCACGACGGCGAGGATCGCGATCGCGGCGTCCTTTCCCGGCGAGCACGTCGGCGAGCGGCAACGCCGATCTTCATCGGATCGCCGTCGGGCTCGCCCGTGATCGCCATCCACCCGCCATTCGGCCTGCGCGACGAAGTCGTAGCCGGGCCGGGCGACGTCGGCGCCGAAGCCGGTGATCGGTGCACCAGATCAGCTCCGGTCGCCGAGCGCACCACGCGGCCGGCGAGAACGCCGCGCCGCTCGAGCGTTCCGACGCGAAAGTTGTCGACGACGACGTCCGCCTCGGCGATCAAGCGCTCGAGCAGCGTCGCGGTCGTCCGGCAGATCAAAATCGGCCGCCAGTGCCGAGCTTGTTTCGGTTGATGCTGAGGTAGTACGCGCTGCGACCCTCGGCGTCGAACGGCGGTCCCCAGCCTGCGCGTCTCGTCGCCCGTTGCCCGGGCCGCTCCACCTTGATGACGTCGGCGCCCAGGTCGCCGAGAAGCATCGTGCATAGCGGGCCAGCAAGAACCCGCGTCAAATCCAGAACCTTTACGCCAGTAAGCATTTAGTAGCCGATTGCTGGTGTCTATGGGTGACAGCGTCGGAGCACGGCCGCGCGTGCGGATCGGCAGTCACGCAGCCAACGCTTCGCGACGCGGCGACCCGCCTTGCGTAGCTGTCGCAAAATCATATACTTCCGCGACCCAACCGCCCTGTGGCCCGCGAAGATAGCGCGCCCGCTGGAACCGCGACAACGCATTCTCACGTCCCAAGTCTCCGCCCACTCCGATTCGCTGGGTTACCTCGAATATGGTCGACAAGCCGCAGTCGAACGAACCCGTCACCCGCACCAGTCGCCCGACGCCAGTTCCGCCCGCTGTACCGCGCCGAAGCCCCGGTCACCGGGGCGCGGACATGCGGGACACGGTTGCTGAAATGGCGGAGCGGGCGCAGCTGATCAGTCAGGAAGCGGGGACCAAGGTCGCGGCGGCGATGAAGGACGTGATCAGCGCGGCTGCCGGCATCGCCGGGTTCGCCGTCGAAAGCGCGCGCGACCTCGTTCAGTATATGGTAAAGCGCGGTCAGATGACTCCAGAAGAGGCGGACAAGCTGATCCGCGACGTCGAAGCGGCGCACGACAAGCGGCCGGCGTCGGAGAAGGGACGACCGACGGCGACCAAGATCGCCGCCGATACGCGCCGCGGTCGCTAAGGCAGAAGCGGCCGCAAAGCTGCCGCGCTCGCCGCAGCGATGCCGCCGTACCGGCCTCCGCTCCGTCCTATCACGCCGCCGCCCGCGCCGCCGGTTGTGGCAAAGGCTCCGCCCGCGAAGGTCCCGGCTGCCGCGCCGCGAAAACGTCCAAGCCGGCAGCAAAGCCGGAGGCAAGACGACGCACGCGCCGGCAAAGGCGCGCGAAGCCAGCCGCGAAGCCCGGCCAAGCCAGCCGCGAAGTCCGCGTCGAAGCCGGTGAAATCAGCGAAAGCGGCCAAGCCGGCAAAGCACGGAAAGAGCGGCAAGCGCTGAGCAGGAGGCTACGAGGCGCGGCGCTGTTCGACGATCGCCTCGAGGAGTAGTCGCACATCGTCGGGGTCGGCAACGCTGAACTCGGCGCCCGTGGTGAGAATGCCGCTGTCGGTCGCCGACGAACACCGTGACGGCTGCCGGTTGCGCCGCGCGTAACGCGCGAAACGCGTCCTCGTCGGTCCGATCGTCGTCCGGCGCAGAACAGCGACGCGCCCGGCTCGAGCGCGTCGAGCGTCTGCGCGAGCGCGATCGACGCCGTGCCCTTTGTGCATGTCGACGGGCGGCCGGACGCTCGAGCACTTCCTTTCCGATCGTCACGCGAAGTCCGAGCTGGTCGCGCGATGTCCGCGACGTGCGCCGAGAGCGCGGGGACGATACTCGGATCGGCGAGTCGATAGTGCACGCTCAGCGTCCACCGCTTGTCCTCGACGATGACGCCCGGGCGTCGCGTCGGCGATGGACAAACACCGATCCACCGCCGCGGCAATCTGGCTCGCGTACTGTGCCACGTCTCGCCGCACGGCGGGCGGCGCGTTCGGCCGGGCGACCTCGATGCCATGATTGCCGAGCACCCACACGCCTTTCACGTTCACGAGCCGTCGCGCGTCGCGAGCGCTGCGGCCGGACACGATCGCGACGTGCGTGTCGGGCAGCGCGACGAGGTCGACGAGAACGCGCTGCGTGGCCGGGCGGAACGGCCGCATACTCCGGACGCTCAGCGATCGGCGCCAGCGTACCGTCAACGTCGAGCAGCAGAAGTAGCGGACTGCCGGCGAGTCGCTGAGCGATCGCCGGCGTGATGCGGAAGCGCCGGTGCCGTCACCGGATCACGCCGTCACCGGCTGCGCGCTGCGCTCCCATGATCTCGGTCGCGCGGCCCAGGATGGAACCGAGCCAGTCGAAGATGGTCGAGTTGTTCAGCTGCCGACGCATGCGATGCATGCGTCGCTTCCGCTCTTCGGGCGACATCTCGAGCGCCGTGCGGATGGCCGCGACGAATCCGTCCACGTTGAATGGATTGATCAGCATCGCGCCGTCGATCTCCTCGGCGGATCCGGTGAAGCGGCTGAGGATGAGCACTCCGCGTTCGTCGATCTGGCAGGCGACGAACTCTTTGGCGACGAGATTCATTCCGTCTTGCAACGACGACACGATGCACATGTCGGCGGCGCGATAGACGCCGGCGAGCAAATCCGAATCCACGTTCTCATTGATCAGGACGATCGGCGTCCAGTCGGCGGTTCCGTATTTGGCGTTCGTCGCGATGATCGACTGAATCACGTCGCGCTCGAGCGCGTTGTACGCCGGCAGATCGGTGCGCGACGGAGTGCAGACGAAAATAAACGAGAACCGCTCGCGAAGCTCGGGCGACTCCTCCCAGAGCGTATCGAGCGCGCGAATCCGCTCGGGAATTCCCTTCGTGTAGTCGATGCGGTCGACGCAGACGCCCGAGCTGTCGGTCGCCTCTGCGCGTACCGGTCGCGCAGCGTCGTCGATGCGTGCCGTGCGCGTCCGGCGACGACGCCATCGTTTACGAAATGCTCAACATCGATGCTGATCGGAAACGCGCCGACGCTGACGACGCGATTGCGAAACGCGACCGTCTGCCGCGCGCGATCGACGTGCGCCTCGGGCACGAACTTGCTCCACGCAATCGAGAAAGTTCGCGGCGTAGCGGTCGATCTGGAACTCGATCGAGATCGTTCCCGAGCATCCCGCGGAGGACCGCTTCGTGCGATCCCGATCGGCAAGAGGCGAAGGATGTCGGCCGGCGGAAACGGAATGTGCCAGAACTGATGAATGAACAGCGACGGCTGCATCGCGCGCAGGAACTCGGGCGCCAGCGCGAAGTGGTAGTCTTGAATCCAGGCCATCGCGCGGCCGGTGCACCGCTCCGCTTCGTCGGCGACGGCGTGCGCGAAGCGCAGATTCACCGTGCGGTATCGCTCCCAGTACTCGGTGCGGAATTCGAAATGCTGAATGAGCATGTGGCACAGCGGCCACAGCGCGCTATTCGCGAAGCCGTGGTAGTAGCCGTTGATGTCGGCCTCGTCGAGCCAGACACGGCGCAGCGTGTAGCACTCTCTCGTCGGGCGGCACCGCGACGCGTCCCAGCCTCGTCGGCGATGTCGCGATCGGCGGTGCCCGAGCCCCACGCGACCCACGTCCCGTGCGTGCGGCGCATCGTGGGATCGAGCGCCGTTACGAGTCCGCCTGCCGGTTGCTTGACTTCGATTCCGCCTGCGCGCCTCGCATATGCTCGTACGGCTCGCGGTTCGAAACGAGGATCAACTTGCAGTCTTTCAAGTACTGCGTGACATCAACCATAAGGAGGTCAAAGGACCGCAACAGCCATGCCCGCATCCGGCGCCGTCACAGCTCGCGATTGGCGAACCGACGTCGCGCGGAATACGTTTAGCCGCTCCTTCCTACTCTCTCGAGCGCCTCCATGGCCACCACCATCGTCACGCGCGCACCGACGCGCATCGATTTCGGCGGCGGATGGACTGACGTTCCGCCCTACTCGACCGAGGTTGGCGGATTTGTGTGCAACGTCGCCATCGCGCGCTACGCAACCGTTACGCTGTCGCCGAGGCGAGAACGGACGGCGACGACATCGCCGATCGACCAGCGCAGATCGCGCCATCGTCGCCGCCGCGGCGAGGCGATTTCGCGTGCAGCGACGCGCGGATCAGCGTCGCGAGCGATTTTCCCGTCAGCGCGGGTCTCGGTGGATCGTCGGCTGTGGGCGTCGCGACTGTCGCGGCGTTCGCGGCACTGCGCGGACAGCGAATGAGTCCTTCGGCGATCGCCGAACTCAGCCGAGAGATCGAGATCGGCGACGTCGGAATTCCCGGCGGCCGCCAGGATCACTATGCCGCGGCGTACGGCGGCGCACTCGGCCTTCGCTTCTCTGCCGCGGGCGTCGACGTTCGCGCGATCCCGCTGAGTGAGAAGTTTCGCTCGGAGCTCGAGCGACGCTGCCTTCATCGTCTACACGGGACAGAGCCGAGTGTCGGGAGAGACGATCACCGCGGTGATGCGCGGGTATGCGCGATCGAGAGCCGCGCGTCGTCCACTCGCTCGCGCGAATGCGCGAGATCGCCGAAGAAATGGCGACGACGCTCGCGCACGGGAATTTCGACCGCCTCGCGACGCTCGTCACCGAGCAGTGGATGCATCAGCGCGCGCTGCATCCGGCGATTCCGACTCCTCTCATCGACGACATCATCGCGCACGCCCAAGCCGCCGGATGCGATCGGCGCGAAAGCGCTCGGCGCGTCCGGCGGCGGATGCGTGCTCGTGATGGCGCGCGCCGATCGCGTCGATGCGGTACGGAAATCCGTCGAGTCGCTTGGAGAGTGCTGCCGTTCACGCTCGCCCGCGACGGCGTCGAGCGATGCGCGTAGCGCGAAGCGACGCGGTTGGTCTGACGCGCGAGCTGGTGCGAATCGACTCGCGGAATCCGTCGCTCGTTGCCGCGCGGTCCGGGAGAGCACGCCGTCGCGCAGGCGCTGGCGGAGCGTGCTCGACGCGTGGGGATTTCGCGTCGAAGTCGTCGATGCCGCGCCCGGACGGCCGAACGTCATCGCGAGAATCGGAACGCCGGGCGCGCGCACGCTGATGTTCAATGGCCACCTCGACGTCGTCGGCGTCGATGGAATGACGCACGATCCCTGGTCGGCCGACGCGAACGGACAGGCGGACCGGATCTACGGTCGCGGATCGTCGGACATGAAAGCGGGCATCGCCGCGATGTGCGCCGCGGCCGCGCGCGCGGAGCGAGCGCGAGCTGAATGGCGAAATCATCATCGCCGCCGTGGCCGACGAAGAGTATGAGAGTATTGGCACACGATCGCTGATCGAGCGCGGCGTGCGCGCCGACGCGGCGATCGTCACGGAGCCAACGCGGCTCGCGATCATGCCGGCGCATCTCGGCTTCGTCTGGGTCGAACGTGACGACGCACGGACGCGCCGCGCACGGAAGCCGCTGGGACATCGGCGTCGACGCGCATTCGGCACGCCGGCATTCTGCTCGCGGAGCTGGATCGGATGGACGACGAAGAGTTGCCGACGCGCCGGCACGCGCTGCTCGGCCGACCGTCGGTGCACGCGTCGTTGATCAGCGGCGGAACCGGAATGTCGACGTATCCGGACGCATGCACGGTCCGCATCGAGCGACGAACCATTCCCGGCGAGTCGCCGGAGAGTGTGCGGCGCGAGCTGGAGGCGGCGTGCTCGCGCGGCTCGCGCGCGTCAGCCAAAGTTTCGCGCTGACGTCGAGGTCACGTTTGCGCAGGAGCCGAGTGATGTCACGGTGGACGCGCCGATCGTGCGCGCACTCGGCGCGTGCGCTGGACGCGAGCGGAGAGACGGTGCGCATCGAAGGAATGACGGCGTGGACCGATGCGGCGCTGCTCAACGCGGCGGGAATTCCGGCGATTTGTTTCGGGCCCGGCGACATTTCGCTGGCCCACGCTGCCGAGGAATGGGTGTCGGTGAGCGAGATCGAGCGCGCGACGAAGGTATTGGCCCGACTCGTGACCGAATGGTTCGGCGGGACGGCTGACCTCGAGGAGATTCATGGCGCAGTTGACGCACGAGCAGTACGACGCGCTGGAGCGCGCGGTCGTGAAGGGATGCGGGTGGCGATTTATCGGAGCGGGCGGCGTGAAAGCGTGTTCGTTCCGCTGGCGCTGCGAGCTCCGGGACGGGCGGGAAGTCGATCGAGGCGCGGCATCCGACCACGGGCTTCGACCTGACGATTTATCTCGATGAAATCGACTCGTTTGAGGTCGTAGGATGAGTCCAGAGCCGAGGACTGCCGAAACGGCGCGAGAACTTCCTTTGCTGGCGATCTACGCCGATGAGTCATGCCTTGGCAACGGCCGGGAAGGAAGTAACCCCGGTGGGGCGGCGGGAGTCATCGAGTATGTACACGCCGAGTCCGGCAATCTCGGACGGTGGGATTATTGGATCTCGGAGCCTGGGACGACCAACAATCGCATGGCGCTTCGGAGTGCGATCGAGGCGTTTCGCGGAATCTCACGAAAAGGCGCGCGCTTTCGCGTCACGTTCACGAGCGATTCGCAATACCTCGTCAAAGGAATGAGCGAGTGGGTGTTCGGCTGGATGTCACGCGGCTGGAAAAGAAAGAAGGTCCCATTCTCAACTTAGAGTTGTGGATGGAGGCCGTCGAAGCGGCGCGTCCGCACCAGGTCGACTGGCAGTGGGTGCGCGGGCACGACGGGCATCTCGCAGAACGAGTACGCGAATTTTCTGGCGACGCGGGCGGCCCGCGAACAGACGACGTCCAGCGGCATCGTCTCGTCGCAGTTCGACGACTGGCTGACGTCCGAGCGCGAGCATGGGCGAATGGTGGTCGGAGCCGCAGGCGTTTCCAACGAGCGATCAGTTTCGCCCGATCCGACCGTACGCCGTCGTCGCGAGGCCAGCGCTGATCACGTGATGTCCGGCGCGCTGGTGTTGTGCGACTGGTGGCGCGAATGAAGCGCGTCATCGTTGCGCTGCTGGTCGGCTTGGCGGCTGGATATCACTTCGGCTTCGGCGACGCAACCGAAGGTCGCGACTCGATCGTGTCGCGGACCCTGGACCGATTCGGCACATCGAAGATCCGGAACGCGCAGGCAGCGCAGGACCGGCGAATTCAGGAAGCGAGCAAGCCGTAACGTCGAGTCATCCAGAGGAGCGATAGCGACGAAGGATCGCTGTCCAGCTCCAGGCAGTTGACGGCCGTGGCGCGAGAGCGATCCTTCGGTCGCTCCGCTCCCTCAGGATGACTACGAACCGTTGCTGGTTGCTAGTTTCTGGTGAGTGCTGAACTGCTGATAACCAGACAGCAACCAGAAACCAGCAACCGAGCGATGGACAACCTCGACCGGATGTACCGCCATCTCGTGCGGACGATTCGCTCCCGCTTTCCGCAGTATCTCGGGCAACCGTTCGACGTCGGCGAGCTCTATCAGACGATTCTTCCCTACCGTCACTACCGTCGCGAGCTCGGGCTCGAGACGAACGACGACTATGAGATGACGCTCACGGAGCTGCTGTCGGGCGCGCGCGACTACGTGATCGTCGACGACCACATGCGCGACAGTGCTCAAGAAAGAGCTCGAGTCGACCAACCCTGACCCGTCGGCGTTCAAGCAGTTCGCGACGGTCCGAGTCGCGCTGTCGCCATCCGCGCTGCGATCGCTCGAGGCACGGACCGGCGATGGATCCGGGCACACCGGACATCGCGGTTCCATTCTCCTCGTCGGCGTCCGACCGGCCGGGAGGCGCAGCGACGGCCCAGCGCGGCGGCTACGACAATAGTTCCTCCGGCTCACCGCAGCCGCTGCGCTCCGCCACACGCGCCTGCAGCGCCACCCACAGCAGGCACTGCCGCCGCGCGTGTCGGCTCGACAGACTGCGTCCGCCGGCCTCGATGCTGGCGACGCCGAACACGCCACCGGCCGTAGCGACCATCGGACGTTTGTCTGGCGGAGCCTCGGCACCAGGAACCGGGCTCGATCGTACCAAATGCCGGCGAGCGGTGTAGATCGTGTGACGGGGCGCTGCCCGAGGGTCGAGCGATCACGTTCTGTCCGCACTGCGGCCAGAATCTCACGACGATGAACTGTCCGGCGTGCGGATCGGAGCTCGAGCTCCGGGTGGAACTATCTGCCCAGCCTGCGGCCGTCCGGCGACGACCGATCGCTGAATTCTGGCGCGTTCATCGCCTGTCCGGCCCGCGTGGTGCAAAGAGGCGAACGATCACGGCGCGCTAAAGCAGGCCTCGGTCGCGAGTAGCGAGCAGCGATCGAGGATGACATCGATGGCGCGATGACGCAATGGTTTTGGTAGACGGCTGCTGGCGGGTGCGACGACGATCGCCGTCGTCGCCTGTGCGAGCGCCGGAAGCGAGCGCGAGCCAGGCGGCGCCGGCGAGTCCGACGCCGGCGAGCGGAACCCGCCGACGACACAGCGGCCAGCGCGCCCCCAGCGTGGCGCGTTGGCGACGTTGGAGCACGTCGACCTCTGGCTGCACGGATTCGCGCTGCTGACGAGCGACACCGGGCACGTGCCGTTTTTCGCGCGAGGCTACAAGCAGCGAATCATCGTCCGCGAAGCGACAGCGCAATCTGTTCACGCAGCTCGACGCCAACCAGCAGGATCTCTCGGCGCGTTTCGCGGCAAATCCGGCGCTGACGAACGCGCAGTTCGTCGCGATGTACTTCGGTTCGCTTCAGGAAATCGTTTCGGCGACGGATTACTTCATCCGCGCGAACGGAAATCCGCGCGCCGCCAGTGATCCGCAGATTCAGCAGCAGATCGCACTGCTCGCGGCGAACTTTCCGAGCCCCGCCGATCGCAACTGGCTCAGACTGTTCGTTCAGAGCCTCCAGGACGAGAGCACGAAATTCTTTCACGCGTATTGGACGGGCGAGCAACAAGCGCGCGGCGCGGCGTACGCGGCGTTCCAGAGCGCTGTGGATCTCGCGCTACTATCCCGAAGCTTTCGCGTTTTCTCAACAACACGCAGCAAGCGTCCGGTCAGCTCGTGCTCTCGCTCCCGCTCGGGCGGCGAGGGGCGCACCGTGAACGACGGCAAACAGTCCAACCTCATCGCCGTGGAATTCCCGGCGACGATCGACGCGGCGCCCGAAGCGCTGTTCGGGTTCGTCCACGAGGGCAGTCGCCAAGCTCGGTCGGCGAAGCGATCGCCGACAACACGACCGCCGCGGAACAACGGTCGGGTGTCACGGTCGGGTACACGGGCAATGGTGCGGTCCGCGGCGGCGCGCTACTCCTTCAGCGCGTCGCTCCCGAGTTGGTGCCGGCGTACATGCGCGTTCTATCTGGCGACGGTCGGCCAGAATGCGCCGTCGGGCGATCCGTCGGCCGCGTTCGCCGCGGCATTCTCGATCCCAGCCGCAATCCTCAGCGCCATCAACAAACAGATCGACGTCGTGCTCGGCGGCATTTGATCGCCGCTGAAACTGCGTCGTTCGCCCAACGGTAGTGCCTCGATTCAGCGAGTAGCTTTCTCGTATGACCGATCCATCCTCTCCCGAAACCGCCTTCGCGCGCGCTCGACCGCTCCAGCCTCGAGCGCGTGCTGGCACTGCGCCGCCGAGCTGCAGAGCGGCGACCGGCGAAACGGGAGAGGAGTTCACCGAGGAGCAGCTGCTCGAGCTGGGGCGCGAAGTTGGATTGTCGCCGCAGAATCTTCGCCAGGCGTTGGCCGAGGAGCGCACGCGCTCGATCGTTCCTGACGAAGAGCGGGGCGTCGCGGCGAGCCTGTTCGGACCGAGCCGCGTGCGCGCGGCGCGCACGGTTCCTGGGAAAGCGAGCGAGGTGCTCGCGGCGGTCGACGCGTGGATGCAGCGGCAGGAGCTGTTGATCGTCAAGCGACATCACGCCGACCGCATCGTCTGGGAGCCTCGACAGCGACTTCCTCGTCGGGATCAAGCGAGCGTTCAAGGTTGGAGGCCGCGATTACGCGCTGTCGCATGCGTTCGAGGTTTCGGCGACGGTGATTTCTGTGGACGATGGCCGCTCGCAGGTCGGGCTCGATGCGGATTTCCGAACGAGCCGCGGGCGTTCTGCCGCAACAAACAGCGGTGACTTCACTCCTCGGCGCATCGGCTACGGCGTCGCTGTTCTTCATGGGCGTGACCGCGGCCGTTGCCGCGGCGCCCGTGTTGATCGTTCCGGCAATCGGTATCGCCGGGCGCGCGCGCATATCAGGGGCGGATCGTGACTCGGGCACAATTGGCGCTCGAGCAGCTGCTCGATCAGCTCGAGCGCGCGCGAGTACGGGCGACGTGGGCCGGAGTCGCTGCTCGGCGCGATCGTCGCGGCGGCGACAGCGATACCACCGACGACGGTTCTAGTTGCCTCAGCCGAGAACAACCAACAGCGGCTTTCGCCGCGCCCGCTCGACCAGCCTGCGCCATCGCACGATTGCTCAGCACTCCAACGACACTCAACAACCGTGAGCGACTTCACCTCCGATCGCGAGATCTTCACGACCGCGCGGCGACCAGGTGCGTCCGACGATCGCGCGAGATCGCGCAGCGTGGCGTAGGCGAACAGGAGCGGAAGCGCGCAGAAGAGACGGATCGAGACGGCGCGGCGCGGGATGGCGAGCAGGTAGGCCTTGGCCTCGATCCAGATCGCGCCACGCCAGCTCCGGTCATCTCGCCGAGCGCGCGCGCGCGTCTCGCGGGCGCGATCGGGCGCGAGGATCGTCGCGTGCGCGCTTCCATGCTCGCGAAGCAGCTGCTCGGGAATGTAGATCGAGTTCTCCTGCTCGGCGTCGCGGGCCACGTCCTTGAGGAATGTTCACCGTCTGCAGCGCCTCGGCGAATGCGCGGCACCGGTCGCGAAGGATCGCGTATCGAGTGCGCGTCGATGCTCGGCGAGTGCTCGTGCCAGAGATCGGTGAGGAGATAGCCGACGGTTCCCGCCACGTAGTAGCAGTACTCTTTGTACTCCTCGAGACTCTGAATCCGGACGCCGCGCGGATAGTGCGAGCGACGAACTTTCGCATTCCGGCGATCATTTCGCGGATCCAGCGCTGAACGATGTCCGCGCGTTCGCTCGGGGAGCGCGCGATAGGCGGCGAATACCAGATCGCTGTTGCGCACGAGGCGAACGTGCGCCGGATCGCCTGCGACCAGCGCGGCCGCGTCGCCGAACGCCGCAACCGAGCGCGCGTCGTCGAAGCATGTCGCGAGAAGATCGAGCAGCGCCGCCTTGGACTCGGCGGGCATGCTGGGCTCGTCTTCGAGCGTGTCGGCGATGCGACAGATGAGATAGGCGCAGCGGACCGCGGCGCCAAGCTCGCCGGGCAACAACCTGATACTCAACGCGAACGTGCGCGACACCGCCGGAAGAATCTCGCGGCAGAAATCATTCGCCTGCTGTCTCGTGATTCCGGCCCGCTCCATTCACATCCGGGTTGGCGTTTCTTTCGCCGTCGCTCAGCGTCTCGGTTACACTACTACGCCAGTCTGAGCGAAGATAGTCGACGAGGCGGCTCGCGCCGCGCGTCCGCATTGACGACGTTGATGATGATCGACTGGGCCTGCCGCGTTTCGCGGCACGTTTCGAACCGATGAGGACGCGCTCGCCGTCTACTCGAGGCCGCGGGAATCGCGCGCGTGTTTCCGCGCGCGATCGCCGTTCCGCTGGACGTGGAGGACCTCTCGACGCTCGTTCGTTGGGCGCAACGAGTCGGGCGTTCCGCTCATTCCACGCGGATCAGGCAGCAGCATGCCGGGCGGCGCGATTGGCGACGGAGTCATCGTCGACGTCAGCCGCTGGAAGTCGATTGGCGAAGTGGACGTGGCGTCGCGGACGATTCGCGTCGGACCGGGCGCGCATCGCGCGCCGACGTCGATCGCGCCGCGCGACGTCACGGGCTTCGCTTCCCGGTCGATCCGTCGAGCGGCGCATTTTGCACGATCGGCGGAATGGCGTCGACGAACGCGGCCGGCGCGCACTCGATGCACTTCGGCGCGACGCGGCGATGGGTGCGCGCGATCGACTGCGTGTTTTCCGATGGATCGCGCGCCGAAATCAGGCGTGGCGCGCCGCCGCCGACGGGCATCGACGCGATCAAGCGGCTGATGTCCGTCGCCGAGACGCTCGTCGAGATGGATTCGCGGAGTCCGTCGCGGCATCCGGGCGTCATCAAGGATTCGTCGGGGTACGGCCTCGCCGATTTCGCGCGATCGGGCGAGCTGGTCGACCTTCTCGTCGGCAGCGAGGGAACGCTGGCGTTCTTCGTCGAGATCGAGCTCGACCTCGTGCCCATCGCCGCGGCGACGAGCAGCGTGCTCGGCGCGTTCGCGACGATCGAGGCCGCCGTGCGAGCGGCGTCGCTCGCCCGCGCGGCGCGGCGCGGTCGCGTGCGAGCTGCTCGATCGGACGTTTCTCGACGTCGCCGCCTCAGGCGGCGCGACGCGGCAGGTTCCCGCGGAAACGGAGTCGGCGCTGCTCGCCGAGGTCGAGGCGGACGACGCACGCGGCGCGGCCGTGGCTGCGCGGTGCAATCGAACAGATCTTTCGTGACTGCGGCGCGACGACGGTTCGCGTGGCGCTCGATCGGACGACGGAGACGGAACTCTGGGAGCTGCGACACGCGGCGAGTCCGATCCTCGCCCGGCTCGATCCGAATCTTCGCTCGATGCAGTTCATCGAGGACGGCGCGGTTCCACCGGCGAATCTCCCGGCCTATGTGCGCGGCGTCCGCGCGATTCTGCTCGCGAACGAGACGCGCGGCGTGATCTTCGGGCACGCGGGCGACGCGCACGTCCACGTGAATCCGCTCGTCGACGTCGGGCAGCCGGACTGGCGCGACGCGGGTGCGCCGCGATTCTGTACGACGTCGTGGCGCTGACCGCCGAGCTTCGGCGGAACGCTCACCGGCGAGCATGGCGACGGACGACTGCGCACGCCGCTGCTGGCGCGCGTCTGGCCGCGGATGTGCGCGAGCGTTTTCAGGCGGTGAAGGCTGCGTTCGACCCGATCGGGATTCTGAATCCCGGCGTGAAGATCGGTCTGCCGCGACAGCGCGCGCTCGGCGAGATCAAGTACGATCCGCAGCTTCCGAGTCTGCCGGCGAAGGCGAAGGCCGCGCTGGAGCGCGTCGAGCGAGAGCGAGCGTACTCGGAATTTCGGCTCGCGCTGCTCGACGACGCCTGACGCGCCGTACGCGGCCGCGACTGCGCGACTTGTCGCGCGAGGCGCGATCCGGTTGATTTCTCGCTTCTCAAATCCCACCGCTCCCGCATGACGACGCCACGCTACTACACCGAACCGGTTCTCACTCTCCTGTCGCGACCGAGCTTCACGTCGCCCGGATCATCTTGCCGTGAGCTGGATCGGCGAGAGCACCGACGGCGAGCGACTGGCCGAGTTCGCCGGGCGTCTGTGCTACATGAGCCAGCACAATCCGGCGAAGCGCGAGACGCGAGAATACCTCGAGAACATCAAGAAGCAGGGACACGGGAGCGTGCTGGAGCACGCGAACTACTCGATTCTCCTCGAGGGCGTGAGTCGTTCGCTCACGCACGAGCTGGTTCGCCATCGCGCTGGTTTCGCGTACTCGCAGCTCTCGCAGCGGTACGTGGACGAGTCGCAGGCGAGCTTCGTGATTCCGCCGGCGGTCGTCGGGCGACGACGCGCTCGAGGAGTGTGGCGGGCGCAGGTCGAGCAGGCGCAGGCGGTGTACGTGGATCTCGTCGCGAAGCTGATGGAGCGCTACGGCTGGGTCGCGGACAAGGTTCATCGCCGGAAGATGGCTCGCGAGGCGGCGCGGGCGGTGCTTCCGAACGCCACCGAGACGAAAATCGTCGTCACGGCGAACGCGCGCGCCTGGCGAACGATGCTCGAGCTGCGGAGCAGCGAGGGCGCGGAGCTGGAGATTCGGCGAATGGCGGTCGCGGTCCTGCGGATGCTCAAGCAGGAAGCGCCCGGATTCTTTCCGATTTCGAGATTTATACGGCGAGGATCGTCGAGAAGCGGCGAGGATCTCGTACCACAAAGTCTGATTTTCCCTCGGGAAACCCGAGCCATGCGGTCATCCTGAGCGAAGCGAAGGATCGCTTTCCGCTCGAGGTAGTTCAACTGCCTTGGATGGAAAGCGATCCTTCGTCGCTTCGCTCCTCAGGATGACTACCACGGTTTCGGATGACAACGATCGGAAGAAAATCATTGCGCGAAAAAATCTAACAAACGTATTTTGCGCGTCGACGTGTTTGGCATTTCTCTTGCGCCCCACGCCAATCGGAAAGCGCGCGACGCACTGCTCGCAAGTTCGAGATTCTGGCGGCTGAATCGCCGCGGACGACAACAGAGACTGGATGACGCGCATCGGGTTCGCGTACAACCAAAAGCCTGAATCGACAGTGGGGCCAGTGAGCGCGACGATCTCCGAGTCGCGCCCGGATGAGGAGCCTCCTAGTAGCAGCGACGTCTATGCGGAGTGGGATTCCGCCGAAACGATCGCTGCCGTCGCGACGGCGCTCTCCGCGTTCGGCGACGTCATCCCCCTCGAGGCGACCGCAAGACTTCCCCGAACGACTCCGCGCCGATCGCCCCGACATCGTCTTCAACATCGCCGAAGGTCTCCACGGAACGAATCGCGAGGCCCACGTCCCCGCGATCTGCGAGTTCTTCGACGTCCCGTACTCCGGCAGCGACCCGTTCACGCTCTCGCTGCTGCCTCCACAAGGCTCGGACGAAGGACGTCCTCACCGCGCACGGAATTCCCAACGCGTCGTTTTCCCTGATCGAATCCGAGGCGGCGCTCGAGACACTCTGTCCGACGAATCACCGCGACCGCTTCGTCCGCCTCTTCCTCAAGCCGGTCCAAGAGGGATCGTCCAAGGGAATCACCGAGCGGAATCTCGTTCGCACGCGCGATGAGCTCGTGTCGCAGGCGCGTTTTCTCCTCGACACCTACGCTCAGCCGGTGATCGCCGAGACATTCCTGCCCGGCGCGGAATTCACGTGCGGCGTGCTCGGGAACGGCGCGACCGCCGAAGTGCTGCCGCATCGTCGCGATCAACTTTCAGCTCGCTTCCCGCCGGGCGCGGTTCCGATCTACGGCTACGAGGCGAAGTGGATTTGGGACACGCCGAGCGATCCGCTCGACATCTTCGAGTGCCCGGCGCGCATCGACGCGCGGCTCCAAGCCGCCATCGAAGACGTCGTCCTGCGCGCGTACCGCGTGCTGGGCTGCCGCGACTGGTCGCGAATCGACGTTCGCCTCGACGCCGCGGGCGTTCCGAACATCGTCGAAGTCAATCCACTCCCCGGAATTCTTCCCAATCCCGAAGACAACTCCTGTCTTCCCAAGGCTGCACGCGCCGCCGGTCTGATCGTACGACCAGCTGATTCAAAGCGCGCTCCAGCACGCCGCCGAGCGGTATGAGCTGCCGCTTCAGTCAAAGCTTCGCGCGCCGGCTCACGCGCCTCGCACGACGCGGCAGCACACGCCGCGTCGAGGTCGCATGAAAGTCGCCATCCTGTTCGACGGCGCGTCGGCCTACGCGACAAAGCCCGATCAGCTCATCCTCGGCACCGTCGAGGCGATCGAGCAAGTCGCTCGTCGCCGAGGGCAACGAGGTCGGGCTACATTCCCGTCTACCACGACGGCAAAGTGGATCGAGAAGCTGCGCCGCGGAAAGTTCGACCTCGCGTTCAACATGTGCGAAGGCATCGACGGGATCGCGGCGCTCGAGTCGGCCGTCATCTCGGTGCTCGAGCTATTCAAGATTCCCTTCACCGGCGCGTCGAGCTACACCGCGGCGGTCTGCCTTCGGAAGCACGTCATCAACGGACTGCTGGACAAGGCGAGTCTCCCGGTTCCGCGATTCGCCGTGCTTCGTCGCGGCGATCCGCTCGTGAGCGTCGGCTACCCGGCGATCGTCAAGCCCGCGGCGGAAGACGCGTCGCTCGGCGTGGAGCAGCAAGTCGGTCGTGCGCAACGCGCGACAGCTCGCCGAGCGAACGACCGCGATGCTCGAGGTGTGGGACGAGCTGCTCGATTCAGCGCTACGTCGACGGCCGCGAGGTGAACGTCGGAATCCTCGGCGACACGGTGCTGCCGATCGCCGAGATCGACTTCAGCCGCATGCCGGCTGGTCGCTGGCGCATCGTCACGTATCAATCGAAATGGGCGACCGGAAGCGTGGACGACATCGGCGCCGCGCCGCGGTGTCCCGCTCGGCTGCTCGGCGAAGGTCGCCAACGAGGTGCGTCGCGTCGCGCTTCGCGCCTGGAAGCTGTCCGGCGGATTCGGCTACGGTCGCGTCGACATGCGCATCGACGCCAACGGTCAGCCGTGGATTCTCGAGGTCAACGCGAATCCCGACATCGCGCCCGATGCCGGGCTCGCGCGCATGGCGCGCGTCGCAGGAATCGAGTATCCGGCCCTCATTCGAAATATCTGCGAGCTCGCACTCGCCCGCGCGCGACAGCTTCCGCCGGACGATTGGGCTCTCGCCCAAAAGCCTCTCAGGCGTGCTGGTTCCCCGCCCGGAATACGATCTGTTCGCCGTTGCCGAGGAGTGAGATGGCGGTAAAGCTCGGCGCCCTTCAAAGGGCATCGAAATCGAATTCGTGAAATTCTCGACGCGACGACCGTGTTTCGC
>ERZ1370068.3956-contig-3051_pt1 | contig 21643 bp, 39 predicted proteins | sample MGYA00561227_ERZ1370068 | MGnify/ENA primary metagenome ERZ1370068 (study PRJEB38410, sample SAMEA6850437) | metagenome | study: Metagenomic assessment of the ecological functions of the soil: analysis of the soil microbiota associated with the... | reverse complement strand
GTTACGTATTGCTGAATGAATTAATGGCTATTTAAAGGTAGAATGAAAAGACACTAATTTTTGTAGTATGGAAGATTCATAGAATCCCCATTTTATGGTAGCTGAAAAGAAGATGCTGTAAAACCCGTTACTTCTTAATCTTAGAGATCCCCAACAGATTCCGTTATTCCAGCTATTAAGTTCCGTCAATTGACGGGTAAGTAATTAGCTGATCATTGCTGTTTTTCCGTTTGGATCACACACTGACTTCTCTTTTGAGTGGACTTTGAGTTGTTTAGTACCCTCATGCATGAGTTTTAGACAAACAATAAATCAATTTTAATCACTTCAAACCAGGAGGTAAATCATGGTGCAAGTACCATTAATTTAAAGTGCTTAACGAAACCGAACTGCAAAAGCTTTCGGTAATCTTAAACATTTAAAGACACTCATCCAAAAACAACTCTAACATCCTCTACGATCCCTCAAATCAAAACTAAAGGATTGGCAAAGCAGCGTTAAACCTGTCGATGAACCAGTAAACTAAACAAGATAAATGCAGTGGGAGACTGCGTTCTTACAGATGTGGCAAGTATCCGGGCAATAAATGAAAAATACCCCAACTGCAGAAGCGGTGGTGAATCAAAAAATGGACCCGGACAAACTAATTAATACACTCTTCACATCTCTTTTAGCACTTTTGAGTACACAAAAAATGGAATCAGAATTTAAGAAAAGACTTAGTGCTGCATCTAATCCTTCGGCTAAAGTAAAAGTGCTTGCCGAATGGAACAACGTTTTAAAAGGTGCGCAACAGGTACTTGCAGCCGCGGGCCTAAAAAATGTAAATGAACCTGAGCTTAGAAAATTTCGATGAACTATTAAAAAAAGCAAAGCCAATTTTAATACCATAGTTAAAATCGCTAACTCTGGTGTAGTTGCTGCTCCATCAGAAACAATATCGGCAGGCACAGTTTTAAAGCCGGTTTTGTACCCAGCTACTGAGTATTAATATCCACATGCTGAAACAAGTTTCATAGCAGGTCTTTGTTCTGTGCCGTTGAAGCAAGGTTCATTTACAAAACATTTCAGCAAGGATCTACCACTGTGGCAGTATCCCCTTAATATTGGTGTCCCACCTGACAGATCCATTCCGTATATGTCATAAAATGTTACAGTAGCCGGTGCCAGTTTCAGTGTTGATAAGTGTAGGCTATAGAGTTACTTGCTGCGGAGCTACAGCATGGGAAGAGCAAGTGCAGAAGCATGTGTAACTGTATTCTCGCTTCGCGGTTCTGTGCAGGATGCGCAGCCACAAAATTACAGAGTAGCCGGTTTTGAAGAACCTTCAGGCGGTAACTGTATTTATGGGGCTTGGCATCAATGCACAATTAAATGCACATTTGCAGGTATAACTGTGCTTAATTTCAGCAAGCACCTTGGATGGAACATTACTGCACTCCTGCCCTCCTGTAGGATTCTGTGGATGATCTATTAACCACTATCAAAATAGGGTGGATAGCTTCCGCCCTATTTTGATAAACAACGACTTTTAAATCAAGTATATGCAAGCAAAATCCTATTCATTCGTTTTGCTAGTCGTATCTATACTTGCAATATGGCGATTAACAACATTAATTTGTTATGAGGCGGGTCCCTTTAAAATGATGACAAAATTCAGGCAAATATTATACAAGATCAAGCTCGGTAGTCTCATTGATTGTTTCCATTGCACCGCAATTATTATGGGTTGCATTGCTTGTGGATATGTTATTATACCAGTTTAATATAGTTGTTGTTTTTTTAATTCTTGCATCTGCAGGCGGAGCATCGATCATAGAGAGATTTCTGTCATATTTTTCAACTTTAAATCATGAAACAGACAATGAAAACAATTAATACATGTTGTGGCTCTTATGTCAAACATCACATTAAAACAGTTAAACTCCATTGCCACCAACTCAAAGTAACAGTGGGCATTGCAGTAATCTACATAGGCTCAGAAATCAGCTATAAAGGATTAGGTACCGGTTCAGCTTATCATGTAATCGGATCACAGTCGTCATTTCAAATATACCCTGAAGACGCTGAATCAATTTTGAAAAAAAGCTGATATTATATTGAAACCATAATTTTTTTATAGTACCCGGAACGTATGAGATAGTAGATAATAAGAATTGCTAATGATTATCATGATCCATCCGAGGCAATTAATCCCGAGACAACCAAATTTGAATTTTGACTGCTTAATATCAGCTAATTGTTCTTCTACTGTTTTTTCTTCCTCCACAGGAGTATAAGCCGGTTCTATATTATTTGACATTGTAAAATGGGGTGATCATGAGGTTCAACAAATATAATTATTAGAGTAGCGAATTTCATTCTAAAGATCTTTGGCTTTTATTCACGGACGTCATTTTAAAAGCATAATCATCAGCAATAAATCGTGATTTTACGTTTGCATTATTAACAGTCTTTAGTATTTTGATAAAACAAGGGTCTGATATTTGTATTATCAAGTCAAATAATTTTCATCTGCCTTACAAGCCTGTCATACTTCTATTCCTGTTTCTATTATCTAAAGAAAAAGGTATTGCCGGAAATTTACTATCGGAAATAAATTCCACAAAAAAGAAGCGTTAGAATTTATTGATAAAATAGATCAATCAAAGAAAACAGTTTGTGTGCCAAACATAAAGCCAAAATTATTTTATGATAACCTTAAACTGAATTTGGAAAAGCCAGGAGCTTTTATCCGGGACGCAGCACCAATTTTTGTGCATGACGGTGCACTCTCCTATTTGGTAATGGAAAAGGATCCACTTGGTTATGTAAAATTCATGAATGAATTATATGATAAGGGTGAAGCAACTTTTAATAATAATCATTTCAAACCTTCGAATGCAGTGATGAAAGCATGCAGGTACTTTAAAATTTAAAGGAGTGCTTGATATACGACATGCAGAACAAATGTGGTTTCTCGTATTGGCAGATAAATTCAAAGGCTATCTTAATTTCTTTGATAAAAATTCAATGAAGGTGATGAAAATGCTTTTGGGCAGCAACCAACTTGGCTAAGTTCGATCGTATGGTTAATAAAATGTGCGGCGTTCATGTAAAAGCTGTTGGCAGCGATCTGATCAAACCCTGGGTGAAAGATCCTTATAGTTACCTGTCAAAAAGGATCGACAGCAATATTGTTAGTCTCTATATCAACAACCGCATCATTCATAAAAAGAATCATGATAAAATAAAATTCTCGATACCGACTCATTTTATCATTCTTCGGCAAATAAGAAAAGAAGGCAATATGGTCACACTTCGTTATTGGGATTATGGCGGAGAAACAGAAATGCAGATCACCAGCCGCACTCTCAAAAAATAATTTTTGGAATTATAACCATTGATAAATGATCCGCCACCTGTTTGTCATTTTAATTGCTTGCTTATTGCTTGCTGCTTCATGCAGCACAAAGATCATTTCAACTAATATTTACCAGGAGCATAAAGAAGATCTTGACAATATTGAACGCCGTTATGAAAAATTAAACCCGACAAACCATTTTAGTCTTGCCTTTACTGATAAAAAATTTAGCATCGTTTCTCTTGAGATGATCACGGATACCCTGACAAGGATCTATGAGTTTAATGTTACTGAGAAAGACTGGCTGATACATTGATCAAATTTAATTATGATACAGCCGGCATATATTATCTGATAAGAAAAATGCAGCAATCAAAAGTTACATGGATCAATAGTTTTGATTATTATGTAAATGACCAACCGCAACAATTGATAATTCTAAGTATCAAACCCGTGACCATTCGTTATATTTTCTCCCCGCCAAAATATGTTGCATTGGCCTATTTCAGAACTGCTCAATCATTTGATGAGAAAGGAAGATTGTTGGATAACAGGCGTACAAAACAAGTTCGGAAAATAAAAGGACCAGGTGTTTTATAAGATCACTGATCAGGATTTGTTATACAATTACTGATAAGTATCGTTAACAATTTTTACTTTCAACACCTCTCTCGAAATAACGATCTTCTGTATCTCGCTTGTCCCTTCGCCGATAGTACAGAGTTTGGAATCACGATAATATTTTTCTACAGGAAAATCTTTAGTATAACCATAACCGCCAAATATCTGAACGGCATCATTCGCTACTTTCACTGCCACTTCACTTGCATAATATTTTGCCATCGCTGATTCTTTTTGTCATTTGTTGATCCACGTTCTTTCAGATCACATGCATGCAATATCAACAATTCTGCTGCTGCAATTTCAGTTGCCATATCTGCCAGTTTAAAAGATACTCCCTGGAAATTTGAGATCGGTTGATCAAACTGGTAACGCTCCTGCGAATATTTCAATGCGGCTTCATAAGCACCTTTCGCAATACCCAATGCAAGCGATGCAATAGATATTCTTCCGCCATCCAATACTTTTAATGATTGTTTAAAACCATCTCCCACTTCACCTAAACGATTTGCATCCGGTATCCTGCAATTATCAAAGATCATTTCATGCAGTTTCACTTGCACGCATTCCCAGTTTGTTTTCTTTTTACCTCCACTAAAACCTGGAGTACCTTTTTCAACAATAAATGCGGTTGCATTATTTTTTGCTCTTGGTTCACCTGTTCTGCAGATCACCACAGCTATATCACAGCTTTTGCCATGAGTGATCCAATTTTTTGTTCCATTGATCACCCAATCATTTCCATCTTTCACTGCAGCGCATTTCATATTGCCTGCATCACTGCCGGTGCCTGGCTTCAGTCAATCCCCATGCGCCTATCCATTCTGCTGTAGCAAGTTTTGGTAAATATTTTTCTTCTGCTCCTCGTTTGCAAAACTTAAAATATGACCTGTACAAAGTGAATTATGCGCAGCAAGACTTAAGCCGATAGAGCCACAAACTTTTGATATTTCTTCAATGATTATTTTATATTCAAAATAACTTAAGCCTGCGCCACCATATTCTTCAGGCACCAATACTCCCATCATTCCCAGCTTTCCCATTTCTTTAAAACATTGAACAGGGAATTCCTGCGATTCATCCCATTCCATTACATGTGGCTTGATAAATTGCTGTGCAAAATCCCTCGCTGTTTGTGCGGCGTGTTGTGTTATTTCACTTGTCTGAAAATCCATTATTGCTCCTTTCTTTTTATAAAGACCTGTTCGAATAATTTGCGCTGCAAGGTAGGTAGAATTTCTGAGAAGCTAACATCTGTTAGCTTTATTATGAGCGTCTATGTAAAGTTAGGGTAAATCAATAATAAAGAAAAGCCCTCAGTGGAAACTGCACGGGCTTTTAACCATTAAACCTTATTCTATGAAAATTCAGAAATGAAATATAATGGATAATACTTTAAATGAATAAACTTAGTCAGAATATTGACTTGGATTATTTCTTTTCTTTCTGGTCAGGTTTCCACTTCATGAAAACTCCAACACAAGCCCATCATGTGCAAGATGAATACCATCCGGTAATTCGGCTTCAATTTCCTCATGCCGGCCAAGCTGATGAGAAATATGTGTGAAATAAGCTTTTGGAATTTTTAATTCCTGTACAACATCAATTGCTTCAGCTAATGTAAAATGAGAAATATGATGTTGCTTGCGTAGTGGCATTTAATACAAGCACTTCACTTCCTTTTATTTTTTCTTTTCACTTTCTTCAATTCGGTTAGCATCTGTAATGTATGTAAACTTTCCAAAACGAAAACCAAACACCGGCATTTTCAATGCCAAACCATTATCGGCTGAATAGGAATATCACCGATCATAAATGGTTCGTTGGTGATCGTATTCAAATTTATTACAGGAACACCGGGATATTTTTCTTCAGTAAAAACATAAGGAAATTCTCTCTTGATCGCCACTTCGGTCATTGAGGTAGAATAAATTTCCATCATCGGTTTATACGAAAAATTAAAAGCCCTCACATCTATCAAGCCCAGCAATATGATCCTTATGTGAATGAGTAGAAAAGAACTGCATCCAGTTTTTACTTTTCACGCAACATCTGGTAACGAAAATCAGGTGTGAGTATCAACTACAATAGTTGTTGTAGGTGATTGCACCATTATACTTGGCCGAAGTCGTGTATCTTTTTATCTGGTGAAGTACATACCTCAGCAGTCACATGCTATCACTGGCAACTACCTGCACTGGTACCGGAACCAAGAAAAGTTATTTTAAAGGAGGATAAGACACATAGTAAAAATAAGAAATGAGGAACGAAAAATTAGGAATAAGACAAGGATGAAGAGTGACTATTACTTTCTCATTCTTATTTTATGTTTCATTTCACTTCTGTGATACTTTCAATATTACTTCTTGTGGAGTTTTTTGGATTCTTCGGATAGTAGATCAGTATTGATCTCAAGCTGTGGTATCAGGTCAAGCATTGTATTGATGCGGCCTTCGAGTTGAAGAAATTTATTCAAGCACCACTACTTTTCTTTCTTCCAATATGCAATAGCCGCTTTGGAAAGTGCCTCTTTCATAGCGCAAGCACATAACCGGCTTCTTCAACGATAGTTTCTAATTTATCAAGAGTTGTCTGAGTATATTTCATTGTGTCAAAAACTATTTTTAAATATGATCACTCTTTGCCTGATTGAAAACAAAAAGATGAACGGAGCGTCGCAACGAAAGTACAATCAGGGAACCAAAGCTGGCTACACAATTATCAACATTACGTCAGGAAATTTCAATTCTAAGTCTCCCCTTTAGGGAGATCAGGGGTCTATTTACTCTGCATCTTTATCACCGGCACGATCATTTCTTCCATGCTCACGCCTCCATGCTGAAAAGTATTCCGGTAATAATTCACGTAGTAATTATAGTTATTGGGATAACATAAGAATCCATCTTCCTTTGCAAAAATGAATGATGAATTAACAGTAGGAACCGGCAACCCCGCTTCTCTTGGATCACGGAATGCAAGTACTTCTTTTGGTTCATAGTTCAAATTGCGGCCATGTTTATAGCGAAGGTTAGTAGTCGTTTGTTTGTCCCCAACCACTTTATAAGCGGTTTTCACTTTCACACTGCCGTGATCTGTAGCCAAAACAATTTTAATGTTCTTATCAGCGATCTTTTCAATGCCTGGTGAAGCGGTGAATGTTCAAACCAACTGCGTGTAATGCTGCGATAACTCATTTCATCGCTGGCCAGTTCTTTCAGCACTTCCATTTCTGTTCTTGCATGACTAAGCATATCAACAAAATTGTACACGATCACATTCAGATCATTATTCAGCAGGTTATGAATATTATTTTGCAGATCAAGTCCCGCCTGGTTATTCACCACTTTCGGTATAAGAAACTTTCAGATCACCCTTACCCAATCGTTTTAATTGTGCTCTGAAAAATTCTTCTTCATGCAAATTTTTCCGCCCTGTTCATCATCATTCTTCCATTGCACTGGAAATTGTTTTTCAATATCAACCGGCAGCATACCTGGCAAAGATTGCATTGCGGCAATATTGGGTAGCCGTTGGAAGAATACTGTAAAAACTATCTTCTTCAAGATGCGAAAGCTTTCAGCAAACATTGGCTGTATCGCTTTCCATTGATCAAAACGAAGGTTATCAACCAAAATAAAAAACAATGGTGCTCCTTTTTCCAAATGAGGCAGCACTTTAAACTGCATCAAAGTTATGTGACATCACCGGGCCATCGCCGCTTTTCGGTTTCACCCATGATGAATAATGGCGTGGAAATAAATTTAAAGAACTCGGTATTCGCTTCACTCTTCTGGCTCTGCAACACTTCCTGCATTTCAGGACTATCACTTTTTTCCATTTCCAGTTCCCAGTACACAAGCTTTTTATAAATATCCATCCATTCGTTATAATCAGGACTGCTGTTCAGCGCCATAAAAAGATTGCGGAACTGTTGCTGGTAAGCCGTCGTTGTTTTTTCAGCCACCAATCTTTTATTATCAAGAATTTTTTCAAACTCAGCAATACCTGGTTTGGGTTCACCGGCTTTATCAGATAATCGCTGATCTGCGAACCGATGGCATCATTCATCAGGTTCTCCGTTTCATTTTTTGTTATCAGTACTATCGGTATTTGCTGGCTCACTTCTTTGATCTTTGCAAGTGTTTCCAGCCCGGTAATGCCCGGCATGGTTTCATCGATCAATACAACATCAACGAGGATTTTCTTTTACATAATCGATCGCATCAAATCCATTCGTCAGCGTATGTACTTCGTAGCCTTTGCTTTCAAAAAAAGTTTTTGTGATTGCAGACTTTCTATTTCATCATCTACCCAGAGAATTTTTGCTAATGCCATTCTTGTTTGTTTGTGTTTATGGTCGTGGTTTATAATTATTATGTACCCAACTTTCGTGCTACTATTTAGCTTCTCGTTGCGTCGCACTCTTATACTTGCTGTAATTCTATTCACCGGTTTAAAACGGGAAGAGTTCAAATTTAGTTTAATAACTTCAGCTATTGTAGTTTTGCGGCCTTGCCTTTAACAAAAAGCAACATGTCCAACACCAGAAAGATAATCAACGATCCCTGTTTATGGTTTTATTACTATCGATCATCCTTTGATATTGGATATTATTGCTCATCCCTACTATCAACGTCTTGCGCCGTATTTACCAAATGGCATTTGCCCATCTTGTTTATCCGGGTGCTGTTCATTCCCGTCTTCATCATTCACTCGGCGCATATCATCTTATGTGTAATGCGTTAAGTGAGCTAAAGAATAAAGGCATTGAAATTACTCACGAAGAAGAACTCGGTGCAAAGGTTGCTATTTTTATTACACGATATCGGTCACGGGCCGTATTCACATACTCTGGAAAAAGAATTGATCAATGATGTCCATCATGAAGCAATTTCGCTGCTCATCATGAAAGTGCTCAATAAAGAGTTCAATGGGCAATTGCAAACAGCCATTGAAATTTTTACCAATAACTATCCGAAAAATTTTTATACCAGTTGATCGCCGGGCAGGTAGATGTTGACCGAATGGATTATCTGACCCGTGACAGTTTTTTACCGGCGTATCAGAAGGTGTGATCGGTTATGATCGTATTATAAAAATGCTGACAGTTCATAACGGCCAGTTAATGGTAGAAGAAAAAGCTATTTATTCTATTGAAAAATTTTTGGTCTCACGCCGGCTTATGTATTGGCAAGTGTACTTACATAAAACTGTGCTCAGTGCTGAAATGATGCTGGTGAAAATTATTCAAAGAGCAAAAGAATTAATTGCAAAAGGAATAAAAACAGAAGCAGCAACATCAGCATTAAATTATTTTTTGCAAAATCCTTCCACTGATCATAAAACGGAAGAACATCTTGATACATTCTGCAGGCTTGATGATTTTGATGTAATGGCTACTGTAAAGAACTGGATAGATCATCCGGATAAAATTCTATCAACACTTTGCAGGGGATTAGTTGACCGTAAACTTTATAAAGTCAAATTGCAAGCCGACTCATTTGACAATTCACTTGTTAACGAAAAGAAAAAGAGTTGATGCAACGGTTCGGCATCAGCAATGAAGAAGCCGATTATTTCGTTTTTACCGGTGAAGCAATAAATACAACATATAACCCGGAAGATGAGCGGATAAATATTTTATTCAAAGATGGAAGTGTAAAAGATATTTCGAAAGTTGACAATGCTTTGATCCATCAGCATCTCGCCAGCCCGGTTAAAAACAGTACATTTGTTACTTAAGATAGCTTAGCTTCAGCTATTAGCCTTATAGCAATTTCCACTAACAGCTATATAAGCTAATACTAATGACTTTTTCAGCACTACAGATCGCAGCACTTATCAATGGCAAAACAGAAGGCAATGCAAATATTTCTGTCAATTCTTTTGGAAAAATTGAAGAGGCAGAAGATGGCCAGCTTGCTTTTTAGCTAATCCCAAATACGAAGAATATTTATACAGCACCAAAGCATCAGTTATTATTATCAATGAAGCATTGGAATTAAAGCAACCTGTTACTGCAACGTTGATCCGTGTACCAGATGCATATACAGCTTTTGCAAAATTGTTAAGCACTTACCAGCAAATGATGCAGCAGCAATTGAATGGTGTACAACAACCGGTTTACATTTCTGCTTCTGCTTCTTATGGCCAAAATGTTTTTATAGGTGCGTTTGCTTATCTCGGCGATAATGTAAAAGTTGGTAACAATACAAAAATTTATCCCAATGTTTATCTCGGTAATAATGTAAAAGTTGGAGATAATTCTATCATTCATCCCGGTGTAAAAATTTATCATGACTGTTTGATCGGGAATAATGTTATTATTCATGCAGGTACTGTAATAGGTAGTGATGGTTTTGGTTTTGCACCGCAAGCGGATGGCAGTTTTAAAAAAGTACCGCAGATCGGTAATGTAATAATTGAAGATAATGTAGAGATCGGCGCTAATGCAACTATTGACAGGGCAACGATCGGTTCTACGATCATCAAGATCAGGTGCTAAAGCTTGATAACCTGATACAGATCGCACATAATGTAGAAATAGGAAACAGCACAGTTGTTGCAGCACAAAGCGGCATTAGCGGAAGTACAAAAAGTTGGCAAAGGTGTAATGATCGGAGGCCAGGCTGGAATTGTTGGGCACATTAACATTGGAGATGGCGCAAAGATCAATGCCCAAAGCGGTGTAAGCAAATCGGTGGAAGCCGGCAAAGCAGTTACAGGTTCGCCTGCTCATGATTATACCTCTGCATTGCGTAGCCAGGCTATCAGCCGAAAGCTTCCTGAATTGGAAAAAGAATTAAAGAATTGGAAGCACTGGTGAAACAATTAATAAGCGAAAGAGTTTCATAAATTCAATGTTTAATAGAATTACCAAAGCAGTTAATTAATCTCAATCTTTCCCTCTCAAACTGTATCTTTGCCCGCATGATTTCACCCACAGAAAATAAGAATTATATTGCTGAGAATATGACTGCTCAATTCAACCCTGATAAGCAACATACTATAAACTCTGAAGCAAGTATTTCAGGTACTGGTTTGCATACCGGTGTTCTTGTTGATCTTACTTTGAAGCCTGCTACACCGGGTTTTGGCATCCAGTTTCAGCGCATCGATCTTCCTGGTAAACCAATCATAAAAAGCAGATTGTGATCTTGTAACTGATACCAGCCGCGGAACAACTCTTGAATCTAATGGCGCCAAAGTAAGTACGGTGGAACATGTAGCTGGCTGCATTGGTGGGAATGGGTATTGATAATTGCTTAGTAGAAGTGAACGGACCAGAGATGCCAATAATGGATGGAAGCAGTGAGCCTTTGTTGACCTGATTGAAAAGGCAGGCATATCACGAACAAGATGCATCAAAGACATGGTATTGCATTGATGAAAATATTTATCTGCAGGATGAAAATAAAAGAGTGGATATGGTGGCAATGCCTGCACCTGATTATTCCGTTACAACATCTGATCGATTTTAATTCTCCGGTTCTTGGAACACAGCATGCAGGTTTGAAAAATATGTCAGACTTCAAAACCGAGATCGCTCCTTGTCGTACTTTTTGTTTTTTGCATGAATTGGAAAATGTTGATAGATAATAATCTTATCAAAGGCGGTGATGTAAACAATGCAATTGTTGTGGTTGATAAACCAGTTGGTGCAGTTGAACTGGAAAGACTAAGAAAAGTTTTTAAGAAAGATAAAATAGAAGTGAAAAGCGAAGGTTATCTTGAATAATCTTGAATTACGTTTTCCAAATGAACCTGCCCGTCATAAATTATTAGATGTTGTTGGCGATCTTGCATTGGTTGGTTATCCTATCAAAAGCAAAGATCATTGCAAACAGACCCTGGACATAGCAGCAATGTAGAGTTTGCAAAAAAGATCAAACAATACATAAAGAAAACAAAACATACCCGTGGTGTTCCGGTTTATGATCCCAACAAGACCACCTGTTTTTGATCTTGCCTACATTGAAAAAAACTTACCCCATCGTTATCCATTTTTATTATTGGATAAGATCATTGAATTAAGCTGATACGCATATTGTTGGAATAAAAATGTAACCTTCAATGAATGGTTTTTCCAGGGACATTTTCCCGGAAATCCAATCATGCCGGGTAGTATTACAGGTGGAAGCACTTGGCTCAATGTGGTGGTATATTGGCAATGAACATGAGTCCCGAAGGGTTATATGATACTTATTTCCTGAAGATCGATAATTGCAAATTCAAGCAAATGGTAAAACCCGGCGATACCATGCTTTTAAAAATGGAGCTTTCTACACCTATTCGCCGTGGCATATGTGAAATGAAAGGAACCGTATATGTTGGCAATAAAATTTGCACGGAAGCCGACCTGGTTGCACAGATAGTAAAACGCAATGTTTGATGCAAGAACAAATGATTTTTACAAGGCTGAAAAGACAATTTTTCAGCCTTATTTTTATCCACTCTGGTGCTAAAAATACTCAAAAAATTAGGCTTTTAAATACCCCTTTAGAGAGCTTAATTCCGTACATTCGCAAGCATTTCATTTACACAATTTTTAAGCGAGGATTCACCAAATTTATGAGCGAAGAAATTAAAGCAAAAGCTATCCCTGTAAGTAATGGTTATGATGCTGATAGCATCCAGGTTTTGGAAGGATTGGAAGCAGTTCGCAAACGACCTGCGATGTACATCGGCGATATCAGTGAAAAAGGTTTACATCATCTTGTTTATGAAGTTGTCGATAACTCTATTGATGAAGCCTTAGCTGGTTATTGCAAAAATATTGTCGTTACCATTCATGAAGATAATTCTGTATCGGTAGAAGATGATGGTCGTGGTATTCCAACCGAGATGCACAACGAAAGAAAAAAGAAGTGCATTAGAAGTTGTTATGACCGTGCTGCATGCAGGTGGTAAGTTTGATAAAAATTCTTACAAAGTTTCCGGTGGTTTGCATGGTGTTGGTGTAAGTTGTGTAAATGCATTGAGTAAAATTTACATGTAGAAGTTTGTCGTGAAGGAAAAATTTGAGCAGGATTATAAAATAGGAGTACCTCAGTATCCCGTTCGTGAAATTGGTACAACTGATAAAACAGGAACTACTGTTCGCTTCTGGCCCGATGACAGCATCTTTCTTGTTACTGTTTACAAAAAAGATATTCTGGAAGCCCGTCTTCGTGAACTATCTTTTTAAATAAGGGAGTACGGATCATATTGAATGATCTTCGTGAAAAGGAAGAGGAGAATGGCACTTACACAAAAACATTTTACAGTGAAGGTGGTATTGTTGAGTTTGTAGAAATGCTGGACAGCAATGCAGGAAGAAGTCCGCTTATTCCAAAAGTGATCTTTGTGGATGGTCGTGATGAAGCAACTAATGTTGCTGTAGAAGTGGCGATGATCTATAACGATTCTTATAGTGAACATATTTATTCTTATGTAAATAACATTAATACCATTGAAGGTGGCACCCATGTATCTGGTTTTCGCCGTGCATTGACAAGAGTATTTAAAAGCTATGGCGATAAACAAGGTCTTTTTGAAAAAGCCAAAGTGGAAATTGAAGGTGATGATTTCCGTGAAGGACTAAGCTCGATCATATCAGTAAAAGTTCCGGAGCCGCAATTTGAAGGACAAACAAAAACAAAACTCGGTAACAGCGATGTGATGGGTGTTGTTGATTCTACTGTTTCAAAAGTTCTTGAAGCATATCTTGAAGAAAATCCAAGAGAAGCAAAGAGTATCATCAACAAAGTAATTCTTGCTGCACAGGCAAGAGCAGCTGCAAGAAAAGCAAGAGAACTTGTTCAACGAAAATCAGTATTGAGTGGTGGCGGATTGCCGGGAAAACTGGCTGACTGTTCTGAAAGAGATCCTGAAAATTGTGAGCTTTTTCTTGTTGAGGGTGATAGTGCCGGTGGTACAGCCAAGCAAGGCCGTGACAGGAGCTTCCAGGCCATTCTTCCATTGCGTGGAAAAATATTGAACGTAGAAAAGGCGATGGAGCATAAGATCTACGAAAATGAAGAGATCAGGAAATATGTATACTGCGTTTGGGTGTAACGGTTGGAACACCGAAGATCCAAAAGCATTAAATCTTGTAAAGCTCCGTTATCATAAACTTATCATCATGACCGATGCCGATGTGGACGGAAGCCATATCGCCACATTGATCCTGACCTTTTATTTATCGGTACATGACGGAACTTGGTAGAACAAGGCTACGTTTATATCGCCCAGCCTCCGCTTTACTTAGTAAAAAAGGTAAAGAACAAGCCTATGCTTATAATGAAGAACAACGAAAAGCATTGGTAGAGAAATTGGGGGTGGAAAAGATGATAGCGTAAATGTTCAGCGCTATAAAGGTTTGGGTGAAATGAATGCCAACGCAGCTTTGGGACACAACCATGAACCCTGAAACACGAACTTTGAAGCTGGTGACGATTGAAAGTGCCGCAGAAGCTGACCGGGTTTTCAGTATGCTGATGGGTGATGAAGTAGGTCCAAGAAGGGAATTTATTGAAAGTCATGCCCGGTATGCAAAAATTGATGTATAATTTTAAGTCATTAAAAATAAACTGATTAGTCCCCAAGTTTAGGCGCTTTTTATTTCTTTTCCTGAAATTATAAAGGCAAAAGCCGTAAAAGTCCTAATTTCAGGCATTCCTAATCAAAAACCTATTTACCATGAGCGATGTACAACTTACAGCCTACAATGTAAAAACCAAAGAGAAAGGAGTTCCAGTTATGGATGCCGTGATCACCAAAACAGCCAAAGGCGCCTATATGGTGCAGGGGCATGATGGCAAGGGAAATAAGCTGACAACTTTGGTGAACGAAGAAAAGGCAATGGCGGCTATTAAAGCTGGTATTGCAAAACAAGGATGGTAATTTAGTAGCAACGAAAATAGCAAAGGGGCTTTTTGAGCCCCTTTCTTTTTATTTACTGTTTTATCAATTTTATACTGAATTTCTTTTCGCCAGCTTCTGCTGAAAGAAGATAAATACCGGGAGCAAATTTTGCAGACCTCAGATCAACCTGATGTCTTTTTGCATAAACCCGTTTCCAGTAAGGTTCATTTGTTTTACAAGTCTGCCATTTACATCATAGACTCTTAAGCACTATACGTCTCGTTTTGGTTCAACTGGTAAATAAAATTGTAATGTCCGTTAGAAGGATTGGGATAAACCTGCCATTGAATGTCATCATTGAAAATAACAGGATCGTACTGGTGAATAAACAAATGTGTTATCGCTATCAACGATTTTTAACCGGTAATAACGTATCGCCTGTTTTTCCAGCTTCACTATCTGTAAAGCTGTAGGTTCTTTCTGAATTTGAATTGCCCGGGCTAACTACTTCTCCAATTTTTACAAAGCGACCGATTTTGATAATCACTATTCCCTTTTGCTACTTCAATTTCAAAATGACTCGATGTTTTGTTCTGAAAGCTGTTTTCCATTCAGACGATCACATCTCTATTATCTTTCTTTTTGCAGTAAAGCTATTACCAGTTCAACCGGCAAAGGTGTCTGACGATCAGGACCGCCATTATTTAACCAGAACTCAGAAAAATCTTTTGTTTTAAATTCTACATAGTAGCCTCTTTATCAAAAGGAATTTTATAATTCCAATCAGCGCTTAGAGAAATTAAATGTTCCCTGTATATCATCAGCAAGATTTCCATTTTCAAAATTATCATCAGGATCAGAATATTTTGTAACGCCTAATTCTGTTACCATTGCAGGCTTTGTACAGCTTCGCACAACCTGTGGCATTCAATAAATTTTCAGTTTCTGTATCAAGAAAATAAAACGAACAGTAACTGAATCGGTTAAAGTCGTAGTTGTTGGTTTTAATAGTTATGTTCCTGTCGTGATAATATTGTTTTCCATCATTACGAACGCCGCCTGTATTTATATATGCCTGCACATCAGTATTACCAAGATTTTGATTATTCGGTTGAACAGATGCAACAAGTTTACCGCCTGAAACAAAATTCTATCCATGCAGTACCACCTGGAATATTTTGAGAAACAGGTGGAGCCCATTGTATACTCCATCATAAACTCCCATTGTGTTGTCATATACATGCACATCATCAATTGCAACTCCTTCAAAATTTACAAATGGATCTGATTCAACTACAACCCTGAATCGAATAGTTGGAATCCCTGTTGGTAAAGGTGTTGTTGCAACATGCCATCTTGTATAATCCTGCACACTCCATAAGTTTATTACCGCCACTATAATTTTTATTATACCAATTTGTGCCGGTACCTAACATCTGCCAAGACGAGACCATGTGATTACCATCTCCCGGAATATTCTATATATGCTCCATCACATAAACCTCCTCCGCCGCAATCTTCAAGATCAAGAGCAATATTCAAACTCAAGGTAGGATTTGTCATTCCACCAATATTGTAACAAGGAGAATAGAGATAAGATGTTTCCTGGTTTTTATAATTACCTGTAAGATTTGTCTTCCATGCTTTTAGTTCCACTGGCTGCTTTGTTTATCTTATTTTGCGGCAGGAACTCCATACTCTCCACGAGTTATTAAATCCTGAACTGCGCCAATAGCCATTATTCGTTTCAAAGTTCTCAATGTGAGGGAAATGTTGTGATCAATGGCGCATTAAAAATATGTAAGGTTAATGTATCATTATCCTTGAAATTATCTGTCCCGTATTGTACATTGATCAAGATAGTATGATCTCCTAAAAGCTGAATAGATCTGCTTTCGCTGTAAATGTATATTGTGTACTTCGCATGTGGCAGCCAAGAGGACCAGCAAAAATTTCAACTGACCGGAGTACCGCCATCCACTACCATTCGTATTGGAATATTACTTATAGGATTTGACGAAGCATTTCTGATCGTAACCTTTACAGTTTCTGCATTCGATAAGCCACACTTATTAGTTAATGGCTCATCAATTGTTTTTAAGCTTGTATATCATCAATACGCTTCATAAATTCTTATATCATCAAAATTGTGGTCCTGGAAATCTGGTAGTTATCACTAATCCGAACTAATCCAAACTGACCAAACCGAACCTGGAAACTGCTAAGCTGAAATTTTGACAGGCTGCAATCAATAAGATCAGAAATTTCAATACTTGGAGTACGTTTGAAAACTCCGGAACATTTCCATTTGAAGAAAGTAGTAAATGCTTCCATCCATGGTTTGAGAATCATCGCCTCGTATCCAAATTCTTATTGTTTGCATCTGCAACACTATCGCCATGCAGACTTGAACTCGAAAGTCCAGACGGAGATCCTTTGCAAGTGCAGCAATTCCATGCAAGATTAAAGGTGGCGTATAACAAAATTTGTATTTCCAGTTCTCCATTCCATCCATCCATAATCCAACATCAGTGATCTGGAACCCGAATATGCCATTCCACTACTGATAGAAGAAGTGCTTAATCTTCCCAGCGAAAATGTTTTTAGTAAAATCATACCTGATCGATCGCCTTCTATGCCAAACCTGGTTTGTAAAATATTTTCGGGGATGTTGCGGCTTCAAGATTATCGTAATATGGGAAGGGTAATCGGATCATTATTCAGTTGACTGAATTGTATCAAGTTAATGGAATTATTAGCTACTGAACAGGGTCAACTACCTGTTGTATTTTTCGACTTCAACTTTTAAAATATAATTACCCGCAGATGAAAAATTATAGGGCAAAGAAAAATTATGTGAATATGTAGCTTCCTGGTGCTACTGTTGGCTGATACCACGTCTTCTACTACTAATGATCCGCCGACATAATAACGTCATTTTAAAATTGCTAAATGTTAGCATCGTCAAGATTTTTAATCCTTTGCCGAAACAGTAGTAGCTAGCTGTTAAGCGCTGTAGAGGTATTCAACCTTCCATAAACAGGGAGCAATGATCGAATCCATTTGTAATATCATTATCAGACATAGCGTACCAGTACATGTTCCGGAATTTGGAATTCGTTTTAACTGCCATATGCCTTCTCTACCCCGGACTCCACCTCATTCTTGCACACACCGTTACCCAATATTCGTCAGTCCGGTGTCAAACCGCTTAATGGTATAAGATGTTGATGTAGTCGTGCCTATTGAAACCATTTCTGTGTCCCTGTAACTGAAATACTTCATAATCTGTTGCTCCTGTAACCGCAGTCCAGTCAAGATTAAAATATCCCTTCACATTGAGTGGATGAAAGCGATAATGTCTGGCATCCTCAAGAATAGTAAATGCAGAACTGGTACTCGTATATGCCAGTTCCGTTCCTGGTAACTCGTATCTACACGCCTGTGTTAGTTAGCACCAGCTGGTACCGTCCAGTCAAGCCGTCCGGATATTTGCAGGCGACTGCTGCATTGATCGTTATCCAATTGGCGCCATTATCAATTGAATATTCAATTAAAAATGTATTTGCTGGATTACCATAAGACTCCCACTGAATAGTTTCAGTAGCTCGTACCAGGGTCACCATTTTTCATTGCCTATCGGATAAACTAATTTTTGTTTCTATCGGAATAATATCATAAACAACAAAATATTCTTGCGAACCTGATGCAATCAGATGTTCCTATTTACATTAATGGTGTAAGAATCCATTTAGCAGGATTATTGATAACTACTTGTTCAATATTATTAATATGATCTGCTCGCTTGTGTTGCACTATTATTCACGTTAGCAGGAATTGTATCTAGCTTATAATGGCAAGACAGTTGATGGCCTGACAGTTAATTCAAGATCAAGATCATTTACCAATGCCTGTGATGCAAAACACTGCAGCGGCAGGATCATTCCAGTAAAGCAGTTACTTTTAAGCTGTGCAGTATTAGCAGGAACTAGATAAATGACATGTGGATTATTTCCGCCATTATTTATAGTTGAAATAAAATAATCGGTTATTGCTTATTGAGCATATCTACTGATCGCAGCAGGTTCATGCCACCAAAACCATAAGTATAATCAGGACCTGTGTTACCTAGATCAGAGCTACCATTACAGATCAATGCTTTCATTAAACCACTTTTAGGATTTGCACCACTGATTTTTGTAAACGATATGTTTCATAAAGCAATACTAAACCACCTGGCAACTGCCGGAGCTGGACATACTTGTTCCTGGATGAACTGCCATAACCCATCAGGTGTAAACTGTAGATAGTTGTAACAACACCATCTGCCGTTATTTCAGGTTTTAGTACGTCCATCTTTAACCGGACCACGACTTGAAAACGATGTAACGACTCCTGTCTCTGTCAGTAGCTCCAATCAGTTATAACATTTTTTGCAGATTGATATCCGCTCAACACTGTTTGAAATGACTGGAGGATAATTTGAACAGGTTAAGCTCTCCATCATTTCCTGCAGCAAAAACATTTTGAAGATTGGGATAGCTCAATTGCCATTTGATCAAGTATAACGGCTTTGCAGATCGTAATAACCCATATAATCACAATCGACCTACAATATCACCGTAAGAATTATTTGTAATGATCCATTCCATAATCATGTAACATAAGTCGGTGCATTTCTAAGTATTCCTGAAAATTCTGGAGCTATTATGGTTGATTTTGGAGCATATCCCTCGAATACTCTTCAGCCAATATACCAGCTGCACCTGCCAACAGTTCCGTGCACGTGAGTATCCATGATAAGCGTAAGTGAGCGGGTGCCAAAATTGATTAGCCTTCCTGTAAAATCAACATGATATTGCGGATCTGCATTATCTCCAACGCCTACAACAACTCCTTCGCCTTTCAGATTATAACCTCCTACACCTGCTGCAGCATTTAATACATTGCCTCTGGAATCGTTTCGGCGATTCATAATTCAGCATTTGATCTCCATGCGGAGCAGGTTCATATATATTCAACAAAAGGAAATGAAGCAACTTCATTGATTCGATGACAATTGATTCTTAACCCAATAACATGATACTCTGCTGTATTGAGTTGAAGTGATCTCGATATTTTTCGATCTGCAACAAATTTTTCATTTCATCAAACGAAATTGTTTTCGGAAAGCTGATCCATACATCCACCATACCGGGTGTTCTTATCGCCCATGATGGAAATATTCCTTTTGCCATTGCAGGATGCATCTTTTGCAACAGGCGATAATTCAAGAATTGATCTTGCTCCTGCCTTCTGCAAAATTATGTAGTCGATATTTTTGTGATGCAATTGTATATGCATTTCCGGAAATGTATTCAAGCAATTGAACCCCTGAAGCAGCGAGTTCTTGCTTCTTTGATTCAGATGGTAGTTGTTCAAACTGTAAAACAGCAAATGACTTTCCGTTTATTTTTTGCAATTGCTCAGTAAAAGCTTTTTACATTCTCTTGTGTAATGTTTTTTTCAGTAAAGACTTTACCACTGCGAAGTTGCAATGCAGAGCTTGTATCTCTCTGTGAAAAGGAAAAAATAGAAAAAGACAAAGCAGGATGGTGAAAGGAATTGGATGGATTCTCATAGTTAGATTTAATGCATTTAAAATTAACACATTTACGTAAATAAAACAGATATGTATTTACTAACCTGTCGTTAGTAAATCACATTTCTGGGCTTTACATCATTTGCCTTAAAAACAAAACCGGTGCATTGAAGCCAGGAACCGGTGCATTTCCTCCATCGATCTTACATCATTGACTATCATACTAAACAACCTGCCGCTTTGTTTCAGCTTCGGCCTTATTGGTTCCTGTTTGTATAAACGAAAGAATCTGCTGAAAAGTTTGCGATTCAAAATATGGAGAGTCGGGCCTATTGATAAAATAACAACGAAGCGTTTCATCCTTCAGGCTCATTTTTTCAAAGCCAAGCTCAACGGCCAGCTTACGACAACGAACAGTAACAAAAAGATCATTTACCTGCTGTGGCAAATGCGCCAAAACGGTCTTTCATTTCTTCAGCCATCAATTGTAATTCTTCTTCCGTTTCCGGAATTATCCAATCGTTGGTATAAGCGATAATCTTTCTGTGATGCTTTCCACATAATCATCAGGTATCAAGATTTCAAGATCAGTATCGATGGTACAATCCTGCACAAAATCATCCTGCTTTGAAATTTCTTCTTTGAATAATTCTTTGAACTCTGTTCTTTTCAATTCACGGATTGCTTCATCCAGAATCTTCTGGTACAGTTTCAAAACCAATATCCGCCATAAAACCACTTTGCTCACCACCAAGCATATTACCAGCACCACGAATATCAAGGTCACGCATGGCAATCTGAAAACCGCTGCCAAGTTCACTATGTTGTTCCAATGTTTGCAATCTTTTCCTTGAATCATCAGGCAATGTGCTCATCGGCGGCGACAACAAATAACAAAATGCTTTTTTATTACTGCGTCCTACCCTTCCTCTTAACTGGTGCAGATCGCTTAAACCAAACTGATGAGCATTGTTTACAATGATCGTATTCACATTCGGAATATCAACACCACTTTCAACAATATTGGTGCAAACAAGTACATCATATTTTCTATCAATAAAATCAAGAATACTGTTCTTCCAGTTCATGCCCTTCCATTTGACCATGCGCAATACCAATACTCAGATCAGGGCACAATGCCTGGATGATATTTGCCATTTCCGGCAAACTCTGCACCCTGATTATAAATAAAAATACCTGGCCACCTCTTTCAGTTTCATAATAGAGCAATACGTAACTGAACGAAGTACAAT
>ERZ1370068.1411-contig-11302_pt1 | contig 21646 bp, 35 predicted proteins | sample MGYA00561227_ERZ1370068 | MGnify/ENA primary metagenome ERZ1370068 (study PRJEB38410, sample SAMEA6850437) | metagenome | study: Metagenomic assessment of the ecological functions of the soil: analysis of the soil microbiota associated with the... | reverse complement strand
GAAAGGTCAGGAGCGAAAAAGGCGCTGCTTCCCGGCTGATGGCACTAGCGCGCACCGCGCGTACACGATGCGCGAGATCTCGCGATTCCAGGTCACCTTTGTCGTGACGTCATGCCCGGACAATGTGACGGTGCCACACGCGGCTATGGCTATCGCGCCGGACAGACACGCCAGGCTGCGGCCTCGCATGGTGTCGGTTATACCCTAACCTGGCGCACTCGCGTGCGCCTCAGTAGTCGAACAGCCGTGCTGTTGATGACGAAGGAACGACCGATGCAGTTCATCGGGCGTGAACGGCGACGTGTCGCGGCGATCGTTGTAGACGACGAAGAACCCGGTGCCACTTCGATTCAGCAGCGCAGGCCGGATGTTGGACGAGATGCTCGATGCCTGCTTGCTGTGACTGAATCAGTCCCTGCACGCTCGCAAGGCTCGTGAACGAATAGCTGGCTTTCAACGGGACCAGGTCGTTCCTGAAGCGACCGCCTGGGGCGTGACATCGTCACGGTTCCATCCGAGCTCCGACAGCAGCCTCGCTCCCGCGCGCGAGGCCGAGCGTCAACCGCCAGCTGTGGTAGTCACCGTCGTAATAGTTGCCGATCCTGTGCAACGAGCGACGCCGAGATCGGCGCGCTTTGATTCGTGTTGCCCTCGAATTCGCCCCATGCCCACCCATACTGGCCCGCGGGCACGTGACGACACGCCTGCCCGTGACATCCTGATAGATGGTGAATGGCAGTCGCGGGCGGTCCTGTCCGGTGATGATCACATAGCCGCAAGCGCGCCCGACAGCGTCTGGATATCGAAGAAGTGCCAGTGTCCCTGGGAGCTCTCCAGGCGGTTCTGGAGATCCACGTACCCGTTGTAATTGGCGTGCGGGCTGATACGCCGGATCCAGGGCCACTGCTTCGGCTGGTAGCGCATGTTCGAACGCAATTCGAGACGGCGGTAGCCGCGTCGCTGAAGGAAGCCGACCTCCGGGCTGAACCGGTCGCCAACCTGGGTAAAGCCGACACCGTTGTTCCACATCTCATTGGGTATAGCCGTATGACAGGGCGCCTGCGTAGTCGGACCCGCCTTTGGTCTCGAGGCGAATCGGTCCGTGACAGAAACGCAGCTCACCCGACCGTTGGTTGACGTCTGCCAGCCGAGATCGAGCCCGCATGCGCCGGTTGTAGTCGTGTGCCGGAGCCCGGCTGCCATTCCCTGGCGGCCCACGAACATCGCGCCGAAGTCTCGATCGGCCCACTTCGCGCTGCTGGCCAGCATGCATGGTGAAATTGCTGGCGGGCGCCACCGTCTGATCCATCGCGTGTCGACGGCCGCATCCGTCTCGCATGTTCAGGAGCCCGACGTTGTAGCCGCCGAGTTTGCCGCTCAGCCGCCCGCCCGCGATGATGTGCGATCGGCTCGCCGCCACGCGACAGACCATCTGGCGCGAGAAGAACAGATCGACGGCCCTGCGGCTGTCCGAGCTGGAAGAGCTGCGCGTTTCTGAGGAAGAACGGGCGCTTCTCAGGAAAGAACAGTCGGAACCGCGTCAGGGTTGACCTAGCCGCTCGTCGGCCTCAACCTGCGCGAAGTCGGTGTTGACCGTCACATCGAGCGTCAGGTCGGCGCGCACGCCCCACTTGACGTCGAGGCCCACGTCGCCGGTTCGACTGACGGTCGGTTCGATAGCGTCGTCGTCGGTCACCGCGCCGGACGCATGCGGCAGGAACTTTCGAGATCGCGCCGCGCCGGAAGGCTCACGCCGTGCAGCTTGCCGGCAACCGACACTGGTGCAGGTCGAAGTCCGCGCGGGCACCGGCGCGAGGAACACCTGCTCGTTCTTTGCGACCGGATGTTGCGCATGGCGTTGATGCCCCAGGTGCGTTCCTGCCCCGCGCTGTACCGCAGCGTCTTGAGTGGAATGGCGAACTCCGCTTCCCAGCCGCGTTCGGTCATCCCGGTGCGGACGACCCAGTCGGCATCCCAATCCAGGTTGAATCCGCCGCGATTGCCCTGCCCCGCCTGCCCCTTCCGCCATGACCTGGCCGTCGTATTCGATGCCGAACGGATTGGTCCCTGAAGACGAACGCGTTCTGGCCATCGTTGAAGGTATCGAGAAGGATTTGAATCGAGTCGGTGTCGTCGAGGTCCGCATCACGGCAGTGCTCTGGCTGACCAGAATGTTTTCCGGCTCGTCGCGTCGAAGCGAGATGACGCCGTATACAAGTTCTGGCGGATCGAGAAGAAATCGAATCTCCGTTCGCTCGCTGTGCGCGGATCGCCGCCGTCGTTGTTCCTGCTGCACTGAATGCGCTGAAGGACGTCGGTGGTCGACCGGACATATCGTCAACGTGGCCGTCGATCAGCGGTCGCTCGCCCTCGCCAAGTCCATGCACCGTGATCTGGGGACGGCGGCAATCGACTGGGCTGCCACCATCCGTTGGGCGCCGGAACGCGACGGCCACGGCGGAGCACGTGGGACACATAGGGCTGCGAAGATGGCATTCGGGGGCACATGTGGTAGCGCAGTGGAGACAAGAACGGCGGCATAATCACGGCACCCAGTCCTCGCACAGTCTTCTCCAGGCTTCTTCCAGAGTAGGACGCGAGTCACAGGCATTTGCGGGGGCTGTAGCGAGACAGAACGCAACGTTCGTTCGGTGCGGGGCTGAGTATTGATCTGGTCCGTGCGCGGTGTTCGCACAAGCGGCGCCGCCAATCAGCCGGCACAAGGCGCGGTCAATCCTGCCTGTGCCGCGCCAGCCTGGGACTACGTACACACCGAATATTCCGCGGGTGGTCACCGCTGGCACCACGGTCGAGCTGATCACCGACCAGCCCAACGGACTGAGGGGGCCCGTCGCGATGCCGGATGGCACGTTGCTCTTCACGGAAGGCGGCGCGCGCGACGTCTGTCACGCTCGACAAGGACGGCAAACGCTCGACGTACCTCGAAAACCTCCAGTCGGGCGTGGTCTCGGCTTCGACCCGCAGGGCCGACGATCGCCAACGACAACACGCAGGGCAAACAAGGGATCTACATCAGTCTCATCCCCAAGAGGCGCCGAGAAGACCTCGTTGACAGGAAGACGCCGGGGTTCGATCAGTCAGAACGACATCGTCGTCGACAAGAAGGGCGGGGTGTATTTCACTCAGCCGGAAAAGGCCAACGTCAGCATCATCCTTCCCGTGATGGGAAGGGATGAAAATCGTCGCCGAAAACATCACGCGCCCGAACGGCATCACGATGAGCCCGGATGAAAAGATCCTCTACGTGAACGACTCCCGGGGCGGAATACCTCCTGGCGTATGACGGCAACCGCGACGGGTCGGTCGGCAACCGCCGCAACTTCACCAGCTACGCCCAGGTCAACACCTCCGCGGGAGGAGGCGACGTCGGACCCGGACTTCGCTACAAGTTCACCAGCTGCGCCGACGGTATGGCCAGTGGGACGCGGAGGGCGCATGTATGTCGCCGGGTGCAACGGCATCAGGTCTATAGCGCGCAGGGAAGCACCTCGGCACGATTCCCACGGCGCGTCAGATCCAGAAGCTCGCCTCGCCGGCCCCGACAAGAAGACGCTCTATCTCGTGGGGCGCGGGGCCCGCGTGGAAGATTCAGACGCTCGCGCAGGGATATCCTGGGCGCGCGAAGTAGATACGCCGTCGATACTGCCGAGATCGGAAGCCAGGAGCATTTTGCAAGACGCCGTAGCGCGACAGCGTCTTGCAAACGATCTCATTGCCTGGCGCGACTGCTACTCAACGAACAGGCAACGGCAGGCCCCGAATCGCCAGCTCCTCGTCCATGCCAGGAAATCTTGCCCTCACTGCGCGGCCGGTCCCCGCATTGATTTCTCCCGACGCCCTTGGCGAATTGTCACGCCGGTCGCCGATCCGAGCTCGCGGTGCAGGAACTGCCTGCCGGACAGGAACGGGCTCGTCCGGAAACTCAGGATGTGAGCGTCGCCGACCGGCAGGATCGGCCGAGTTACCGGAGCCGCGCGGCATTGACCGGATTGCGGGAAGACTTCACGACGTCCGTCGCGCGCGTCACCACGACGATCGCATTGCGCTCGTTGGCGGAGTTCCAGATGTTTCCGGCCACGGTCCAATGCGATGCCGTCGGTGCCCTCCCAGGAAGGGATGCGCAACGAAGACATTGTCGAGGCACGGCGTGTTGGCCGTGAACGTCGTATCGCATCCCGTCATTGCTCTTGAGCGTTCCATCCCAGTAGAACTCGACCTTCCAGATCGCCCCACGCGCCGTGTCGCGACGTGAGATCCACGCTTCGCGGTCGAATGCCAGCCCGTTGCGCCACGAGCGGCTGGGGATCCAGCTATTATTCGCGGCGTTCCGGCTGGTCCGGTGTCACGGCGATCGTCCCGGCGGAAGCGTCCGGACGATCGCGCCCCACGCGCCGCCAATCCCGGCGACCAGATTCACCTCGTTGGACAGCGGCTGGATGCGAAAGCTCACTTCCTTGCACCCGGTGAACGCCGGCTCGCACGTGCCGCCGCGACGCGCGCAATTCGCCAGACCCTTCCCTGTCCGGTCGTGCCGTCTCCGGTCCAGAGGTTGCCGAAGCGGTCGAAGAGGCAAGAGCCGTTGGTGCCGGGGACTCCGGTGGCGAAGGGCGTGGCGTCAGGCGGACTGGCTTCATTCGGCGTGAGCTTCCAGATGACGCCGCCGGATGCCCATCGGCCATGCCAGATTGCCGCGCTCCATCGAACGTGATCCCGGCCGGACTGCAGGCGTTAGGCGCAGGGTTGTTCAGATGAAGCCGACGATCGGATGGAGGTGCCGAGGGATTGCGGCGCCGATCTTCCACACGGGACACTTGTCGGCGGCGACTGGCGCGGCCGGTCGTGTAGAGGCTTCCGTCTGTGCATCTGCCGGTGAGCCCCTCGATCGAGGTCGGTGACTGTCAGCGTCGTGAACGCTGCCGTTATCAACCGCGGCGAACGCGCTCGCTCGTCGGCGTGGACCACCACGGCGGCAGCGCCGACGGACGCCACGCTCAACAGGACCGCAAATGACTTTCGTGCAGCATGTTGACCTCCCGGTTTGGCCCCTGCCTTGTTTCCAGAGACAGCTATTTCGGTGCCTGGCGCACGACGATCGTCGGCAGGTTCGCACCGTTCCGTCATGTTCTACGCGGAGCGGGAGTAATATATGCGCGACGGAGAGGCGCATGCAGCGACTGACGAATCGGCCGAATCCGGATCCTGGTGCTCGGCGCCGCGTTGTGCGGATTGGTTGGGGCGGCGTCGATGCGATCGCTGAGCGCGCAGCAGGGCCGGCGCCCGGCATCGCCGCAGGGCTACCATCACCGGTGTTGTGCGCAGCGACAGCGTTCCCCAGGCCGGCGTGTGGGTGATCGCCGAGACGAAGGATCTGCCGACGCCGTTCACGAAGATCGTCGTGACCGACGATCGCGGACGCTTCATGCTGCCGGAACTGCCCGAGGCCACCTACAGCGTCTGGGTGCGCGGCTACGGCCTCGTCGACTCGCCCAAGGTGCAGATGAAACCGGACCGGCGTCGCTGACGTTGATCGCCACGCCGGCGCGCACGCCGCAGGAAGCCGCGAAGGTCTATCCCGGCAACTACTGGCTGTCGCTCATGGAGCCGCCGGCCGCGCACGAGTTTCCGGGCAACGGCACCAACGGCCTGGGCCTGCGATGCTGACGCAGAATCACTGGATCAACTCGCTCAAGTCCGACTGCAACTTCTGCCATCAGCTTGGCAATCAGCTCACGCGCAGCGTCGATCACGTCTTCAAGGCGAAGCCGGAGCTGAAGTCGCACGAGGAAGCGTGGGAGTGGCGGCTCGGAACCGGCGTGCGCGGCACAGCGATGTACTCGGTGCTGACGAACCAGGGAAGGTGCGGCCGCTGCGGACGTTTGCCGACTGGACCCGAGCGCGTCGCGAAGGGCGAAGTCCCGCCGCCGCCGCCGCGACCGAGCGGGCAGGAGCGCAACGTCGTGCTGACGCTGTGGGACTGGGGCACGGATCACTCGTTCATGCACGACGAGGTCGCGACCGACAAACGTCATCCGACGGTAAACGCATACGGACCGATCTACGCGGTGTCGGCCGGTCACGGGACGCTCGTGATCCTCGACCCGCTGACGAACCGGACCGAAGAGATCGAGATTCCGACGCGCGCGCCGCGCGCCGAGGTGCCCTCGCGATTTCCGAAACCCACTCGTCCCTCGCTGTGGTGGGGTGACACCCATCTGTGGGGAAATCCGCCGTACAACCCGGCCGATCCGCACAACCCGATGCTCGACAGCAAGGGGCGCGTGTGGATCACGTCGAAGATTCGTCCGAATCAGGATCCGTCGTGGTGCAGCGATCCTTCGAACAAGCTTACGCGGCGTGGTTCCCGCTGCGCAACAGCGGACGGCAGGCGTCCGTCTACGATCCGAAGACAAAGCAGTTCACGCTCATCGATACCTGCTATTCGACGCACCACCTGCAGTTCGACAACGACGCGAATGAGACCGTCTACTTCAACGAGCTGACCGGTCCGATCTTTGGCTGGATCGACACGAAGATCTTCGACGAGACGAAAGACGAGCAGAAAGCGGTCGGCTGGTGCGGTCAGGTGGTCGATACCAACGGCGACGGCCGGATCACGCGTCCATGGAACCGTGTCGCCGGTCGCGGCGGTCAGTCAATCCTCTATCAGGGCGATACCGCGACCGGCGGCGCCAATACGGGCGCGCGCGGCAACGGCGGACTGGATCCTCACTCGATACCGAGGTCGACTTCAACCTCTACTCGGCCGTCCCGAGTCCCGTCGACAACTCGATCTGGGGCGTGGCCGAACGCTTCCCGGGCTATCTGGTGCGTGTCGATCGAGGCAGCAATCCGCCCGAGAGCTGCCGTGCCGAAGTGTTCCGCGTGCCCGAGCCCGGATTCGATCCGCGCGGCGTCGACGTCGACACCAACGGCGTCGTCTGGACGGCGCTCGCGGCAAGCAGCCATCTCGCCAGTTTCGATCGGCGCGAAGTGCAAAGGCAGCATCGGTCACACGATTGACGGCAGCGAGTGCCGCGAAGGCTGGACGCTCTATCAGACGAACGGCCCGAGGCTGAAAGGCACCGACATCCCCGCCGACTTCCACTATTTCAACTGGGTCGATCAGCACAACATCCTCGGACTCGGCGCGAACAGGCCGTTGGCAACGGGATCGAACTCGGATTCACTGCTCGTGCTCGATCCGCAGACGCGCGAATGGATCACGATGCGCGTGCCCTATCCGCTCGGGTTCTACTCACGCGGCATGGACGGCCGCATCGACGATCCGAACGCCGGCTGGAAGGGACGCGCCCTCTACGCGAACTACGGAACGCACTTCGTGTGGCACATCGAAGGTGGAAAAGGCACCGAGGGGAAAGCTGGTCAAGTTCCAGCTTCGTCCCGATCCGCTCGCGCGATGAGCGATTCAACCTGCTCGATGGGAGACACGCACATGACACGTGCACTTGCTGCGACACTCGTCGGCGTGCTCGCCCTCGGTCTGCTCGTCGCTCGGCACAGACCGGCGGCGGTCGTCTGCGGATTTCCTGGATCGATGTCGAGGGAGGCGCCTCCACGCTCTTCGCCGCGCCCAACGGACAATCGCTCGCTGTTCGATACCGGCTTCCCGGGCAACGACGACCGCGACGCGAAGCGCATCGCCGCCGCAGCGAAAGCGATGGGCCTGACGCGGATCGACCACGTGGTCATCAGCCATTGGCACGGCGATCACGTCGGCGGACTGCCCGCGCTCGCCAAGCTGCTGCCGCTCGGCACGTTCTACGATCACGGGGACGGCGTCGAGGCAGTCCGACCGCCCGCTGTACGAGGGCTACAAGACCATCGCCGGAACGAAGCGACACATCGTCAAGCCTGGCGAGACGATCGACGCTCGGCGACGTGCGCGTGCGCGTGCTCGTCGCCGAGGGCCCCGTCATCGCCGACGCCGTCAACGGCGGCACGGCCAACCCGTTGTGCGCCAACGCCGTGCGGCAAGAGCCGGCCGCACCGGAGAACATCCGGATGGTCGGGCTGGCGATCAACTACGGGCCATTCAAGATGGCGACCCTGGGGGACGCGGACTGGTCGCGCGAGATGGAGCTGGCGTGCCCGGTGAACAAGCTCGGGCGCATCAACCTGCACACGATCAACCGGCACGGGAGTCTCGACAACTCGGGCGCGCCCGCGCTCTTGGGCGCCATTCAGCCGCAGGTCATCGTCGTGAACAACGGACCGCGCAAGGGTCTGGGACAGAAGGTCGAGGTCAGACACGTCACGCGGCAAGGCGAGACGCCCGCCCCCTACGAGCTGAACTCGTATCTCCGGCTCGCGAAGCTGCCCGGCATCGAGGGCATCTGGCAGGGCACCGGTCACTGCTCGACGCGGACCCCGCGCACAACACCGCGCCCGACATGATCGCCAACCTGGAGGAGGGAGCCGCCGACCAGGGCACACGATCACGGCGGCCGTGTCGGCCGACGGCACCTTCACGGTGACGAACTCGCGAAACGGGTTCGCCAAGAACGTACCGAGCGCGGTGATGCGCATCGAAGTCGTGCGCGCTCGGCAGATGAAGCACGCCACGCGCATCGTTCTGCTGCTGGTCACGGCGGTGACGATCGCCGTGGCTGCACAGGAATCGAAGTCGAAGCCGCCAGCCGCCGCCGACTGGGCGGCGCTCGCGAAGCTGCCCGACTGACCGGCGTCTGGGAGGCGCCGACCGTCGGCCGCGGTGGACGAGGCCCTGCCGCCGCACCGCCGCCCGTGCCCGCAGCTCACACCAGCCTATGCGGCAAAAGAAGCGCGAAGCTCGACGCGCGCAACCTCGATGACACACGGACGCGGCCAACTGTTTGCCAACGGGGATGCCGGCGGATCATGGGGCATCCCTATCCGTACGAATTTCTCTGACGCCGGGCAAGGTCACGATCGTCAGCGAAGCCTACAGTGCAGGTGCGCCACGTCTATACCGATGGCCGACCGCTGCCGACGGATTCCGATCCGACGTTCAGCGGCGCCAATCGGGCGGTGGGAGCCGCGACACGCTCGTCGTCGAGACGATCGGGTTTCTCGCCCCTCACCACGATTACGCGGAATACGCCGCACAGCGACAGGATGCGCATCGTCGAGCGGTTCCGCCTCACCGGACCGGACACGATGTCGATCGACAACCGACCGTGATCGATCGGAGGCATTGAGCGAAGCCGTGGACGACGGCGAGGACGCTGGCGGCGGCAGTCGGGACTGGACGATTCGCGCGAGTACCATCTGCGAAGAAAACAATCACGACTTCCTCGACGCCCAGGGAAAGCCGGCGTGAGACTCGACGCTCCGGCGAAGAAGGAGTAGGCGATGAGGCCGGATCGCCCGCACGGCCGGTCGCGCGCTGGTGGTGACCGCGATGATCTGCGGGGTGGCCGCCCTCGCGTGGTCCCATCACGCCGCCGCGCCCGTCTTCGACATGAATGCGGAGAAGACCGCGACGGGCGTCGTCAAGCAGGTCGACTGGACGAACCCGCATATCTGGATCTGGCTCGATGTGCAGAACGCGTCAGGTCAGGTGGAGACGTGGGGATTCGAAGGGATGAGTCCCAACTTTCTCGCGCGCCGCGGCTGGACGCGCGACGTCGCTGCCTGCCCGGCATGCGGATCACCGTGACGTTCCGGCCGCTCCGGGACGGGAAAGCCGGCGGCATGTTCATGACGGGCAAGCTCGAGGACGGCAAGGTCCTGACGAGCGCCGGCGCTTGAATGGCTGGCTGGCTCATGCGACTGACGCCGGCGTCGTCACGTGACGGAACCAAGCCCTGGATCGGCGCCGCTGCGTCCGCTCCAGCGCAGGGGGATCTGCGCGCGTCGCGCCTTCCCCATCCAGGTTCATGAGATGTGGCGACATGCTGGTTGTGGACATCCGGCAGTCATCGCCACGAAACGTGGTGATAGGTTCAGAGACACGAGCGACCCGAAGAAGAAGGCGGCAGCAAGATTTGTCTGAAAGCGTTTGCGGCTGCCGGGCTGGATGATGGCGGGATGATGCTCGGCCACGTGGGCGACCAGGACGTGGTGCTGGTTCGCTCCGGCAGCGAGCTGTTTGCGGTCGGGGCAAACTGCACGCACTACCGCGAGGCCGCTCGCCGAAGGGACTCGTCGTCGGCGACACCATCCGGTGTCCGCTGCATCACGCGTGCTTCAGCCTGCGCACGGGCGAGGCGCTGCGCGCACCGCGCTCGATCCGATTGCCTGCTGGCGCGTCGAGGCGCGAGGGCGATCGGATTTTCGTCCGGAGACAAGATGCGAACGGCGCAGCGAGCTCCCGCGATCCCGACGTCCACACGCCCCTCCTCGATTGTCATCGTCGGAGGAGGCGCGGCGGGCGTCGCGGCCGCCGAAATGATCCGGCGTGAAGGCTACGACGGACCGCTCACCATGATCAGCGCCGACGCAGGATCCGCCGGTCGATCGTCCCAATCTTTCGAAGGATTACCTGGCGGGCGAGGCGCAGGACGATTGGATTCCGCTCTGGCCCGCCGAGTTCTATGCCGAGAAACGCATCGAGCATGCTCCTCGGGCGCCGGGTGGCCTCCATCGATCCGGCGCGGCGAACCGTCCGGCTCGACGATGGTTCGGAGCGTTCGTTTGGCGCGCTGCTCCTCGCCACCGGCGCGGATCCCGATGCGGTTGCCGATTCCAGGCGCCGACCGGCAATCAGGTGATGTATCTGCGCTCGTTCGCCGACAGCCGCGCGATTGTCGAGCGCGCGAGCAACGCCAGGCATGTCGTGGTCGCGGGCGCGAGCTTCATCGGCCTCGAAGTGGCGGCGTCGCTGCGTGCGCGCGGGATCGACGTCGACGTGGTCGCGCGCCGAGAGCATGCCGCTCGAGCGCGTCATGGGTGTCGAGGTCGGCCGCGTTCGTGCGATCGCTGCACGAGGCTCAGGGCGTCGATGTTTCATCTCGGGCAGACCGTGAAGGCGGTCGATGGACGCACGGTCACCCTCAGCGACGGAACGACGCTCGATGCGGATTTCGTGGTGATGGGCGTCGGCGTCAAGCCGGCGACGGTGCTCGCCGAGCAGTGCCGGCCTCGCGGTGGACCGCGGCATTACGGTGAACGAGTACCTGGAAACGAATGCGCGCCGGCATTTTCGCCGCCGGGGATGTGGCCCGGTGGCCCGACCCGCATACCGGCGAGCGCATTCGCGTCGAGCACTGGGTCGTCGCCGAGCGGATGGGGCAAGTCGCCGCGCGCAACATGCTGGGCGCCCGCGAACGGTTTGACGTGGTGCCGTTCTTCTGGAGCCAGCACTACGACGCGTCGATCAAGTACGTTGGCCACGCGGAAAAGTGGGACGCCGTCGGAGATGAGTGGTTCGCTCGAGTCCCGCGATGGTTCCGTCACCTACAAGCGCGGCGAACGGACGCTGGCGGTGGCCACGATCGGGCGCGACCTGGAGAGCCTGAAAGCCGAGGTCCGAATGGAGCGTGCGCTGCTAACCAGGGGGTCCCATCGCGTGGAACGCGGCGGCAGCCGCGTCGCATCACGCGATGGGTCGAGAAGCTCTCCACGCCTTACTTGGTGAAGGACGCCGGCGCGCTCCTCGACGATCCGCCGGTTCCCGCCGCGGTCACCGTTGCCTGATACGAGCCCGGCGCCAGCGCGTATTGGCCGTCTGCGCAGATATCCACGTCGCAGCCGCCGTTGACCACCGGCGGTTTGCCCGGATCTGGCTCGCGAGCGGCGTCGCCGTATTCGGGTTAGCGCCCGCGGCGAGCACCTCCAGCACGTAGCGGACGACGAGCGTCGCGTGATCCGCCGACGCCGTGAACTGCGCCCGCGTCACAGGCGACGTCGGGTTGCTGACAGTCACCGACACCGCGGCCGACGTGCGCGTCGCGGCGCCGTTATCCGTGGCCACCGCGGTCAGCGGTGCGTGCCGGCACCGACGTTTGACCAGTTGATGCTGTACGGGCTGGTGGTGTCAGTGCCGCGATCAGCGTGGGGCCGGCGAAGAAGTCGACCTTCGCGATCGTGCCGTCGCTGTCGGACGCATTCGCGCTGACGGTGATCTCGTCGCCGGCGCGGTGAAGGTCGCGCCGTTGGCCGGTGCGGTGAGCGACACCGTCGGCGCCTGATTCGCCGCTGGCGTCACCGTCACGCTGCGCGCCGCCGACGTCGTGGTCGCGCCCGCATTGTCGGTGGCCACCGCGGTCAGCGAGTAGTGCCCGGCGGCGACGTTCGACCACGAGATGCTGAACGGGCTCGTGGTATCGCTGCCGCATCAGCGTGGTGCCGGCGAAGAAGTCGACCTTCGCGATCGTGCCGTCGCTGTCGGACGCATTCGCGCTGACGGTGATTGTCGCCGGCGCGGTGAAGGTCGCGCCGTTGGCCGGTGCGAGTGAGCGACACCGTCGGCGCCTGGTTCCCGGTCACGGTAATCGATCGCGCCGCGGACGTGGTCGGTGCGCCGGCATTATCCGTCGCCACGGCGGTCAGCGAGATGCGTCCCGGCAAGGACGTTTGACCAGCTGATGCTGTGCGGGCTTGTGGTGTCAGTGCCGATCAGCGTGCTGCCGGCGAAGAAGTCGACCTTCGCGATGGTGCCGTCGCTGTCGCTGGCATCCGCGCTGACGGTGACCGTCGCCGGCGCGGTGAACGTCGCGCCGTTGGCCGGTGCGGTCAGCGACACGGCCGGCGGCTGATTCGACGTCGGCGCGGTGACGCTGACGTTGTCGAACACCGCCGGTCGACCTCGTGGCGGAAATCTCGCTCGACACCGCGAGCCCCACATACATCGTCGCCGTCGCGAGCGTCGTCGATCCAGCGGCGGTCCAGGCCGTTCCATTGCTCGAGTAGAACGCCGTCACCACCGAGCCCCGGCGCTCGGGACGGACCCACGCGGGCATCCCGGTGCCCACGGTGACCGGTTCCTGCGGCGGCGGCTGCCCGGTGGTGGCGCGGTTGAAGAAGATGGTGCCGTGCCCCGGCGTGGCGACGAGCGACGTGTGCCGCGCGTCGGCTGAGAGCGTTTCACGGATCATCACGCCCGCCTTCGCCCACTCCTGCGTGTTCGTTTGCGACACCACGCGGCTGGTAATCGTGATGTCGCCCGTGGAACCCCTGATAGGTGTCCGGAACTGGTCGGGCGAGCGCCAGACGCCGCCGCGCCGGCAATCGTAAACGTCCCGTTCGAGTTCTGCATTGAACCGGCTGCGGCCGGTCCGCCGATGTCGATGGACGTCCACTCCGGAGGCAGGGGGCGACCTGGGTCACGGTAATCGATCGCGCGGCGGACGTGGTCCGTGCGCCGGCATTGTCCGTGGCCACGGCGGTCAGCGAATACGTGCCGGCCGGCGACGCTCGACCACGAGATGCTGTGACGGGCTCGTGGTGTCGGTGCCGATCAGCGTGGTGCCGGCGAAGAAGTCGACCTTCGCGATCGTGCCATCGCTGTCCGGACGCATTCGCGCTGACGGTGATCGTCGCCGGCTCGGTAAAGGTCGCGCCGTTAGCCGGAGCGGTGAGCGACACCGTCGGCGCCTGGTTCGCCGGTGCCGTCACCGTCACGCTGCGCGCCGCGGACGTCGTTGTCGCGCTCGCATTGTCGGTGGCCACCGCGGTCAGCGAGTAGGTGCCGGCGGCGACGTTCGACCACGAAATGCTATGCGGGCTCGTGGTATCGGTGCCGATCAGCGCGGCGCCGGCGAAGAAGTCGACCTTCGCGATCGTGCCGTCGCTGTCGGACGCATTCGCGCTGACGGTGATCGTCGCCGGCGCGGTGAACGTCGCGCCGTTGGCTGGTGCGGTGAGCGACACCGTCGGCGCCTGATTCGCCGCTGGCGTCACCGTCACGCTGCGCGCCGCCGACGTCGTGGTCGCGCCCGCATTGTCGGTCGCCACCGCAGTCAACGAGTACGAGCCGGCCACGACGTTCGACCACGAGATGCTGTACGGACTCGTGGTGTCGGTGCCGATCAGCGTGGTGCCGGCGAAGAAGTCGACCTTCGCGATCGAGCCGTCGCTGTCGCTGGCATTCGCGCTGACGGTCATCGTCGCCGGCGCGGTGAACGTCGCGCCGTTGGCCGGAGCGGTGAGCGACACCGTCGGCGTCTGATTCGCCGCTGGCGACACCGTCACGCTGAGGGCTGCCGACGTCGTTGTCGCGGCCGCATTGTCGGTCGCCACCGCGGTCAGCGAGTAGGTGCCGGCGGCGACGTTTGACCACGAGATGCTGTATGGGCTCGTGGTATCGGTGCCGATCAGCGTGGTGCCGGCGAAGAAGTCGACCTTCGCGATCGTGCCGTCGCTGTCGGACGCATTCGCGCTGACGGTGATCGTCGCCGGCGCGGTGAACGTCGCGCCGTTGGCCGGTGCGGTCAGTGACACGGCCGGCGGCTGGTTCGGCGTCGACCCGGTGAGGCTGACATTGTCGAACACCGCGGTCGACCTCGTCCCGGAGATCTCGCTCGACACCGCGAGCCCGACATACATCGTCGCCGTCGCGAGCGTCGTCGATCCAGCGGCGGTCCAGGCCGTTCCATTGCTCGAGTAGAACGCCGTCACCACCGAGCCCCGGCGCTCGAGACGGACCCACGCGGGCATCCCGGTGCCCGCAGTGACCGGTTCCCTGCGGCGGCGGCTGCCCGGTGGCCGCGCGATAGAAGAAGACCGTGCCGTGCCCCGGCGTGGCGACGAGCGACGTGTGCCGGGCGTCGGCTGAGAGCGTTTCACGGATCATCACGCCCGCCTTCGCCCACTCCTGCGTGTTCGTTTGCGACACCACGCGGCTGGTGATGGTGACGTCGCCCGTGAACGCCTGATAGGTATGCCGGAACCGGTCGGGCGAGCGCCAGACGCCGCCCGCGCCGGCAATCGTAAACGTCCCGTTCGAGTAATCTGCCGACCCGGCTGCGGTCGGTCCACCGATGTCGATGGACGTCCAGTCCGTGGGCAAGGCCGCTGCCGCCGCGACCATCGCGTCGGTCGAAGACATCACGCTGGTGCCCGCCGCGGGGCTTGCCGGTGAGACCGCATCCGGCTGGTCGGTCGCAACGGTCACCAATACCACCGCGGATGTCGTCGCAGCTCCAGCGTCGTCCTGGGCGACCGCGCTCAACGCGCATGAGCCTGCGGTGGCGGTCGACCAGTTGACGCTGTCGGGCTCGCCGTGGCAGAGCCGATAAGCGTCCCGTTGGCGAAGAAGTCGACGCGCGCGATACTGCCGTCGGCATCCCATGCGTTCGCGGTGACCACCGTGTTCGCGGGCGACGTCAATGTCGCTCCGTTGGCCGGTATGGTGAGCGACACGATCGGAGGCTGGTTCTGCGAATCGGCGCTCACGAAGACGTTGTCGAACATCGCCGCCGCGCTGGCCGTATCCCCGTCGCTCGTGACGGCGAGACCGATGTAGAAGGGCGAGGGTAGCGCGAGCGTCACGCTCCCTGCCGTCTCCCAGGTATGGCCATCGGCCGACTGGAATGCGGTAACGACCCGATCGCGCACCCGCAGCGCGAGCCAGCATTGGCTCGAGGCCTCCGACGGAGGTCGCGCGGGTCAGGCCACCCCGTGTCGAACGCCGCTGGAACACCGTGCCGGTGCCGGCTCGCAGCATCATCGATCCGTGAGCGGCATCGGCTGCCAGCGAATCACGCACCATCAGGCCGCCGCGGCTGCCGGCCTGAATGTGTTCGACCGCTTTGACACGGGCGACGATATCGGCGTCGCCGGAGACCTGCTGTATGCAGGTAGTGGAAGCGGTCGGACGTTCCGCCAACGCCCGCGCCGCCGCCGTTCACGGTGAACACGTCGCCGTTCTGCCGTTCCGAGCCGGCCTGCGTCGGGTTTCCGATATCGGCACTCGACCAGCCCGCGGGGGCAGTCGGCGAATCCGGCAGCGCATTCAGTTGCTGGAACGCGACCTCACGAAAGGTGGCTGTCGTGGCGACCGACGTGGAGCGGCTCGTGACCGCGAGGCCCGCGTATACGGTGCCCGTCATCGCGATGATCTCGGTCCCGATCTCCCGCCAGGTGGCTGCGTCAGTCGATCGATAGGCGGTCAACGTCTTGCCGCGTCTCTCGATCCTGAGCCACACCGGGGCGTGTCCGGCGCCGCCGTCTGTGTGAACGCTCGCCCCGCCGGCGATGCGTCGCCGCTGAAACGCGACTCCGTGGTCGGGCGTGATCGCGGCGAGCATGTGGGGAGTTGGCGGCGAGTGACGCGCGGATCATGACGCCGGCCTTCGCCCATCCATCGGTGAACTGAAGATCATCGAGGCGGGCGACGATCGCGCCGTCACCGATTAGCCGTCGATAGACGAAGTGGAATTGATCAGCAGTACTCGAGATGTCGCTGCCGGCGGCGTTGACGCGGAACGCGCCGTCGGGAAAGGAGCTCGACCCGTGAATAGCCGGACTGCCGACGTCGGTCGACGCCCATGGAGCAGGTAGCGATTGTGCGGTCGATGTCCCGGGACAAAGCGTGAGAAGACACACCACGCAGATGATCCCCATCGAGCTGCAAGTGCGCGAGCGGCGCAGCAAGTCGGTCATGGTCACGGTTGCTCATAGGGGCATCCGCGTGCACGCCGCGCAACGCCAATGCCATTTCGCGCCGTGTTCGATCGCGGTCGCGGGATCGCATCGAAAGAGGGACCTCGCGGGTCGAGTTGACCGACGAAGTCACAAAGAGGCGCATCGAGCATGCAGATCGCGACATGGGGAGCGTGACGTTCGTGATGACGCGGACGAGTCTTCAGACAAGACGCGGTGTGTAGAAGCGACGTGCACATCACAGACCGGGAGTCAAAATGCCGGCACCAAATCGAGCTGCCGGCTTTGAAGCTGGTTCAGAGCCGCCGATCATCGTTCCGCGACCACTTCCGCGCGTTCTGCAACGCCCATGTCGGAAGTCGATCACACTTCTCGTGTTCCGTGGAACGGATGATCGCCTCCGAACTTACATCGGCTGGATCCGGTGTAGGATCGGCGGCGCTGGCGCCACGGACCAATCGCGAGCGGCGCGGCGGCGGAGGGCTGCTGTGGCAACGAGACTCACCGTCAATCAGCGGGTGCAGAACATCGACGCGGCGCCGGACACGCCGCTCTGTATGCGTCCTTACGAACAATCTCGAGCTGCAGGGACCGCGATTCGGGTGCGGGCTGGCGCAATGCGGCTCGTGCTCGGTGCTCCTGGACGGAGTCGAGATACGGTCGTGCGTCACACCCCTCTCAGCCGTCGCCGGCAAATCCGTGACGACGCTCGAGGGCCTGCCGGCTTGGCACGCCCAACAGAAAAAGCTCGCGAGCGCTCCGGAGCTGCATCCGTTGCAGCAGGCCGTGATTGATGAACAGGCCCTGCAGTGCGGCTACTGCTACAACGGCCAGATCATCAAAGGGGCGGAGCTGCTTTCCAGGAACCCCCAGCCGACGGTCGAACAGATTCGCACGGCGATGAACGGCCACTTGTGCCGGTGCGGTACGTATCCCCGGATGATCAAAGCGATCCAGCGCGCCTCGCGTGCGATGGCGGGAACGCGTCGCGCGTTGGGGTGCCAGTGGCGGGAGCCGGACGATGAGCAGCGACACTCCGGAGACGAGGTTTCCCAGGCGCAACTTCCTCAAGGCAGGCGGCGCGCTGCTGGTCGGGCTCACCCTCGCGCCGCGCGTCGACGCGCAACAGCCGCCCGGGGGTGCGCTTGGGGGTCCATTTACACCGGATCGGACCAGCTCGATACCTGGATCGCCATTCACGCCGACAACACGGCGACAATTTTCCTCGGCTATGTCGAGCTCGGGCAGGGAATTCGACGGCCTTGCTGCAAATCGCGGCCGAGGAGCTCGACCTCGACATGTCACAGGTCTCGACGGCTCGTGTCGAGACCGGCAAGTCGCCGAACCAGGGCGGAACCAACGCCAGCGCGTCGATCAATCGAGGAGGACCGCGAATCCGCCTCGCGGCGGCGGATGCCCGCCAGGCGTTGCTGGCTCGCGCCTCGGCGCAGCCTCGGCGCGCCGGTCGAGCGCCTGACCGTCAGCCGCGGAGTGGTGTCCGTGGCCGGTAGTCCTGGCCAGTCGGTGACCTATGGTGCGTTGATCGGCGACCGTCGATTCGACGTGCCCTATACGGGCAAGGCACCCGTCAAGGATTACCGCGAATCACACGATCGTGGGAGCGAGCGTACGCGTAATGACATGCCGGCCAAGGCGAGCGGCAAGTACATCTACATGCAGCACGTGCGCGTCCCCGGCATGCTGCACGGCCGCGTGGTGCGTCCACGCGGTCAAGGCGCGTATGGAGACGGCGCCCGTGTCGTGAGCCTGGACGCCGAATCAATCCGCGACATTCCCGGCGCCCGCGTGGTGCGGCGCCGCGACTTCGTGGGCGTGGTTGCGAGCGAGGAGTGGAATGCGGTTCGCGCCGCGCAGCAGCTCCGCGTGACCTGGGAACAGCCGGAGAGCCTGCCGGCCACGCCCGCGGCGCTCTTCGAGCGGATGCGCGCCGCGAAGACGATCGACTCAGTCGTGATGGATCGCGGCGGCGTCGACGCCGCGTTCGCGGCCGCGCGCCACGTCGTGTCTCACAGGTTCGACTCGCCCTATCAGATCCACGCCGGTTTCGGACCAAACTGCGCCATCGCGGACGTCAAAGCCGATTCGGCGGTCGTCATGTGCTCGACGCAGGGCCCCTATACGACCGCGCGCAAGATCGCCGACGTGCTGCAGATGCACTGAGAGAACATCACGGTCCGCTACTACGAGGGTCCGGGACCTTCGGCCACAGCTGCTACGACGATGTGGCGCAGGCGGCGGCGGTCATGTCGCAGGAAACCGGCAGGCTCCGGTCCGCGTGCAGTTCATGCGATGGGACGAACATGGCTGGGACAACTTCGGGCCGGCGCACACCGCCGACGTGAAGATCGCCGCCGATGCCGACGGCAAGCTCGTCGCCTACGAATATCACGGGTGGCAGCACACGTGGAGCGTGACGGAAACGACCGCGCAGCTCGCGGCGGGACGATCGGCGAGCGAGGGCCAGGATGGCCGGGCGCAGTCGCTCACCCCGACCAATACCGGCGACATGTACGCGCTTCCGAACTGGCGGATCGTGAATCATCGCGTGCCCGGCCTGCAGGGCTATTTCAGGGGCGCCGCTGCGGTCACCGCTGGACCTCGCCATTGCCTTTGGCGCCGAACAGGTGATCGATGAGTTGGCGTACCTCGCCAACATGGATCCGTACCTCTTCCGGCGGCAGAACATGAACGGCGACCGCTGGCTGGCGGTGCTCAATGCGGCCGCTGAGGCCGCGAAGTGGACTCCGAGGAAAGCCGCGGTGACGCTCTCGAAGGCGCGCGTCGTGACGGGACGGGGTATCGCGGTCGGCACCCATCTATCGTCGTACGGCGCCGCCGTGGCGGAGATCGACGTCAACAGGGACACGGGCGTGATCGTCGCCAAACGGATGTACGGCGCGCTCGAAGCCGGCCAGATCGTGAACCCCGGATTCGTCGAAAACCAGATCACCGGCATGCTGGTCCAGGCGGCGAGCCGGATGTTGAAGGAAGAGGTCACGTTCTCGCGCACGAACGTCACCAGCGTGGACTGGGTCAGCTATCCGATCCTCCGGTGCAGCGAAGCGCCCGGAGGTCTTCCCGGTCGTCGTCAAGCGGCAGGATCAGCCGTCGACCGGAGTGGGTGAAGAAGTCATCGCGGCCGCGGCCGCCGCGATCGCGAACGCGTTCTTCGACGCGACCGGCGTGCGGCTTCGCGAGCATCCCATGACGCCACCGCGAGTCCTCGCGGCGCTCCGGCGGGCGTGACGCAGCAGGCGTGCGATCCCGTAGGATGCGCAAGTCGCGCCTGGTTTATCTGGAGATCTGCGCGCCTGCCTTCAGCAGTTTCTCGAAATTGGCGGGGTCGAGGTTGTTCTCGGCGCAGACGTATTCCTGGACGCGCGTTCCCTCGCGCAGCATCAACGACGAGGTGAGCGTCCACGGTTTCGTGAACACCTTCGGATCGTCCATCGTCACCTCGTAGTCGATCCGATCGCGGTCGACGCGCGTGTAGCGTTCGGTGATGTGGAGCGCCTCGGGTGAAACATACCCCGTCCCGGCCAGCCACGTTTTGTCGTTGAAGCCGATCACGTCGACCACCAGCGTGTCGCCTTCCCAATGGCCGACCGAATCGCCCATGTAGCTTGCAAGCACGTCGTCGGGATGCTTCGCGTTCAGCGGAATCATCCGGAACGTGTTCGTACATCATCGCAGGACCACGATCTCCTTCGGCGTCTGGAGGATCTTCTGCGGAAACAGGCCGAGCATCACCGATCCGCGGCACACCGGGCGGCAGGCAGAGGGCCGTTGGATCGTCGATGGCTCTCTTGTTGAACGATTCCAGGACTTTCTTCGCGGCCCATTCCTGATAGGGCGCGCCTTCACGCCCCGCCGGGCGCTCATTGGACCCGACCACCGGAGGAGCGTCGGGATTCTTCCCTGAACCACCCACGCCGAAGCCCGAGTTCGCGTCGTCCCAGCTGCCGCGGACCGTGCTGCCACCCTGCCACACGCCGGTGAGATCCGGCTTGCCATCGGGGCCGCGCGGCGCCGCGGTGCCGGATTGCGCGAACGCGCTCGCCGGGATCAGCGAGAGGACCATCAACGCCGCGACGACCGCCTGGCGCGTCATCGGACGTCCACCGCCGGCGCGTTGCCGCCGTCCCCATGCCTGCCGGCGGTCCAAACATCAGCTTCTTGCCGTCGGCCAACGTGATTTCGCGCGAATGCGCCCAGTTCGAACCGTCGCGCGCGCGCCACCCGGTCACCGTAATGCGATCGCCCGGCTTCATCGTCTGGTCCTTCTTCCAGCCGAGCCTGTTGAGCACGGTCGGCGGGTAGCCCTCGAACTTCCAATTGGCGACGTTGCCGTCTGTGGTGACGTTGACAAAGAAGAAGGTGTGCGGGCTCCTCCAGTCGATCTCGGTGACGACGCCGGTGATCGTCACCGGTCTATTGACGTCGTATTCGGCCCCGAACGAGTGATGCGCCGCCGCCGGGTCCGCGGTGATCCACGTCATCGCGATCAACCCGCAGGCATACGAGGATCCATCTCGTCATAGCTCACCTCAGTGATGACTCATGCCCGTATCGCGCTGAGAGTCTACGCCCAGCGACACGATACGTCTACGGCCACCTCACCTCCGCGCCGCGTACACTGGGCAGGCCGACGACTCCAGGCACCTTCGGCGCCGCTATCTCGCTCCGCTGGCAAACCCGGTACTGATTGTTCTCCTGGCAGACGTATTCCATCAGCTCGTCGCCCGGTTGAACCAGCGTTGCCTGAAACGTCACCGTGAACGGCCGCGAGTAGGCACCCGGATCATCGATGGTCACCTCACGCACCAGATGACCTGCATCCACCCGCTTCCACCGCTCGATCGTATGGAGTTGTGTGGTGAGGCGTCGCGCTCTGCGATCGAACCAGAACTTGTCGTTGAACCCGACCGTGTCGATGACGAGCGTGTCGTCCTCATGCCAGCCGATGGAATGACCGAACCAGGTTGGCTCGAGGTCGGCGGGATGCTTGCGGCCGTCCAGAAAGACCTGGCGGAACAGACCCCATCCACTCGGACAGGAT
>ERZ1370068.3195-contig-2312_pt1 | contig 21649 bp, 27 predicted proteins | sample MGYA00561227_ERZ1370068 | MGnify/ENA primary metagenome ERZ1370068 (study PRJEB38410, sample SAMEA6850437) | metagenome | study: Metagenomic assessment of the ecological functions of the soil: analysis of the soil microbiota associated with the... | reverse complement strand
ATCGAGCCTGAATCGGCCCGCGGGAAGCGGCGGCGATATTGGCCAACCTGGACGTGACGCTGCGCCTGGCGGCGACTGGTCGCCGAGTTCGAGCTTGCCTGACGAGGTCGAGCCGGCCCCGGTGTTCGAGGCTTGAACGCATGGGACGCGTGGGCGTCAGCAGCCGAGATCGCGCAAGGCCGTCGCAGCGGCGAAGACCACGCGCGCTGGCTGTGGTCGAAGCGGCGCTGCGACGCATCGCCGACGCGCGACACGGCTCCTCAATGCATTCACCGCCGTCACGCGCGAGCGCGCGCGCTCTGCCAGGCGCGCGCGATCGATGCGGGCGCGCGCGGCACGCAGCGCTTGGGGCCGCTGGCTGGCGTGCCGTTCGCGGTCAAGAACCTGTTCGACGTTGCCGGGCTTGCCGACGCTGGCCGGCTCCAAGATCAACCGCGACCGCCCGCCGGCCGCAGCGCGATGCCACCGCTGATCGAGCGGCTCGAGGCGGCCGGCGCCGTGCTGGTCGGCGCGCTCAACATGGGCGAGTACGCCTACGACTTCACCGGCGAGAACGTCGCACGACGGGCCCTCGCGCAATCCGCACGACACGCGCGCACATGACCGGCGGCTCCTCCGGCGGCTCCGGCGGCGGCGGTCGCGGGCGGCCTGGTGCCGCTGGCGCTCGGGCTCGGACACCAACGGCTCGATCCGCGTGCCGGCCTCGTTCTGCGGCCTGTTCGGCCTCAAGCCGACCTACGGCCGGCTGTCGCGCGCGCGCACTTTCCCTTCGTTGCGAGCCTCGATCATCTCGGGCCCGCTGGCGCGCACGACGCGCGACCTGGCGCTCGCCTACGACGCCATGCAGGGCCACGACCCCGACGATCCCGTCTGCGCCGATCGGCCGGTCGAGCCGGTGGTGCCGCTCGTCGAGCGCGGCATCGGCGGCTCTGCGCATCGCCGTCGCCGGCGGCTATTTCAAGCGCGGCGCGTCGCCCGGAGGCGCTGGCGGCGGTCGCGCGCGTCGCGGAGGCGCTCGGCGTCAACCGCGAGGTCGAGATTCCCGGAAGCCGGCGCGGGCGCGGGCCGCGGCCTATCGTCATCACCACGAGCCGAGGGCGCCAGCGCTGCATCTCGACCGGCTGCGCACGCGCGCGCGCGATTTCGAGCCGCGCAGTACGCGACCGCCTGATCGCGGGCGCTATGGTGCCGGCGTCGCTGGTGGTCAAGGCGCAGAAGTTCCGCCGCTGGTATCGCGAGCAGGTGCTTGGAGCTGTTCGAAAGCGTCGACGCCATCCTGGCGCCGGCAACGCCCTTTCCCGCGCCCCGCGATCGGCCAGCAGACCATGCTGCTCGACGGCGTCGGAGGTGCCGCTGCGGCCCAACATCGGCATCTTCACGCAGCCGATCTCGTTCATCGGCCTGCCGGTGGTCGCCGTGCCGGTGCCGCTCGCGCCGCTGCCCGATCGGCGTGCAGATCATTGCCGCGCCCTGGCGGGAGGACGTCGCGCTGCGCATCGCCACGCGCTGGAAAGAGCAGGCCGTTGCGCTGGCGCCGCGGCCGGCCGAGTAGGGAGGACGCCATGGACATCGACCTGCCGGAGGTGGTCGCCGAGGTGCGCGCGGCCTTCGAGCGCTACGAGCAGGCGCTCGTGTCCAACGACGTGGCGACGCTCGATGCGCTGTTCCGCCACGACGATCGCACCATCCGCTACGGCGTCGCCGAGAACCTCTACGGCCACGAGGAGGTCGCGGCCTTCCGCGCCGGCGCGCTCGCCGATCGGCCTCGATGCGCACGACGCTCGCGCACGGTGATCACCACCTACGGCCGCGACTTCGCGGTCGCCTCCACGCTGTTCCACCGCGACAGTCTACGTAGCGCCAAGGTCGGCCGGCAGATGCAGACCTGGGTCCGCTCTGCCGAGAGGCTGGCGGGTGGTCGGCGGCGCCCACGTCAGCCCTCATCGCCCAGCCGGCCCAGGCGCTAGCGGCAGATGACCGAGCCACGCAACTTCGCCCCGATTGGCGCACCGCGCCGAGGACCTCGCATACAGCCGCCCGCCCCGAGGCGCCACCGGCCATGACGCTGCGGCGCCGGAAGTGATCGCACGCGCCCAAGACGCTGGCCGACCGCCTGCGCATGCAGATTCCAGACGACATCGTGCGCGGTCGAGCTGGCACCCGGCGCGCTGCTCGACGAGATGGAGCTCGCGCGCCGCTTCCATGTCTCGCGCACACCTCGTGCGCGAAGCCATCCGCCTGCTCGCGTCTAGCGGCCTGGTCGATGCCCGGCCGCATCGCAGCGCCGTCGTGGCGCCTGCCCCGACCGGCTCCAGGTGCATCGGCATGTTCGAGGCGCTGTAGCGAGCTGGAGGTGCTCTGCGCGGGCTTCGCGGCGGAAGCGCATGACCAAGGCGGAGCACGCGGAGCTGCAGACGATCCACCGTTTGCAGCTGCTGGCCCATCGTGCGCAGCAGGCGACCCGGCAGCGCTACCACGAGACTCAACGAGCAATTCCACGCCGCCGATCTATGCTGGCTCTCGCACAATGCCTACCTGGCGAGGCTCACGGCCGAGACCCGCGCGCGCATCGCGCCCTTCAGCCGGGCGCAGTTCCGCACGCTCGGGCGATCTCGCCCAGATCGCACAGCCGAGCACGAGCGCGTCGTGGCGGCGATCCTCAGAGGCGTAATCGCGGGACGTTGCCGCTGCCGAGATGCGCGCCGCACATCGGCTACGTGCACGAGGCCTATCGCGGGCTATCGCCTCGATTGACTGGCAGCCGCGCCTGCTGTGCCGCGCACGAACGGCGCGCCAGCCGCCCGAAGCCCGAGATGTTGCGCGCACCAGTTTACGGCCTCCGCCTCGACCAGGAAGCCTTGACCAGCGAGCCGTCGTGCGAGCGCTGACCGAGCCTGATCGATAGCGGCGGCAGGCATCAGCGGCAACGAAACGGCCGAAGCCTTCCATCCGACAGCGCCCACGTCTCCAGCGCGATCGCCGCGCCTGTGCCGCTCGGCACCCGCAGCAGCCGGGCCGCCGCACCGAGCCACCGTCGAGGGCGCGAAGAGCTGATAGTCGGCGGCAGTCACGGTCGCCTGCAGAAAACGCGCCGCCCGAGCTCGCTCAGCTCATGGCTGAGCGGCATGCCCGAAAGGTGTGCTCCGACCACCGCGATCGCTATCTCGCCGGCTCGCAGCCCGCTCGTGGGCGCAGCGAAAGCCGGCTGCGCAGTGCCAAGCGCGCCGAGCGGCAGGCCGGTGCGGGCGTGCAGTGCCGCGCCCGAGGCTGGCGACCTGGGCGTCCTGGCCCGGCCGGCGCCAGCAGCGTCACCCCGAACGGCGTTCCGTCATCGGCGCAAGGAGACCGGCACGGCAATGCCCGGCACAGATCGAGAAGGTTGACGAAGTTCGTGTAGGTGCCGAGCCTGCGCGTTGAGTCCGATAGGATCGGCTGCGACCTGCTCGGCCACTGTGACGGCGGCTGAATCGGTTGGCGCCATACATTACGTCGATGCCGGCGAGCACCTCGCGCGCCTTCGCGCGCGCAGCTCAGCCAGCCGGTGGATGGCCGCGAAACGCGTCCACGGCCGACCTGTCGTCGCCCTGCTGAGACGATCGTCTACGCGTCACGGGTGCACGTCCTGCGGCCTGCCGAGCGATGAAGGCACCAACAGCGGCGGTGCGCTCGGCCACCCAGGGACCCTTCGTACAGCAGCTTGGCGGTCTCGAAGAAGGGCGTCGATGTCGACCGCCGAGCAGGTCGAGCGCCCAGCGCGGCGGCGATCTTCTCGGCCGCCGCGAACACCGGCCTCGGCGTTGCCTTGATCGTCGAAGAAGATCCGGTCCGGCGCGCGCGGTATGCCCAACCGCAAGCTTCGGCGGCAGGGTGAGAGAAGCTCTCCCAGCGACATCCGCCGCGAATAGGGATCGTCCTGCATCGGGGCCGGCGATCCTTGCAGTGCTGCGAAGGCATCCGCCGCGGTGAGCGCAGAAGATCGACACGCAGTCGAGCGAGCGGCAGGCAGGAACGAACCCCGCGGTGTGAGACGAGGCCCAAGGCTCGGCTTCAGCCCGACGATGTTGTTGAGAGCCCGCCGGCACTCGGCCCGAGCCCGCCGTGTCGGTGCCGAGCGCCAACGGCACGATGCCTGCTGGCGACCGCCACGGCCGAGCCCGAGCTGGAGCCGCCCGAGATAAGGCCGCGCCGCAAGCGCGTTGCGCGGCATGCCGTAGGGCGAGCGCACGCCGACGAGGCCGGTGGCGAACTGGTCGAGGTTGGTCTTGCCGACGAGCAGCGCGCCGGCATCGACGCAGCCGCTGCCACCACCGTGGCGTCCCTGGCCGGCTGTATGCGAAAGCAGGACAAGCGGCCGTCGTGGGCAGGCCGGCAACGTCGATGTTGTCCTTGACCGCAACGGGGATGCCATAGAGCGGCAGGGGAACGGTCTCCATCGGCCAAAGCCCGTGCAGTCTGCCTGGACGGCCACTTCCTCACGCAATGCAATGAAGATCGCCGGATCGTCGGCCGCGCGGATGCGTGCAAACGTGCGCGCGGACAGTCTCGGCGACCGCGATTTGCCCGGACCGGTGTCCGGCAACCAGCGAAGCGATCGTCTCCGTCACGCGTTACTCCGTTGGCACTCGCACGCCGGGAACGCTTGCGGAGCGCACCTCGCGCTGGAAGTCCCTTGCAACCAGCAGTCACCGAGCTGCGCATACATCCAGCGTTGCTTGGCTCGCCCGCGAGGATGGCCCAGGACCGCGCCATCTGCCAGTGGGTTCTTCACAGCAACAGATCTGCGCTTCGCTGGCGGGCCAGTGCACAAACAATAGGCTTCTACACGACGGCATTCTGCTTTACTGCGTAGATGTCTCAGACACCAAGAGCCTTGGCTCGACCGGCCATCGTACTGGGCCGGTGACGCCTCGCGTCCAATGCCGCTGCACGTCGCCCTTACACACCGAACGCAGTACCGCTACGACCGTCCAGTCGAGCTGGGTCCGCACATCGTGCGCCTGCGGCCGGCGCCGCACTGCCGCACGCCGATCCTGGCCTATTCGCTGACCGTCGAGCCCACGGCGCACTTCGTCAACTGGCAGCAGGACCCCTTCGGCAACTTCCTGGCGCCGCATTGTAGTGCCCGACGAGGCGAAGCGAGTTCACGGCCACCGTCGACCTCGTTGCCGACATGGCGACCATCAATCCCGTTCGATTTCTTCGTCGAGGAGGGCGGCGCTGAACTGGCCGTTCGCCTACGAGGCCGCGCTCGCTCGGCGAGCTTGGTCCCTATCTGCGATCCGATCCCGACGCACGCCCGTTCTCGACGGCTACCTCGGAGAGATACGCGTGACCGGCACGTCGCCACCATCGATTTCGTCATGCGACCTCAATCGCAAGCTCAGCCAGCGACATCGCCTACCGCGTGCGCATGGAGCCGGGCGTGCAGACGCCGGAGGAGACGCTGGCGAGCCGCGTCGGGCTCCGTGCCGCGATACCGGCTGGCTGCTGGTGCAGGTCCTGCGCCGCCTCGGCCTCGCTGCGCGCTTCGTGTCCGGCTATCTCGATCCAGCTGCGACCCGACGCGGACGAGCGGACGGCGCACGCGAGGACTTCACCGACCTGCACGCCTGGGCCGAGGTCTACATCCCGGGCGCCGGCTGGATCGGGCTCGATCCGACCTCGGGCCTGCTGGCCGGCGAAGGCCATATCCCGCTGGCTGCGCACCCCGACCCCGACCAGCGCCGCCCCCATCACCGGCACGCACGGCGCGAAGCGGAGGTCGACTTCTCGGCTCAGCATGCAGGTCGAGCGGCTGCGCGAGACGCCGCGCGTCACAGGCCCTACAGCGACGAGCAGTGGCAGCGGATCCTCGCAGGCGCCGGCGCGGTCGACGAGCCGGCTGCAGGCCGGCGACGTGCGCCTCAGCATGGGCGGCGAGCCGACCTTCGTCGCGCGTCGACGACGGCGAGGCGCCGGAGTGGAACATTGCCGCGCTCGGGCCCGACCAAGCGCGAGTTTGCCGACAAGCTTGCCCGCGCGCCTGCGCGACAGGTTCGCCAGCGGCGGCCTGCTGCACTACGGCCAGGGCAAGTGGTATCCCGGCGAGCAGGCGGCGCGCTGGGCCTTCGCCATCTACTGGCGCACGCGACGGCGAGCCGCTTTGGCGCGATCCCGCGCTGATCGCCGAGGAGAAGGCGCAACGCCCGGCGAGCATCGCCGACGCCGGGAGGCTTGTCGCCGAGCTGTGCCGCACGCTTGGGCTCGCCGCCGGACTGCGCCATTCCGGCCTACGAGGACTGCGGCGCCACTTCATGCTGGTCGAGCAGAAGCTGCCGCTGGGTCGGCGCAGTCGCAAATGCAGGACTGGCTCGAGCCGGCCGAGCGCGAGCGGCTGATCCGCGCGTCTCGATCGCGGCCTGCGACCAGCCGGCCGGCTATGTCCTGCCGCTGCTCTGACGCGACGCTCGACGGCGGCAAGCGCCGGTTCATCACGGAGCGCTGGGCGTTCAAGCGCGAGCGGCTGTTCCTGATGCCCGGCGACTCGCCAATCGGCCTGCGGCTGCCGCTCGGCAGCCTGCCGGAGATCACGTTCGTCGACTACCCGAACGTCCAGCCTGCGATCCTTTGCCGCGCCGCGGCTGCCTGCCGTCAGGCAGCGAACTGGCGCAGCCATGCCGAAGCACCCAACGCAGCAGAGCGATGCCACAGCGGAACTGGTGCGCACGGCGCTGGCGCTGGAGCCGCGCGACGGCCACGTGTGCGTGTTTCTGCCGCCGCTGGCCGATGGCGCGGACTACGCCGCGCTTGTTTGCAGCCATCGAGGACCGCGGCAGCAAGAGTGGGCCTGCCCATCCGCCTCGAGGGCTACGCGCCGCCGTTCGACCCGCGCACTCAACGTCATCAAGGTCACGCCCGGACCCCGGCGTGATCGAGGTCAACGTGCATCCGGCCAGTCTCGTGGCGAGCAGCGGTGGAGATCGCCACCACGCGTCTACGAGGAGGCCGCGGCAATCGGGCTGGGCGCCGAGAAGTTCATGCTCGACGGCCGCCATACTCGGCACCGGCGGCGGCAATCACATCGTGCTCGGCGGCATCACGCCGGCCGACAGCCCGTTCCTGCGGCGCCCCGATCTGCTGCGGCAGCATCATCGCCTACTGGCAGAACCACCCGTCGCTGTCCTACCTGTTCTCCGGCCTGTTCGTCGGCCCGACCAGCCAGGCGCCGCGCGTCGACGAGGCGCGCCACGAGTCAGCTCTACGAGCTGGAGATCGCGCTCGCGCAGATGCCGCGAGCCCGGCGGCGGCGATCGCGCCGTGGCTGGTCGACCGGCTGTTCCGCAACCTGCTGGTCGACGTCACCGGCAACACGCATCGCGCCGAGATCTGCATCGACAAGCTCTATGCTCGCCGGAGGGCCGATCGGGCCGCCTGGGCCTCGTCGAGTTCCGCGCCTTCGAGATGCCGCCGCATGCGCGCATGAGCCTCGCGCAGCAGCTGCTGATCCGCGCGCTGGTCGGCCGCGCTTCTGGGAGCGCGCCGTATCGCCAGCCGCTGGTGCGCTGGGGCACGGCGCTGCACGACCGCTTCATGCTGCCGCATTTCATGTGGGCCGACTTCGAGAGTGTCATCGCCGATCTGCGCAGACGCGGGCCTGGCGCTCGAGCGCGACTGGTTCCTCCCGCACTTCGAGTTCCGCTTCCCGCGTCTGGGCACGGTCGAGCGTGCGGGCGTGGCGCTGGAGCTGCGCCAGGCGCTGGAGCCGTGGCTCGTGCTCGGCGAGCAAAGCAGCGCCGGTGGCACGACCCGCACCGGTCGACTCCTCGCTCGACCGCGTGCAGGTGCTGCGTCACGGGCATGCGCCGGCGATCGCTACGCTGTCGACCTGCAACGGCTATCCGCTGCCGCTGGCGCCCACCGGCACCACTGGGCGAAGCCGTCGCGGCGCGTCCGCTTTCGCGCCTGGCCGGCCAGCGAAGGCTTCCACCCCACCATTCCCCCGCATGTCCCGCTCACGTTCGATCATCGTCGATACCTGGAACAGGCGCTCGATCGGGCGGCTGCCGCTATCATGTCACCCACCCCGGCGGCCGCAACTTCCAGGCCCTGCCGGTCAATGCGCTGGAGGCGGAGGGACGCCGGCGTGGCGCCCGACTTCGTCGACATGGGCCACTCGCCAGGCAGCGCCAGCTCCAGGACCGGTGGCCGTCCACGCCGATTTCCCGCTGACCTTGGATTTGCGCCGCAGCCAGCTGGGGCTCGCGTTAACCGGGACACGCGGATCGTTGGCGTGTCATACGCGCCACGGTTAACGTCCGTTCTGCTGCGCGCCGCGCGGCCCGGCGCTAGCCGGCCGGCCCGGGCAACGACAAGCGTCGCGCGGGCGTCGCGATTTATGACCGCGCGAAGGAGCAGGGACGATCAGCCCGCAATGAGCCGGAGTGCGCATGCAGCCAGACGTTTTCCGAGCAGCGACCTGACCGACGGCTATCGCGGTCTGCGCCCGGCGGCTATCGACGAGCTGGTCGACGCTCGGGCGCGATCAAGGCGGCACTGGGAGCCGCTGCTGCACGAGCTCGGCGCGCTCGACCCGGCGACGCGCGCGCTGCGCATGGAGCAGCTCAATGCGCGGGTGCGGGAGACCGGCATCGCGCACGACCTGTTCTCCGATCCCGACCAGCGCGGCCCAGCCCTGGCGCGTCGATCTCGTGCCGCTCATCATGCCGCCGCGAGGAATGGCGCGCGCTGGAGCGCGCCCTGATCCAGCGCGCGCGGCTGTTCGAGGGCATCCTGGCGGATCTCTACGGCCCGCAGACGGCTGCTGGCATCGGGCGCCATTCCGCACCAGCTCGTGTTCAGCGACCCTTCCTATCCTGCGGCCCTGCCATGACCTGCAGCCCGCCGGCGGCTTCATCCAGTTCTTCGCCGCCGACATGGCCCGCGGCCCGGACGGGCGCTGGCGCGTCATCGACACGCACACCGAGACGCCGGCCGGCATCGGCTATGCGCTCGCCAACCGCATGGTGCACACCAACGTCGCCGGCGACATCTTCGGCGCCTGCCAGCGCGCTGCGGCTGGCGCCGTTCTTCCAGCAGCTGCAGGCGCGCGCTCGCGCGGCGCGCCGACCGCGCCGATCCCACCATCGCCCTGCTGACGCCGGGCCCGCGCCACAACGACTTCTTTCAGCCACGCCTATCTCGCCCGCTATCTGGGGCTGCTGCTGGTCGAGGGCGGCGACCTGCGCGTGACCGGCGATCGGGTCTCGCTCAAGACGCTGCATGGCCTGATGCCGATCGATCTGATCGTGCGCTGCGTCGCCGGTGCGCGTGGCGGACCCGCTCGAGCTCGACTCGTCGGGCTTTGCCGGGCCCGTCGGCCTGCTGCAGGCCGTCCGCGAGCAGCCCGGATCTCGTCGTCAACGCGCTGGGGTCGGCGCTCGCCGAGAACCGCGGCTTGAGCGCCTATCTGCCCAAGCTCGCCAGCGACCGTCCTGGGCGAGGACCTGCTCGATCGCCGACGGCCCGCGGTGGTGGCTGGGCGATGCCGCGAGCCGCCGGCCACGTCCTGGCCAACCTCGAGCACATGGTCATCCGCCCGGCGCACGAGGGCACGCGCCCGGCCGGGCCGGGCCATACCGGGCATCGATCCCGCGCGGCTGGAGCCCGCCGAGCGCGACGCAGCTGCTGCAGGAGATCGAGATCAGGGGCGCGTCGCTGGTCGCCGAGGAGAAGGTCGGGTTCGGCACCACGCCGTCGCTGACACCGGCGGGCCTGGTGCCGAAGCCCTATGCCGTGCGCCTGTTCGTGGCCGCGACCAGCCAACGGTTTCGCGGCGCTGCCGGGCGGGCTCGCCATGACCGTCGACCCAGATCTGACGGTGGCGCTCAGCGCGCCCGACGGCGAGTCGCGCGACGTGTGGGTCGATCAGCGACGCGACGCCGCCGCCCTACACCAGCCTGTGGCGGCCGACCATCGAGGCCGCGCAGCGTGCAGCGCTCGCCGCACGACCTGCCGAGCCGCGCCGCCGACAACCTGTTCTGGCTCGGCCGCTACACCGAGCGCGCCGACTGGACCATGCGCGTGCTGCGCATCTGCCTCAGCCGGCTGCAGGAGGACAGCGCGCCGCGCCAGGAGCTGCGCGCCAGCCGCATCGCCCTGGAGATCCTGCTCTCCAAGGACGACGGCAAGGTCCCCGGCGAGTGGGAGCCGACCGACGCCGCACTGATCGAGCAGCTGGCGCAGCAACCTCATGACGTCGGCCGACTGGTACTACGGCCTGCCGCGCACGCTCGACAACATCCACCGCGTCGCCAGCCTCACGCGCGACCGGCTGTCGCTGGAGGCCTGGCGCACGCTCAACGACTTCTACGCCAGCCGGCGCTGGCGCGCCGACGCCATGCCGACCGCGATGGGCGACTCGCTGCGGCTGCTCGACGATGGCCTGCGTGTGCTGGCGGCCTTCCACGGCCTCACGCACGAGAACATGACGCGCAACTTCGGCTGGTCGTTCCTCGACATGGGGCGGCGCCTGTCGCGCGGCCTGCAACCTGTCCGAGCTGCTGCTCGGCATCTTCGGCAAGGCCAGGCGCGGCGACGACGAGATCGGCAAGCCTGCTGTTCGTCCTCGAGCTCGCCGACAGCTTCATCACCTATCGCTCGCGCTACCGGCATGGCGCCCATGCTGCCGCTGGTGCTCGACCTGCTGCTGATCGACGAGAGCAATCCGCGCAGCATCGCCTTCCAGCTCGCGGCGCTGTCGCGGCATATCGATACGCTGCCGCAGTCGGGCGAGGCGCGGCGGCCGCATCGAGGAGCAACGCACGGCGCTGTCCCTGCTGACGCAGGTGCGGCTCGCCGACGTCGCCGCAGCTCGCCAAGGCCGAGGCCGGACGGCGCGCGCTCGAGCTTGCAGAAGCTGCTCGAGCGAGCAGGTCAAGCGTCGCTGCCGCTGCCTGTCGGACGTCGATCGGGCGCCGCTACTTCAATCTCGTCGAGAAGGACGCGCGAGTGGGTGCGGGCCCGGTCGCGGATGGCCGGATGATTTTCGACGTCAGCCACCGCACGGCCTACGCCTATCGCAAGCCGGTGCTGCAGTCGCAGCACCTCGTGCATCTGACGCCCGCGGCGGGGCCGCGCCAGACCGTGCTACCGCCACAGCCTGCTGATCGAGCCGGCGCCGTCCGGCAAGATGCCGGCGCAGGATTACTTCGGCAACGGCGCGGCGATCCTGACGATCGACGACGAGCATTCCGAGCTCGTCATCCACGCGCGCAGCACGGTGGAGGTGCGCGCGCCCGACCTGCCGATGCTGGCGCTTTCGACGCCGTGGGAGCAGGTGGTCGAGCCGCGCGCGTGCGCAGCGACGGCGAGCTCGATGTCGGCGTGCTCCAGTTCGTCAGCGCGTCGCGCCACACGCGCGTCGTCGCCGAGGTGATCGACTACGCGCGCCCGTCGTTTCCGCCCGACCGGCCGATCCTGGAGGCGGCGCTCGATCTCACGCAGCGCATCTACGCGCGACTTCACCTTCGACAGCACGGCGACCGACATCTCGACGCCGGTGTCGCACGTGCTGCAGGAGCGGCGCGGCGTGTGCCAGGACTTCGCGCATCTCGCCATCACCTGCCTGCGCGGGCTGGGCCTGCCGGCGCGCTACGTCAGCGGCTATCTGCTGACCTATCCGCCGCCGGGCATGGAGAAGCTGCAGGGCGCCGACGCCTCGCACGCCTGGATCTCGGTGTGGGCGCCGGAGGTCGGCTGGGTCGATTTCGATCCGACCAACGGCGTGATCCCGTCAGACGAGCACGTGACGGTCGCCTACGGCCGGGACTACGATGACGTGAGCCCGGTCAGTGGGGTGCTCCTCGGCGGCAGCCGGCAGACCATGTCGGTCAGGTGGACATGGCGCCTGCCGGCTCAGCTGCGCCCGATGGACCTTGGCGGTGCGGGGCGCCGTCGACAACCTTCCACCCCCGGCAGAGGCGCTCTGCAGCGAACACACCAATATCCGTCGTAGGCCAATTCCCGTGCCAGGGTGCGAAACTGAGCGAGCGCCCCAATCGTAGATGAAGCGCTGATCAGTCCGCCTGCTCGAGGCGGCGCCACGGATGCAGGGGGTGCAGTTCGGGAAGATTTGCGCCGGTCTCGTGGAACGTGAAGGCGAGCAGTTTCAGGGCGTCATTGCGGAAGATGAAAGCGGGGCATCGTATGCGCGGTTCTCTGCCAACGATGCCAAGCAACGCTGGAGCCTCGAGGCTTGGTTCCGCTGTGCCAGGCTTCCTCGGCATTGCACGTATGCTGGAACTCGATTCGTGGAGGCCTGGTTGTAAGCGGCATGAAACGCGACGAGAAAGACGACGACCTGTGGTGCTGGGGCGTCATCGGCGCTGCCCCGGGAACTGGCGTGGCTGTCTGGGTGCCTCTCTTGATCCTGAGCTAGACCGATCGGGGCGTTGCTGGACCCGATTTGGCCGGGTCGAGCACGGTTTCCCCAGCATCAGAAGAGGCTGAACCGGCCGCTGTAACCGGTTGCCGGAACTGGCCGCGCGCGCACGCACGCGCGCAGGGTCGTCAGAGGCGTCACGTCGCCCGCAGGGTCCCGCGCTGTCCTCTCCAACAATTGCGAAACCCTTGTCGCTCGGCCAGCGCCATCCAGCAATGCTGCGCGCGATCGACAGATCACATAACCCCTTCGATCCACGCATGTTGCACGAGAGGTGCGGAATGGCGCAGTTCCTGGCGGTGTCGAACAGAAAAGGTGGCGTCGGCAAGTCGACGCATCGCCGTGATGCTGGCTCATGCGGCCGCCGCCTGGTCGCAGCAGCGCGTGCTGGTCATGGACCTCGACACGCAGTGCAACGCGTCCCTCGATGCTCGTGGGCGGCGTCGGCTGGGAGCGCGCGTGCCGCGCCGGTCACACCATCGCCGACTATTTCTATGACCGCTTCGACAAGGTCGCCGAGGACAGATCCGCCTATGTCGCAAGACGATGTCGGCGACGTCGCCCATCCGCGGCATGACGGCCAGGCCGCGTCAGCCTGCTGCCCGGCTCACAGCGGCTCGAGGACCTGCAGGGCGAGCTGCTCCTCAAGCACTCAAAGAAGGACCTCGATGCCGACGCCATCGCGGTGCAGGTGCGCGGGCGCATGAAGCGCCTCATGAAGCACTTCGGCACGGACTTCGATCTGGTCATCCTCGACTGCCCGCCCGGGTCTGTCGTTTGCGGCCCTTGCGGCCCTCGATCTGGCCGACCATGTCGTGGTGCCGTTCCGGCCCGATTTCGTGTCGCAGTTCGCGCTCGACCGGGTGGCGATGCTGATCGAGCGGGTCGAGACGGCCGAGCAGCTGGCCGGCATTGATCCCTCGGCGAGCGGCGCTATTCCTGCCTGGCCAACTACCTCAACGGCAGCGGCCACGAGCGCCTTCTGATCGACCAGCTTGCCCTCGATCACCCGCTGCTGAACGACGCGCATTGCCCGAGCCTCGACAGCATTGCGCGGGCATTCGATTGGGACGAGATCTAGGCAAACGCATGGAGCAGAAGTACGCGGATGCGATACCTTATCTGCGGGCGCTTTGCACGACGAGGTTCTTGGCACGCCGCAGCTGCGAGCAAAATCGGCTTAGGCTGGATGGGCAAAAAGACCAAAAGCCCTGTCCGGTGCGTCCCAGGACGCCTACTTCCGGCGTGTCCTCAAGGAGCAATCCCAGATCTAGGCCTGCCGACGCTCGCAGAGCGCCTGGTGCGCCGCCTCCGGCAAGAAATCGCCCAGCTGCGGTTGCGTAGGGTTGTACGTGGACGATGCCCAGCCGCCGCCACCGCCGGTAGCCACCGACACCAGCGCTGCCTGTGCCTGCATCCCTCCCGCGTTCGAGTCCCCTTTCTCCAAATGTCATCGTCGTTGTCCGCAAGTCGGGGCGGGAGGCGGCGCTTGCGGCGCTCCGCACGATCAAGCTTTGGACGATTTGCGCCTGCTGGCTCGGGCGCAGCGGCTCGCTGTCAGGGGCAGGTTTGCAGCATCGGCAGCCGAGCTGCGCGCGGCTATTGTCGCGGCCGCCGAACGCCGTATTGCCAATCGTATGGCGGCAGCGAGCTGATTTCGCCGTTTTTGCCCCTGGCTTACAGGGTTTCTCGGTCCTCAACCAGCCTAGGGCGGCGGTATCAGGTTTGTCTCGATGCACCTTTCGCCGGTGCGCCAACGCCCTTCGCCACGGTCGATGTTCCGCCCTTAGCTGCCGCGACACCAGTCGCCCGCACGGAGCAATGGTGCCAACAGAAAATCTTGAACCTATCACGGTTCGGTGTGTAGCAGCAGGCAGCGACCCAAACCCTCAGCACGATCGTCGCCCTGTTGGTGGTGTGCTGTCTCCCAGAACAGGTCCTTCCAGCTGGACACCTTGGCTTTCATCGTGCCGATGCGGTTGAGGAAGGCGCGTGAGAGTGGCCGATGCGCTGCGGCGCGCTGCCGTGAACTCGAAGCCGGGGTCGTCGAGCTGGCCCACCAGGTCGTCGATGCTGTCGGACGCCTTGTGCACCTCCTTCCACAGAGGCTGCGGCAGCCCGCTTGTCGGCGTTCGCCACCCTGATCGCACTCGCTTCAGCGCCGCAGCGACGGCTGCCGGAACAGCGTCGGATCCTTCTCCTTGGTCTGCCGGGTCGCCAGCAGCACGATCTGCGTGAGAGGGCCGCCGAACACCTTGCGGCTGTCGGTGACGATGTGCGCACCGGGATCTTGAGGCCGCGCGTCGGTGAAGGGCTGCACGCCGATGTGGGCGGTGATGGTCGCCTTCTGCCGTAGCCGGCCGAGAGCGCCGTGACCGCGTCAGGATGGCCAAGCGACCGGTCAAGATGGTCGAGGCGGTGGGGATCGTTCCAGAGCTGCTCGGCCGCCATCTGCAACATCATGGCGTTGAACGACAGCCGCGCGGTCGGCACCGCGATGCGGTCCGTGTCGCGTGAAATCGGCCAGAGTCTTGATGTTGGGGTTGATGGTGTAGAGCGTCATGGCGCCGTTGCTGACGGCACCAACCGCCTTGACCTCGTTAGGCGCTGCCGCGCGTCTTCTCCCACAGCGTCGGCAGCGACGGCTGGCAGCGCACGCGGTGCCGATGATCAGCCGCCCCCGACAACAGGGCAAATCGGCGGATCTGCACCCGGACCGCTCAGCGCCGTGCGCTGCTCGCATCCACCGAGCCGAGGCCAAGTCGGTCGACTACCGCCCGCAGGACGCCGCGCAGCTGACCATGATGTCGACCGGGGATGTAAGCAGCCCGCGCTGCTGCGCGAACTTCACGGTTGGCGGAGCTTTGCGCCAGCGCCAGGGGCGGCGCGGCCGCTAGCGCCGCAGCGACCCGCGAAGCGCGCCGCCTGCTGAAGCCTCGTCAACCTCTTCGCATGCACTCGCCGCATCACTGTACCTCCCCTGACGGTCCCTCGACGGCCCTGTTGTTGCGCGCATCGACTTTCGGGCCTTGATGGTCCATGATAGAGGAGCAAAGTACGCCAACAAATGGTAGATCAGCAGGAGACACGCGGTGCGTTGGATCAGGTTCTCGCAGCAGGGCCGCACGGCCTACGGCATCCTAGAGGACGACCGCATCCGGCGAGGTCGCCGGTGATCCGTTCAGGCCGCTGAAGACCGCACCGGTTGCACGACCTGCGCGCGCGGTGAGAGATCGAAGGTGCCGGTTGTCCCGCCGACCTTCTACTGCGTTGGCCTCAACTCACGCCGAGCACATCAGCGAGGCGGCCGCCAAGCTCGGCATCGCCCCCGACCTGCCCAACGCAGCCCGACGTTGGCTACCGCGCAGTCAATGCGCTCGATCGCGCACGAGGAGCCGGTCGTCATTCCGGCCGGCGCGAAGGGTGCAGTACGAGGGCGAGCTGGCCGTCGTCATCGGCAAGCAGGCCAAGCACCTGAGCGAGGCCGAGGCGCTCTCCTGCGTGCTTGGCTACAGTATCGGCAACGACGTCAGCGAGCGCACCTGGCAGAAGTCCGACCGCACGCTGTGGCGCGCCAAGAATGCCGACACCTTCAAGCCCGATGGGGCCCCGGATCGAGACCGAGGTCGATCTCGATGCCCTGGAGACGCGGCGTGCGTGTCAGCGGGGTCGAAACCACGCGCTTTCGCCACCAACGACATGCTGTTCGGCGTCGCCGCCTACATCAGCGCCATCACCCGCTACATCACCCTGGTGCCGCGGCGACATCATCTGGATGGGCACCGACGGCACGCTCGCCGGACCTGAACGGCTGGCGACGCTGGTCGAGGTCGAGATCAGCGGCATCGGCATCCTGCACCAACCCCTTTGTTGCGGCGGGCGCCCAGATCTGATGCGCCCCGCAGGTACGGCCGGCTTCAAGAACGCGTTGCACCGGTGCTACGTTGGCGCCGGGGCTAAGGAAACGACAAACGAGCAAGGGCATGAAGATCCAGCCGAGCGGTAGCGCGCATTGGGCGCTGCCATCGAGGACATCGACCTCGCGGACCCGGTCTCGGACGGCGATTTCAAGCGGATCCTGCGCGCGCTGGGGAGGTTCGGCGTGCTGTGCTTCCCGGCCAGCGGCTGGAGACCGAGGCGTTCGCGCGCTTCGGGGCCATGTTCGGCGAGCTCGAGATCAACGTCGCCAATCAGTTCCACGAGCCGGGCTCGCCCGAGGTGATGATCCTCTCCAACATGACCAGCCGGACGGAAAGCCGATCGGCCTCGGCGACGCCGGCCAGGGCTGGCACACCGACATGTCGTATTCAACGGACATCGCGCTCGCGAACGTGCTCTATGCCATCAAGGTGCCGGTGCGCGACGGCCGGCCGCTGGGCGACACGCAGTTCCGCAGCATGCATGCCGCCTACGAGGGGCTGCCCACGCCGACATCAAAGCGCCGCTCTGCAGGGACGCACCGCCACGCACGACTTCGCCAAGATTCTGGGACATGATGCGGACGCGGCCGGGCTCCGCAGCGCACCGCTGACCACAGCGAGCAGCGCGCCAAGAAGCCGCCCGTGTCGCAGCCGATCTTTCGCACCCATCCCATCACCGGCCGCGCACCATCCTCTACTGCAACCCCGGCTACGCGATGCGCATCGACGGCATGCCGGAGGCCGAGAGCGCGGAGCTGCTGGAGTTCCTGTTCGCGCACCAGGAGCAGCCCGAATACTTCCACGCGCACCAGTGGGCGGAGGGCGAGGTGCTGATGTGGGACAACATCGGCACCGTGCACAACGCGGTGCCCGACTATCACCCCGACGAGCCGCGCTTCATGCGCCGCGTGCAGGTGATGGCGACCAAGGACTATGCCCGCCTCGCTGCCTGAGCGGGCCAAGAGGACGAACGACGGAGGAAAACGGAATGCGTGTCGTGCGATCGCTGCTAGGCGTTCCGCTCCTTGCCGGGGCCGTGCTGACGGTCTGGGCCGCGGCGGCCGGACCGCGCAGAGTGCCGGAGATCGCTTCGCCCGCCAGTTCTCGATGGGATACCTGCAGTTCAACCTGATGGAGAAGCATCAGCTGCTCGAGAAGCACGCCAAGGCCGCGGGCATCCCCGAGGTCAAGGTGGTGTGGGCCACCTTCAACAGCCCGGCGGCCATGAACGACGCCCTGCTGTCGGGCTCCGTCGACATCGTCTCCGGCGGCGTGCCGGGCCTGCTGACGATCTGGGCGCGCACGCACGGCACGCCAAACGCGGTCAAAGGCATCGCCGCTTTCTCCTCGCCAGCCGATCCTGCTCAACACGCGCAATCCGAACGTCAAGACGCATCGCCGACTTCACCGAGCAGGACAAGATCGCCGTGCCGGCCGTCAAGATCTCGCTGCAGGCCATGATGCTGCAGATGGCGGCCGCCAAGCAGTGGGGCCAGGCCAACTTCGCCAAGCTCGATCCGCTCACCGTCGGCATGTCGCCGCCCGACGCCACCATCGCGCTGTTGAGCGAGGTCGGCCGGCATCACCAGCGTCTTCAGCGTGCCGCCGTTCCAATACCAGCAGCTGGAGAAGCCGGGCATCCACACCGTGCTCAACTCCTACGAGGTGTTCGGCGGGCCGCACACATTCACCGTCGCCTGGACCTCCTCGCAGTTCCGCGACAAGAACCCGGCGCTCTACAAGGCGCTGATCGGCTGCCTTCGAGGAGGCGACCGCAGATGCTCAACAAGGACGTCGAGGCGCGGCGGCGCAGATACTGGATCGACAACGTCAAGTCCAAGCTGACGGTCGAGAAGGTGGCCGAGATCGCCTCCGGCAAGCAGGTGAAATGGACGATGGTGCCGGAGAACACCATGAAGTACGCCGAGTTCATGCACGCCGTCGGCACCATCAAGGCCATGCCGGCCGACTGGAAGGAGCTGTTCTTCCCGAGGTGCACGGGCTTGCCGGGAAGCTGATGCGAGCAGCGGCGGCGCACGATATGCCCTGGAACGACAGGCACCGTGATGGCCGACGACGCAATGAGCACTTCTCTGGCCACGCGCCGCTGCTGCAGGTGAAGGGCGTGACCGCTGCAGTACAAGACCGAGCAGCATCTGGTCACCGCCACCTACCGCGTCAGCTTCGACGTCTATGGGGCGGACCGCTTCGTCGTGCTCGGGCCGTCGGGGTGCGGCAAGTCGACCCTGCTGAAGGCCGTCGGCGGCTACATGGCGCCGACCGAGGGCAGCATGCGGCTCAAGGGCGTGCCGATCCGCGAGCCCGGCGCCGACCGCGTGTTCGTGTTCCAGGAGTTCGACCAGCTGCTGCCGTGGAAGACGGTGAAGCAGAACGTGATGTTCGCGCTGCGAGGCCTCGCGCAAGATGCGCGGCAAGGCGGCCGAGGCGCAGGCCATGCGCTACATCGAGAAGGTCAACCTCACCAAGTTCGCCGACTCCTATCCGCACACGCTGTCGGGCGGCATGAAGCAGCGCGTCGCCATCGCGCGTGCGCTGGCCATGGAGCCCGACATTCTGCTGATGGACGAGCCGTTCGCGGCGCTCGACGCGCTGACGCGCCGCAAGATGCAGGAGGAGCTGCTGCAGCTGTGGGCCGACACGCGCTTCACGGTGCTGTTCGTCACGCACTCGATCCCCGAGGCCGTGCTGATCGGCAACCGCATCCTGCTGCTGTCGCCGCATCCCGGCCAGGTCGAAGGGCGAGCTCAACAGCGACGGCAGCGATCCGATCGATCCCGTCGAGCGGGCGCCAAGTTGTCCGAGCGCATTCACGAGATGCTGTTTGCGGATCGCGTCGAGGAGCAGGAGGTCGTCCATCATGGCTGAGATGCGTGCACCCGCAGCGCGGCTCCCTGCTCCCGTTTCCGCCGCTGCGGCCGGAGTACGTGCGCGACACCGTCGCTGGCCGCGATATCGGGCGTGGTGCAGGCGCCGCTCACGATCTGGCAGCGGCTCGCCAACCAGGGCTGGCTCAGGAAGGCGCTCATCCTGCGTGGTGATCGCGACGGGCTGGGAGATCTACGCTCGCCAGCCTCAACAACCCGCTGCTGGTGCCGACATTCTTCGTCCACGCTCGAGGCGCTTCAGGACGGCATTTGTCAGCGGCGAGATCCCGCAGAAGGTGCTGAACTCGGTGGCAGCTGCTGCTCAAGGGTTATGCGCTGGGGTTGGCGCTCGCCACGCTCTTCACCAGCGCTGGCGATGATGTCGCGGATCGGCAACGACCTGCTCGGAGACGCTGACCTCCGCCTTCAATCCGCTGCCCGCGATCGCGCTGCTGCCGCTGGCGCTCATCTGGTTCGGGCTGGGCGATCGGCTCCATCATGTTCGTGCTGGTGCATTCGGTGCTGTGGGCGGTGGCGCTCAACACGCACTCCGGGTTCCGCTCGGTGTCGAACACGCTGCGCATGGTGGGCCGCAACTACGGCCTGCGAGGGCTCGCGCTTCGATCGCCAAGATCCTGATCCCCGCCGCCTTCCCGTCGATCCTGACCGGCCTCAAGATCGGCTGGGCGTTCGCCTGGCGCACCCTGATCGCCGCCGAGCTGGTGTTCGGCGTGTCCTCCGGCAAGGGCGGGCTCGGCTGGTACATCTACGAGAACAAGAACATGCTCGATATTCCCGCGGTGTTCGCGGGCCTCTTCACGGTGATCCTGATCGGCCTGATCGTGGAGAACCTGATCTTCCGCAATATCGAGGCGGCCACCTGCGGCGGTGGGGCATGCAGACCTGACGCCTCGCGCCGATCCTGCCAGTCATCCCCGAGGCCGAGCCCCGGCCTGGAGGCCGGGCGAGGGCTATCGGGGACCTACCGCACGCGCCAACCCTTGCCGTAGCTACTCCCTCAGCTGCCCAGGCAGCCCGTGAGCGGATGGGAAGAATGGGTCCTTCCAGCTCTCCGGCTTGGTCTTGATGACGCCGGTCTTGAACATCTGCTCGGCGTATTTCATCGACGCCGTTGGGAGCCATCGTGAAGGCGAAGCCGGGCTTGCTGATCATCTCGACGAGCTCCTCGACCGTGAGCTTCTCCTTGCTCACCTTCAGGTACGCTCTCCGCGCGGTCCGCTTGTCCTTGTCGATTAGCTCCATCGCCTCGGCCAAGCGGCATTGATGGCGGCAATGATTTTCGGGTTGGCCTCGTAGAACTTCGTCATGCCGAACACTACCGTGATGGTCGCCGGCCCGCCCATGACCTCGGTTGAGTTCAAGATCTCGCGCACGCCCGCCGCCTTCAGCGCTTGGTACTGATAGGGCGGGGCCGAGAAGTGCGTCGTCAGCTCGCCGCCGCCGCTGAGCAGGTAGACCGTCGCATCCGGATGCGCCATCGCCACGGTCAGCGGATCGAACCGGCCGCGCCCAGCCTCACCGAAGAGCTGCTCCGCGGCGATCCCGAGAATGGTCGATTGCATCGACACCCTCACCGTCGGGACGGCGATCTTGTCCTTCTCGCTGAGGTCGGCAATGCTCTTCACGCTGGGATTACGGGTGACCATAATCAGCGGCACGGCAGCCGCTGCCGCCAAGCGCCTTCACCTGGCCCGCCGGTGCGCGACCAAAGGAGCAGCATGTTGCTCACGCCGCTGGTGACGAAATCGAGGTTGCCCGGCCAGCAGCGAGTCGGTCGAGGTGCCGCCGCTGCCGATCGTCTGCCAAGTCACCTTGACGTCGCCGAGGCCGAGCTGCCTTGGCATGCTTCTCGATCAGCTGGTTCTGCTCGACGACCAGCGACGGAGAGATAGGGCAAGCCGTATTGCTTCGATATGCGAATCTCCGGACACCTCGGCGCGCGTCGGCGCTGCCAGCGCGCACATCATCAGCAGCGCACCCGTCCGCATTATCAACTTTGAATGACGCATTTGTTCCTCCCTACTCACGGTCTGTTGCTCACATTACGATGCCGTGCCGTCGTTGATAAGCCCGCCGGCCGTAACCGACGGGGCGCAGACGCTTGCATCCATGGCCTACGGGCGGCAGATTGGGCGACCGCAGTTCGCGCCACACGGGTGGCGCAGAGCCAGCTGAGGTGCGGACATGCGTCGCATTCTTGCTCCTGCAATCGCGGCATTGACACCTGTGGCTCGCTCCAGTCCGCCTCGCCTCCCCGCGGGAGGTGCCCGACGTCAAGATCGTCCTGCAAAACGGCTCCAACTATTTGCCGCTGATGGTCATGCAGGAACCAGAAGCTGGTGGAGAAGCATCTGGCGGCCAAGGGCCTCGCTACTACCACGGTCACCTAGCAATGACGTAACTGG
>ERZ1370068.10016-contig-875_pt1 | contig 21651 bp, 35 predicted proteins | sample MGYA00561227_ERZ1370068 | MGnify/ENA primary metagenome ERZ1370068 (study PRJEB38410, sample SAMEA6850437) | metagenome | study: Metagenomic assessment of the ecological functions of the soil: analysis of the soil microbiota associated with the... | reverse complement strand
TACGTATTGCTGGCCCGTGCACGCCGGGCGGGAGGAACAGGATTCCTCCGGCCTCGACGGCGTCGCGCGGCGTCACGCCGGATGCCGTCGCGGAGCCCGAAGGACCGCGCGCGCGTGGCTACAGTCCCATCCACACGCGTACTGGGGCAATCCGCACGCTGCGTCACTGCGCAAGTACGCGAGAGAGAAGGCGGATACCGCGCAGGGTCGGATAAGAGCCTTTATGTTAGGTTCGGCCCGCTGCGTCATACAGGGCCGGGCGCCTGCCGTGGCCGCCTGCGTTGGCGCCTGGGCGGCGAGGCCGTGAGTCTGTCTGGGTCCCGGTGCTGTGACCGTGAGTGTCACGGCGGTGGTGGGGGCAGGGCTGGGGGCGGGCCGGCGCTGAGCAGGGTGCGCGAGCTGTCGGTGAGCGTCCCGAGCATGGCGCGGAGCAATTCGGCGGCGTCGTGGCCGGGGAGCTCGGCGGAGAGGGACACGCTCATGACGGCGTGGCGCTCAATGTACTGATCGGGGCGCAACGCTTTGAGGCGCACGATGAAGCCGACGGGATTGTCGGAGCGGTCGGCGCTGGCGAGCATGGTCTCTTCGACGAGGTCGGCGTAGTATTCGCGCGGCCTCGAGCACCTGCTGGTCGAAGACGGGATTGCGGAGACGTTCTTGGCGCACGGTCTCCGGATGGACGCTGGCGAAGCTTCGGCGGCGCGATGGAGGCCGCCACGGGAGCGGTAGGCGTCGAGGAAGCGCGTCACTGCCAGTCCTTCGGGAGCGCGGGGCCGGGCTTCTGGGAGGCGGCGAAGATGCCAGTGATGGCGCGGGGAAGGTGGGCGGGCGGTCCACAGCCTGACGGGGCATGGGGTCAGGGATACGCCACGGGAGGGGTGGTGTCAAGCGGGTAGGTCTGAGCCAGGGCATCAGAAGGTGAGAATCACGTTCGGGGGGGCGTGTCAAGGGCCAAGTGCGGGAGGCGCTGGCCATGCGGGGATCAGGGGGCGCGTGTGGTGCGGGGCGTCATGCGGCCCCGCAGGCGGTGTAGGGCGCGCTTGTAGTTGGGGCTTGACCAGGCGCTATGTAGCGCGCTTATAGTGAGGGCTGGGAGGACTCACCCATGACGCCACCGACCTGCGACAGTTGTGGTCACACCTTAACCGCCTTCTGTCCCCGCTGCCGGGGCGCCAAGGGCGGCACGAGCGCGAGCCCGAAGAAGATCCGGGCGGGACGCAAGAATGCCAAGGGCGCGCGGGCGGCGAAGATCCGGCGCCATGCATGACCGCGCGGTGGACCCGATCCGCGGGGCGCTGCTGCCCTGCCAGTGCGCCACGTGTGAGCGGGGTCGACACCGGGATGAACGCCGGGGCGCCGGGCGCGCGTATCGGCTCGTCCAGGCGGCCATCCAGCACGGGCGCTTGGCCAAGCGCGACGGCACGATCGCGTGCGCGGACTGCGGCCGGCCGGCCACCGAGTACGACCACCGCGACTATGGGCAGCCCCTCCTGGTGGCCCCGGTCTGCCACCGGTGCAATGTGCGGCGGCCGCCCGCGAAATGGCGCGAGCCCGAAATAACCGCTTGACAGATTCTACAAGCACGCTTATGGTAGACACATGGACACACACACGGCCCCCGAGGAGACCACGATGAACCAGCTGACGACGTGCCCGGTATGCGAGAACGAGACAAGCTATTGCGACTGTGTCGACCACATTCCCGCCAGCGGGGGCACCTGCCCCTGCGGGCAATGCGCGGACAAGCGGTATGTGGACTTCAAGACGGCCGAGGCGCGCGCGCGCCTGGTGCCCTACGTGGACGTGTCGGTGATCCACGAGTACGGGCTCACCCAGCGGTTGTCGAACGCGATCCGCGTGTTCTAAACCACACCCACGGGGCCCGAACCCGCGACCTGGGGGTAGAATCCAAGATCGTCGGCGCCATCAGCCCCCAGTGTTTCAGGTGGACCACGGCCTCGTCATGGCAGCGCGTCTCCTCGACCCGCTCGGATCCTCGGGCCCCCACTCCAGTCCGTTCCACATGGGATGTACTCCGCGTCGGCGCGCACGCGCACCTCCGTCCGGCCGCTCATCCGCGAGACGGTCCCCGCGCCGAGCCAGTTCGTGATCTCTCCGATCCAGAGCCCTCTCGTCGTGAGTGCCCATCGCCGCGGCCGGTCGCGGCCCGCACGGCGCGAGATCCTGGAGCCACCTGAACTCGGCCGGCGTCACGTTCAGGATCACGCCGCCCCGCCCGCGCCCGTCAGCATCCCCGCCCCTCGACCCCCGGCTCTGTCCGCTGAGCTATGGCCCCATCCAGTGCCCCGCGCTGCCCCGCCTCCAAGATCGCCAGGCGTTGTACGGCTGGAACGGCGTCGTGGCCGAGAGATACATCCGCGCGGTCGAGGATGAGCCGCCGGCGGGCTCTCACCGACGCTGAGCGGAACGCCTAGGCCATACCGCCACGCGATCCCGCGCCTCCGGATCGCGTGGCGGGCCCTTCCGGCCCGCACAGCGCCTCCTAGGCCCGCGGGCCGGCCCACAGCAGCACCATGCCCACGAGCAGGCACGCCGCGCAGGCCACGAGCACGGGCCACGTGAGGGTCACGACGGCCCGAGGCCGGCCCCGGTCGCCTGACGCACGCCCACTGACCAGGCGCATACAGCACGACCTCGGTGCCATCCACCCGCCACACCTGGAGCGTGCCCTCCACCAGGCTGAACGCCGCGCCGGCGTAGGATTGGGTACTGCCGTCACGGGTCAGGACGGTCACCTCGTGGCCGGTGTCCATGGAGGGTCGCTCCTTCGCTCAGGGTTCGAGGGCCGTGATGCGGTTGCAGTCGCACTCGACCTGTTGCACGCCGTGGATGTCACTAGCACCAGCCCACCCCCACGCCCAGGCGGATCGGGGCGCGGCGCACGGTCGGCGTGGGCCCATTCGGCTGCAGACCCCCGGCGAGCGTCGTGACCACGAACCAGCCGCGCGCGGTCTCCTCGACTCGATACCGCCCGTGCTGCGTGGTGACGATCATCGCGCCGCGTAGTACCACGTGACGAAGCTGAGAGAACACGAAGCCGATGGCGACGCCGATGCACCAGACGTCGCCGCGCCAGGCGGCGAGCGCGAGCCCGAGGGCGCCGACGAGCACGAACCACAGCGCGAGCGCTCTCGAGGGTCATTCCGGGGCCTCGGGGCCCGGCCCCGCTATCTCGGTATTGCCGGAGGCCGCAAGTCGTCGCCTGGCGCCTGTTGGCCTAGCTCTCATGGCGCGTTTCATGGCTTCACCAACCTGCTCCCATCCCGCCGCGTGCTCATCGCGGGCGATAGCCCCACTCCCCGCGCAGCAAGCTTGAGGCCATCGTCGACGAGCTGCGTGCCGCGCGACGCCGTGCAGCCGAAGTCGGCGCCGATGCCGTCCTTGCTGTCCGGCGGCCGCCCGAGCAAGCCGAGATACAGCAGCGCGGCGAGCAGCCGGCGGAAGCGCGGCACGTCGCTCTGCCGGCTCGTCATCGGCGCCGCCCCCGGTTGCACATCCAGCGAATCCATCCGCTCAGCGTCTGGCCCTGCGCGCGGGCCGCGGCCGTCCAGCGGGCGTACATGGCCGCATCCAGCAGGAGATGCACGCGGCGCCGCGGGGCGCGCGGTGGGGCATCAGGCGCCCTCCGGCGTCCCACCCGTGCGCTCGGTCATGGCGGGGTCATCTTCTCGGCCAGTAGGGCCTTGATCTTGGCAATGGCCGCGCGCGCCTCCTCGGGCGTGGCCGGGGATCGGGGTAGACGGGCGGCGTCCACGGGCGATGCGTCTCCTGGGGTGGTGGTCCGCCTCCCGGCGCCGCGGCGCCGACAGGTTTTCGGCCCCACATCCCTCGCAATAGCGCGCGCTTGCTGCGTTCTTCGCCGTACAGCGACACGTCCAGTCCGCCATGGTCAGGTCTCCCGATCGGCCCGGCCAAGCCAGCCGTGCAGGAAGTTCGACAGCTTGCGGTAGTGCTTCTCGGGATGCGCCACGAGATAGGCTTCCGCCTTCAAGACTTCGCGTCCCAGGTCCACGCCAGGATTAGCTCGGATCTCCGCTTGCCACCAAGCGGGGCGTGGAGTAAGGACCACGGCGCCGAGCCGTGGGGCGCGCTCGAGGGCGCGCAGAATGCTGGGGGAATCGCGAACTCTTGCCCATTCGTGGGTGGTGTGCGAGACGCCGCCGCCTCAAGCGGCGTATCGTGCTCCACTTTCTCAGGTTCCCTTCCTAATTCAGGTTCCCTTCCTGTTCCCTGTCCAGCCACCTCCACACCCGTCTAGACCCCGTCTGGACGGGGTAGGTTTGGCTGATGGCCTTCGCGCCGAGCCCCTCCGGCCACGGCAGGCCCGCCTCGGCGGGGGTGCGGCCATTCTTCTTGACGTTGCAGCGCCGGCACGCGGTCGTGAGATTACTCGGGAGATGGCTCCCCCTCCCGAGATGGGAATGACGTGATCGAGGGTGATTTCCTTCATGCGCTGCCGGAGATCGGCCGCGCAGTAGACGCAGGTGAATTGATCGCGCTCATAGATAGCCCAGCGCGCCGCATCGGACGGATGGCGGCCTAGGTCCAAAATCTCGCCGGCTTGGTTGGGGAGTCGGCTTGGGGTGAATGACCAGCTTTGACGGGCAGTCTGGTGATCCTCCCAGTCATGGAGTTGGGCGATCCGCTTATCATCGCCGATCCCGTACAGGTGGATCAAGCCGGCGGTCTCGAGCGCTAAGATCATCGCCTCGACCTCCGGCACCCGGACGCGCGGATGGTACGGGAAGATGACGGCGCGTAATTGACCGGCATCGGCGACCAGCCGCCCCTCATCGTCGGCCTCGAGGATCATCCCCACCCACAGCCGATAGGCGCGATCGGACAGCGGTCCCACCTTGCGATGCTGGCGATGCTCCGGCTTGAGCGTGCGGATTCTGGGCATGGTGGTGTCTCCAGCGCCCGGAGCCCTCGCGAGGACGGTCCGATCTATAGGTCATTGAGCCTGCTGCTGCTCATTGGGATCACCGTGAAGCGCCTGCCATACGTCGGAGGTACACACCACCAGCATTGGGCTCGCGCGCCCCTTGCCCTACCGTAACTTCACGCACACCACGCCCGCCTTCTGCTTAGGGAGCGCCTCGCGCGCCACCTCCTCGGCCAGCGCGTGAGGGCCGCCAAGGAGAGCACCTTCACGAGCTTGCATTGGCCCAGCGCCGTCGCCGACTCGAAGTCGAGGCGCTGGCCCGAGTTGGCCCAGTGGCGGCGCCCCCAAAGAGGGCGGCGGCCTGGCGCTCGAATGCCTTAAAGGGCTTGTCGGCCATGGTCAGACACGGAACGCCAGCGTTTCCTGGCGCCGCTTGCTCTTCAACGCGGCGGACATGGAGCCCGTGCCCGGATAGAGATCGTCCAGCATGTCATCCGGCTGCACGTTCAGGACCTCGAGCAGCCACGCGCAGAACTCGGGCGGCTTGGCCCCCACGAGCCCCTTCTTGAGCGTGATGCCGATGCTCACCCAATCGCGCACGGTGAACTGCTCCCGCGTCCTCCGCCGTCCGCCGCGCACGATCACCGGCTCCCAGGCATACGCCACGCCGACGTTGGGCTTGAACACCGCAAAGGGCTTGACCCAGGCCATGACGCGGACATCCGGGGGCAACAGGACAGGAGCCGCTGAAGCGAGGGCGACGAGCACGACAGCGCCCACCCATCGGGGTACTCGCCGATGAGCCGATCAATGAGCGCGATCTGATCCACTTCGGCCTTCTCGGGGTAGTAGTGACCACAGCCGACATACGGCGGGTCCGCGTAGGCGAATCGCATCACCGCGGCGCCGGCGCCCACACAAAGAACAGGGCGAGCAGATAGCACGCGGTCAACGCCGCCGTGACGATCACGCGCTCGATCACAGCGCGAGCCCGTGCAGATCCTCGAGAAATTCCCCGATGGCCGCTGATAGCCGCATGTCGGGCTCCCCGCCGACAAGCTGACGCCTTGGTGGGGGCGATAGTGCGCGGAGTCGCCAGGAGGGTCAAGCCTGCCTCCGAAACGTCTCGATGAAGGCCAGCGCCCGCTGGGTCTTGGGCGCGAGCCCGCCGCGGATGAAGGCGTCCTCCCCTCGACCCACGCCTTGACCATCTCCTCGGGTAGCTCTCGGCCCCCGGGCACGGATGCGCGAGCGCGGGGCGTTCTCGCGGGTAGACGTAGCGTGGCGGCGCGTACCACTCCCAGTGCGCGGCCCACTCCTCGGGCGTCTGGCGCGGGCGCGGCTCATGCCCGAACACGCTGGGCGTCCACGGGGCCATGCGCTCCACCGTCGCGAGATAGCGCACGTGCCCCTCGAGGAGCCGCACGAGCCTCCGCGCGCTTCTCCAGAAGGCCTTTCCCGATCACGCGCGGCTTCACCACTCGTTCATCACGCCGCACGAACAGCGCGCATCGACGGGGAAGCTATGCCCGCCCATGTGCGCGCTCCTGAGCCGCCATCACGAGGAGTCGCACTTGCTGGAGATCATCGAGATCCACCGCGGCGGCGATCTGATGGTCGTCCTTGCCCTCGGCCGCCAGTTCGCCGATGTAGGCGGTGCGCGCCTTGAGCCATGCCTCGCGCTTGGGCATCTCGACCGTCTCGAGGCAGCGGAGCAGGCGCACGCGCTTGTCCTTCATACCTCGAGGCTCCGCAGATGCGCGAGAAGATCATTGAGCCGCTCAATCGAGGCGCTGCGTGGGTCGCCACCAACAAGTGAATCCCACAGCTCGGCGCGCACGTTGGCTTTCATGCGCAACTTGTCGGCAGCGCCCTTCACCTTAGCGAGCAGGATGGAGCGCTCGAGGTCCTCGTTCAGCGCGCCGTCGGGGTCGCCAGGGTCCTCGAGCGTCGCCTGGGTGCTCGGCGGCGCGGGCACGCGCTCGCCGGACTCCTGCAGCTCGCCCGTCTCGTAATCGATCTTGGCCGGCCGCGCATCGGGGATACTCCCCGTCTCCGTCTCATCGAGCATGCCGAGGCCGCAGATGGAGAGCGTCACGCGGCGCTTACTTTTAGTCTCGGCGCGCATGAAGGCGTTCGCTTTCTGCTCGCCCTGGAGCTCTCGATGGGCACGGCGCCGATGGAGCTATCCACGCGCCCCTGCGCATCTCGGGCGTACGCCGTGACAACATAGATGCCTCGACCGTCTCGCGCTCGAGTCGCTCGATGCTGACGCCATGGATCTTGCGGAGCTGGTCGGTGGCGTCCCGCTTGGCGTACAGCACGAGCTTGCCGCTCAGATGCAAGTAGTCGAAAGGGCGTGTGAGCGGGTTGAGCCCGACACTGGCGCAAATGGCGCGGTAGTATTCCATGCGCTCCTGTGGGTTGAGGCCCGACAAGTCGCCCCTGACGACGACGCGCTCAAGAATCGCGGCGCTATGGTTCTTGACGGCGATGCTCACAGGGGCAGCCTCCTTGTCTTTCCGCACGCGTCGCGGCCGCACCATTGCTCGTCAATCAGCCTCGACCTGCTTGATGGCGATCGCGATCAGGGCGGCGACCACGAAGGGCTCCTCCCTCCTGCTGCGCTCGTTTCAGGGCGATAAGGGCGGCGGCCTTGGCCGTGTGTTTGCCGTTGTTGGGCATGGCAGGTCCTTTCTGGGCGCCTCGCGGAGCGTGCGCCAGTTTGTGGCGGCCTTCGCCGGCCCACTCGGCCAGCCGCCCGTGTTCGTCGCCGCTGGCCCAGTCAGGCATGCGGCGCTCGCTGCTCATGGTGCGCTCTTTTCCATTGGCTCTTGCCGTGCAGCTTCTTGTGCTTGCCGCAATCCAGGCACGAGATCAGCATTGGGCGCTTGGAACCAGTGGACATGTGTTCCCTCGGGGCGTGTCAAGATATACGGCTTAGGTGGCATCCGGCCATATTCGACAAAAAAGGCGACCTCATGATATGGTTTCGAGGAACAACTTGACGGCATAGCGCTTGGCCCGCGCGTGAATGTGGCCATCGGACAACCGGCCGGCCTCATACGCCGCGCGCGTCGTGGTGTCTTTCCGCCAGTTCTTCTCGCTGAGAATGGTCGCGGCGGTGGCGGCATAGTCTCCCGCGGCGTTCTTCGCAAGCTCGACCGCCTTGCGCTCCGCATACACGTGTCCATAGATGTCGGTCTCATGATTGTGTACCTTGACGAAGCTTCTCGCCGATCTTCCAGCACAGCGTCTTGAGCGCCGCGTTCCACGGCCGCTTGGTCTTCTTCTCCCACACCTGCGTGGGGTCGAGGCCCGCGAATCGCCAGATGGCCCCGGCCGTCTCCGCGCGCCGAATATCGATGTGTGCCGCGAGGCCCGCCGAGATCACCGGGCCGATGCCGGTGATCGATTTCGCCCAGCGGCCACTGACCACCGTCTCGGTATACTCGTTCAGCGCCGAACGGATCGTGCCCTCGAGGCGTTTCGTCAACAGAGCGATCCACTCGAGGAAGGCCACCGGCTCACCCTGGGCCGTGGCGGCGCGGACCTGATTCGCCGCCTCGATGCGGAACTGCTGGACCTGGTAGTACGTGTCGACCACATACCGGGCCTGGCTCGGCGTCAGTTCGCGGGCGCCCTTTTTCAGATCGGCCGAGAGCTTGGCGAACGCCACCAGCATGGTATCGTCCGGCAGTTCCTCGGGCGTCGGGAGAGCTTCGGTCGCCGTGGGCTCATCAGGGCGTGGCGCTCACTTGGTTTAGTACGCTCCGGCAACATGGTGCGCTCATTGCTGGATGAGCTCGCTCACTGGGCATGGTGCGCCCTCAACGCTGCCTGGCTCGCTCACAGCGACTGGGACTCTCATCCTCGGATGGCTCGCTCGCCGTTCGTGGTGCTTGGTCCATGCGATATGGCTCGCTCGCTTGGCTTGGGGTGCTCACGCTTGGTGGCTCACTCGTGTCCGATGGGACTCTCCGACTCGTTGGCTCGCTCTCGGATCTGGGGCTCTCACATTCAATGGCTCGCTCGCGGATCTTGGGGCTCTCGCATTCACTGGCTCGCTCACCGACTCTGGTACGCTCCTGATGCCGGGCTCGCTCTGTTGACGTGGTGCGCTCACTGTGTCGGGCTCACTCCTGATCTAGGCACGCTCCCTGTGCATGGTTCGCTCGTCGTCTTTGGTCCCCTCGAGTCCGTTGGGCTCGCTCCCGATCCAGGGCACGCTCTTGTTCGATGGCTCGCTCACTCATTGGGCGCTTTTCTTCTGGCGCAATGTCGCCGCGAGTTCTGCGAGCAGCCAGCGGCAGGGCGCACAGAGCGCCCCCGTGCTCTGCGCTGCGGGGAGAGCCTCGCAGCAGCACGCACATCCCCATCACCGGGCTCGGCGTGCCCTTGAAGGGCCAGGCCGGGCTCCACGCGCGGTCCCGCCCCGAGGCCGGGCGGATGGAACGGCGGCGGCGCGGCTTACTGGGCATCGATCTCGGCTAGCAGGGCACGCGTCAGGGCGATCAGGAGCCGGCGCTCGGGTCCACGACGTCGGCGGCCCGCTCGGTATAGGCGCGAAGGAGGGTAGCCATCGCGCCGTGTTCCTCGAGGAGGCGGCGCAGGTCCGCCGCCCACGCGGTGCGCTCCGTCTGCGGCAGGCGCGGCATATTCGTCCGCGACGCGCCGAAGCCGCGCGAGGGCGTTCATCGCGTGGCCCTGCCTGCCACCGATGCCGCCGCCAGTAGCACACGCGGCACATCCCGCGGGCGCAGATAGGCGCGCGCCGGGTGGCAGGGCGGCGGCCCGAGCGGCGGGCGCCCCCGCGTCGGGCGCTTGCCTCGCGGCGGCCGGGCGTGCAGCCGCGCCTGTATCCGCGCATGGTGGTTACGCCACTGCGTCGCGTCGTCATCGCGCTGCCTTCACCCTGGGCGCGTACGGCCTATTCTGGCGCGGCGGAATCTTCATCGTGTGCGGCTTCACGGCGCCGCGCTGGATCAGCAGCGCGCCTGGGATGATGCGCAGGAGCGTCCCGGCGCCGTCATAGACCTTCACGTCGAGTGGCCCTGCAGTGGGCGCGTCGAACGCGATCCGATGGGCTCTCATCGCTCAGGCGAGGGATTTCATGCGCCGGCTTGCGCATGAAGTGCGCAATGAAAAAAGGGGTCCGACAGGCTACGTGGGTGGTGAGGCGGGCCCTAACTCCGCGGAATGATTGAGTGGCCCCAACGGGATTCGAACCCGTGTTTTGGCCTTGAGAGCGACGGGTCGCATTCATGATGTCGCACACTTACATGACAGCGCATGAAGTCCGCATGAAGTGTGATATGCTGGCCCTGCAGTTTCAGACCGTCCCAGGAGCTGCCACGACCATGCGCAACCCGAAGAAGATCAGCGTCCGTATCGAACACGGCATCTCCCGCATCGAGCGGCCCGGCCGCGCGCCTGTCTACCGCGTGCAGCTTCAGCGGGCGGAAGGTCGGCGGCCAGCGCCTCAATCGCGACTGCGCGACTTATGCCGAGGCGCAGGCGCAGAAGCGCGTGTGGCAGGAGACCGGCGGCGCGCCCACCGAGGGCCCCGGTCCCGAGCCTCGACGATCCCACCGTCGAGGACGGCCTGGTGTGCTATGCGGCGGATCTCGTCGCGCGCGGCAAGACGGCCGCGCGCGAGCAGGAAGCTCGTGCCGGCGCTCCGCGTGGCCGCGCCCGCCCTGCTCACCTGTCCGATTCGCCAGGTCGCGCCGGGCGCCATCTTCGCGTTCCGGCAGGCGCGTGAGGCCATCGGCCGCAAGCCGAACACCATTATTCGCGACCTGCGCGTGCTGCGGGCCATGTTCAACCTGATGGGCCGCCGCGGGCTCATCACGCAGGACATGTTCCCGCCCGAGAATCTGACGCGCCTGCGCGTCTTGCAGCCCGACCACGAGGCGCGCGTCTTCCCCTCGTGCCGGAGCCCTTCCGCACCATGGCGCGGCTCGCCGCGCTCACGCTGATGCGGCAGGCGGAGCTTCGCACGCTCGAGCGCGACATGGTCCACCTGGACCAGGGCCTCCTCCTGCTGCCGAAGACGAAGACGGTGCCGCGTGCCGTCGTCCTGGGCGACGAGGCCGTGACGTTGCTCAAGCAGCAGATGTGGGGCTTGCCCGCGGACGCGCGCTATGTCTTCGCGAACCCCGGCACGGGCCACCCCTATAGCCGCGTCCATGTGACGCGCGTCTGGCGGACGGCCGCGCGCGCCGCCGGCCTGCGCAACTTCACCTTCCACGACCTCCGGCACCACGGGGCCACGGTCGCCGTGAACGAGGGCGCGAGCGATCGCGTCCTGATGGCCCTCGGCGGCTGGACCACGCCCAAGCAGATCGCGCGCTATGGCTTCGCGGCGGGTGGCACGTTGCGCGCTATGGCCAACAAGATCGCGGGTGGCTTGCAGGCGACGCTTCATTAGGCCCTCGATGATCCCGCATCGGCGGACGTCGAGGTGGGGCCTCCTCGACGCCGCCCCAGGTCATCCCCCGCGTGAGCTGGATCAGCCGCGCCGCCGTATCGCACGTCTGCACGTAGTCCGGCCACCGCTCCCACGCCTCCAGCGCGCCCTCGTCGGTCGGCATCGTGCGCTCCATGCGCCGGAGCCGCGCGAGCAGGACACTCGCGGCGCGCGTCAACGGATGCACCCAGGCCGTGCTCATGGCGTCCTCCTCTGCGGGCGCGCGCCCGTCATGACACGCGCGCCCGCCGGCCGTTGCGGATCGGCGGCGTCACGTTGTAATGCTCCCGGAGGAACGCGTCCAGATCGGCCTCCCGGATGAGCACCCGCCGGCCGATCTTCGTATACGGCAGCTTGCCCTGCCGAATCCATGTGCGCACCGTCCACGGGGACACGTCGAGCCGCTGCGCCATCGTGTCGATGTTGATGGTCTTGATCGGTGGCTGCGGGGGCCGTGGTGGCGGTGGTGGTGGCGTCTTGAGTCTGATCCCCATGCTCCCAGCCCCCGGGTTCTAGGACTTTGGTGCTAGATCACCTACTAGAACACCAAAGGAAGCGATTCTGTCCCGCCGGGGCGAATTGTGCAAGCGAAAATTAATATAGGTGTGGTTGTTACTGTTGGGTTAGCATTGGGTTGCCAAGGGGGCAACATGCCGAGACAGAAACGCGACTTTGGGTTGCCACGATTGACCGTGCAGGGCGCCGCGCACCTACTCCGGGTGCCAATCCCCGTCTTCAGGCTCTGGGCCTTTGAGCGCTGTGCCCCCTCAAAGGGAGAATGGTCGCGCTGGAACAATGACACCGACACCGACAATGCGAACAAGAGCCGCCCGTTGCCGGAGGCGATCATCCGCCTGTACCTGATGGAACACCGCCGCAACCGGGGCCCGGCCAGCCGCCGCCGACGCGCGGCCACGGCGCCCGCCGTCCGCCGGCCCCGCGTCCTCAAGCCGCCCGCATCCCCGACCGACGTCACGCCCGAGCCGCGCGCCGCCAAGAAACTGTCGCGCGCACGGAGACGCGCATGAAGCGGCTACGGGGAGGGGCGTCCTTCTGAGGTTTCCCAGCGCGCCGCGGCGCCCTTCCGGCCGATCGCCGACAGCTCCTCGGCGGTCAGCGTCTCGGCCCGACGCTTGCCGCCCACCTTGCCGCCTTTGCGGCCGAGCGCCACCGCCGCCGCGTTCTTGCGTTTGGCCACCGCCCGGAGTATACCGTGAGCGGTCAGGGACGCGGCCCCAAGAATTCCCTTGACTATGCCTGAGCGCTAAGGTAGGGTGGGGATAGCAACAGACTATCCATCAACGAGGGGGTTCCACACAATGAAGCGTCGGGTGATTCTCGGTCTGATTCTCGCGTCCGCTCTGCTCATCGGTGCCGCGGGCGATGCCTACTGTCGCACGTGCAGCACGACCTGCACCACGATCGGCAACTCGCAATTCTGTAACACGTACTGCTTCTAAGAGCGGGGCCTGTGAAGCCGATACCCCGGCTGGGGGCCGGGGTATCTTCACGCGGAGTGAATGAAAGGAGCGTTACGCTGATGAACGAAGGATCTGGTACCGCCTGTGCGGATGGCGGCGCCACTCGATGGGAGCCGGCGCCGCGGCTCGCTCGGTGGCACTGATGATGGCCCTCAGTTACCCGCGATCGACCCGCGGCCCGTGGAACGTCTGGTTGGTCCTCGACGGTCCTGATTTGCACCTCGTCCGTGGCGATCGCGTCGGGCAGGCCGGACGCACAGCCGCCATGGTAACGCCGCGCCTCGGGTGTTGATGTCACCGACCTGACGGCCGATCTCCGCGTCGGGCGCCGCGGAATAACCTGGGTTCCCGGAGGCGCGGCAAGAGCTAGTCCGTCAGCTGTCATGACGTGTCACCTGACCAGGTTCAGCGCAGCGGCGAAACGGCCGTCGAGCAGCGCGACGAGGTCGCAGAGCACAGGCCGCTCTTGCTCGTGCGGTCATCGGGCCTAGATTGGCTTCATAAAGGCGTCAAACCGTCCGTCGGTGCGACAGGTCACAGCGTACTGTCGCGGATCGACGCTCATGCGAGTCGCGACCGTCCCGCGCATCGGCGCCACGTGCACACCTGCGGCGAGCCGTCCAGCGGAATCGTCGATGAGGTCTTTCAATCGTGCCGCTGCCGAGCACCCATTGGCTCTCCGCCGGCGCCCCTGGGCGCGCGTTGCAATGGCTCACGTGGATCACCTGCGCGTCCCACGGCGTCGTGCAAGCACGACGTCGCCCTGGTCGCTCCTCGCCGAACCGCCACACGCGCCACGTCGCCTCGGGCTGCCCAGTTATCGGCGGCGACCATATAGCCGTAGCCGTTGTCGGAGTGGCCCGGCCGCGCCGGCGCGATCGGTGATGATGCGCTCGGCGCTCGTTGACCAGGCTGATGATCCGGTTGTCCTCGTCGTCCTGCCCGTCGAGATTCTCCTTGATGAGCAGCCACGTGCCCGTGCGGTCGATCTGGGATCTCGTCGAGCGCGCCGAGTCTTGGGAAACCACTGCCAGGGCTGACACGGTATTCTCGTCGTACGATCGATCGTTCCGATGGACGGCCACGCGCCGTCGGCCACGATCTGCTTCACCGTCGCCGAGTGGATGCGCGTGCTGCTCGTGTGCCACTGCCGCAGCGCGAAGTCCCCGAGCCACGCCAGCGGCGTGATGTCGACGACGGTGGTCCAGCTCCTGTGTCTCGAAGTCGTAGCGATACAGGTGCTTGTCGTCGGAGCAGTACAGCACGTGCGGAGTCGCGCGCATCCCAGTACCAGCCCTTCGGCGGTCGAGCCCGCCAGCGGATGGCCCGCGGGGAAGATCGGCCCGATGCGGCGTCACCTCGTGGGAGCACTTGTCCGATCTCGCCACCAGCACGGGCCGCGGCTCGTCCCCAGGAAGACGCGCAGCGTGTCGCGCCCGAGATTGGCTATTCACGTTCGGCCAATAGCGCGTAGGTGCGCGGCAGGATCTCGCCGTCGTCTTCGTTCGTCACGCGAATGCCGAGCGTCTCGTAGGGCGGCGCCGAACGGAAACGGGCCGCGACGGGGAATGTCCATGCGACGGACTCAGCCGCCCGTGATCGCGCTGAGCACGTTCTTCAACGAGCGGCCCAACGTCTGCTCGTGCGCGATCGCGATCTTGTGCAGCCGGCGCGCTTCGGCCAGCTGCGCCTCCAGCTCCGCGATGTGCTCGGCGTGGCCCGCCCGCAGATCCCGCGCCTGCTGTTCGAGCCGGGCGATCTCCGTCGCGGCGCGCTCTTTCGTGATCGTCGTGGTCTTCATGGGCTCCTCCCTTCACGGTGAGTTTGAGTGTCCCGAGATGCCCGCCGCCCACGGCTTGCAGCAGATACATGAGGCAGATCAGCGCCACGGCAATCCAGACCAGCGTCGGCACGATCGCGGGCAAGCCCGGGAATCAGGCCGAGGAGCAGGATCGCGACGTAGCCGATGACGATGACGACGATGATGGTGATGAGCAGGGCGATCATGGGCATTCTCCTCTCGGGCGCGGTAGTTCTTCCACGCAGGGCAGCGGCTCGGCGGGGATCGCTTCCATCGTGTGCAGCGTCCACCGGATACAGACCACGCGGTGCGCGCTGGCGTATCCCATCATGGAGCTGCGCGGCGCAGCCGGTGAGCAGCAGGACCACCGCGCACGTCGTCACGGTGCGGATGGCGGCATCCCCAGTGCGCGCCGGAGTGCATCCATCGGGCCGGGCGCTTGGACACCCTGGCGGCTGATGCCCACGAGGTCGCGGAGATCCGGGTCCAGTCCCTTCAGCGCCAGCCTGCGCGGCGAGATCGGGATGGGCCTCGACGGCGACGCCCCGCGCGCCACTCCGGGCGGCTGTCAGGCCCTGCCGCACGAGGTAACGCTGGATCTCCGGCGGCAGCGAGCTAAAGGCCGGCGACTGGCTGATGCGCGGGAGGAGCTGCTCCACCACCGAGCCCAGCGGCTCGGCGATGGCGCGATCCCATGCAGGAATGCCGCTCTGCGGCTGGATCTGGCTGGGCTCGATCCCCAGCGTGTCGAGGAGCTGCTGCGCCTCGTTCTTCGTGCGGATCGAGGCGCCGCTGAATTGCCGCAGGAGCGGATTCTCGTTGCGCGGCGGCTCTGACGACGTGTTCGACACCATCGCGGGCAGCGATTGCGAGACGCCAGGAATGTTGCTCAGGAACGGGCGGTCAGGGGCGCGTCGCGCTTGTCTCGATAGAGCGATTCTTCGGCGGCGACCTCGGGCGAGCCACTGAGCCCGCCTTCGATCATCGCCTTGAAGCTGCGCGCGGGCACGCTGAAGCCGCCGAGGTATTCCCCGACGAAGCTATAGAACCGTTGCAGCTTCTGGTCCAGCGAGCCCGACGTGAGCGCGTCCGTGAGCACGAGCCCCGTGCCAGCCACTCCGGTTGATGCCGACAAGGCCCTTCGCCCAGTCGGCGACCGTCAGCCGATCAGGATGGACGATCCCCTCGGCCATCAGCAGGTACATGTTGAACGGGCCCATCGCGCGGGTGTCGATCCGCTGGTCGCTGCCGGGCACCTTGAGCTCGTACCACTTCTCGCCGCCGATGTCGGTGGCCCGGACCGCGATGGCGGCGGCGAGCATGCCCGTGCCGATCGTCGCCCGCGACATGACTTGGGCCGCCGACGCGGGATTGCCCGAGGCGAGCGTGCGCTGGGCAGCGGGCGTCAGGAGCTTGGTGATGCCGAGCGGGGAGAACTCGTAGAGGAAACTGAGCGCGTTGCCGAAGAAGCGCGGAAACGGATTGATGGTCGTGAGGATCGGTAGCTCGCGGTAGGCATTGAGCAGCGCGTGACCGAAGCCGCCCGGCTTCGGGCTCGCGGCGAAGGTCACCTCGAGCGCATGCTTGGAGGCCTGGTCGATCATGTCGCCAGGAATCTGGCTCGGCGACGCCGCGAGCGCGTCCATGTTAAGCCCGCGCTCCCGGGCCAGCGTCGACAGCTTGGCGTCGAACGCGACCTTGCGGAAGAAGCCTTCCTGCGCGGCGTTCAGGGATTGATGAAGCTTCGAGACCTTGAGCCGAGCGTGGCCTCGCCCGAGATGGTGCCCGCGAGCCGGGCGGCGTCGAGGGGGAACTCGTTCATGATGCCCGCGAGCCGCTCCCGCCCGGCCGGCGTCATGCTGCGGGCCACGGCGGCGAAGTTATCGATCCCCGCCTGGAGCGATCCCTTGACTGACTCGCCGCCGAAGAGCGCGGTCAGGGCGCTGTCCACGCTATCGAGCCCGAGGCGCCCGGTCTGGGTTTCCGCGTTGCGCGCCGAGGTGGCCCATTGGCTGACCAGCAGGGCGCGCCGCTGATCGTCCACCGTGCGATACCACTCCATCGCCTTGGCGAACCCGCTGACGGGCGGGTCCGGTAACGCGGCCAGGACTTGCGCCGCCTCGGGCTCGTTGGCCAACACCACGCCGAGCCGCTGGCGCAGGTAGGAGATGCCGCCCGAGCGTGCGCCCAGAATCCGAGACCGTTTGCGCGTAGTCGCGGGCGAAGTCGGCCGCCGTGACGCCGTGGCGCTCGAGGATGCCGGGCAGCGATTCGGGCGCGATCTCGCCGGCCGCGAGCGCGTCCTGCACATGGCGGAAGAGCCGCTGCGTTGGCCCGGCGGCGATGCGTTCGGCCACCGCCGCGTCGGCCGACCCCGCAATGGCGCCGGTCATCGGCGTGGACACGCGCGTCTCGGTGATCGGGACCGCGCCGATGTCCACCGCGGGCCGGGAAAGCGCCTCCTCCACTCCCACGGCGGCGGGTGCCTCGACAGGTCGGGCGGCAGAGGCACGTCGTCAGCGGTCACGGGCCGCGGGCGTGTCCCACACCACGGGCTCGGCGCTCGGCTCGACCGCTCGCGCACGCATCGGAGGTGCTGGCTTGAAGGCGCCCGGCACCTCGCGCAGCTTGGCCACGCCCGCCGGGCCGAAGACGCCCAGCGCCACGTCCCCCATGCCCTGGACCATCTCGCGCGTCGGCTCGCTGATGCCCGTCGCCGATTGCAGGAGGCGCGACGCCGGGTCCGTGACCATGCGGGTGACCGCGGTGACCGGCGCATTGACACCTTCCAGCAGGCCACCCGCCACGCGGAGCGGGGCCGACACGGCGGCCGGGCAGCTTGTAGCCGAACACGTCGATGGGCTCGCCCCTCGATCGCCTTCTGCCACTGCTCGCTCCCGCGATTCATGCCCTCCATGAAGGTCTTGCCCGGGAGCATCAGGAGCCGCTTGGCCTCGGCGCCCATCTCCCCGAGGAACGAGGATGGGGCCGCCGCAGGGGCAGCGGGTGCCGCATCCCACACCACGCCCGGCGCGGCGGCGGCAGTCGATGGAGCAGGCGCGGCATCCCACACGACGCCAGGCGTCGTCGCCGCCTGCTGGGGCTCGTCATCCCACATCGGCATCGCTTAGGGCACCGCTCGCGCGCCCGCAGGCATGGGCTCACCCGGCCGCAGCCATCCTCCGCGCCCGGCCGGATCTACGATACGAATGGCCCCGGAAGGGCGGCGGGGCGTGGCGGGGGCGCCGGTGTCGCAGCCGGCCGAGGGGCGGGGCGCGGCGGTGCGGGAGGCGTGATCCCGGGCCCCGGAGGCTTCTTGTTAGTCATCATGTCCGCGATGGCCTGCTTCAGCGGATCGACGGTCTTGGGCGCGGTGATCGGCGTCCCACTCTCGGGGTCCACTCGTCGGAGCCCGGCGGCAATCGCGCCCAAGTTCTTCGTCCGCGGGTCCTCTTCCCCGTAGGCATCCCGCGCGGCCTGGTAGTTCTGCATGGCCGTGGTGAACGACTGGGCGGCGGTGGGTTGCTGTGGCTGCTGCGGCGCAAACTGCGGTTGGCCAGGAATGCCGGGCAGCTTGGTGACCGTCGTCTCGCCCGTGAGTGTATCGGTCGTGAGCGCATAGGTTCCGTCAGGCCGCACCTCTGTTTTGACGCTCATCCGGTTGTCCTTAGGCAGCGCCGGCACCGTGCCAACGACCTGGCCGGTAGTCGGATCGACGATGCCACTTCCCGGTGGCGCATGGATGAACTTGGCGGTGGGCGGCTGCAGGATCACCTTCGCCAACTCGGCTCCGCCCGGCACGCCCGCGAGCAGCCCCGCGAGATCGTTCGGGTCCACTGGTCGCGCGGCGACTGCCGGAGCGCCGGGGATCACCGCCTGCTCTGAGTACATGGACCCTCGGGCGACATGGGCGCCTCCGGCGTGGCCGGAGACCCCTTGCGACCCGCGAGATAATTCTGGAGCGCCGCGTACTTCCCTGCGCGACCTCGTCCTCGCGCATCTTATTCAGCGCGGGGATGATGGCCGTCTGGACGCGCACGTTGCCGCTGGCGTCGGGCTGCTGGCTCCCGGCATAGCTCGCCGGAAGCGCGGACACGGGTACATCGGCAAAGCGGCCCGCTTCGAATTGGCTCTGATTCTGCGCCAGCGTCTTCTGCGAAATATCGGCGGCCTGGGCGAGCCGATTGCTCTCCAGTTCCATCTGCTGATCCGCGCGCTGCTGCTGGATGGCTAGCTCCTGCTTGCGTAGATCTTCCTTCCGCTGCTCCTCGAGCGAGCCGGCGACGTTCTGCATGCCGAGGCCCGCGCCCCCGATGATGCCCGCGAGAATGGGATTCATGGTCTATCCCTTCGCCCACTGCGCAATGAGCGGCCCGAGGAGCGAGGTCAGGCCGCTCACCCCGGCGCCCACCGCCGGCCCCGTCTGCCGGCCCGAGGCCGAGCTCGTCCTGCTGCGCGAGGCTCAGCAGGAACTGCTGCATCTGTTGCTGGCGTTGCAGCTCGTTCTGGCCGCCCTGGAAGGTCTGCGAGCCTGTCTCGGAGCGATTGCGCCAGCGCCCGCTGGGCCTCGTTCTGCGTGCCCGAGAAGTCCTGGCCGCTCTGCTGCAGATACGCTTGCATGGCCCGCTGCGCGTCGTTCTGCGTCGCCCGTGAATTGCTGCCCGCTCTCCTGGAGGTAGCGGGTCAGGTCCCGCTGGGCCTGGCTCTGGGCGCCCGCGAAATCCTGGCCGCTCTGCTGGAGATACGTTTGGAGCGCCCGCTGGGCGGCGTTCTCGCTGCCCGCGAATTGCTGCTGCTGGCCCAAGATCCCGAACGCCTGCTGGTTGGCGAGCTGCTGCTGCGCCATCGCCGGCGTCGCGGGTCGAGCTGGTTCTGCGTGCCCTGAAACCCGAGGTTCTGGCCGAACTGGCTGGCCTGCTGGGCGAGCTGGCTTTGCTGCAGGCCGAGATTTTGCCCAAATTGGGACGCCGCCTGCGCGCGATTCGCCGCGTTCTCCCGCCCTGGAACTGGAGGTTGCGCCAGAACTGGCTCTCCTGCATCTGGCGCGCGAGATTGGCCAGCGCCACGTTGGCCTCGCCCTGGAGCCCGCTCGTCGCGGCATTGAACCCGGCCGTGTTCAGCCCCAGCTGCGAGGCGAGATTGGCGCGCTGCTCGGCCCCGGCGCCCGTGTACGCATCTCGAGCCGCTTGCGCGAGGGCGTCGCTCTGCTCCTGCTGCTGGCGCCCGGCGAGCTCCACCAGGATCGAGGAGGAGCCGACGCCGCGCCCGAACGTGCCCTCGAGCATGTTCTGGCGGGCGCGATCCGCCGCCGTATTGATCCCGCGCTTCGAGGTTTTGTAGAGCGCCTTCTCCATCTGCCGCGCTGGGCCTCGGTGTCCTGCGACATGAGCCCCTGCAGGCCCTTCAAGCCGCCCATCTGCAGATCGCGCATCGCCTGGGACGCCGCCGCACTGCCGGGCAGCTCGTAGCCGCCGAGGAGGCTCCCCGCGCCGCCGCCGCCATAGTCCGCGCCGCCACCGCCCGTCCCGCCGCCACCGCCCCATACGAAGGGCTGGCCGTTCAGGTCGGTGCCCCCGCCGCCGCCGGAGGCGGGCGGGGCGGCCGGGTGGATCTTCGCCCAGTCGGCCTCAAACTGCGCCTTCCGCTCCGGCGTGACGGCGCCCTCCTTGTTCACGATCGCCTGCCATTGCCCCTGCTTTTGTCGCGTGAGCGCCTCGGCCTTCACATCGGGGGCCGGCGACCATTTTTCCTCCATCCCATAGGGCGAGTACCCCATGGCGGCGAACTCCCCGGCCGTCTGCTCCGCGCGTCGCCGGTTGGGATCGTTGAATACCTTGGCGTAGTTCGTGTCCCCGCCAATCGACGCGGGCGCCGCCGAGCGAGCCCCGCCCCCGGGCGCGTTATCGACATTCGGCGCGAAGCCGCCAAACGCATCGCCTTGCGGGGCGGCCCACGCCGCGGCATCGCTCGCCATCTGGCCAGGGTCCGCATCGGGATGCGCGCCGAGATAGGCGTCGACATCCGCCTGCGTGCCGCCACTGGCGAGTACTGTTGGATGATGTCGTTTTTGGGCCATGGCCTAGCCCGAGCCTTTCTTGAAGCAAGCGTTGCAGACCGCTCAGCCGCGGGGATGCTTGCGCGGCCATCGGGATCGCGCCCGCGCCCGCCGTCGGAAGCTGCAGCGGCGTGAACTTCTCGGGCGTGGGGCCCCGGGGAGATCGGCGCCTGCAGGCCGAAGGCCTCGCGCGGCACCGACGAGACGCCAGGCAGCGCCGCGTTGATCGGGTCCTGCATGGCCGCGCGCATGAGCCCCGCCAAGCCGCCGACGCCACCAGCGTCCATCGGCTGGCCCACGCTGGCGTAGCGCGCGGCCTCCGGATTGGGCGCGCTGTACATTTTCGCGGCCTCCGTCTGTGGCGCGCCGAGGTAGCGGGCACCTTCCGCGGGGCTGTACCCGCCGCCGCCGCCGCCGCCCATCAGACCGGGGAGGCCGGTGGTGGGGCCGACCGCGCCCATCCCGCCGGTGTCGCCGAGGCCGCTGAGCCCTTTGCCGAGGCTCCCTCCCAACCCACCAAGCCCCTGCGCGAGCGCCTTCAGCCAGTCGCCGACGCCGCCGCCCGCGCTCGCAATGGACGCCGAGGGATCGGCCATGGCGTTCCAGTCGAAGCGCTCCGTGCCCGGCGTGGTGGGATCGACGGCGCGGGAGCGGAGCTGATCGCTCAGGAGGTGCCGGTGGGACCACCGGACACGTTCGGGGCCTGGGATTGGCAATCTCGTTCGGATCGACCGAGGACGCATCGACCATCTCGCCCGTGAACGTGTCAGGCACCATATCGCCGAAATCGTCGCCGGCGCCGGCCAGCGCGCCCAATCGACGTCGTCGCCCCCGAAATCAATGTCGCCGCTGTCGGAGAAGTCGAAATCATCCCGGCCCGCCATCACGCCTCCTGTTCCACGTGAAATTAGCCTCCGATATTCAATTCCGACTGCG
>ERZ1370068.3250-contig-2367_pt1 | contig 21663 bp, 27 predicted proteins | sample MGYA00561227_ERZ1370068 | MGnify/ENA primary metagenome ERZ1370068 (study PRJEB38410, sample SAMEA6850437) | metagenome | study: Metagenomic assessment of the ecological functions of the soil: analysis of the soil microbiota associated with the... | reverse complement strand
TCGGGCCGACCGTTGGCGAGCGCGGCGCAGCGGAGCTTCGGCCGGCGCCTCAGAGACGAGCGGGAACGCGCTGCAGATCGCGCTCCAGCGCCGAAATCGCCGCGGCGACGCCAGCGATCAAAGCGCTCGCTGCTCGAAGAGCTCGAGCGTGGCGATCGTGTCGGCGTGGCCGGCGCGGCATTTTCCGGCGCGCGCGTTCGTGCGCGCGTGCGCGTCCGCCATCGGACTCTCGCCGGAGTCTGTAGTCGAAGAATTCACACAGGTGTTCCCGGATGGCACCCCGCGCGGCGGCGCGGGGCCAAACACGAGCTGCGCCTGACGCTCGTCGTCGACCCCTGGCGGCGCACCCGTGACGTGCTGTGACGAACGTCGTCGTGGCGCTTGTCGAGGCCGGTGCGATCGTCGCACTCGCGTTGCTCACGGCGTGGATGGCAGCCGCCAGTGTCTGGTCCGCCTGCGCGGTGATCGCGCTGACCTACTACGCGGCGAGCGCCGCGTGCCTCGGCCGCAGCCCCGGCGTCGTGGTGTCTGGCAGCATGGCCCTCCCGCGCGCCTCAGGCCCTCGACGTCCGGCTGCAGGCTCGCGTCTGCCCGCGCGCGCGATCTGATCCACCTGGTTCAAAGACGCGAACCGCCTGACGAGCAGATTCAGGAAGACGGCGCGGCGTCAGCGACGCCGCTGCTGCGCGGCCGCACGCGCACTAACCGAATGCCTCCAGGCTCCGCCGCACACTCGTTCGGCGATCACGGAATCTGGTGAGGTGCCTCCACCGGGACGGTTACGGCGCCAGACCGATCAGGCGTCCGCTCGTTCAACCCTCGCTGTCATGACTCTTGCGCGACCGACAGTCCGGCGGGCGCTCTCGCGCACCGGTCGGGTGCGCGGCCTGATGGCTACCACCAACGTGGCCGCACAAAAGCCATGACAGCGGGAAGGCACCTGGAAGTGAAAGAGGTGCGCAGTCGTATGCCGACGGCACGCCCGACACGCTTCGATACCTGCAAGGCAGAGCTGCTGCTCAAGCCGGATCGCCTCTCGTCCCTCGATCGGTTTCGCGAGCTTGGGAAGCTGGCGCGGCGAACGGGCCAAGTCGTTGAACGTGGGGTTTCGCGGGGATCCGGACGTGGATCAGGCCCCGCGCGTTCGAGAGATCGTGGCTTCGTCGACACACCAGACTTCCGTCTCTGCAGCAACGGCTTCATCCTCCGGCGGCGCATTGCGTATGTTGATGGCTTTCCGGCGGCGGGCGATCCCGGAAATCGTCTCTCTCAAGTTTCGTTACCCGGACCCTGCGGCGTGCGGCGGCCGCACTCGACGTGCGCCCCAGAATCTCCGGTCAATATCGCCCTCAAGTTCAAAGGCGCAGGCGCTACCGCACAAGAACCACGCCGGCGGAGTGCCCGCGTGCTGTGCTCGCACAACCGCAAGCTCGGCGTCAGTCAGGTGCGCGAGGACGATCGCCTGGCCATGCCGACTCTGGTCGGGTGTTTTCCTCCGCTCGCAGCCTGGAAGCGATCGAACGAGTGACCGGGTCAGGCTCGTCCAGCGAAGGCGTATTGTCGAGGAGCTCCAGCTGCCGCTCGGCGAAGCTGGATTTCGGCAAGGGATCGGTCGCGAAGTCCAACGTCGCGCTCTGGCGATCGCCACGCGGCGACGCACCGGCCGCTGGTCGGCGGAAGCATTCCTACGGCACGAAGTTCGATCGGAGAGGGACGTTCCTCGCAAGGCCGAAAACCTCCACGTCAAGCAGTTACTTTGTCACGCGCGCTGCAACGCGACATCAGCGACTGGATTTGGCTCGAGTACGACCAAGAACGGGGATCGTCTACCAACTCGACAACGGCGGCCTGGCGCGATGGGCACACGAATAGCGTGGCGTCCGGCGGGCCAGCCCCGAAGTCCTTGCCGTCGGCCGCGCGGAAGCGCGATCACTGCGGCAGCACGTCGGACTCGGCCAGATCTTCGCGGCGTTCTTCATCGTCGGCGCAACCAAGAGTTTCGGTGGTGGCATCGTCGGCTATCTCAGGAGCGGCCTGGTCTGCCAAGCACGGCTGGGTGGGCGCACGCGACCTTCGTCGAGCTGCTCGGGATCAGCCAGACGCTGGTCCCGGCCTGCAGAACGCCGACGAACATGGCCGTAACCTGGTCGGCAACCGCCTGCGCGGCACAGCCTGGGGGCCGTCGCCGCACTCATCGGCGCGTCAGTCTGCCAGGGCGGTGCTGATGGCCGTGGTCGGCTTCGTATATCCAGATTGAGTGACAGGCGGCTGGTCCAGGCCGCTCTCAAAGGTGTGGGGCGGCAGCCGCAGGTCTCCTGCTGGTCACGACGCTGCAAAGCTTGGGCGGAAATCGCTCTCCCGCATCGACGATGTGGTCTTTCTGTTGATCACCGTCCTCTGTGTCAATCAGCTGCATCTCTCCGTCCCCCCGCGTGCTGATCATCGTAGGAACCGCGGCCGTCGTGTGTTAATGGATGCGGGTCGGGTCATGCGGCGATACGTCGATGAGCGACCTGCCCGCTCTGGCTCGCGTGTTCGCAGGTCTCTACGCTGCTGACCCGTGGGCGGCGGTATGGCGGCTTACCCGGAACTGAAGGTCCAGGTCGTCGACGTCCACCGCTGGCTGACCCTCCCTCAGCTCGACTACCGGCACGGCATGGGTCAGGTCGCCCCCGGCCCCAACGCCAGTGATGATCGTTTCGATAGGCTCGCTGGAGGCCGGCGTTCCCGGAGCGCTGATCCGCGTTCCTCGCCGTTTTCGGGCCGACGGCGATACTGGCATTCGATTGTCGGCCGGCTCTGGAAACGGTTTTCAGGGGGCGGCCCTGGACCGTCGCGATGCTGCAGCGAGCCTTTGCACCGGTTGTCGATCGGCCTGCTCCTTGCCGGCTGTCTCACCTTTGCCAAGGGGGCCGTGACCGGCTGGGTCACGGCGCTCATCGCGGCGACGCCATGTTCGCGATCCTGCTCCGGAGCAGGATCGCCCCGCCTTCTGATCCCGGCGGCGCCTGTCGGCGCGTTCGCTCGGCTCACGTTGATGATGTCGTTCTCGGGTCGAACGGCGCGGATCGGCCCGTTAGCCGCGCGCTCCTCCCTCGTCGACCGTCAGCAGGGCGACGGGCGGTCGTCGTGAAGGTCCGGCCGTGGCGAGGGAGACTATCTCGCCTTGCTCGTTCTGGTCGCGCTGCGCTTGCTCTGAGAACCTTTGAGACGGCGGTCCAGTTTCCGATAGAACTGCGGCGTTTCGCCGGGATACCAATAACTTACGACAGCCTTCGCACGCCTGGTCAAGATTCTCCGCTGCGTCCCACAGCTCGTTATCGTCCTTCCGTTTTCACGATGTCGAGAACCTCGAGACCGACATTGCGAAGCGCCTCACCTGAGCGTGTTCCGACCGATCCTTTCAATCTTGGCCGTGATTTGAGCCGGCGATAATTCAACGGCGTCGGGGCCTGTGCTGTTGTTCTCATCGCCGGGCGGCGCGAACGGTCGGCGAATCTTCAGCAGTACGCCTTCTGCCATCGTGACCCACCGATGCGGATCTTCTCCCAATCCGTCGGTCGCCAGTACGGTGGTCACTTCCGCTTGGTGACCACCGTGCTGACCGAATCGAAGATGTTGTCCGCCAGAGGATCCAACATGTCGCGCATCAGTTCCTTGACCGAAACGACCGGTTGAGATCGCCCCAGACCTGCGAGGCTGAGGCGAAGGCGGTGGCGCCTTCGGCGAACAGGTCGACGAGAACGCTCAGACCAAAGAGCGCCACGAACATGCCGAACACTAATCGAATGCGAAAGATCGTCACGGCTGTCCACCAGGTTCTGCGGCCGGCAACACCCGCCGGCATGGATTACGATTCAGCCCGGCGACGGCGCAGACACGGATTGGGTTGGAGGCCGGCTTATCACGCCGGACCGGTGAGACGGCAGGCGGCGAAACTGGAGTCCGGCTCCCGAAGAGAACGAATCCGCGCCTCGCTGTCTCCGACAGTCGATGCGCAGAATCTGTTCCGCCGTCGGTTGATACTATTGCACGGCCGATCACGATTGGCTGATGTCGGAACCCCGCTGGTGCGCGCCGGCTCGGCCGCGCCGCCGATGGTTCGGCGCATTGCATTGCGGGCCCGCGCATGACGACGAAGACATCCGCCGCACGCATCATCCAGGTCCTTTTGCTTTCAATCCGGCGTCCTCGCGATCGCGACCCGGGCGCACGCGCAGGACGACCTCATCGATTCGGCGGTGGCTCACGTCGGCGTCGGGGCCGGCGTCAACTTCTATCAACCGAGCAGCAACGACGCCGATTCGTCGCGCGGAATTGTCGTCATGTATCGGTGGCATACCGCCTCCACTCCGGCTGGGGCCCGACGTTCGGCCTCGACTGGCACCGCACGGTTTTCCACCAGCCTGTCGGCGACGTCGCCGATGTGCCTATGGGATCGCTCCGCATGCGAGCGCTGCTGGCCAGCTCGCTACTGAGCATCGCATCCACAGGTTCACCCGCTCTAGCCAACGCGAGCGCGGGCTACTCGTTCAACCATCTCACGGACGACAGTGGCATGGGTCCGGCATTCGCGCGCACGGGAGTCTCCTGATCGATGTGCACGTGAACGACGGCGCCATCAATCAAGCCTGAAGTGGCCGTCTGGTGCTGACCTCTTCAAACACGTCGGCATCCGGCGTCAGCGCCGCATATCTCGTTCAACAAGCCTGACGAGAGTCATCAGGACCACCGCCGGCTCCGCGGACCAGGCGAGCTGAACGCCAGTACGTTCGCGCTGGCGGCGGGCCTGACGTTTGGGTGTGGAAGAAGAGCGAGCAGTAGTTCACACTCGGGACGGTGACCGTGATCGTTTGAGACGGGCCTGAACGGCGGTCGTCAATGAACGAGCACGACTGTTCCGATCGGCGTCCCGATCAAAGAATGCCTTCGCGGCAGACATCGGGATGCGGATGCACCCGTGACTCTGCCGGCCTCGGGGGCACCGACAGCACCGCCGTGAATGGCCACGCCCTTGGTTGATGTAGATCGGGTAGCATAACATTCCCAACGGACTCTTGTAGCCATCCCGCGATTCTGCGATCAACGATGAATCGCCCTCGGGCGTGATCGGCTCTTCTCGTTCTTCCTTCCCGCACGTGAACAGTTTTCCGCCGCCGGAGGAGACGGGTAAGCGTTTTCACCACGCGGCCAGAGGCGTCCACGACAGACAATCGCTGCCGGCTGAGATCGACTTCTGACGTGCGCATACCCGGTCTCGCGCGCTACGAGACGAGGCGTCCCCGCGCGCGCCGCGTGAAGATTTGCGGGTGGCCGATTCCGATTCTTCGCCAGTTACTCCTGCCTGAGCGACCTGCCCATTAGGCGCGACCAAGCTCAGCAACGCGACGATCGCGAGATTCGGGACCTTGCGCCACGGCTCCGCTGAGCGACCTGCGACTTTCCACTTGCGAATTTTTGCGATTTGATTGCATGCTTTCACGCTAGCCGCAAGTTGTCGACCAGTCGTCGGTTGCAATTCTGGCAGATGCGTTACGATTAATCAGAGCCGCCGCAAGTTCTGTGCGCTCTAACCCCAACAATTGAACAGGATTTCCGTGTTGAAGCAATTTGCGTCTTCTGCGTGCACGTAACGTTCGTGCCGGGCTGGTGGTCTGCGCGCTCGCGACCTGTCCGATGGTCGTGCTCAATGCGCAGCGTCCTGAAGGCGGCCTCCGGGGCGTTCGCCGCGAGCAGCTGGAATCACGCATCTCTGGGAGGCATTGACCGGACAGGTGTTCGATCTGGCGCTTCGGCGCCGCGAACTGCGCCGTGCGGTCGGGTGCCGTGGCCGATCCGTCCACGCTCACGGTGATTGATTACTCGAAGCCATCGGCCGAGAAGCGGTTGTGGGTGTTCGATCTTCAGTCTCACGCGCTCCTACGAGGAGCTGGTCGCGCACGGCAAGGGCAGCGGCGACAGATGTGGCGACGGCCTTCTCAAACAATCCGGAGAGCCATCAATCGAGCCTCGGGCTCTTTGAAACACAGCAGATACGCTACAGCGGAAAGAACGGTTACTCACTGCGGCTGAAGGGACTGGATGCCGGGTTCAACGACAGGGCGCTCGCAGCGCGCCATCGTCATGCACGGCGCGCCCTACGTCAGCGAACAGGTCGCCAAAGCTCTGGGACGCCTGGGCCGGAGCTGGGCTGCCCTGGCACTGCGCGCAGGCGGTGGCGCACGAGATCATCGATCGCATCAGGGGCAACGGGCTGCTGTTCGCGCGACTATCCTCTGATCAGAAGTGGCTGGCGTCTTCGAGATTCCTCGGCAGTTGTTCGGCGCCGACAACCTGATCGCGCTCGAAGGCGGCGGTCGATCAGCGTCGCCGCGCGATGGCAGGTTCAGGGGAACCGTTGCCCGTCTTTGGCGACGTCGTAAGAAGCCCGTACCGAAGGCGCGGGAGGGGAGAGCCCACCTGCGCAGCTACGGTGGGCATCCTTCGCGACGTCAGGGAAACTCGATGGGAGGAAAAACAATATGTCACTTTGGGAGGAACCACCTGCGCTATGCGCTTCGGTGGACAACCTCGCGGGGCTTGCCAACCGTGGCTCACTGTTGAGATGGTGAGCGAAGGCTGGCGGGGTCGACGGGACTCGAACCCGCGGCCTCTGCCGTGACAGGGCAGCGTTCTAACCAACTGAACTACGACCCCAAAACTGAAACGTTGATCGCAGACTTCGCGCAGTTGCAGTCGAAGTCGCGTCAGCGTGACACGCACTTCGACCGCGACTCGCTGCTTGCACCCGAAGCTCGCACCGCGAGCTGAAGGCGTGGGCGTACAGGATTCGAACCTGTGACAGCCGGCGTGTAAAGCCGGTGCTCTACCACTGAGCTAACCGCCCTGCCTACGGCTCCGGCTGTCCGCCAAAACGATCCATTATACGTTGCCTTCCAGACCAGCAGCAACACCGCGACGACGAGCCCGACGACCGCGCGATACTCGCGGTTGGCCATCGCCTGCGCGAGACTGAACCGCCGCTCGCGATCGCGGCGCGCTGGCGCCGCGCCGCGCGATAGCGATCGTAGTCGCTCGCCGAACGTCCGCCGCAGAAACGCCTCCTCGCTCCTGATCGCCGCCGTCAGCGTCGATCGACGAGATAGACGCGCGATCAGCGCCGCGACCGACGACGCTGCGCGCACGCGATCGCCAGGCCGGCGCCCATGACCGACGATCCGACGTAGAGCGGATGCGCGCACCCAGCGATACGGGCCCGACGACGTCACCTCGCGCGACTTGTTGAGATGGCCGGCGGCCCAGATGCGAAGCGCCTCGCCGCACGCCGCGATCGCCATGCCGGCGGCGATCGTCGCCGACGTCGGCTGCGCGAGCACACAGCACGAGCGCGCCGCACACGAACCCGAGCGCCACGCGCAGCGCGCGCGAGCGCATCGCGTCAGCGCAGGTCGCACGCGCCGGTCGATCAGACACGCGCGCGCTCCGCGGCCAGCCGGCGCTCGACCGCGTCGACCACTTCGGCGACCTCGATGTCGAGCAGGCACATGCGTCTCGAGCCTGCACCGGCGCAGATGATGACACTGGCAGATCGCGTCGCGCGACACGGTGACGTCGTCGCGGCGACCACGGACCGTTGCGCGACGGCCGCGTCGGTCCGTAGATGCCGACGATCGGCGTGCCGACCGCCGCGGCGATGTGCGTCGGCCCGGTGTCGCCCGACACCATCAGCGCGGCGCCGCGCGCGAGCGCGACGAGGTCGGCGATCGGTCGTCTGCGGCGACAGCATCGCGGCGCCGTCCGCGGCCGCGACGACGTCGCTTGCGCGAGCGTCCTCCTCGCCCGGCCCCACAGCACGACCGACGTCAGCCCGTGACGCTCGCGCAGCGCCGCGCGCCAGCGCGCCGAACCGCGCCGGCGGCCAGCGCTTGTTCGGCCACGCCGCGCCGGGATTGAGCAGCGCGTAGCGGCCGCCGGTCTGCTCGCCGCGCCCGGCGCGCCACCGCCGAGTCGACGTCGGTCGATCGGAAACTCCGGCGCGCCGGCGTCGACGCCGAGCGGCGTCGAGCAGCCCGAGGTTGATCTCGACGACGTGCCGCGTCTCGCGCGGATCGTACAGCCCGCCGCCGCCCGGATCGTGCGCCTCGGTGTAGAACAGCCGCGCCAGCCGCTCGCGCGCGTAGCGCGACGAGAAGCCGATCACGCGCGGCGCGCCGGACAGCTGCGCGCGAGCAGCGCGGACTTGATCAGCCCCTGCAGATCGATGCGCGACGTCGTAGCGGCGTGCGCCGCAGCTCGCGGATCGCGCGCCAGCAGCGACGTGCCGCCCGCCGGCGCCGCCGCGATCGTTGATCGACCAGCCGGCGATCGATCACCGGCACGAGATCGAGGATCTCGCGATGCTTCGCGCTGACCAGCCAGTCGATGCGCGCCGACGGAAACGCGCGGCGCAGCGCCGCCGCGACCGGAATCGCGTGCACGATGTCGCCGAGCGCGCCGAGGCGGACGATCAGAACGCGATCACGCGGTCGTCGTCGCTGGTCGACGGTCGCGTCGTCGCGCGTCGCGTCGGCCGATGCGCGCGACGAGATCGCGCGTGGCGTGGTCTTCGGATCGCCGACGATCGCCGTCCGGCCGCCGTAGGCTGCGACGACCGCGCGCTCGGGCACGGTGTCGACGGTGTAGTCGGTGCCCTTGCAGTGCACGTCGGGCTTCGAGCAGCGTGCAGCAGCCGCTCGACCGTCGCGTCGCCGAAGACGACGACGTAGTCGACGCCGCGCAGCGCGGCGACGAGCTCGGCGCGATCGGCCGCCGGCAGAATCGGACGGCCCGGCCCCTTCAGCGCCGCCACCGACGCGATCGTCGTTGACCGCGACGACCAGGCGATCGGCCTCCGCCGCCGCGCCCTGCAGATAGCGCACGTGGCCGACGTGCAGCAGGTCGAAGCAGCCGTTGGCGAACGCGATCGTGCGGCCCGTCGGCGCGATCGCGCGCGACGGCGTCGACCAGTTCGCGACTCGGTGACGAGCATCAGCATCCGCGACTGCTGTCACGAGCTGTCATACGTCCTGACGCCGCCCCTGCGCCGGCCCTTCCTGCGACCAGTTCTCGAGCGACGTGTCGTGATCGCTCGTGACCGCGTCGGACAGCTCGCGCGCCGACACGGTCGCCGTGCCGCGCTTCATCACGACGAGGCCGCCGGCGTAGTTGGCCAGCCGCGCCGCTTCGTAGAACGACGCGCCCGCCGCCAGCGCCAGCGCCGAACGTCGCGATGACGGTGTCGCCGGCGCCGGTGACGTCGGTCACTTCGTCGGAGCCGAAGATCGGAATGTGCATCGGTCGGCTGCTTCGGCTCGAAGAGCGCCATGCCGCGGCTGCCGCGCGTGACGAGCACCGCCTGCATGCCGGTGCGCCGCAGCAGCAGCGCGGCCCGCCCGCTCGAGCGCCTCCGCGTCGTCGTCGATGCGGATGCCGAGCACCTGCTCGACTTCCGACTCGTTCGGCGTGCAGGTCGTCAGGCCGCGATAGTCGAGCAGCCGGTAGCGCGAATCGACGAGCACCGGGATCGGGCGGCGCCGGCGCGCGCGCGCCAGCGCGCGCGCGGATCGCGTCGGCGAGCGCCGGCGTGACCAGGCCCGATCCGTAGTCGGACAGCAGCACGGCGTCGCACGTCGTCGAGCGCCGGCGCGATCTTCTTCGCGAACGCGCGGCTGACCGCGTCGGTCGAGCGGCCAGCCCGGTTCGCGATCGATGCGCACGACCTGCTGCTTGCGCCGAGTGGACGCCGCCGGCGAGGATGCGCGTCTTGACCGGCGTCCGGTACTGCCGCGCGCGCACGACGTGCGCGCGATCGACGCCGCGATGGAAGCTGCGCGAGCAGCCGCCGGCCTTCCGGATCGGCGCCGACGAGCCCGGCGAGACGCGCGCGGCCGCCGAGCGCGGCGACGTTGTTGGCCGCGTTGCCGGCGCCGCCGGCCACCATCTCGGTCGCGTCGTACTTGAGGATCAGCACCGGCGCCTCGCGCGACACGCGCGCGACCTCGCCGTAGATGAACTCGTCGGCGATGAGGTCGCCGACGACGAGCACGCGGCGGCTCGAGAAGCCGTCGACGAGCCCGAGCAGCCGCTCCTTGCGCTCGGCTTCGCCGGGCAGCGGATGGACGGATCGGGCAATCAGCATCTGCAGATCGTCGAGCAGATTCAGATTGGCTCAGATCGCTGATCGCTCAGTCAGAATCCAGCTCGCGGCCGCGACCAGATTGTCGACGATCGGCGTCGGCCGTCAGATCCGCGGTCCGGCGGCCGCTCCTCGTCCGCGCCGTAGCCCGTTCGCACCAGGATCGCCGCGCGCGCCGACCGCGCGCGCCAGCGCGACATCCAGCCACGTGTCGCCGACGACGAACGACGCGCGCCGGATCGAGGTCCAGATCGCGCGACCGCGCGATCGACCAGTCCGCGCGCCAGGCTTGCGGCAGTCGCAGCGCTGCGCGTACTCCGCGACCGCTGCCGTCGGGATGGTGCGGACAATAGTAATACGCGTCGATGCGCGCGCCGCCGGCGTCGAGCCGCGCGCGTCAGATCGGCGATGCACCTCGTCGACGAACGCTTCCGTGAAGAATCCGCGCGCGACGCCGGACTGGTTCGTGATCACCACGACCGGCAGCCCGGCGCGATTGAGCGCGCGGATCGCGTCGACGGTCCACGGAAAGAACGCGAGCTGATCCAGCCGATCGAGGTAGCCGACGTCTTCGATGAGCGTGCCGTCGCGATCGAGAAAGACCGCGACGGCTGCGTCACAGGCACGCTGCGCGCCGCCGTCGAGCGACCGCGGCCGACGCTCGATGCCGCGCATGCAGCGGTGATCGAGCGGGCATTCGCGCAGCATGCACGGGCGGCACCAGACCGGATGCGTCAGCACGATCGCGTGCGCCGTCGCCGAGCGGCCGCGTGTCGCGCGCTCGTCGGTCGGACCGAACATCGCCGTCACCGGCATGCCGACCGCCGCGCGCCAGATGCATGGCGCCGGAGTCGTTGGTGACGAGCGCGCGGCAGTGCGACAGACGCCCGCCAGCGTCGACAGATCGGTCCGGCCGATCGAGATTGACAGCGGCGCCGGCTGCGCGAGCGCCGACACGACCTCGGCGCCGCTCGCCGCGTCCGCATCGGCCGCGCTGCCGATCAGCACGGACTGCACGCCGTCCGCGGCGAGCGCGTCGGCGAGCTCCGCGAACGATCCGGCGGCCAGCGCTTCGCGCCGCCGTACGCCGCGCCCGGCGCCAGCGCGACCAGCGGCGCGCGGCCGTCCCATCCCGCTCGCCGCAAGCAGCGCGCGGCCGGCATCGCGCGCCGCGGCCGGACACCGTCGCAGCTGCGGCTCGATCGGTCCGTTCGGGAAAGCCGAGCGCGTGCACCAGATGCTGGTAGTACTCGACCTGATGCAGCGCCGACGGCGCATGCATCGCCGCGCGTCAGCAGCGCCGCGTCGCCAGTCGCGTCTCGATAGCCCCAGCGCTCTGGAATGCCGGCGCGCCATGCGATGCAGCGCCGCGTCGAATCGAGTTCGGCAGCAGCAGCGCGGTGTCGAATCCGCCGCCGGCAATCTCGACGCCGCTCGCGCCATCGCCGAGCGTCGACGACGTCTCGTCGATGCCGGGCGACTCATCGACCGCAAGAGCGGCGCAATCGACGGCGCGCGCCGCCACGGCGATCGCGCGCGTCCGGCGCCGCGCGGCGCGACATCGGCGATCGCCGGCAGCGCCATCACGGCGTCGCCGAGCCAGTTCGGCGCGAGAATGACCAGACGGTTCATGCGTGTGGTACGCGTGTCATGTTCGCTCGCATGGATCGTCCAGCCGATCCGCTGCTTTCGGTGGTGATGCCCGTGTACAACGAGCGTACCACGATTGAGCGAAATCATCCGCCGGGTGCTGGCCGTTCCGCTTCGCATCGAGCTGATCGTCGTCGACGACGGATCGACCGACGGCACGAGCGAGATCCTCGACGCGCTGCAGCGCGAGCTGAAGTTCACGCTGCTGCGCCAGCCGAACGCCGGCAAAGGCGCGGCGCTGCGCCGCGGCTTCGCCGCCGTCACCGGCGACCTGGTGGTCATCCAGGACGCCGATCTCGAATACTCGCCGGAGGAATATCCGCGAGCTCATCGAGCTGATCTGCCAGGGCAAGGCCGACGTCGTCTACGGATCGCGGTTTCTCGGCCGCCATCGCGTGTTCCTGTTCACGCACTACCTCGGCAACCGCGTGCGTGACGCTGGCGACCAACATCCTCTACAACACGATGCTGACCGACATGGAGACCTGCTACAAGGTGATGCGGGTCGGACGTGCTGCGATCGATGACGCTGAAGTCGGACGGCTTCGGCATCGAGCCGGAGATCACCGCGAAGATCTTCAAGCGCGGCTACCGCGTCTACGAAGTGCCGATCACCTACGCCGGCCGCGAACTACGATGCAGGGCAAGAAGATCACCTGGACGCGCGGGCTTCGTGGCGCTTGTGGGTGCTGCTGAAGTACCGCTTCACGAGTGATCCGTCGACGTCGACCATGAAGATCGCGCTCCTGCAGATCAATCCGACCGTCGGCGATCTCGCCGGCAACGCGCGCGCTGATCTGCCGACGCGCTGCGCGAAGCCGGCGCGCCGCGGCGCCGACCTGGCGGTCACGCCGGAGCTCGCGCTCGTCGGCTACCTGCCGCGCGACCTGCTGCTCAGCGCCGGCGTTCGTCGCGCCGCAGCTGGGACGCGCTCGCCGGCGCTCGCGCGCGACGCTGCGCGACCTGCCGCCGGTGCTCGTCGGCCTGCCGGAGCCGAACCCGTCCGACGAAGGACGGCCGCTCTTCAACACCGCGGTGCTGCTGCGCGACGGCCGCGTCGAGCAGCGGTTCCGCAAGGCGCTGCTGCCGACCTACGACGTCTTCGACGAGGACCGCTACTTCGAGCCGTTTCACGGCGCGCAGATGCTCGAGCTCGGCGGCCGCCGGCTCGGCATCAGCATCTGCGAGGACGTCTGGAACGATCGCGACTTCTGGAAGCGCCGCCGCTATCACCACGATCCGATCGAAGAGCTGGTCGCGCGCCGGCGCCGACGCGATCGTCAACCTGTCGGCGTCGCCGTTCACCGTCGGCAAGCACGCGCGGCGCGAAGAGATGCTCGGCAGCATGGCGCGCAAGCACCGCGTGCCGGTCGTCTACGTGCAATCAGTTCGGCGGCAACGACGACCTCGTCTTCGACGGCCGCAGCTGCGCGTTCGACGCCGCCGGCGCGCCGATCGCGCGCGGCCGCGTCGTTCGACGCCGACGTCGTCATCTGCGATCTCGACGCGGCCGCGCCGATCGCGCCGGCCGCCGATCGTCGACGCCGGAGTCGGAGATCTGGCGCGCGCTGGTGCTCGGCACGCGCGACTACGCGCGCAAGTGCGGCTTCACGCAGCGTCGTGCTCGGCCTGTCGGGCGGCATCGACTCGGCGCTGACCGCCGCGATCGCGGCCGAGGCGCTCGGCGCCGACCAGCGTGCTCGGCGTGCTGATGCCGTCGCCCTATTCGAGCCGCGGCAGCATCGACGATGCGCTGCAGCTGGCGGCGCAACCTCGGCATCGAGACGCTGACGCTGCCGATCGAGACGGCGATGCAGGCGCATGGAGCGCGACGCTGCGCGACGCCGTTCGCCGGCACCGCGCGCGACGTCGCCGAAGAGAACATCCAGGCGCGCATCCGCGGCAACCTGCTGATGGCGCTGTCGAACAAGCGCGGCGCGCTGCTGCTGACGACCGGCAACAAGTCGGAGCTCGCGGTCGGCTACTGCACGCTCTACGGCGACATGTCCGGCGGCCTCGCGCGTCATCGCCGACGTGCCGAAGACGATGGTCTATCGCGTGGCGCGGTGGCTGAACGCAGACGCGCGGGCGGCCGATCATTCCGGAGCCGAGCCTGACCAAGGCGCCGTCGGCGGAGCTGCGGCCGAACCAGACCGATCAGGATTCGCTGCCGCCCTACGACGTGCTCGACGACATCCTGCAGCGCCACATCGAGCGGCATCAGCCGGCCGACGAGATCGTCGCCGCCGGCTTCGACGCGCGACGACGGTCGCGCGCGTGCTGCGGCTGGTGCGCGTCGCGGAGTTCAAGCGCAAGCAGGCGGCGCCGGGCCTGAAGGTGACCGATCGCGCGTTCGGCACCGGCTGGCGGATGCCGATCGCCGGCGAAGCTGGACGATGGACGGTCGAAGCGCGTCGGCAGATCCCCGAGCGTCGATCGCAGGTCCTCAGTCCGCAGATCTCGCGTCTACGCCTCTCCGTCCGCCGACGGGAACATCCCCGGCACGCCTTCGCCAGCGGCGCTCGTCGTCGCGCCAGCGCCGGTGCATCCACAGCCAGAGCTCGGGATGGCGGCGCACGTACATCTCGAGCACGTCCGTGCACCGCTGCGTGAACTCGCGGACGGCGTCCTCGGCTGTCGGCGCGCGGCGGCTCGACCGGATGCTCGTAGATCATCCGATAGCGTCCGCCGCCGAGCGGCAGCGCGAACACCGGCACGACCGGCGCGCCGGTCCGCAGCGCCAGCGCCGCCACCGCCGACGTCGTCGCCGCCGGGCGCTCGAAGAAGTCGACGTAGATCGGCGTCGCGGCTCATGATGTGCTGATCGATCAGCACGCGCGACGCCGTGCCCGGCCTGCAGCGTGCGCATCACGCGGCGGATCGTGCCCTGCGCGGTAGATCACCGTGTTGCCGGTGCGCTGGCGGATCTGCTTCGAGCAGCTGTTGAGCTGCGGGTTGTCGAGCGCGCGCGCCAGCAGCGCCGATCGGCGCGATCTGCAGCGCGTGCACGATCGCGTGCAGCTCCCAGAAGCCGAAGTGCCCGGTGACGAACAGCACGCCCTTGCCCTGCGCGTAGGCGAGCCGCGCGCGCTCCTCGCCGTCGAACTCGACGCGCGCCAGCATCGCGCTCGGGCGACAGCGTGCTGAACTTCAGCAGCTCGAACAGCAGCCGGCCGAAATGCGCGAACGCGCGCGCGCGCGATCGCGCGCCGCTCGCGCGCCGGCCGCGCGGGAAACGCCGCCGCGAGGTTGCGCTCGGCGATGCGCCGGTGCGCGCGGTCGATCGTGTAGAACGTCGAGCCCGAGCAGCGTGCCGCAGCGCGCGCACGAGCGCGTCCGGCATGACGCGCACGATCGCGATCAGCGCACGGACGATCGCGTACTCGAGCCGGTGCTTCATCGGATCGTCGGTCGACGCGAGCTCGGGCGCGAGTCGGCGTTCGGCGATCGCAGACGCGTCGAGCAGCCAGTCGCGGAACGCGTCCGCCGGCTCGACGCCGACGATCGAGCGGCACCGACGGCGATCGGCAGATCGCCCAGATCGCACGCGGCCAGCCGCACGGCATCCTTCTCCGTCGTCAGCACGATCGCCGCCGCGGCGCTCGCGCGGCCGCGGCGATGCGCTCGACGTCGCGCGCGTCGAAGCGGTGGTGATCGCGGAACGTCATGCGTCGCCGACGATCTCCCAGCCGGCCGCCGCGATGTCGGCGAAGAAGCGCTCGGGCCGCGCGATGCCGGTCACGACGAACACGCGCGAGCTCGGCGGCACGACGACCGACTCGCGCGTGCCCGCGATCATGCGCGGCGCGCCGATGCGCGCGCGTGACGCGGAACACGGTCGCGACGCCGAGCGCGCGGCCGATCGCGCTCGGCCGCCGCGTCGTAGCCGGCGGTGACGAGCGCCGCGTCGGCGCCGACGGCCGCCGCGATCGGCTTCGCGCAGCCGGCCGGCCGGCAGCGGCCGATCCGCCAGATCGTCCTCGCCGACGCAGCAGCAGATCGACGTCGCGCGCCAGCTCGAAGTGCTGAAACCCATCGTCCAGGATGTGGACGGTGGCGCCGAGCTGCGCTTCGGCGAGACGGCCGGACAGATAGCGGTCGGCGCCGACGAGCGACGGCGACGCCGGGCAGCGCGCGCGCCAGCATCAGCGGCTCGTCGCCGGCCGCGTCGACGATCGGCGAGCACCGCCGTGCCGTCCGACACGACCGTGACGCCGTCGCGCGCGACGCGCCGGCGCGTAGCCGCGCGTGAGGATCGCCGGCCGCTCGCCGCTGCTCGACGCAGCAGCCGCGCGATGTACGCGACGATCGGCGTCTTGCCGCTGCCGCCGACGCGCAGGTTGCCGACGCTGACGACCGGGCGCGTCGAGCCGCCGCCGCCGCGCCGGGTCGCGCGCGTACCACCGGCGGCGCCACGCCGCCGCCGCGCCGTAGAGCCGCGCTCAGCGTCTCGATCAATGCACCAGTCGGAAGGGACGGACGACGCGCGCCGGCCGTCGCCGGCGGCGGCAGCAGCTCGCCGATGACCGCGAGCGTCTTCGTCCTTCGCGCCGCGGTTGGCCTCGACCAGCGCGCGCGCCGCGGCGCCGAGCCGCGCGCGGCGCACCGGATCGGTGACGAGCGTCGAGCAGCGCCTCGTCGAGCTCGCGCTCGGACTGCACCTGCACCGCCGCGTCGTTGGTCGAGGAACGCGTCGGCGATCTCCGTGAAGTTCTGCATGTGCGGGCCGAAGACGATCGGCTTGCCGAACACCGCCGGCTCGAGGATGTTGTGGCCGCCGTGATCGACGAGGCTGCCGCCGACGAACACCGCGGTCGCCAGCTGATAGAGCTGCGCCAGCTCGCCGATCGTGTCGAGCACGACGACGTCGGCGCGCGGCTCGGCGTCGATCGGCAGCTCGGATCGCGCGCATCGTGACGAAGCCCGGCGTCGCGCGCGAGCCGCTCGACCTCGCCGAACCGCTCCGGCTGGCGCGGCGCGAGAATCGCCAGCGCGCTCGGCATCGTCGCCTTGATCGCGCGCGAACGCGCGCAGCACGGCCGCCTCTTCGCCGCGCATCGTGCTGCCGGCGACGATCACCGTGCGGTTCGGCGACGATGCGGAAGAAGCGCAGCACGCGCTCGCGCGGCTTGCCGTGCGCGGCCGGCGCCGGCAGCTCGAGCGAATCGAACTTCAGGCTGCCGGTGACCGTGACGCGCGCCGGGTCGGCGCCGAGATCGATCAGCCGGCGCGCCGACTCCTCGCTCTGCATGCAGAAGCGATCGACGTCGGCGAGCACGCGGCGGAAGAACGGCCGGATCAGCCGGTAGCGCGGATACGACCGCGACGAGATCCGGCCGTTGATCATCACCGTCTTGACGCCGCGCTGCGCGGCACTCGCGCAGCAGGTTCGGCCAGATCTCGGTCTCCATCATGATGAAGAGCCGCGGCTGCACCAGGTTCGAGCGTGCGGCGGACGATGAACGTCCAGTCGAACGGAAAATAGAACACCGCGTCGACGTGCGGCAGGCTGCGGCGCGCCACCTGCTGCCCGGCGATCGTCGTCGTCGACAGGAACAGGCGCAGGCGCGGATAGCGCGCCTTGAGATCGGCGGCGAGCGCGCGCGCCGTCAGCGCCTCGCCGACCGACACGGCGTGGATCCAGATCGACTCCTCGCCGTCGATGTTGAACGAGATCGGCAGGTAGCCGAGGCGCTGGCGCAGGCTGCCGATGTATTTCTTGTAGCGGATCGCCTGATAGACGAAGTACGGCGACACGACGACGAAGACGACGAGCGTCAGCGAGGCTGTAGGCGAGATACATCGCGGTGCGGCTATTGTAGAATGAAACGTTTGTCCTGGAGGACTGCGATCGATGGCTGTGAGGGTCGGCATCAACGGTTTCGGCCGCATCGGCCGCAACATCATGCGCGCGGCGCTCGGCGACAAGAACATCGACTTCGTCGCGGTCAACGATCTGACCAGCGCCGCACACGCTCGCGCACCTGCTGAAATACGACTCGGTGCTCGGCAACCTGCACGCGAAGGTCGAGGCGAAGGCGGACAGCATCTCGGTCGACGGCGACGAGTTCAAGGTGCTGTCGCTGCGCGATCCGGCGCAGCTGCCGTGGAAGGACCTCGGCGTCGACGTCGTGTTCGAGTCGACCGGCCTGTTCACCGATCGCGACGGCGCCGCCAAGCACCTCGCCGCCGGCGCGAAGAAGGTCGTCATCACCGCGCCGGCGAAGAGGCCCGACATCACGCGTCGTCCTCGGCGTCAACGACGAGACAATACGATCCGGCGAAGCATCAGATCATCTCGAACGCGTCGTGCACGACCAACTGCCTCGCGCCGCTCGCCAAGGTGCTCCACCAGACGTTCGGCATCAAGAAGGGCTGGATGACGACGATCCACTCCTACACGAACGATCAGCAGCTGCTCGACCTGCCGCACAAGGATCTGCGGCGCGCGCGCGCCGCGGCGCTGTCGATGATTCCGACGACGACCGGCGCGGCGGCGGCGGTCGGCGAAGTGCTGCCGGAGCTGAAGGGCAAGCTCGACGGCTTCGCGATGCGCGTGCCGACGCCGAACGTGTCGGTGCGTCGATCTCGCGCGCGCTCGTCGACAAGAAGACCACGGCCGAGGAAGTGAACGCGCGCGCTGCAGGAGCGCGGCCGACGGCCCGCTGAAGGGCATCCTCGCAGTGCTCGACCGAGGAGCTCGTGTCGATCGACTTCAAGGGCAACCCGCACTCGTCGATCGTCGACGCGCCGTACACGAAGGTGATGGACGGCGACTTCGTGAAGGTCCTGTCGTGGTACGACAACGAGTGGGGCTACTCGAACCGCTGCGTCGATCTGCTGCGGCTGCTGGTGAAGAAGGGACTGTAGGCGGTCCGAAGCTGCGATCATGGCGAAACTCTCGATCCGCGATCTCGATCTCGAGGGCAAGCGCGTCTTCGTCCGCGTCGACTTCAACGTGCCGCTCGAAGGACGGCGTGATCGGCGACGACACGCGCATCCGCGCGTCGCTGCCGACGATCCAGTACGCGCTCGAGCACGGCGCGACCGTCGATCCTCGCCAGCCACCTCGGGCCGGCCGAAGGGCAAGCCGAATCCGCAGATTCAGCCTGCGGCCGGTCGCGCGATCGCCTGGCGGAGCTGCTCGGCCGGCCGGTCGCGTTCGCCGACGACTGCATCGGCGACGACGCGCGCGCAGCGCGGTCGACGCAGCGCACGCGTCGGGCGGCGGCGTCGTCCTGCTCGAGAACCTGCGGTTCCATCCGGAGGAAGAGAAGAACGATCCGGCGTTCGCCGCAGCGCTCGCGTCGCTCGCCGACGACTACGTGAACGATGCGTTCGGCGCGGCGCACCGGGCGCACGCGTCGGTCGAAGGCGATCACGCATCACGTGCCGCGCGGCGGCCGCGGGCCTGCTGATGGAGCAGGAGCTGCAGCTATCTCGGGCACGCGCTCGAATCGCCGGAGCGGCCGTTCGTCGCCATCCTCGGCGGCGCGAAGGTGTCGGACAAGATCGAGGTCATCGAGAACCTGCTCGGCAAGGTCGACCGCCTGCTCATCGGCGGCGCGATGGCCTACACGTTCTTCAAGTCGCGCGGCGTGCCGGTCGGGCGAGTCGCTCGTCGAGGACGACAAGCTCGACGCGGCGCGCGCGATCGAAGCCGACGCCGCAGCGCGCGGCGTCGCGCTCGCGCTGCCGGTCGATCACGTCGTCGACCGATCGCGATCGAGGCCGGCGCGGCGCACGAGGTGCTCGCGGTCGGCGACGCGGCGATCGGCGATCGGCATGGGCGTCGACATCGGACCGGCGACGATCGCGGCCTACGAGCGCGGCGATCGCCGACGCGAAGACGGTCGTCTGGAACGGCCCGATGGGCGTCTTCGAGATCGACGCGTTCGCGGCCGGCACCAACGCCGTCGCGCGGGCGGTCGCGGCCGTGCAAGGGCACGACGATCATCGGCGGCGGCGATTCGATCGCCGCGGTGAAGAAGGCCGGCATCGCCGATCGCGATCACGCACATCTCGACCGGCGGCGGCGCGTCGCTCGAGTTCCTCGGCGGCCGGACGCTGCCCGGCGTCGCCGCGCTGACGGACAGTACGCGGAGCCGGTGGCGAGGGCCGCGCCTGACTGCCCATGAACGCCATGAGAATCCCGTTCATCGCCGGCAACTGGAAGATGTTCAAGACCGTGCACGAAGCGGTCGTGTTCGTCAAGGAGCTGCGCGAGCGTCGTCAAGGACGTCACCGACGTCGAGATCGTCGTCGCGCCGCCGTTCACGGCGGTGCACGCGGTCGCCGAGGCGGCGCGCAACTCGAACATCGGCGTCGCGGCGCAGGATCTCTACTGGGAGCGCGAGGGCGCGTTCACCGGCGAAGTGTCGCCGGCGATGATCAAGGAAGCGGGCGCCGAGTACGTGATCGTCGGCCACTCCGAGCGGCGGCGGCTGTTCGGCGAGACCGACGCGATCGTCAACCGCAAGACGATGGCGGCGATCGGCGCCGGGCTGACGCCGATCGTCTGCATCGGCGAGACGCTCGAGGAGCGCGAGCGCGACGAGACGCTCGCCGTGCTCGATCGGCAGATCAAGGACGGGCTCGATCGGCCTGACGGCCGAGCAGGTCGCCGAGCTCGTCGTCGCCTACGAGCCGGTGTGGGCGATCGGCACCGGGCGGAACGCGACGGCGGCGCAGGCCGGCGAAGCGCACGCGCACATCCGCGACGCGGCTGCGGCAGTGGTTCGGCGGCGACGCGGCCGAGCGGTGCCACGTGATCTACGGCGGCAGCGTCAAGCCGGACAATATCCGCGAGCTGATCGCCGAGCCGGACGTCGACGGCGCGCTGGTCGGCGGCGCCAGCCTCGACGTCGCGGAGCTTCGCCGACATCGTGACGCGGAGCCGGCCGGCTGCGGTATAATCGGCGTTTCCCGATCGAGCACGAAAGTCTATGATTCTGTACTACCTGCTCTCGACGTTTTACGTGCTCGTCTGCCTGCATGCTGCTGCTGGTCATCCTGCTGCAGCAGGGCAAGGGGCGACATGGCGGCGGCGTTCGGCGGCGGCAGCAGCCAGTCGGCGTTCGGCGCGCGCGCCGGCGCGACGCGTGCTGTCGAAGGCGACGGCGGTGCTCGCGGTGCTGTTCATGGTGGGCGCACTGGCGCTCGCGATCATGGGGCAGCGGTGGTCGGGCTCTTTGCTCAGCGGCACCCCGGCCGAAGCCAGCCACTCCGGCGACTGCGCCCAACACGCCGCCAGCAACACCTCCGGCGGCGCCGAGTCAGCCGCCGAAGTAGTCAGCTGTGGAAACAGCAGCACCCCATATCGTCTCGCCGTCCTGTCGGCGAGACGATATGAATACCTTCCTGCAGAGGTCGTCCCGCCCGAGCCGCCGATTGTGCGCCAGAATTCGGGGTCTTTCCGAGCCATGCCCGATTCGCAGTTCAGCGGCGTTGTCGGCACCTGGGAGTGGGATAGCCCTACGCGCCAGCTCACATGGTCGCCGGAATTCGAAGCATTCTTCCGGATTTGAAGCGGGGACCTGCGCACCCACCAGGACTTCAGGGCACGAGATACCCGGACGATCTCGCCAGGATGGAAGCCAAGCACGAGGCGGCAATCCGCGATCGCCAGCCGCTTCGATATCGAGTTCCGAATCGTGCTGCCGTCAGGCGAGATCCGCTGGCTGTTGGCGATGGGGCGCGGCGTGTGGGACGAGGGCGGTCGCCTGCTGCGCGTGGTCGGCAACAACATTGTCATCACCGAGCGTAAAGCGCCTGAGGAGGTGCATCGCCGTAGCGAACAGCGGCTGCAATTCCTGGTGATGCTAGCAATACATGGCTTG